>Ga0209633_10006238_pt1 | contig 10234 bp, 13 predicted proteins | sample Cruoilmetagenom1_FD_187290 | JGI IMG/M metagenome (GOLD analysis project Ga0209633, IMG submission 187290) | Oil polluted marine microbial communities from Coal Oil Point, Santa Barbara, California, USA - Sample 1 (SPAdes) (version 2) | ecosystem: Environmental > Aquatic > Marine > Oil seeps ... | reverse complement strand
CGAGCGATCGTTCTTCTTCCTGATGCTTTTGCGAGCCTAAGGCCTAGTTTCCGCCCCCGCCAAATCGGCGATCTGGACGCTAGCCGTTATGTTTTAGCAAAATATAAGGACGAAGCGGTGGCTCTTTGTGAGGCGCGGGCGGGACGTTTAAGTCCTAAACGCGTATTTAATATTTGACGTTGATAAGGAGATACGATGTCGATTACACCAGAGCGCAAAGCTGCGCTAATAAAAGAATTTGCCCAAAAAGAGGGCGATACAGGTTCGCCAGAAGTACAAGTCGCGATTTTAACAGAGCGGATTGTTAACCTGACTGAACATTTTAAAACCAATAAAAAAGATAATCACTCACGCCGCGGCCTTCTTGCCATGGTGAGCCTGCGCAGAAGCCAGCTCGATTATCTAAACAAAAAAGATGCAGGACGCTATCAAGCCCTGATCAAAAAATTAGGACTGCGGAGATAATTTCGCAGTTCCAACCGAGAGGTCGCCATGGGGGCGGCCTTTTCGCGTATTTAGCATAAATGAAAACAGCAAATACGCATTGAAGAAAAAGGTAGTTTTAGCAAAGCGGCGTTCAAGACGAACATCGCTCCGTGCCAGCGCAAGATTTTGGCAAAGCCAAAATCGTAAAGCGCGTGAACGGACGCTAAGCACAGCTTAGCGGAAAACAAAAATTACCTTTATATGAAAGAAGAAAACGATATGTTTGATAAACACACAGTAGAAATAGAGTGGGCAGGACAACCCCTCACACTAGAAACAGGCGGCATGGCCCGCCAAGCGGATGGCGCCGTTCTCGCCACTTACGGCGAAACCGTATTGCTTGCCACAGTATGTGCAGCGCGCCAACCAAATCCAAATGTGGATTTTTTCCCGCTAACCGTAAATTACCAAGAACGTTTTTATGCGTCAGGTAAAATCCCCGGCGGATATTTTAAACGCGAAGGCCGCCCGACAGAGCGCGAGACATTGATCTCCCGCCTTACCGACCGTCCGTTACGTCCTTTGTTCGTCAAAGGCTTTAAAAACGAAACTCAGGTTATCATCACAGTGCTACAGCACGACCTTGAAAACGAGCCTGATGTGCTGGGCATGATCGCGGCGTCTGCGGCGATTACGCTTGCGGGCCTACCATTTATGGGCCCCATCGGCGCGGCGCGCATCGCCTATATTGATGGCGACTATGTATTGCAGCCAACCATTTCCGATATGGAAAATTCTGACCTTGATCTAGTTGTTGCGGGTACGCAAGACGCCGTGATGATGGTCGAAAGTGAAGCGAAAGAACTTAGCGAAGATGTAATGCTTGGCGCTGTTGCTGCTGCTCACGAAGGCTTCCAGCCTGTGATCGATGCTATTATCGAATTGGCTGAAAAAGCTGCGAAAGATCCTTGGGATTTTGAAGCGCCTGACCATAGCGCTGAGAAGAAATCTGTTGCGAAGCTTCTCGAAAAAGACATCGCTAAAGCTTATAAGAAAACCGATAAAATGGAACGCCAAGCGGCGCTCGCCGAAGCCCGCGACAAAGGCGCTGAACTTATCGCCTCTGATGACAATCCAGACGGCATGAGCGGCAATATCTTTGGCGGCTGCTTCAAGTCTGTTGAAAGCTCAGTTGTGCGCTCATCAGTTATCAAAACCAAGAAACGTATTGATGGCCGTAAGCTAGACCAGGTTCGCCAAATTGTTGGTGAAGTTGGTACGCTACCACGTACACATGGTTCTGCCCTGTTCACGCGCGGCGAAACACAGGCGCTTTGTATTGCCACCCTTGGCACAGCAGAAGACGAGCAATTTGTTGATCAGCTTGACGGCACGATTAAAAACAAATTTATGCTGCACTATAACTTTCCGCCATATTCTGTTGGTGAAGCTCGCTTCCTGCGCGGTACATCCCGCCGCGAATACGGTCACGGCAAATTAGCTAACCGTGCTTTGCAAGCGGTTCTGCCTAGCGACGAAGACTTCCCGTACACAATCCGTCTTGTTTCTGAAATTACGGAATCAAATGGTTCATCTTCTATGGCGACAGTGTGTGGCTGTTCACTGGCGATGATGGACGCGGGCGTGCCTTTGAAACGTCCTGTTTCTGGTATTGCTATGGGCCTTATCAAAGAGGGTGACGATATTGCTATTTTGTCTGATATCCTTGGCGACGAAGATCACCTTGGTGATATGGACTTTAAAGTTGCTGGCACCAGTGAAGGCATCACGTCTTTGCAAATGGACATCAAGATCGCGGGTATTACCCAAGACATTATGAAAGATGCCCTGAAGCAAGCCAATGGCGGCCGTATTCATATCCTTGGCGAAATGAACAAAGCCCTCGAAGGTGCCCGTGAAGATGTTGGCGAATTTGCGCCGCGCATCGTAACGATGAAAATCCCAGTTGATAAAATCCGCGACGTTATCGGCACTGGCGGCAAAGTCATTCGCGAAATCGTAGAAGTCACTGGCTCGCGTGTTAGCGTCGAAGACGACGGCACCATTAAACTAGCCTCTAATGACGCGGCGTCTATCGAAGCTGCGAAAGAGTGGATTACGGGCCTAACGGCTGAGCCGGAAGAAGGCGTTATCTATGACGGTAAAGTCGTCAAGGTTATGGACTTTGGTGCGTTTGTGAATTTCTTCGGAAAACGCGATGGCCTTGTCCATGTGTCTCAAATCGCTCAAGAGCGCGTTGATCACCCGTCTGATTATGTCAAAGAAGGCGACGAAGTTAAAGTCAAGCTTATGGGCTTTGACAAGCGCGGCAAAGTCCGCCTGTCCATGAAAGTCGTTGACCAGAAGACTGGCGAAGAAATCGCGCAAGACGGCGACGAAGACTAAGCTTTATCTTAAACGCCAAATTAAAAAACCCGGCCCCTCAATCGAGAGGCCGGGTTTTTGTTTGCTCTATATTTAGTTTAAACCGTTACTAACCAATCACCCGGTGCCCGCGCCCTGCGAGGCAGTTTCGTGTAATGTCGCGGCGGGCGAAATTGTCGGCGTTTGATTTTTGAGCGTTGCCATCAAAGAGCCCGAACAGGCCGCCAATAGCTGCGCCAATGAAAATGCCTTCAACTGTGTCGCCGCCATATGAGCCTTCTAGGCCGCCGATTAGTCCGCCCGTCAGGGCGTTCGTGACTACGGCTTCTTCAACCACGCTCTCGCCGCTATCATATCCTGCTGCATGAGCTTGGCAGTCGGCAAGGTCAGCGTCGAGCTGCGCAGAAGGGGCTTCGTCAACGATAGGATAATAAGGCCCCGTCGACGCGCAGCCCGTAAAGATAAGGCCCGCCGAAAGTGTCGATGTTAGCAAAAACGGTTTAAAATTTGTCATAATCAGCCCTATATTTATCCCAGTAGCCTATGGGGTGCCGCAAAATTATGCGCCGTTCAATGCCTAAGCGCACAATATGAACAAATGATAATGAAAAGGTATAAAGCATAATGTCACACATGAAAGAAACAGGGTGAACCTATTTGCATTTAGGGGTATGAGTATTTCATGAAAACAAAATTTGATGTGTTGATCGTTGGCGGCGGGCTTGTAGGCCTGACGGCAGCGCTTGCTTGCGCGCAGGCGGGCTTTGAAATTGGCGTGATTGATATTGCTGCGCCATCAGATCAACTCGCGGATGAACATGACGGGCGCGCCTCGGCCATCGCGACGGCCAGCTTTCGCATGATGCGGGCACTCGGCGTTGCGGACGCACTCATCGAAGGGGATGATACCCACGCTGGGCCTATCAATCAGATTTTGGTTAGTGACGGCGCGGCGGGGAAAGCCCCTTCGCCGCTCAACTTATTTTTTGATAGCGCCCAAATAGCGCAGGCTAATGACGGGGAGCCGCTTGGCTATATGGTGGAAAACCGCCGTATGCGTCATGCCCTGCACGCGCGCACCAAAACACAAGACAATATTACTTGGATTGCGCCTGCGCGCGTGAGCGGGTTTGAAGCCAGCGCTGAAAACACGGAGGTCACACTAGAAGATGGGACAGTGCTAACGGCGTCCCTTTTAGTGGGCGCAGATGGGCGCGGTTCATTCGTGCGGCGCATGGCGGGCATTGGCGTGACCTCGTGGCCGTGCCATCAAAGCGCCATTGTGACAACGGTTGCGCATGAGCTCCCCCATGACGGTATTGCTCACGAGCTGTTTTTACCCGCAGGCCCATTTGCCATACTGCCGCTAACTGGAAATCGCGCCAGCATTGTGTGGACGGAAACCCCGCGCGCTGCAGCTGCGGCCATGGCGCTGGACGATGAGCAATTCGCAGCAGAGCTTGCCCGCCGTTTTGGTGATTTTTTGGGCGAAGTGAAGCCATGCGCGCCGCGCTGGTGCTATCCGCTCAGCTTCCAGCACGCTAAAACCTATACCGCAGATCGCTTGGTTTTAATTGGGGACGCCGCCCACGGCATTCACCCTATTGCGGGGCAAGGTTTTAATATGGGGTTGCGTGACGCGGCGGCGCTTGCCGATATTTTAGTGCAAGCCCGCGCCGAGGGTCGTGACCTTGGCAGCACGTTAACACTCGATACATTCGAAGACTGGCGCAAGTTCGATAATATCGTGCTTACCCACGCTTGCGACGTGTTTAACCGTCTGTTCTCAAACAATATCGGCCCGCTGAAACATGCGCGCCGCCTTGGCCTAAGCGCCGTCGACAAACTGCCGCCCCTGCGTCAGTTCTTTATGAAAGAGGCCAGCGGTCAAGTTGGCGATCTTCCGCCGCTGTTGCGGGGAGATGCCTACACATGATTTTTTACGGCCTTAAATCCTGCGACACTTGCCGCAAAGCCCAAAAGGAACTCCGCGCTGCTGGCCTTGATTTTGACGTTATAGACGTGCGCGCCGATGGCGTTAGCGCAGATAAGTTACGCGAATGGGCCAGCGTAGTTGACTGGCAAAAACTCCTCAATACTCGCTCTACCACATGGCGAAATTTGGATGCATGCGACAAAGAAAATATAGACGAGGCAAAAGCGGTGACACTTATGGCCGCTCACCCGACCTTGATTAAAAGACCTGTGATTGAAGTTGGCAAGAAGATAACAATTGGCTGGAATAAAGAGACCAAAGCCGCCTATGACCTATGAACAAGCGGAACCGTTAGGGAACTAATTTACCGTCTTTACCTACCAATTTATACGTAAGTTTTGTTTCCACGCCGACAATTCCGACGGGACGGCCATCTTTTTTGCGTGGCACAAATTTCCACTGCGCGACGGACCTTAACGAAGGTGCAATAAAAATTTCATTTGCGCAGGACTGTGTTGTTAAATTCATGGGTATGCCTTTTGGTGTTACGTCAAATTTGACTGTGCAAGACCCACCGCGCCGTGCTTGCCATGGCATGAGCGGAAGCACATGCACGAGGGGCAGCGCGTCTTTGTCATAGACAGCGCCAGTTTCTAGCGAGACTGTGCCGGCACTAAGAGGCGTATAATTCACATGAATGGGGGAGGTTCTACTAAAATGAATTTTTATACCTTCACTCTCTCGCCTGGGAACGAACGCTGGCAAAAAGACTACCGTGCTTTTATCACTGCTGCCGATTGATACCTCGCCCATAATAATAGCATTTTTTCGGGTATCTATCACCAAACTGCACGGTGTTTTACAAGCGGACGCAGGCTGGTAATCATCGGCAAGTATATTTTCTCCATACCCTAACGCTACCATTCCCCCAGGCGGCGTAGAGGTGAAATTAGCCTGCCGCGCCCATGGTTGAACCTTTTGGTTTATGTCCAGCTTAGTCTCAGATAATTTATATGAACTTTGCGGAGGTTTTGGCGCGCATTTTTGACCTGAAGGAATATTGACGACGCGCCCCGCCCCGCCAAGCTTTAACGGTGGTTGATAAACTTGCGAATATGTCGGACGGCAATTTTCACCCAGCGCCGTCCCAGAAGAGCTCGCACATGATGACAATGTGATTAGAGCGGCAGTTGATATAATCAATGTAAATTTGAGCATATCAGGTAGACTCAAATTTTCGCGCTTCGTCAGGTAGCATAATCGGCACGCCGTCTCTAATTTGATAGGCTAGTTTTGCTTTTTTGGAAATTAGCTCATTCGCGGCTTTGTCGTAATCAAGCCGGCCTCCTGTAACGGGGCAAATAAGAATTTCGAGAAGGCGTGGATCTATCTCGATAGGTACCCCTATTTTTTTTTCCATTGTGTTCTTAGGCATAACTTTCCTTTTAATGCGCAGTTTCGTTGCCGCCCTGAGGCGCATCTGAATAAAGATGCATGAGCCCAACAAGAAGGCGGCGGCGCTCTTTGTGAGTTCTAGCCTCAAGAAGCGACTGTTTATCATCAGGCCCAAACGGACTGATCATAGCGGCTTGGTCAACTAGGCGATCGAGCGGAATTTCTTTGAGAGCCTCCCAATCTAGTTTCACGCCAAGTGTATTTGCATAAGACTTCATTGCCATAGTAAGCGCGCTACGTTCTGATTTTGACGCACTAAATGCTTCGGGCGCCGGTGAAATATCGTGAATATCTATATCGCCCTCAAAACCTTCATAACTAACGATAGCTTGAGCATAGGGTGTTTTTTTCTCTGCCTTTTTAACAAGGCGGAACCGTTTAAGACCACGCAAAACAATCATATAGCGTCCATCTTCAGCTTCAGCGAATTGAATAATTCTGCCAAGGCCGCCTATGCTGTTCAGGCCTGCATAGCTGCCTTCACCGCCCGTCTCGTTTGGCTGAACCATACCGATTAAACGATCTGATTTTAGAGCGTCGTCAACCATATTCAGATAACGCGGTTCGAAAATATTTAGGGGTAAATCACAGCCTGGCAAAAGCACCGTCCCACCCAGCGGAAACACTGGAATAGTGTCTGGATTCATACGCTTGGCAAGGGCTTTTATATGTTTACTCATTTAGGCCTTCTTATGAATTGTTACGCAAATAAGATTGCCGCTAATTTCTTGCGGCCCTCTATGGCTATGTCCGAGCTAACACCTTCCGCTTCGAAAATAGTTAAAAGAAATTTGCGTGCGGCTTCATCGTCATAGGTGCGATCTTTCGCGATAGATTGCAAAAGTTGCTCGGTTGCCCCGCCATTATCACCTTTGCCCGCTAAGGCTTTGGCGAGCGTAAACCGCGCGTCCAGATCATCAGGGCTAGCGTTGACAGCGGCAAATAGGTCGTCGTCTTCATCCTCGGCTTGTTCTGCTTCTGGCGCTCCGTCCATGAGAGATAGAGCAGCGCGCACACTCATTATTTCTGCATGGTCTGTTATACTTTCTGGGGCGCTATCGATCATCATGCGAGCTGTTTCCGCGTCACCACTCTCCAGAGAGAGCCGTGCAAGGCCTGCAATAGCTTCAGCGCTTTCGGGGTTCATTTGCAATGCGCCAGCAAAATCCTGCGCCGCGCCGCCCATATCCCCCGCATTGAGGCTATCATTGGCGCGTTCGACAAGCGCTTGCGCTTCGGCGACGATGTCCGTTGAGCCCGTTAATTTGCCGATAAATTTCTTAAGCTCGCTTTCGGGCTGGGCGCCCATAAATCCGTCAACGGGCTGGCCGTCTTTGAAGGCGTAAACCGTGGGCACAGATTGCACACGGAGCTGTTGGGCGATGCCTTGATTGTCGTCAATATTGACGAATACCAGTTTAACCTTGCCGCCTTCTGCTTTCACAGCTTTTTCAAGCGCGGGCGAGAGCTGCTTACACGGGCCGCACCACGGGGCCCAAAAATCCACGATCACAGGCATGGTTTTTGACGCTTCGATCACGTCCTCGATAAAACTAGGCGTGTCCGTGTGGACAATGTAATCGACTTGGTCTTCTGCTTGAATATCCATTTTAGTCTTTCTTATTTATTAGGCGCTAGCGGTTTCACGGCCAAGCTGTTTGTTAATAAAGGCCTGCACTTTGCTTTGCGGCAATGCGCCCTTAAAGGCGTCAACGGGCTTACCATCTTTAAACGCAAATACCATGGGAATGGCCATAACGCGCAGCTGGCCTGCTATACCTTGTTCATCCTGCGTATTAATTTTGACAAGCTTAACTTTGCCGCCCTCATCCGCCACCAATTTTTCCAACATTGGCTTAAGTGTTTTACAAGGCCCGCACCACGGTGCCCAAAAATCGACCAGTACAGGCACATCACCCGACGCTTCAATCACGTCCTTCACAAACCCCGCGTCTGTGCCGTCCATAATATGCTCTGATATTTGTGTATCTTCACTCATAATTTTGTCCTTATTGGCTTCACTATACATGGTCTTTCAGCAAAAAAATACAAGCAATACCCAGTAACAATATTTTGAAGTTTATTGTTCTATTGCAGAACCAAATTCAGCCATGGCCAGTAGCACCGTTTCCATCTTGCGGCCTAGTACTGTTAGTTCATATTCCGTCATAGGCGGCACGGTGGGATACACTGTTCTGGTAATCAGCCCACGTCCTTCCAATAGCCGCAAGCGGGTCGTCAAAACTTTAGGGCTAATACCCGCGAGGGCGCGCTGAATTCCTGAAAACCGTTTTTTACCCGGCAGTAATTCGCGAATGACCAAGGTCGTCCACTTGCCTTCGATAATATTTGCCGTTCTTTTTATCGGGCAATCGTCATCACACGGCTGATTATAATCAAAACTTCCCATAACGTCCCTTACTTACCAAAAAGTACCTACTTCCCAATAGATACTAATGAATATATACGCGGTTTTCGTGACAAAACAAAGGAGAAAATCATGAAAAAATTAAAATGGCTATTGCGGGTTATCGGGATCATCCAAATTATATTAGGCCTTATGTATCTATTCGCGCCTGGCTTCCTTTTGCAAGCCATGGGGCATACCGTGCCGCAAGCCGATAATTTTTACCCGCTTGCTATGCTGGCGGGCAGGTTCATTGCTTTTGGCGTCGCATTTTTAGTGATTTCCACCAACCCGGCAAAGCATAAATTATGGATACAAATCATGGTGCTTATTCAGGTGATCGACCTCGCCGCGGGTGCGTTTTACACGGCTATGGGCATTGTTCCGCTTAGCCTGTCAGGCTTCCCGATGTTTAACGCATCATGGATGATTGTGCTTTTATTATTATGGCGCCCAAAACAAAGCGCTTAAGTTCACCTTCATATGGAGCGGGCATTTCCGCTCCATATTTAGCCTGCCGCTGCCACCAGAGAGGCAAAGTCCATAATAATTGGTTCGTGGCTAGTATCCCGCGCGAACGCCTCCATGTCGGCTGATTTAAATGCCGTTGTGGCAGTGTTTTCGAGCGGATGGAAATTAATGATGTCGTGGTCAAAGAGAGCTTTGTCCAGAACCAGCTGCACACGCGCCGCTTTGTCATTCATAATGGCGAAAAACGTCACCGAGCCAGGCGTGACGCCCAGTGTTTCCATCATCAGATCGGGCTTGCCAAATGACAGGCGCTTACAGTCCAAATGTTTGTGCAGTTTGTTGACGGGGATTTGTGTATCGCCAAGCGCGCATATTAAATAAAGTGCGCCCGCTTTATCTTTCAAAAACAGGTTTTTAGTGTGCCCGCCAGGCAGACCTTCTTTAATATCCGCGCTCTGCTCTACCGTAAACACGGCTTCGTGCTCATGGGTTTCATGCGCAATGCCCAGCGAATTAAGCCTCTCGAACAAGGTTTTGCGGGCTCGTGAAATGAACTTAGACATACTCATCACTTGATACTTATTGTGTCATTAGAAATACTATATTTTGATAAACTTGTGCATTACCCTTTTGCAGGTATTTTAGCTCCGCGCTCCCCCCCATCGCAAACACAGGGGCAAAGGTAAAAATCTCATGCCGGTTGAGCGAGCCTTGGTCTGCATAAGCTTGATCGAACAGTTTTTCCCGCAGCCAGCCTTCCCTCATATCGGCTTCCAACAAAAACTCATCAAAAAATTCTGATAAACTCCATACCAAGGTTTCAATATTACGAAACTGAATATCAACAATACAAATATCCTCATCTGTTTGTGTTAGTTTTCGATAATAAAAAAGCTCCCCAAAGGCCGTGATCGCAATCGGCACATAATTATCAACCTCGCGCCCGAGCCATGTCCATAGACTTGGTTCAAAGTCTACAGGGTTGATAATCTCTATGAGCCCATGTCTATATTTTCCAAATCCGTGCACTTTCCAAAGCGTATATAATTCCTCAGGGATTTTATCTTTATAGGCCGCCAAAATGTCGGGTGCTGCCTTGATACAGTCATTTTCGGGCTTAAAATGCTTTATGAATTTTTCTAACATAGTGGCCT
>Ga0209633_10006237_pt1 | contig 10234 bp, 9 predicted proteins | sample Cruoilmetagenom1_FD_187290 | JGI IMG/M metagenome (GOLD analysis project Ga0209633, IMG submission 187290) | Oil polluted marine microbial communities from Coal Oil Point, Santa Barbara, California, USA - Sample 1 (SPAdes) (version 2) | ecosystem: Environmental > Aquatic > Marine > Oil seeps ... | reverse complement strand
AAATATTATGGTGTATAATGGCGAAATTATTAACTAAAAATCAAGGGATAAAAATGTTTAAAATAGTAACGCTATTAATAATGACAGTGATGTCTGTGTCTCTGTTCACAGGATGTACTACACAACCGGATGTACCTATCAATAATAACAGAAATACAAACTGGAATCAGACCAATGTCAATGATGTGGATATGTCTGACCTGGATGAAAACCTTACTGAATCTGAAATGATGATGTCAGAAGACGGTGCTGAAAATAAAATGGAACGTATCGCTTTTCCTACTTCAGAGTACAATCATTTAGCGAGAACAGGTAAGGGTACAGTGAAAGGGAAGATCTATCTGGATGATGCCTATAAGCATATCCCCGGAGCAAATACAAGACTCTACTTAAATCCTGTGACAAGTTATTCTGAGCAGTGGTATAATGAGAGTTATTTAGGTGGACACAAGATGCAAAAAGCAGATTCCAGACTCTTTAACTATTTGAAGTTCACTGCAGCAGACAAGGGTGGTAATTTTGCATTCTATGGTGTACCATCAGGAGACTATTATCTTATAGGTACGGTAAAATGTGGACAAGAGTGTGGATATGCCGGTGAGAAAAGTATACGAATAGCTAGAAAAGTAAGTATACAGGGAAGTCAGATCATAGAAAGAGATCTAAGTAGGCTGATAGACTAAAAGGCTTATCCTTTCGGGTAAGCTTCTTCCAAAGATTACTTCAGCAGTAGGCTCATGCAACTGCTTGCATTTAGCTTACAGGGTAAGCTGCTTCCAATGTGTCATAGAGTTCCTCTGGGGTTATCGTATCATTTTCTTCAAGTACACGTTGCATGGTCACATTATCTTCTTCGCCATTCCATATTTTGATGTAGGTGCCTTCTTTATAGCCATGATCCTGTCTGAATTTGTTTAGAATATTTTTGCCGACATAAAGTTTATATAGTGCATCAAGGTTTAGACCCGACTGTATGGCAACATCTATAAATGCTTCCATCAACTTTTCTGTTGAACCTTCACAAAAAAGTGTTTTCATCAGTATTTCTGCAACAGCAATTTGCTCATAATAATCTTTGTAGTTTTCTTTGATATTCCCAGTAAATGTTGAGAAGTTTGGTAGATCATTGATATTTCTTGCCAGTGTATCAATACTGCCTAGATCTCCTCGTTTATAATCTTCAAGTCCTTGAGACATAATGAAGTGCCAAATATCTACAGCTTCTATTTTGATGTTCGCATAATCGGGTTTGGCATCGATGTTTTTCCAGTGTTTCCAAGGGTAAGACTCAATCAGTTCGGCACATTCAAGATAGGTACAACGTTTCCAGTTAATCGGCTTACCGTTTTTGGTCATACCGTCTTCCCATCCAAGACCATTTGTTGTATCATTGAGTTGTTGTTGTAGTTCTAGCATTTGTAGTATTTTGTCCATAAGTACCCTCATTTATTTCATTGTAGATATTGTACCTTTTCATTAATTAATAGTGTGTAATATTCTTATTTTAAAGAAGGTATAATATCGGGACTTTATATAATTTGTTTTTTATTGAATAGCTAAATGTTTAGATTATAGGATTATTCCAAAGTATTTCTTTTGTAATACAGTTTAGTTTTAATTCAGTAAATAAATTAATTATTTGTACTTTTTTGTAAAGTATTACATGAAATTTTAAACAAGGCTTTTAAATGGAAGAACTGCTAAAGACGCCACTGTATGACAGGCAGCAAGAGTTAAAAACAAAAAATGTCAGCTTTTGTGGTTGGGATATGCCCATACAATTTGATGGCATCATCGCTGAACATGCTTACACTAGAAATGACGTTGCACTGTTTGACACTTCACATATGGGAGAGTTTTTCTTTAAAGGTGACATCAAAAACTCAGGGATAAACGAGGCTACTTCTATTAACATCGATGCACTTAATGTCGGTAAATGTAAATATGGCTTCTTGTTAAATGAACAAGGCGGGGTCATTGATGACTTGATCATCTATAGATTGAGTGATGATGAGCTGATGATCGTGGTCAATGCTTCTAGAAGAGCTATTGACTTTGTGACATTAAATGAAAGAATAAGCAATGCAACTTTAGAGGACAAGTCCATTGAGTATGCAAAACTGGATGTTCAAGGTCCAAGATCAAAAGAAATTTTGAAAAAGTATTTTGATCTTGACTTGGATGCATTGGGGTTCTTCTCATTTGTACAGACAAAAGTTTTTGACAGTGCATGTCTGCTTAGCCGTACGGGATATACAGGTGAACTTGGCTATGAACTTTATGTGGATGCCGCTACCTCTGTAAAATTATGGGATGCCCTCATCTTAGATGGAGCAAAACCAGCAGGACTTGGGGCTAGAGACATATTAAGACTTGAAATGGGTTACAGTCTCTATGGAAATGACTTAAGTGAAACTATCACCCCTCTTGAAGCAAACCTTTCACACTTTATCAACCTCACTAGAGACTATGTGGGTAAAGACGCTTTGGAAAAGCAAAAAAATGAGGGTCTAACAAGGGTTTTACTGCCTTTTAAAACAAGCACAAGAAGAAGTGCACGAAAAGACTTTGAAGTGTACCAAAATGACAAGAAGATCGGTTTTGTGACTTCAGGAGCATTCTCGCCTATCATAAATGTAGGTGTAGGACTTGCGATGATAGATACAGACGGTTTTGATAAAACACAAAGTATCGAGCTAAGAGACAAAAGATCAAGTATAGAAGCGAATATCACAACGCTTCCATTTATAACAAAATAACACCAAAGAGGAGAAAATATGAAAAGATATAATGAAGAACACGAATGGGTAGAAGTAGAAGGTAACATCGCAACTGTAGGTATCTCTACGTACGCGGTTGAACAATTGGGTGACCTGACATTTTTTGAGCTTCCTGAGATGGATGCTGAAGTAAGTATGGGTGAGAGTGTAGCCTTTGTAGAGTCTGTTAAAGCCGCTTCAGACATTTACACGCCTATCTCTGGTGAAATATGTGAGATCAACGAATCACTGCTTGATGAACCTGAAATGGTAAACCAAGATGCACAAGGAACTTTTATCTTTAAACTCAAAATGAGCAATGCAAATGAATTAGATTCACTTATGAATGAAGATGAGTACAAAAAATTTGTAGATTCACTGTAAGAGACACCTATGCCATATACTCCTCATACAAAAAAAGATGTTAGAGAAATGCTTGATGTGATCGGGCTTGAAAATGAGTCTGATCTTTTCTCCTCAGTTCCAAAAGAACTACAAGTACACGGGATCGATCTGCCAGAAGGTTTAGACGAATTCTCAACTTTTGAAAAATTTAAAACCATAGCTGCAAAAAATGTGACCAATAAAACGATCTTTATGGGTGGTGGTTACTATGACCATGTTGTGCCAAGTGCCGTTGATGCACTTGCAGGACGCTCGGAGTTTTACACATCTTACACACCATACCAGGCAGAAGCATCACAGGGAACACTTCAAGTACTGTATGAGTACCAAAGTATGATATGTGAGATCTCTGGCATGGATGTATCAAATGCTTCTATGTATGACGGTGCAAGTGCATTAGCAGAGTCCGCACTAATGGCAGTTCGTATTTCACGTAAAAGAAACAAGATACTTATCGATGCTGGTATCAACCCGACATACATTAAAGTCGTTCAAACCTATCTCTCTTTTAGAGATATTGAGTTTGAAGTGATCGACGTGAAAGATTATCAAACGGACCGTCAAGCAGTACTGGATAAAATAGATGACACGGTAGCCGGTTACCTTTTCCAAAATCCTAACTTTTTTGGAACTATAGATGACTTTACAGCTATCATTGAAAAACTCCATGAACATAAAGCTTTGGCTGTGATCTCTGCTTACCCTATCTCTCTGGGTATGTTGAAAGATCCTGCGAGTGTGGGTGCAGATATCTTTTGTGCAGATGGACAATGTCTAGGTAATTATATGAACTTTGGTGGACCGTCATTTGGAATGATAGCCACTAAAGAGAAGTACATTAGAGACTTACCAGGACGTATCATCGGTCGTACACTTGATAAAGATGAAAATGAAATTTTTGTGCTTACCATGCAAGCCAGAGAGCAACACATCAGACGTCACAGAGCCACCTCAAACATCTGTTCCAACCAAAACCTGGTAGCAGTAAGATCTACGATATTTATGTCACTTTTAGGCCAAGATGGATTGTCTGAGATGGCAAACCTCTGTTTCTCTAAAGCTTCTTACTTAAAAGAAGAGCTCTCAAAATTAGAGGGTGTTTCTGTATTAAATAAAGAGAACAGCTTCAATGAATTTGTCATTTCAACACCTTTAGAGAGTGATGATCTTTTAAATCAATTAAGAGACAAAGGGTTTTATGCAGGTATCAATCTTGCGAACATAGATAGCCAGTTTAAAAACGAGATATTGGTAAGTGTCACTGAAAAAAGAACCAAAGAACAGATGGATGCTCTTGTAAGCTCTATAGGAGAGGTACTATGAGTACAACAATGAAAACGATTTTTGATAAATCTCAAGACGGAAGAAAGGGTATCAAACTACCCCCTTTAGATGTGAGCGTTGATGCTAAAATAGATGCCTCTTTTTTAAGAGATGCAAAGGCAAAACTTCCACAAGTGAGTGAGTTCGATGTCATTAGACACTTTACAAATTTGTCTAACAAAAACATGTCTATAGATAAAAACTTCTATCCACTTGGTTCTTGTACAATGAAGTACAATCCAAAAATTGCAGAACGTGTGGCAAACCTTGATGGTTACTTAAACTTGCACCCTCATGTGGTGACTAACAACTTTAATGAAGATGTCCAAGGTTCACTTCAGACCATAGATGAGTTGGAGAAAAGTTTATGTGAAGTTACAGGTATGAGTGCTTTCACGACTACACCACAAGCTGGTGCTCATGGTGAGATGCTTGGTATTATGATGATAGACAAGTATCATCGAAGTAAAGGTGAAAAAAGAAAATACATCATCGTTCCAGACTCTTCACATGGTACCAATCCTGCAACTGCATCGATGGTCGGGTATGAAGTCATCACCATTAAGTCTGATAAAAATGGCGCCATTGACTTTGAAGCGTTTAAAGAGAAGATGAGTAGTGACGTGGCAGCGGTGATGTTAACTGTTCCAAACACGCTAGGTATGTACAACAAGCGCATTAAAGAGCTTTGTGAAGTTGCGCATGAGCATGATGCATTGATGTACTATGATGGTGCAAATATGAATGCCATTATGGGTGTGGCTCGTCCAGGAGACATCGGTTTTGATGTCATTCACATTAATGTACACAAAACGTTTGCAACACCACATGGTGGTGGAGGTCCTGGTTCTGGTCCTGTTGGAGTCAATGAAAAGCTCAAACCTTTTTTACCTGATCTTGGTATCAAAAAAGAGAACGACACCTATGAATTTACAAATGGTGGGGTGAACTCTATAGGTAAGATATCTCCATTTTTTGGAAACTACGGTATCTCACTAAGAGCCATTACGTATATGACCGTACTTGGTTCAGATGGTATGAAAAATGCCAGTATCAAAGCAGTACTCAATGCGAACTACTTAAGAGTCAGGCTCAAGGATTACTTTGACGTACCATTTGCTGGTATGTGTATGCATGAATGTGTCTTAAGTGCGAAAACTCTTGCTAAAAAAGGTGTCACGGCTATGGATATAGCCAAATACCTGCTTGATTTTGGACTACATTCACCAACGGTTTATTTCCCTCTTATCGTTAAAGAGGCTATCATGATAGAGCCGACAGAGACAGAGAACAAAGAAACCATCGATTACTTCTGTGACACAATGATCAATGCTGTCAAATTAGCAGATGAGAACCCTGAAGAGTTCCAGGCCTATCCCAAAACGCTTGGTGTCTGTAGACCTGATGACACAAGAGCCATTAAAGAGTTAGATGTTAAGTTCAACCACTAAAAAGACTTTTGCACTGTACACTTCGCCGAAGTTAAGTGCAAAAGACAACATGCACATGGATAAAGCACTCTTTGATGGGTTTAAACCTTCAGAGTTGCCAATTTTCAGAGTGTATGCGTGGGAAGCGTCATTTACCTATGGAATCTCTCAAAACATAGAGAGTCTTAAAAATGATGCACACCTTGTAAGCTATGATGACAAGCATGCACAAAGAATGACCGGTGGTGGCATACTTTTTCATGGTAATGACATCTCCTACTCACTTGTGATACCAACATCTCTCGTAAAAGGTCTCAGTGTGAAAGAAAGTTATGAACTCATCTGTGGTTTTTTGATGGAATTTTATAAAGGCCTTGGCTTACATCCTGTGTATGCTAAAGATCTAGAAGAGTTAAATCTATCAAAAAGTCACTACTGTCAAGAGGGTTATGAGCCTTATGACATCTTAGTGGGTGGTAAAAAAATTGGCGGTAATGCCCAAAGAAGATCAAAAGAAGCCATTTTTCAACATGGATCCATTAGCATAGACAACTCTGCCTATAGCATGGGACATTCACTTGAAGACTTAGGTGTGAAGATCAGTTTTAATAAAGCAAGAGAACTACTTGCCGAGTCATTTGCAAAGACTTTTAATGTTATTTACGAAGAAAAAAATGAGGATATAGCGTATGCGTCTTGATAAACCACAGCGAAAACCAGAGTGGCTGAGAAAAAAAATATCTTTCTCAGCACAAAAAGACATGGATCAACTCTTAAAAGAAAATGGTATCCATACCATCTGCCAAGAGGCAAAATGTCCAAACATCAGTGAATGTTTTGCAGCAAAGACGGCAACATTTTTGATACTTGGTGGTATCTGCACAAGACGTTGTACTTACTGTAATGTGACTACGGGAAGTCCTGACACGGTCAATAAAAAAGAGATAGACCAAGTCACAGATGCGGTCAGACAGTTAGGACTAAAATTTGTAGTCATTACCAGCCCTGCAAGAGATGACCTTAAAGATGGTGGGGCACAGCAGTTTTTGGATGTGACTGAAAATATCTTAAAAACAGTGCCAGATACTCAGGTAGAACTTTTAGTACCAGACTTTCAAGCCAACATTGAATCTATTAAAGCCGTGGCAAACAGTGGTGCTGTGATCGTGGGACACAATATGGAAACGGTTCCAAGACTCTACAATATCAGAAAAGCATCTATCTACCAACGCTCATTAGATGTCCTAGAAGAGATAAAAAAACATGCACCAGCACACGTAAAAACAAAAACTGCCATTATGGTTGGTCTTGGTGAGACAAAAGAAGAAGTGGTAGATGTGATGAAAGATGTTTTAAACGTTGGGTGTAAACTTTTAAGTATCGGCCAATACTTAGCACCCTCCAATGAGTTTGAAAAAGTAGTTGAGTATGTAACACCACAACAGTTTGAAGAGTACAAACAAATAGCCCTTGATATGGGCTTTGACTATGTTCACTCTTCCCCGTATGCAAGAAGCTCTTATATGGCACATGAATATGTTGAAGGAAAATAATATGTATGATTTTGATGTCATAGTTATCGGTGCTGGACCTGCAGGTTATGAAGTGGCCTCTCACTTAGGTAAAGGTGGTAAATCTGTTTGTATCATCGAAAAAAGTGAGAGCACTGTGGGTGGTACTTGTCTTAATGAGGGGTGTGTACCAGCTAAAAACTTTTTGGAAACTTCAGCATATATCAAAAAAGAAGAGTATTTTAAATCATGTGGAGTCAACCATACCTCTAGTTCATTAGATATGATGACCCTCAAATCTTCTACCCATTGCCTCATAGAAGATTTGAAAGTGGGTGTGTTCGGTAAACTAAAAAAAGCCAAAGTCACCATAGAATACGATATTGCCAGTTTTGTTGATAATCATACGATTAAACTAGAAAATCAAAACAAACAGATCACTGCGCAAGATATCGTCATTGCATCAGGTTCTTCACATCGAGACCACCCACTTTTAAAACTGCAAGATGAAACTATCATTTCAAGTAGAGAAGTGTTTACGCTGACAGAGATTCCCCAAAGCATTTTGATCATTGGTGGTGGTGCTATCGGGTGTGAATTTGCATCCTTCTTTAATGCTTTGGGGTCAACGGTTCACATATCAGAATTTGCACCAAGACTTGTAGCAAATGAAGATGATGACGTCTCCAGAACACTCAAGCGTGAATTTGAGAAAAAAGGTATCTCCATAGATCTGAATGCCAATGTAACAGACTACACTGTTAGCGAAAATGGTGTAGAAGTCACTGTTGATACAGGTAAAAAACAAGAAACGCAAACGTATGAAAAAGTATTGGTTTCTATCGGAAGGGTTCCCAACACATCCGGACTCAATTTAGTAGGTGCTAACATTGAACAAGACAGAGGGTATATCGAAGTCAATGAAAACCTTCAAACAACAAACCATGACAATGTCTATGCCATTGGTGATGTATTAAAAACACCTGCGTTAGCACATGTAGCCTACTACGAAGCTAAGAGAGTTGCGCAACACATCCTAGGCAAAGAGACATTTTCAGAAGATTACATCTTCCCATCGGTGACATTTTGTACCCCACAAATAGCCAGCATTGGTAAAAGTGAGAAAGTGTTAAAAGAGAGTGACATAAAGTTTAAAAACAAAAAACTCTTTTTCAAAACAAATGCCAAAGCAAAAATAAAGGGTGATGACTCTGGATTTATCAAAGTACTCTACGATGAAGAGACATCTCTCATTTTAGGTGCGAGCATCATAGGAAATGACGCAACCGAACTCATACACCAGTTTCTCATAGCTATTAATGCCAAGCTTGGTCTTAATGACTTGGAAAAAATGATCTTTGCGCATCCTACTTTGAGTGAGTCTAGTTTGGATTTGATTCATTAAGTTGGATTTTTTTTGCTAGTTCAACTATGAAAACAATAGTGTGCATTATATCATTATTTCAACCCTTATTTAGTACATTTTCAGTAAAATAATAACCTTAATTATCGCCCCAAAGGACGCACTATATGTCACAACCTGTTGAAGATTTAGATGAAGTTTTAAAAAACCATAAACTTAGTAAACCAGAGTATGAAGATATCTTGCGTATCTTGGATAGTCGTCACCCAAATATCGTTGAGATCGGTATCTTTTCTGCGATGTGGTCAGAGCATTGTTCCTATAAATCAAGTACGAAGTATCTAAGAGGTTTTCCTACGACTGCACCATGGGTCATACAGGGGCCGGGTGAAAATGCAGGAGTCATAGACATTGGTGATGGTATGGCTGCAGTATTTAAAATGGAGAGTCATAATCACCCCTCATTCATCGAGCCTTTTCAGGGTGCTGCGACAGGTGTAGGTGGAATTCTGCGTGATATCTTTACTATGGGTGCAAGACCGGTAGCAAACCTCAATGCTTTACGTTTTGGTACAGTCAAAGGTGACTCTGACATTGCCAAGTACCAAAGACACTTAGTCCGTGGGGTGGTAGATGGTATTGGATCTTACGGTAACTGTATGGGTGTACCTACCATTGGTGGTGAAGTTAGTTTTGATGAGTCTTACAACGGAAATATTCTTGTGAATGCTTTCTCTTTAGGACTGGTAAAATCTGATGAAATTTTCCTGGGTGTTGCGTCTGGTTTGGGTAACCCGGTAATGTATGTTGGTTCTAAAACAGGTCGTGACGGTCTGGGTGGTGCGGTCATGTCTTCAGACTCTTTTACGGAAGAGTCAAAGTCACTTCGTCCAACAGTTCAGGTGGGAGACCCTTTTACTGAAAAACTACTTTTAGAAGCATGTTTGGAACTGTTCCAAACAGACCTTATTGTAGGTATTCAGGACATGGGTGCTGCGGGACTTACCTCTTCTGCCTTTGAAATGGCTGGAAAAACAGGGGCAGGAATGATTATGCATCTTGATAAAGTCCCTGCAAGAGAAGAGGGGATGACACCGTATGACTTTATGCTTTCAGAGTCTCAGGAACGTATGCTTATCTGTGCAAAACAGGGTTCAGAGCAGGCGATCATCGATATCTTTGAAAAATGGGAACTGGATGTGGCTGTGATAGGTGAAGTAACAGACACTGCACGTATGGAATTGATGTGGCATGGTGAGAAATGTGCTAATATGCCTATTGCTCCTGTGAGTGAAGAAGCACCGGTTCTTGACAGACCAATTGCCAGACCTGCATACTTGGATGAAGTAAATGTTAAAACAGTGGATAGCTATAGAACAGTGAATGACCAGGAAGCATATGAGACACTTCTTTCAAACATAGAAGTATCTGATAAAGCATGGG
>Ga0209633_10006236_pt1 | contig 10237 bp, 6 predicted proteins | sample Cruoilmetagenom1_FD_187290 | JGI IMG/M metagenome (GOLD analysis project Ga0209633, IMG submission 187290) | Oil polluted marine microbial communities from Coal Oil Point, Santa Barbara, California, USA - Sample 1 (SPAdes) (version 2) | ecosystem: Environmental > Aquatic > Marine > Oil seeps ... | reverse complement strand
TGGTTTTACCTGAGCCTGACCAGGAAAAGGATATTGAAGCCCTCTCTAATTTGATAGAAAAATTTCAGGTTTCACATACCTTATGTGTGCCATCGCTTTACCGAATGATTCTGGATTATGCTGACCCAATAAAATTGGGCAGTCTAGCCAATGTGATTGTTGCGGGTGAGGCATGCACAACTGATCTGGTTGCACAACATTTTCAAGTGCTGCCTGAAACGGTACTTTATAATGAGTATGGTCCCACAGAGGCAACAGTATGGAGTTCGGTTTCCCGGTTACAACCCACACAAGCCATTACCATTGGGCGGCCAATAGCCAATACCAGAGTTTATATTCTTGATGAACAACAAAAAGCGCTTCCTGTAGGTGTTCCAGGTGAACTTTATATAGCTGGTGAGGGAGTTACTCAAGGTTATTACAATCAATTAGAACTAACTGAAGCGTTTTTTGTACCTGACCCATTTTGTTCAGAATATTTTAGTTCAGAACCTTGTGCCAAATGCTATCGAAGCGGTGATCTGGCTAGATATAAAGCTGATGGAAGCATTGAGTTTTTAGGTAGAGTCGATCAGCAGATTAAAATTCATGGGTATCGAATAGAGCTGGGTGAAATTGAAACTGTTTTGAAACAAATTCCAGGTGTTTTGGGGGCTGTAGCTATCGCTCGTGATGATCAGTTGCTTGCTTATGTAAAAAGCTTTTCGGTTTCAATTTCTGATTGTGAAGCATTATTAGCTCTGGAATTACCAGAATATATGCAGCCAAACCATGTCGTTATACTTGATGAATTTCCATTGTTACCCAACGGTAAAACTGATCTCCAAGCTTTGCCAGAACCAGAGCAACAAGAACCCATGGAAGGGTTTGTAGCTCCACGCAGTGATGTTGAGCAAACTTTGGTTGATATTTGGGCTGATGTTTTAAATCTGGATCGAGTCAGTATTGAAGATCATTTTTTACAAATTGGTGGTGATTCGATTTTAAGTATCCAGATCATAGCCAAGGCCAGACAGAAAAATCTATTTTTTACACCTAAGGATTTATTTGAACGTCCCCAAATTTCCAGATTATCAGAGCTTGTTGAGACTAGGTCTAATTCCAGTCATCCACAAACCCAGGTTAAAGGTGAAGTACCTTTAACCCCAATCCAGCATTGGTTCTTTGAAACCATTAAACCGGTTCTTCAGCATTGGAATCAAGCCGTTCAGCTTTCCATTTCTAAGGCTCTTACACCGGCAATGGTTCACGAGGTAATGGTGTATTTATGTCAACACCATGATGCTTTACGTATGAAATTTGTGGACTCCACAAAAGGCTGGCAGCAATTCAATCAGGGCAAGGAGTTTCAGCTTCCCTGGAAAGTAATGAATTTATCCGATTTATCTTTACTGGAACAAGAAGAACAAATTGTACAAACCGCAGATCAGTTACAACAAGAAATTAATTTTTCTACCTCGTTAGTACAAGCTGCTTTTTTTCAAATGGGAAAGCAAATTGAGAGCCGTTTATTAATTATTGTTCACCATCTGGTCATTGATCATGTGTCCTGGACTATTCTGTTAGAAGATTTAGAGCGGCTATTCCAGCAAAAAATCAGCCAAAAGACCATACAGCTATCTGCGAAAACCACATCTTATAAGGACTGGGCCACTCAACTGGTCGATAGTGCGAATAATAATGAATCTAGCCAACAACTTACACAATGGTTGAATTTTCTACCAGAAACCGCAGCTGATGTACCTACGGATCATCCTGACAAAAGATCTGAACATATAGAAAAGAACCACACCATTCATACCGTTTCACTTGACCATATTCAGACTCAGGAATTGTTACACAAGGTCCCAAAGGCTTATCAAACACATATCAATGATATTTTATTGACGGCATTGCTTCAAACATTGTTCCAATGGACGGGGGATAAATCCTGGTTGATAGATATGGAATTACATGGGCGTGAACAGGATAATATTGATCTTTCACACAGTGTTGGTTGGTTTACTAGCTACTTTCCCGTGTCTTTGTATAAGGATGAACAAGAATCTGGTGCCTTATTAAAATCGGTTAAGGAACAACTCCGTAAGATTCCCCAAAAAGGACTAAGTTATGGGGGCTTACGCTATTTATCTGCAGAAACTGAATTAAGTAAACTACCGCAAGCCGATATATTATTTAACTATCTGGGACAGACCAAGCATCCGAAGGCATCGGTTTGCAAAGTTATTAATGGCGCGAAAAACGGTCTTTTTCGTAATCCTGATAATCAACGTAGTCATTTATTGGAAATAAATAGTGTAATCTCAGAAGGCATATTGGAAATACATTGGAGTTATAGCCATGCACTTTATCAGCAGGCAACGATTGAGAGTCTGGCACAATCTTTCCTTATTTCACTACAGGGTTTCATTAAGCATTGCCAATCACCGGATATAGGCGGTTTTACGCCATCTGACTTTGCTGATAGTGGTTTGAATCAAAACCAACTGGATCAGTTCATTGATAATATTACAAAAAATGATTAGTACATTGTCCATTACGTTGCCCAGTTCACTAAAGGGTTGCTATCAAGGTTTACGGAGTATCTGCTATGTTACGTAGATTAAAGCGTTTGCGTGATTTTGAGTTATCTTTACAAATAAGTAATGACCAATTTATTCGGCCACCACGTGAGGAACAGAGGAATTGGTTAGTTAATAGAGCTATTGGTGAATTCGTTGAAGATTTAACAGAGCTAGATAAGTTGGCAAAGCGGTTTGTATCAGGTGAAACTAATAATGCTGACTTTTTGGTAGATCGGACACAATCAATTTTGTCTGATCAAGACATTATGGAAGATTGGCAGCTTCCACTTATGCGAGCGATGGCAGATGTTGTCACTGAAAAAGCAGGAGATATTCTGGAGATTGGATTTGGTCGTGGGGTTTCTGCTGACTATATCCAGCAAGGCGAAGTGGTTTCGCATACCATTGTGGAATGCAATGATTCGATCGTAGAGAGTTTTCATGAATGGAGAACAAATTATCCGGACAGTACAATTCGTTTACTACATGGTAAATGGCAGGATTTAACTGATCAGTTTGCAATGTACGACGGTATTTTTTTCCATACCTATGTTTTGGATGAAACCGAGCAGATAGATTATATTGGACAAAGTGTAACTTTCTCTGAGCATTTCTTTTCAGTAGCTGCCCTATATTTAAGAAAAGGTGGTGTATTTACCTACATAAGTAGCGAAATAGATTCTTTAAGTCGTGGTCACCAACGTGCATTATTAAAACACTTCGAGTCAATCTCTCTGCAAAAAATATCATTGACTCTACCCAATAAAGTCAAAGATAGCTGGTGGGCTGATTCCATGATGCTTGTAAAAGCAGTTAAAGGTGGTTAATTAAGGATGCTTAAATAATATGGATAAAAAGAATATTGAAGCCATTTACCCTCTTACTTCAATGCAGCAAATTCTATTATTGCATGCTATACAGAACCCAGGGCGCGATTTGGGCCTTTTGCAAATGCAATTTGAACTCAAAGGCAAAGTAGATGTTGTACTTTTGGAAACTGCTTGGCAGGAGCTGTGTAACCGCCATCAAACTCTACGTTCAGCTATTTATTGGGAAGATTTAGAATACCCCTTACAAGTTGTACAACGAAAAATCACGCCTATTTGGGAACATTTGGATTGGAGCCACTTAAGCATTGAGCAGCAAGAAAAAAAAATATTAACGTATAATGAAGAGCTTAAAAAACAAGAAATATCACTTAGTCAGGCTCCTTTAGTCTATGTAACACTAATTCAGCAAGCAGATGATCATTATCACTTTATTTGTGCTTGCCACCATATTTTATTGGATGGGTTATCTGGCTACTTGATGGTTAAGGAGCTATTCCGGCTATATGAATCACAGTCATTGGATACATACAAAAAAATGACACGGGCTTTTCAGTTTCAGAATTATGTTACCTGGGCACAGCAACAAGATTTAGAATTGGCAGAAATTTTTTGGAAAAAAGAATTAGAGGGCGTAACAAGCAAAACAGAATGGCCTAAAAAACTTAATGATACTGTTACGACCCGTAATAGACAAACCCTGATAATAAGCCAGACTTTAACTCAACAAATTCAGACTCTATGTAAAAAGGAAAAAATCACCCTTAATTCCTTTTTAATTGGGATCTGGTCATTATTACTAATTGCCTATAGTGGAGAGAATGATGTTGTTTTTGGGGTGACCTTGGCGGGCCGATCTGCCCCCCTGGATGGGATTGAAAATGCAGTGGGTATGTTTAGTAACGTATTACCCTTTAGAACTAGAATAAATATTCAAGAGCAATTTACTCCTTGGCTACAAACTATTGCTGCACATCAGGTTGAAATTAGTAATTATGAGTATGTGACGTTGTCACAAATACAATCATGGTGCAGAACGGATATTCGATCTTTATTTGTTTTTGAAAATCATGCTCAGGCAGAGTTATTTGATAATAACGACTTAACCGTAACCAATTTCAAGAGTGGTTTAACAACTAACTACCCTTTAACGATTGTTTTTAAGCCGGGAGAACAATTGGAACTAAGTTTGATTTATGATCACAACTATCTTTCAGGTGAAGAGATAGCTGAAATACGGGATAATTTGCAAATACTTGTTAATCAATGTGTATCACAACCACAGCTCCAATTAGGCTCTTTATTGAGTGAGATTAAGGTAAATAAATCTTACCGTTCAGAATACTTGAGTTTTAAGAAAATAGAAAAAAGAGTCTTAGATAAACCGATAACTTTAACTGAAAAACATTTAGCTAATATTTGGTCAGAAGTTCTTTTATTAGATGAAAAACAAAAGAGCGAAGTAGCCATCGAAATTGACCGTCAAGATGATTTTTTTTATTTGGGAGGACATTCGATAATGATTGCCCTTTTACTTTCTCGGATACAGGAAGTTTTTCAGGTCAGTTTATCTTTGCACCAATTATTTAAATACACTACCTTAAAAAAATTAAGCAAATTTATAGATGACCACCTGGATCCCAACTATCAGTTTCCTAGCCTTCCATCAAAACCTCAAAAGTCTCATGACTTTCTTTCTTTTTCTCAACAAAAGAATTGGAATTTAGAACAAACAGAAACCGAGAAAGCTTATTTATCACTAGTCGCTCTTCAGTCCAATGGTTCAAACCCTCCTTTGTTTTGTGTTCCAGCAGCGGGTAATACAGCCTTTGGTTATGCGAGTTTAGCTCGTGACTTAGGTGAAGATCAGCCAGTTTATGGCCTACAACCTTTGGGGTTAGATGAGGGAACTAACCCTCATGATTGTATTAAGGAAATGTCGAGGCACTACCTAAATGAAATACAAATACTTCAGCCGAAAGGCCCTTATTATTTAGTCGGTGTATGTTTTGGATGTCATGTGGTTTTTGAAATGGCACAGCAACTTTACGCGAAAGGTCAGACTGTGGCATTTTTGGGACTTTTGGATCCATGGGCTCCTTGTAGTACCACCTCTGATAATATTTTTAGTCAACGTCTCAAACATGAATTTTACATACTCAAGCGAAAGGGACTATATGCAGTTATTAAAAGCATCATGAATAGTTTATATATAAGGTTACGAATGAGGCTAGGTAAAATATTTCATGTGAAAAGAGTCAGGATCTGGAATGTTTTGGATAGTCATCTAATTGCTTTGAAAAATTATGTACCTGAGGTGTTTATGGGTAATGTAACGCTATTTAGAAGTAGCGAATATTCTAATTTAGAAAAAGAAAGAATTGGAAAATGGACATCATCTTGGTCTGACCTTATCGATGGGGAATTTGAGGAATATGTTTTTCCATGTAAACATGAAGAAATACTTGGGTCAAAAATACAGCTATTAACCAATCAGTTAAAGATGACTCTTGATAAAGCGCACACTAAACACTCATAAGTCATTCTTTAAATCGCAAAGATGCATTATATAAAATGATAACATCAATCAATCAACGTGTTCAAAATCTAAAAATTGCCATTCACCATATTTGGCAAAGTAGCCCTGTTTGGACAATAGTAAACTTTATGCTTCTGATTATTCAGGGAATTTTACCTCTATTGTCGCTATATCTTCTAAAGTTGATAGTAGACACTGCTGCAACTTTTGATTCCACTGCGGCTGTTAATGACGATGTTTTAAAAAGAGTAGCATTTCTGATTCTACTTTCTGGTGTGGTTGCCATTACAGTAGCTCTTTTGCACTCGATAACCAAACTTGTTCATTCAATCCAAATCTCACTTGTTTCTGTTCATGTCTACGACATTTTGCATGCCAAGTGCATTGAAGTTGATTTGGCAAGTTATGAAAATTCACATTATCACGATAAATTACATCGAGCTAAAAAGGAGGGAGAAGGCGCAAATCGTACGTTTAATGTCGTAAATAATTTAGAGAATATAAGCAGAAACGGAATCTCTTTATTGACAATGCTAGTACTGCTAGCATTTTTTCATTGGGCATTAGTACTGTTTTTATTGCTCGCTCTTTTTCCTAGTTTGCTGGTATATCTCAAATACTCCTATCAGCAGTATCAACTGAAATATAAGCGAACCTCCCTAGAGCGTAAATGTTGGTATTACAGTAGTGTGTTAACTGAAAGTAAATATGCCAAGGAAATAAGACTATTTGGGTTAGGTTCTCTTTTTCGAGGATGGTTTCTTAGAGATATGGAGAAACTGAGGCATGAACATATAGAACTGGCAAAGAAAAGGTCAATTGCAGAGATGCTTACAGAAACAGGTAGCGCTATTGCAGTTTTTTTTGCTTTTGCATTTATTGCTTATAAAACTTTATCAGGTATAGCAACATTGGGTGACCTGGTAATGTATTACCTCGCTTTTCAGCGCGCACAAGGTTATTTAAAAGAGGTTTTAGGCAGTTTATCAAGGCTTTATGAAGATTCACTCTCTTTATCAGGTTTTCATGAATTTCTTGATATCAAAACTAAAATTAAAGAGCCCTCAGTTCCTAAGCTTATCCCTCAACCTTTAAAAAAGGGAATTTCCTTTGAGAATGTCAGTTTTACTTATCCTGATGGAACACGTCCAGTTTTCGAAGATTTAAATATAACCATTCGTCCGGGTGAACATGTTGCCTTTGTTGGAGAAAATGGTTCAGGAAAGACAACCTTAGTAAAACTTTTGTGTCGTTTATATGATCCAGGCAGTGGTCGAATTACCTTTGATGGAATTGATATTCGTGAAATCAAAATGACCGATTTAAGACATCAAATTAGCGTCGTATTTCAAGATTATGCTAAATACCAACTTACTGCTAAGGAAAATATATGGCTTGGTGATATAGACAGTAAACTTAATGAAAATAGTATTATTAACGCAGCACAACTTTCTGGTATTGATAAGGTTATTGATCGTTTGCCACTAGGCTATGAAACATTATTAGGAAGATGGTTTGAAGGCGGAGAAGAGTTGAGCCTTGGTGAATGGCAAAAAGTGGCTTTAGCAAGAGCATTTGCGCGTAATGCTGAAATACTTATACTGGATGAACCTAGTAGCGCTTTGGATGCCAAAGCCGAATCTGAAGTTTTTAATAAATACCATCAATTGACAGTAGGTAAAACCGCCATACTTATTAGTCATCGATTATCAACTGTTAAAATGGTTGATAACATTTACGTTATTGAAAATGGGAAGATTGTAGAGTCAGGATCTCATAATGATCTAATGAAGCAAAGAGGCAAATATGCTTATCTTTTTAATAAACAAGCTAAGAATTATCAATAGCATTAGGCAATATAATTATTTAAATAGACCTTAAGTGTAATTACTCTCAGAGTTTATAAAAAAGAGGGTATATTTGAGGGTATTTTAAATTATAAGTAAATAATAATGTGTTTATAATCAATTGAATATGTATCTAAGTCGCCGCGCCACCAAATAAAATAAGGTCACCCGATAGTGTGGCCTTTTTTGTTTGTGGAAACGGCGCGGATGCGAACCCGCGTTACGGGTTCAAAGCTTGCGTTTAAACAAGCGCAGACGTCGGAGGAACGACGACGGTCCTGAGGAACGAAGAAATATTAAATCGCTATAAGCGAGTTAATAACAATTCCCGCCGCCACAAAAGTTTTAGGAAGTTCTAAAACAGCCCACGAACCTCTTTATAGCAGGCTTTTTTTAGGTGTCGTATACGCAGGGGTTCATAGGATTCGCTAAATACCATCAGATTTGAGGCTAAAAAAGAGGGTATTTATATGGTATAAAATATTTATACCCTCGCTGAAATATATCTGCGCTAAGAGCAAGCCCTTTTCTTGTTGGAGCTCTTTAGGGCAAGGACTTTGCCATTAATAAAATTATTCTCTTATTGTGTTCTTGAGTTTTAACCTTTGTCTTTTGGCTAGGATCCTTTTTTATGAATTATTAGAACAAGGATGCCATAAATACTGCCTAAGAATCACGTTTTCCTTTGAATTTAGTCTGATGTTTTTTATATGACCAATATGTGAAACAATATAATTCATTGTTGTTTCTGGCTCAAAACAACGATATTCAATTTTTTTTAACATGCCTTTATTTTCAAATAGTTGGTGTCGTATACCAAACCCTGATTGTTATCAATGCATGTCTATCTTTTAATCAATATGCTCATTGAATCATTAGCTGTTTTTTAAAATAATGAAATGGATGTTTTAAATGAAAAATCAATCCACGTTTGATAGAGAAGACTTGATCGTAGCGTTTAAAAAGGCATTAAATGCATTCATAGGTGTTTTGCCAGTTATTATCGGCATGATTCTACTCACAGGTCTTATTACCAAATATATTCCCACTGAAAAGATGGTTTCTTTGTTTGGTAGTAATACCTGGCTTGATGCATTCATTGGCGCAGCATTTGGCGGTGTTTCGGCTGGGCACCCATTGACCAGTTACGTATTGGGAGGAGAATTACTGGCGCAGGGCGTTAGTCTTGTCGCGGTGACAGCTCTGATAGTGAGTTGGGTAACCGTGGGGAGCATCCAGTTACCTGCCGAAGCGCTGATGCTTGGCAAACGCTTTGCTCTGTATCGCAACCTGTTAAGTTTTTTGTTTGCTATTATCATCGCAGTATTGACGGTAAGCACGCTTGGATGGTTTGCGTGAAGGAGAAGACATCAAAATGGTATAGGCGTGGTGGTGTCGTATTTTTGTTCATTGTTTTACTGCTCTATGGCTTCGCCTTTTTACTTGATACGGCTAGAGCTGATCAAGCAGGGAAATTTAGTTTTGATTTGCTCAAGCAGATTGCCCCGGTATTACTGCTGATATTCCTATTATTATTTATTTCCAACCTTCTGTTAAAACCTCGTTGGGTGAAACAACACCTTGGTAAGGATTCTGGCTGGAAAGGATGGTTGCTTGCCAGTATCGGTGGTGTTCTTTCGGTGGGCTCGATCTATCCCTGGTTTGCCTTGCTCAAGGATTTAAAAGAAAAGGGAATGCGTACCGCTCTTATTGCCGTTTTTCTTTATAACAGGGGAATAAAATTACCACTATTGCCCTTGCTGATATATTATTTTGGACTAAACTTTACTGTGTTATTGGCGCTCTACATGATGTTATTTTCATGGATCGGTGGCTTGATCATAGAAAAGCTTGTACATCAACCAGTTTAAAGTGTCGCTATAAATGGAGGTTCAAGTAGTTAGCTGCCAGGCATTTTCACGAGTAATAGTTGTTCTATTGCGAGTGGAAATAACAACGCAGATGACTGCTTGAAGATTCATTTATACAGTCATTTTGAGCTGGTTGATGTACTAGCACATATAAGAAGTAAAGCTGTTCGATAATCAGCTTGAGGCCAATCAGGGCAAAAAGCTCGATCATTCTATAAAACAAATCGTTATAATATAAACAATCTACTTTACCAATATATAAATAAACTCTAATATACTTCCTACCAGCTCACGGTGATTCACAAAAATTAATGCCGATGAAGCTTAAATAATTAACCATTTAACAAAAGGTGACTAAAATGGAAAACACAGTAGAAGAAACAATTACATTCCCACAATTAAACAAACCTGCTCCAGCATTTGAAGCGAAAACAACGCATGGCGTTAAGAAGCTATCCGACTATAGAGGAAGATGGCTGGTATTATTTTCGCACCCTGCTGATTTCACGCCTGTTTGTACTACGGAGTTTATGGCATTCGCAAAACATCACGATGAGTTTTTAGCTGAAGGTGCAGATTTATTGGGCCT
>Ga0209633_10006235_pt1 | contig 10240 bp, 7 predicted proteins | sample Cruoilmetagenom1_FD_187290 | JGI IMG/M metagenome (GOLD analysis project Ga0209633, IMG submission 187290) | Oil polluted marine microbial communities from Coal Oil Point, Santa Barbara, California, USA - Sample 1 (SPAdes) (version 2) | ecosystem: Environmental > Aquatic > Marine > Oil seeps ... | reverse complement strand
CTTTAGATTGAATTTATTCAGTGTTATGATCCTTATGGATGTAAGTTTGGAGTTAAAAAAATCTGGAGGTACCAGATGGATACAGATAAACAGGTTTTTTAATAAAAATGGAGAAATACAATTAAAAAACAATGAAATTTTAACAAGAATAAGAATTCCCTTTGGAAACTGGAATAGAGAATTATATAAAAAAGATGGGAATCCATTTTTTGATACAGGAAAAGCAATTTCCTTTTGTATTTTAGCAGATATTCAAAAAGGGATAATAAATGATTACAGAATGGCAATTGGTAATTCCGGAAAACATACTGTTCGAAATATAGAACTTGAATCATTTTTTATTGGTAAAAAACTCCCCTTAAACTCAAAAGATATATTAATAATTACAGAAAATCATGAGGAATGGCTAAAAAACCTCACTCTTGAGCTAACTCCTTTCCAACGTGATAGAGCCATACGATTTATTAAGTGGATTCTAAAAGAACTACTCCCCTGAGAACCTTTACAGAAGCCGTATTAAAGGTTTATATTCTTCAGTAATGACTGAAGCACCTTATTTTATACACCTACATAATCATACTGATTATTCTCTTCTGGATGGAGCAGCCTCTATTAAAAAGATGGTCTCAAAGGCCAAAGTTCTTGGAATGAAACATCTGGCTATTACTGATCATGGCAATATGTTTGGAGCTTTGCATTTTTATAGAGAATGTATAGCAAATGAGATAAATCCCATTATTGGATGTGAATTTTATGTATCCCCAGGCAGCAGAAGTATAAAATCAGGGAATGATAAAAACAGCAGATCCAATCATTTAATACTTCTTGCAAAGAACTATGAAGGTTATAAAAACCTAATGGTACTGGCTTCAAAAGCCTATACAGAGGGTTTTTACTATAAACCCAGAATTGATGATGAAATCCTTGAACAATACAGTTCAAATCTTATCTGCACGTCCTCTTGTCTTGCAGGATATATACCCCGCAAGCTTTTAGATAATCAATATGAAGATGCAAAAAACAAGGCAATTTATTACCAGAAAATTTTTGGTAAAGATAATTTTTACCTTGAGCTGCAGGACCATGGTATCCCTGAGCAAAAGATTGTTAATGAAAAAATGCTAACTCTTTCCAAAGAAACAGGGATTCCTTTAGTAGCTACAAATGATATGCATTATTTGGACAAAGAAGATGCCAATGCTCAGGATATATTAATCTGCATAGGAACAAATAGAAAAAAACACGAAGATAAACGTATGAAATTCTCCAGTTCCGAATTTTATATGAAATCGAAAGAAGAGATGTTTGAAATCTTTAAAAAAACACCTGAAGCCCTTACGAATACTGTCAAAATTGCAGAAAGCTGCAATCTCAAAATTGATTTACCTGGACCTCTTCTCCCTGAATATGAAATACCTGAAGAATTCGATAATCCTGATAACTATCTTAGAGCACTGACAAATGAAGGTCTTTCAAAAAGATATCCTGAAATTACAGATGAAATAAAAGAACGTACAAAGTTTGAACTGGATATTATAATAAACATGGGATTTACAGGTTATTTTTTAATTGTATGGGATTTTATTCATTATGCAAGAAAAAATGATATTCCGGTTGGACCAGGCAGAGGTTCCGGAGCTGGTTCCATAGTTGCTTTTGCCCTGATGATTACAGATATTGATCCTCTTAAATATGGATTAATATTTGAACGATTTTTAAATCCTGACCGTGTTTCAATGCCTGACTTTGATATTGATTTCTGCTTTGAGAGACGACAGGAAGTAATAGATTATGTTACAAGAAAATATGGGAAAGACAGAGTTGGTCAAATAATAACCTTTGGAACATTGAAAGCAAAGGCAGTTATTAGAGATGTTGCAAGAGTACTGGATTTTCCATATTCAGAATCTGATCAAATTTCCAAGCTTATTCCCTCTGATCCCAAAATGACACTGGAAAAGGCTATTGAACTTGAACCCAAATTAAAAGAAATAGAGCAAAGAGGGGATAAATTCAAAGAACTTGTTGACACTGGTAAGCGTCTGGAAGGTTTGTCCCGACATGCATCTACTCATGCTGCAGGAGTAGTTATAGGAAGAAGTATTCTTACAGATTATGTACCTTTATACAGAGATTCAAAAACAGGATCGATTTCAACCCAGTATACTATGGATCTTTTGGAAGATTGTGGTTTGGTTAAGATGGATTTTTTGGGATTAAAAACACTTACCCTTATAAAGAATACGGAAACACTAATAAAACGGAAACTTCCTGATTTCTCATCCGAAGAAATACCTGAAGATGATCTTCCAACTTTTAAACTCCTGGGAAATGGGAAAAGCATCTGTGTCTTTCAGTTTGAAAGTTCCGGTATGCAGGGAATTCTAAAGCAGGCCAAACCCGATACAATTGAAGATCTCATAGCACTGAATGCACTATATCGTCCAGGGCCTATGCAATACATACCTCAATTTGTTGATAGTAAAAATGGCCGAAAGGCAATTGAATATCCAGATCCAAGTCTGGAAAAAACTTTAAAACCTACCTATGGAGTTATTGTATATCAGGAACAGGTTATGGAAGTTGCACGAATTATTGGAGGTTTTTCATTAGGTAAAGCAGATATTCTTCGTAGAGCCATGGGTAAGAAAAAAGTAAAAGAAATGGACAAAATGAAAATTGAGTTCATAGAAGGTGCTGTCAAACAGGGATATACATCAAAAAAAGCAGAAGATATCTTTGAAATGCTGGTACCTTTTGCAGGATATGGATTTAACAAATCTCATGCTGCTGCCTATTCTGTTATTGCTTATAAGACAGCATATTTAAAAGCTAATTTCCCGGCTGAATTTATGGCAGCAAACCTTACAAATGAAATAAATACCCAGGATAAAATGACCTTATACATTAATGAGACTAAGACTATGGGTCTGAATATACTACCTCCTGATATTAATCTCTCTTATAAAAATTTCGCAGTGGCCAATGGAGATATTATCTATGGACTTGTTGGAGTTAAAAATGTTGGAGCTGCAGCTGTTGAAGAAATAATCAGAGCAAGAGAGGAAAATGGTGAATATACTTCTTACATTGATTTTCTTGAGAAGGTTGATTTAAAAAGCGTAAATAGAAAAGTCATGGAGTCTCTTATTAGCTGTGGTGCTTTCGATAAATTTGAAGAGAACAGAGCAACTCTTATTCATAATCTGGAAAGGGTTCTGGAATTTGTTACCAAATTAAAAGCTCAATCTATGTTTGGTCAGACATCCCTGTTTGACAGTAATGATGACACAGCACTCCCCTCATTTAATATGGAAAAGATCCAGGAACTTCCTGTTTTGGAAATGTTAAACAACGAAAAAGAACTTTTAGGATATTATTTTTCTGGTCATCCTATGGATAAGTACAAACAAACATGGCAAAAAAGTATTAACCTCCACCTTAATAATTTAGAAAAAGCAATGCCTGATAGAAAATATACAATTCTGGGAACTATTGCAAGCTCCAGAGTTATTACTACAAAAAGAGGGCAGCAAATGGCTTTCCTTCAAATTGAAGATTTTGAAGGATCCATTGAATTAATTGTTTTTCCAAAAATATGGGAAGAAAAAAGTATATATTTAAGTGTTGACTCTATTATGGGATTTGCTGGGAAAATTGACTCATCAAGGGGAGATCCCAAATTACTTGTAGATGAAGTTTTCAGGCCTGAAGAAATGAAAGAATCTGATAGTTCTGAAGTTCATATAAAAATTGGTAGAAATTTCAATGAAGATGATTTAATATCTCTTAGATCTTTTATGATTGACAATCAGGGTAATTCACCTGTATATCTTCATGTACCTGCAAAAGAAGATACTATTGATACAGTTGTAAAAGTATCTGGTCAGATTACAATGGGTACTTCAGAAAATGTACTAAAAGAAATTGAAACTAACCCCACTATACTGGAAGTATGGGTATCATAAAAAACAAAGGAAATATTTGTTATGGATTTAATATTAAGAATTATCACAGGAGTACTTTCAGGATATATGCTCCTTCTTTTTATTCGTATTATAATTACCTGGTTCAGTGGTTCTGATTTTGGAAAACCCTATGAAATACTAACTTCAATAACAGACCCATATCTCAATTATTTCAAACAATTTTCATTTTTAAAATTTGGAATGATGGATTTTTCATCTATTGCAGGAATTCTTTTATTAGTAATTATGTTGAATATTCTAAATACAATTTCCAGTTATGGTTCCATTACTTTTGGACTTGTTCTTGCTATAATATTAGGAGCAGCATGGTCTGCAGTAAATTTTTTAATTACTTTTTTTATAATGCTGATACTAATAAGACTTGTAACAGGTATGCTCAATGCAACAAGGCAATCACCTATAATGACAACTATTGAAACAATAATTTCTCCTGTTACAAATTATGTATACCATAAAATTTTTAAAAATAATAACATTACATATACTACCTGTCTGGCTGTTTCCGGAACAATACTATTGGCTCTTCTTTTAGGAGGAAATGCTCTTACTAACTATTTAGGAAATTTTTTAGGAAATCTTTCATTTTAAAATGTATGCTGATGAATTAAAACAAAAAGTTATTTTACTAAATGGAATAGGCAAGGAAACATCAAAATCTTTTGCTAAAATAAATATTAATAATGTTGCAGATTTACTTAAATACATTCCAAGAGCTTATGAAAATAGAAAAGATATTATACCCCTTTCAAATTACAGAAAGGGTCCGGTAAATACAATTATAGAAGTTATAGATCATGACTATATTGGATTTGGAGCAAAAAAAACCTTAAAGGTACATATAAAAGATGAAACAGCAAGTGCAGTTCTACTATGTTTCGGACGCAATTTCTTAAATAGAAAACTAATAGTAGGGAAAAAGTTTTTTTTATATGGTACTTTTGAATATAAATATAATGACTTGCAAACTTCGGCTTTTGAAATTGAAGAGTTTTCAAATGACCCCGCTAATTTCAATAAAATTATTCCTGTTTATCCTTTAAGTGCGAAACTAAACCAGGGGATATTGAGACGCTCCATATGGGAAGGTATAAACGAACTTGCAAGATTTACAAAAAATCAAATTCCGGAATACCTATTACAACAATATGGTTTTATTCCCCGTAATACTGCTGTACAAAACATTCACTTCCCTGGATCAATAGAATTACTGGATTCTGCCAGGAGAGCCTTAATATATGAAGAATTATTTTATCTTCAACTTACAGTAGGCAGAAAATCAAAGGAAATAAGAAAAATCCAAAGACAAATTTCTACTCAGCTGTACCAGAAAGAAAAACTCTTAATAAAAGATCTGCCATTTTCACTGACTATAGATCAGGAAAAAGTTCTTAAAGAGATTAGAATAGATATGGAATCCAATACACCAATGGCCAGATTATTACAGGGAGATGTAGGAAGCGGTAAGACCCTGGTGGCATTCATATCTTCCTTAAGAATAATTGAAACAAGAGGACAAGTAGCTTTTATGGCACCTACTGAGCTACTTGCAAAACAGCATGCTGAAAATGCAGCAAAACTTTTAGAACCCTTAGGAATACGTCTTGCATTTCTAAGTGGAAATGTAAAAAACAGTCAGAGAAAACCTTTATTATCTGCACTTGCTAAAGGAGAAATTGATTTAATTATTGGAACACATGCACTTTTTACAGGTAATGTAAAATTTAATAATTTACAGTATGTAATTGTAGATGAACAACATAAATTTGGTGTACTTCAACGTATGGCCCTTCTAAATAAAGGTGATACTCCGGATCTTCTATTAATGACTGCTACTCCAATACCAAGAACACTTACTTTAACTCTTTTTGGAGATATGGATGTCTCCATTATTAAGACCATGCCGGTAGGAAGAAAACCTGTAATTACCCATCTTTCTGTTATTGATAAAGAAAACAAAGTCTACAATGCGGTTAGAAAAGAGTTGGAAAGGGGTCATCAGGCTTATTTTGTTTACCCGAGGATTCAGGATAGTGAATTTTACGGTAATTTAAAAGATGCTGAAAGTATGTACGAATATCTAAGAGAAGAAATTTTCCCGGAATTCAAACTTGGTATTATCCATTCAAAATTAATTGAAGAAGAAAAAAATAAAACGATGGGAAAATTCGTTACCGGTGAAATAAATATACTTGTATCAACCAGTGTAGTAGAGGTAGGAGTAGATATCCAGAATGCTACATGCATGGTTATAGAACATGCAGAACAGTTTGGCCTTTCAGGACTCCATCAGTTAAGAGGAAGGGTCGGTAGAGGGAAAGAACAATCTTATGCATTTCTTGTGTATGCAAAAGAACTTAGTGAAGAGGGTAAAATACGATTAAAAACTATGATGCAATTTACTGACGGTTTTTCAATTTCAGAAGAAGATTTAAAAATCAGGGGACCGGGTGAACTGGCAGGGAACAGACAGTCAGGATTTTTAAACCTAACCTATGCAAATCTTACAAGGGATTTTAAGATACTTGAAGAAGCAAGAGCAGATGCTTTTAAAATTTTGGAAAATGATCCTGGATTTTTAAAACCTGAACATACAGTTATAAGGGAAGTGATTGATAGATGTGAGCCCTTTAAAGGAGCTGTGGATAGTGAATAGGAATGTGTTGTTTGAAATAAAAATGATTCAATGTATCAATGTAGAGACGCCCAAATTGGGCGTCTGTACATTGATATATATATCTGATACCTCCCAGGAGATTAAATTATGCGCGTAACAGGTGGTATATACGGTGGGCGCACAGTTAAATGCCCTCCTGGAGAAATTCGACCTTCAATGGACAGGAGAAGAGAATCTCTTTTTTCTATTCTGGGTAATTTGGAAGGACAATCTTTTTTAGATCTGTTTGCCGGATCCGGAGTAGTTAGCATTGAAGCTGCTTCCAGAGGAGCATCTCCTGTTTTACTAATTGAAAAGGATCGTGGGAAAAAACGTGTTATCCTTGAAAATTTAAAAATTGTAAGTACTGATATTTCTCTCTGGATGATGGACGTAAGAAGATATTTAGATACAGCAAAAACCAAATGGGATATAATTTATGTAGATCCTCCCTTCCCTTTTACGGGTCGTAAAGAAATTTTACTGCAAATTGATAAAAATAATATTCTTGCGAAAAATGGAATTATTATACTGCATCATCCTTCATCTGACAAATGGGATAATGCAGTAGGAAATTTTGAGTGTTTTGATGTTAGAAAATATGGAGGATCTGTTTTGAGTTTTTTCAGATAATTCTCCTTAAGGAAGCACCCTAACAGCACCCCTATCTGCAGAACTTGCCATTAGGGAATAGATCTGTAAAGCTTTGGAAACCTTTCTATCTCTTCCAACAGGTGTATAAGCTTCACGACCTTTTTCTTCTTCTGTTTTTCTCCGGTCTTCCAATTCTTTGTTACTAATTTTTATTTCAATTGATCGGGCGGGAATATCAATTGTAATAATATCTCCTTCCCTTATTAAAGCAATTGCTCCACCTCCGGCTGCTTCTGGAGAAACATGTCCTATGGACAGGCCTGAAGTTCCACCTGAAAAACGTCCATCTGTTATTAAAGCACATTCCTTACCCAGATGTCGTGATTTTATATAGGATGTGGGATAGAGCATTTCCTGCATACCCGGCCCACCCTTTGGTCCTTCGTATCGTATTATTACAACATCTCCAGATTCTATACTACCATCAAGTATTCCATCACAGGCCGTATCCTGAGAATTAAATACTTTAGCCGGACCACTAAACTTATAAATAGAAGGGTCTACACCGGCAGTTTTTACAATACACCCTTGCTCGGCTAAATTACCAAACAACACAGCTAATCCACCCTCCGTCGAATAACTATGTGCTATATCCCTTATACATCCCTTTTCCCTGTCAGTATCCAGTTCCTTGAATAACTGATTATGACTGGCCATTATTCTGTTACCAAGAATTCCTCCAGGAGCACTTTTATATAATTCCATACATTCAGTTTCTATCTCAGGATTCATAATATCCCATTTATCAATAGCCTCTTTAAGAGAAAGTCCATCTACACGATAAACACTGGTATCAATCAATCCTCCACGATTAAGTTCAGCCATTATTCCAAGAATACCACCTGCCCTGTTAACATCTTCCACATGATATGGGGAGCTGGGAGCTACCTTGCAAATTCCTGGTGTTTTACGGGATAGAGCGTCAATATCTGCCATTGTAAAATCTACACCAGCTTCATTGGCAATAGCCAATAAATGGAGAACAGTATTAGTTGAACCACCCATAGCAATGTCCAGGGTCATGGCATTTAAAAAAGCAGCTTTTGACGCTATTGAACGGGGAAGAACTGATTCATCATTATCAAAATAATAACTTTCTGCCATTTCCACTATCCTGGAAGCAGCATCTTCAAAAAGTTTCATTCTGTTTTTATGGGTAGCTACAACGGTACCGTTTCCCGGAAGGGCCAGACCAATTGCCTCATTAAGACAATTCATGGAGTTTGCTGTAAACATACCTGAACACGAGCCGCAGGTGGGGCAGGCTGCCTGTTCAATTTTTTCTACTTCTTCATCAGAAACTGATTCATCTGCACTTAAAACCATAGCATCTACAAGATCGTATTTCTTATTACCAATTTTACCTGCTTCCATGGGACCACCTGAAACAAATATTGTTGGAATATTCAAACGCATAGAGGCCATAAGCATACCTGGGGTGATTTTATCGCAATTACTTATACAAACCAGTGCATCAATTTTATGTGCATTACACATATATTCCACACTGTCTGCAATTAACTCTCTGGAAGGCAGGGAATAAAGCATTCCATCATGCCCCATAGCAATTCCATCATCAATAGCAATTGTATTGAATTCAGCAGCAAAGCAACCTTTACTTTCTATTATTTTTTTTACCTGCTGTCCAACTTCATGAAGGTGTACATGTCCCGGGACCATCTGGGTAAAAGAGTTTGCAATTCCTATAATAGGTTTTCCTATTTGTTCCTGTCTAAGACCATTAGCCCGCCAAAGACTTCTGGCACCAGCCATTTTCCGTCCTTGAGTTGTTGTATCGCTTCTTAATGGAATTGCCATGGTATTACTCCTGTCTGAAAAAATTGATATTTCTATACGACTTATTATGCCTTACTTCCCAAATTGAATAAAGAGCTATTTTCGCATCTTTACATTGCAGAAAGTGCAATAAAGATATTACATTACTATTTTTATCATATTTTCTTGCCTTTTCCAGCAGGTGTGTTTAGTTTAGTAAATAAACCGGAGGAACATTATGTCAACATATATTATTGCTTATCACGGTGGGAAAAATCCTGAAACCCCTGAAGCAGGTGCAAAGCATATGGGAAAATGGCAGGAGTGGATAAAAAGCCTGGGTAAGAATGTAGTTAATCCGGGAACTCCTTTGGGCCCATCAAAATTAGTCAGCTCTGATGGAGTATCCGATTATACTGGTTCTGAGCGTTTAACTGGGTTTGCTATGGTAAAAGCCGAAAGTCTGGATGCAGCCATTGAAATTGCAAAAACTGATCCATTTCTATTAATGGGAAATGTGGAAGTTGCTGAAGTTTTTAATATGTAGAAAGCTATTCTTTTTAACTCTTACTAATCTGTACTGAAGCCTTTACTGTCCCTTTATGACCACCCAAGTCAACAGCCAAATGCCATAGGCCCTTATATGGAGAGGATAGATTAACCAATAAATCTTTTGAGAATCCACCAATAGAATTATATTTTTTACCTTTTTTATAATTATTAAAATTTATCTCATCAAGAAGCTGCACATTGGCTTGTTTATCTAATTTAACCTCTACAACATCACCTTTCTTTAATCGAAACTCATAATGTAAAAAATCCAAACCAGACTCCTTTTACCATCAAAATTTTTAAATGAATATTACAATTTAAGAATACTGCATACGAGGATAGAACTCAAGAAAATTAAGGGATAAAAAGGCGACCCTTAAAAAGAGTCGCCTATATATTACTTTTCGATTATTATTTATCTTTAAGAAAATTATCAATTCCAATGGCAGCTTTATGTCCATTTGCAATACCATGAATAACATCCGGACCTTCTATAATGTCTCCACCAACAAAGAACCAGGGTAGTTTGGACTGAAAGTTTTTATCTACAGCTATTCTTCCCCTTGGACCGAACTCAAGCTGATCTTTTATTTTATCAGTGTATTTAAGATCCATA
>Ga0209633_10006234_pt1 | contig 10241 bp, 8 predicted proteins | sample Cruoilmetagenom1_FD_187290 | JGI IMG/M metagenome (GOLD analysis project Ga0209633, IMG submission 187290) | Oil polluted marine microbial communities from Coal Oil Point, Santa Barbara, California, USA - Sample 1 (SPAdes) (version 2) | ecosystem: Environmental > Aquatic > Marine > Oil seeps ... | reverse complement strand
TGCAACCACCCAGTATGAGAAAAGAAACATCGCTGTTGCCGTACCAAAATGGCTGCCAGAGAATTGCATCCAGTGTGGACAGTGTGCACTCGTCTGTCCACATGCTGCAAACCGTATCAAGATTGTTCCCGAGGTGAAAGATGCTCCGGAAAGCTTCCTGTCAAAAGATGCTATAGGTAAAGCCTTTAAGGGACAGCAGTTCGCACTGCAGATTTTCACGGAAGACTGCTGTGGCTGCACCCTCTGTGTCAGTGTATGCCCCGCAAAGAACAAAGCCCTTGAAATGATAACAAACGATGAGGAATTGAAGTTGGTTCAGTCTGCCAACGTAGACTACTTCCTCTCCCTTCCTGAAATTAATCCGGCCGATATCAACCTGGCCACAGTAAAGGGCAGTCAGCTGATGAGACCTCTCTTTGAGTTCTCCGGTGCCTGCGCCGGCTGCGGTGAAACACCCTATGTCAAGCTGCTTTCCCAGATGTTTGGCGACAGAATGTATATAGGCAACGCCACCGGTTGTTCCTCTATTTACGGCGGCAACCTGCCCACAACGCCTTACTGCAAACGTGACGATGGACGGGGACCCACCTGGGCAAACTCCCTGTTTGAGGATAATGCGGAGTTCAGTGCAGGAATGCGGACCACCGTCAACAAACTGGGAGGGCAGGCTGCAGAATTACTGACCAGTACGGTTGATTCCGGTTTAGTAAGCCGGGAAGATGCCGCCGCCATCCTTGATGCGGATCAGGTAACCCAGATGGACATTGAAGCTCAACGAGGTCGCATAGCAGAACTCAATACTGCTCTTAAAGCCAGTAGTGATACTGTTGCTAAACGTCTCCTGCACCTTACAGACTTCCTGGTGAAAAAATCAGTGTGGGCATTTGGTGGTGACGGCTGGGCCTATGATATCGGCTACGGCGGACTGGATCATGTTCTCGCCTCAGGTGAGAATGTTAATATCCTGGTAATGGATACTGAAGTCTACTCCAACACCGGCGGACAGATGTCCAAATCAACCCCGAGGGCTGCTACCGCTCAATTTGCCTCAAGCGGCAAGAAAATGCCCAAGAAAAACATGGGTATGATCTTCGCCACCTACGGCAATGTGTACGTGGCACAAATCAGCCTGGGTGCCAATCCCGGCCAGGCCATCAAAGCTCTAGCAGAAGCGGAAGCATATGACGGTCCATCTCTGGTCATAGCCTACTCTCACTGCATCAACCACGGCATCAATATGGCTCTCGGGCTTGAGCAGCAGAAGAAAGCCGTCGCCTGCGGTCACTGGCCACTCTACAGATTCAATCCAAGTCTGGAAGACCATGGTAAAAATCCAATGATAATCGACTCCAAGGAGCCCAAAATTAAATTTGAAGAATACGCTCTTGGAGAAAACCGCTACCGCATGCTCAAGCTCGTCAACCCGGAAAATGCTGATAAGCTTATGGCGGAATCACAGAAGGATGTCAGCAAGGGCTGGAAATTTCTCAACAGCCTGGCAACTGCTCTGGAGCCTGAAAAAGAGCAGGAGCAGGAATAATATCTCTTTTTCTTCCCCCTTAGCCGCGGGTTAAGGGAAAAAACAAAAAGGCCGGGTGGTGATTAACCGCCCGGCCTTTCTTATTCCGCCCTATCTTCCCCGCAAACATGCGTTCCCCGCCAACCCGAATATGTTCGAATTTATTCGTTAACCTTCTCGATACTCACAAATTGAAGTTTACGACTGATACCATTTTGGTTGGAGTACTCTATCAGTTTGAGTATATTGGAAATATGTGAACTTTCGGCCAAGATAATTTTTTAAATATAATGGCCGCTACCTTATCAGAAACAAGCCTACCTCTATATCCCTTTTACTCGTTTTGTTTTGTAAGTGAAAAGCTATGATGGTGAGAGAGCATGGTTGATAGTGTAGTATCAGGCAGGTTACCTAACACCTTTCCCGAAATGATAAGCAACAATAATCTGGAAACATCTTTGAATTCAGAGGGCTTTTTTCTTGTTAGGCTAGCCTGGGCTTTCTGAAGGTTAAGACACCTTTTTATGTTGCTAGGTTTCTGGGCAGATTATTACATATTTACAGATATTCAGTAGCATTATTAAATCTCATGTTTGTTATCAAGTACCTTCCGGATCACCGTTGCAAGATCTTTCTTTGTAAGTGGCTTTAACATAAACTCTCTTATACCGATAGATTTAGCTTTTTCCTCCGAGATAATACTTGAGTAGCCAGTATATAGAATAATGGGAATATCAGGGCGAATCTGTAGTATTCTCCTGGCGAGATCAATATCAGTCATACCAGGCATCATCTGATTTGATCGGCAAAAACTAGGCTGAATGTATCTGACTAAACCTGAAAGTTATAGGTCTTGGCTTGGGGAATCTTATTTTACCCAACAGACTATTAACATAAGAATATTTACCGCCCTGAAAATCTGTTTTCAATATACTCCATCTCTAAATATCTACAATTTGTGCACAAGAACTGAAAAGAAACTGTAGCGTTCTACCGTTCCGGCAATCAGAATATCTGCATTAAACATTGTTGCTTTGCACCTCACTCCCTCCTTTTTTTAGATCAAATGTAAAAATCAAATGAATTTCGCCTGGACTATAGCGATTGTGTCATCGACCCCGGTGACCCCAAAAGGAGAACTTCATCTTTTTTATATTGACAAAAGACAACCGACCGGGATACTGTGATTACTATAATTGGTATCCTATTACTATAATAGTAAAACTGGTGGCGTATGGTATCACAAAATTCATACTTTTCGAAAACCCTGGAAAAAGGCTTGAAAATTCTCGCCTTGTTCAACCAGGATATCCCAGCCTTGAGTCAGACAGAAATAGCCAAGAAGACGGGGGTGAACATGACCTCAACGTATCGATATATCAACACCCTTGTGGAGATGGGGTATCTCGATAAAGATGAATCGACCAAACTCATTCGACCGTCAATTTTCTGCCTCGCTTTTTGCAATAATCTTATGCGGGCCACCGATCATCGTCATCTAATCAAAACAATCGTCGACGATATCTATAGTCGCTGCAATATGACAATTGATGTAGCACTATGCGTTGATGACAACATGATGAGGATCTATCATCGGGAAGCCGCAGATACCCTGACCTACAGCCTGCCAGATTTTACCAGGAATTGTCTGCATAACACGGCGCTGGGCAAAGCCTACCTGTCCTCTTTGCCTGAAAATGAATTGTCTGCAAGAATCGACCAATTGCAATTGACTACCAAAACAGCACATACCATCGTTAAAAGGAACACCCTGCATAAAGAACTGATGAACGCAAAACGGCTGGGCTATGCCATGAATATCGAGGAGTATCTTCCAGGACTCATTGCTATCGCCGCCCCCCTGGTCAATCCCCTTAACCACCACGGGATAGGCGCCGTTTCCTTCGATTTTTCAGTATTGCAGCAAGATGCTGCCGAGATTGAAGAACTATACACTCAGATGATCGTCGATCTCGCTGCCAGAATATCAACAACTATCCCTCTGGATGGCAAGATTCATCAATAAATTTATACAGCAACATATCGGGACTTATAGAATGAAAAAGGTAGCTAACTCGAACCCTCTCTTTTACCAGACCAGTTCGGTTACCCCTATTGTTTCACGGGCAGAAGGTATTTATATCTGGGATGAATCTGGAAATCGATATATCGATGGCTCTTCCGGCGCCGTTATCTCTAACATCGGCCACAACGATCCCAAAATCCTTGCTGCCATCAACACCCAGGCAAAATCGACTTTTTTTACCTATCGGACTCAATTTGAAAACCGGCCTGCTGTGGATCTGGCAATAAAGCTTGTCGATCATTCCGCGCCCCATCTTGAACGGGTTTTCTATGTTTCCGGTGGATCTGAGGCTGTTGAATCGGCTATCAAGCTTTGTCGCAGTTATTTTTACAGCCGGGGAGAAGGAAATCGTCATATTTTCATTAGCAGAGCTCCTTCCTATCACGGATCGACCATCGGAGCTTTGGCACTGACCAGTTATGCTCCCCTGGAAATACCGTATCGGCCCCTGCTTAACTCCTGTCCGAAAATACCGGCACCGACCTGCTACCGTTGCCATTATCAAAAGACCTATCCAGATTGTGGGCTGGCTTGCGCGCATGCCCTGGAGACAGCTATCCGAGAGCAGGGCCCTGAAAATGTCGCAGCTTTTGTGGTTGAACCCATTGGCGGTGCCAGCACTGGTGCCCTGGTGCCACCAGAAGACTATTTTGGCATTATTCAGGAGATCTGTCAGCGCTATGGCATTCTTTTGATCCTCGACGAAGTAATGTCAGGATTCGGCCGCACCGGCAAACTCTTTGCCTATGAACATTGGGATGTGGCTGCTGATATTGTCGCTCTGTCCAAGGGGATGGCGTCAGGATATTACCCGTTAGGTGCAATAATGGTCAGGGACAGAATCGTCCAGACCGTTCTGGACGGTGAGGGCTTTCCCCATGGACACACCTACGCAGGGAACCCGATGGCCTGTGCTGTTGGACTTGCTGTTTTTGACCGCATCGTCGAGGGTGGGCTTATTGATAATGCCGCCCTAATGGGCAAAAGGCTCAAAAACGGACTGACTACACTTGCAGAAAAATTTCCAATTATAGGTGAAGTACGTGGCAGAGGATTGCTGCTGGCACTCGAGTTTGTTCAGGATCAGGAAAGTCGGCAAACCTTTGCTGAAAAGTTACAGGTAAACGACATGGTAACAGCCCAGGCTTTTGCGGAGGGGCTTGTCATCTATCCTCGACGGCCGATCAACGGGTTGTCTGGGGATCATGTGCTGATTGCCCCTCCGCTGATAGTCACTTCTAATGAAGTCGATGAAATTCTGATTAAATTGGACACAGCATTGGCAAGAGTAATGTCATTGTTGGGTTGAAAAACCATATTATCAGGATAATCCAGGAATCTAGAGTTACAGGGATCGCCTTTGCGACCCCACCAATAATAAAAGACCATAGAAAGGAGATCAACAATGCGTAAAATGACAACACTAATTATTAGCCTGATAGCCGGTATGATGCTTTTCCAGACAAGTTTTGCTGATGACTTGGTGAAGGTAAAAGAGAAAGGTAAAATCGCAATGGCTATGAGCGGCCAATATCCACCCTTTAATTTCGTAGACGACAAGAATAATTTAACCGGTTTTGATGTGGAGATAGGTCAGGAGATCGCTAAAAGAATAGGTGTTACCGGTGTGCCTATGACTACAGCCTGGGACGGTATTATTGCAGGGTTGCTGGCCAACAAATATGAACTGATCTGCGGTAGCATGGCCATTACCGAAGTTCGACTCAAATCCATCGATTTTTCTGACCCTTACTACCGCTCCGGTGCTCAGCTCTTTGTAAAAAAAGATTCGTCGATCAAATCTATTGCAGAAATGAAAGGCAAAAAGCTCGGCGTCACCCTGGGAACAACCTATGAACAGTGGGTCAGAAAAAATGTGGTCGATGTTGATATCCGCACCTACAAAGGTGTCCCAGATATGGTTTTAGAGGTCGGCAACGGCCGTATAGATGGGTTTATCTCAGACAAAATCGTCGGTGCATTGGCTATTAAAAATAAAGGAGTCCCCATCCAACTTGCCGGAGACCTTCTCTATGAAGAAAAAATGGGTATTGCACTGCGACAGGGTAATGGTCCCCTGAAAGCAGCCATCAATACTGCTCTTACCGCCATGAAGGCAGACGGCATGTACAAAGACATCTCGATGAAATGGCTGGGGCTTGACGTCCGCTGAGAATTATTTACCCCGTCTGCCTGGTATTATTCCCTGTTTTTTAGATCCCAGCGATCCTGAAAGGATTGCTGGGGCCTCGCTTTTACCTCGCAGCAATCATACTCAGACCAAAGGGTGCAACCATGCTCGATTGGAACATCATTATTCACTATTTCCCCTTCCTCCTCAAAGGGGCATTGCTGACCTTGCAGATAGCCATCCTGTCCTTAGTGCTGGGACTTGCCTTCGGACTGGGTGCCGCTCTCTGCAAACTAACACGAAATCCCTTCTTACGCTGGCCGGCAATCTTTTATGTCTGGCTTGTTCGCTCCACACCTCTTCTGGTTCAGTTATTTATAATCTATTTCGGCTTTCCCCAAATGGGGATCGATCTGGGACCATTTTGGTCAGGGGTCCTCGGTCTTGCTCTCAATGTTGGGGCCTACAATGCCGAAACCATACGCGGTGGTATCGTCTCTGTCCCCGCCGGTCAGACGGAGGGCGCCCGGTCGCTGGGCATGAGTGGAGCACTGACGATGCGCAGAATTATTCTGCCTCAGGCCTTACGAATTATAATTCCGCCGCTGGGCAACAACTTTATCATTCTGATCAAAGACACCTCACTCGTTTCGACAATAACTTTAGTTGAACTAACCCTTACCGCCCAACGTTTCATTGGCTCCACATATAAACCCTTTGAGATGTACCTGATGGCAGCGGCCCTCTACGCTGTAATGACATCCACCGCCAGCCTGCTCCTCAGCTGGCTAGAAAAACGCACCCGCAACGAGGCTCGTTAATCATGGAATCGCAAGCTCAAAGCTCAACAAACACACCTATGTTAAAAATCGATAATCTGCATAAAAGTTTCGGCAAGCTGGCCGTCTTGAATGGTGTCAACCTGGAGGTGGAACAGAGTCAAGTGCTGGTCATTATAGGACCAAGCGGCTCAGGAAAGTCGACACTGCTCCGTTGTGTCAACCATCTGGAGGCACCTACTGATGGTGAGATTTATCTGGAGGGCCAGCTTATTAACGATAAAAACAAAAATCACCAGGCCTTCGAAAAACATATCAATCACGTCCGATGCAAAATGGGCATGGTGTTTCAGCAATTCAACCTTTTTCCGCATATGACTGTGCTGGAAAATGTGATGGAAGCACCGGTACATGTCCTCAAAAAGGAAAAATCCATAGCGCGGGATATTGCCCGCTCATTGCTGGACAAGGTGGGCCTACTAGAAAAGACCGAAGCGTATCCACTCATGCTTTCCGGAGGTCAACAACAGCGGGTAGCTATTGCCAGGGCATTGGCCATGGAGCCAAATGTGATGCTGTTCGACGAAGTGACCTCCGCCCTGGATCCAGAACTCGTTGGCGACGTCCTTCGGGTAATGGAGGATCTCGCCAGGGACGGCATGACCATGCTGGTGGTGACCCACGAAATGGGTTTTGCCGAAAAAGTAGGAGACCGGGTGATCTTCATGGCCGATGGGGTAGTTGTCGAAGATGCCCCACCCAAGGAAATGTTCAGTAATCCAAAAGAAATAAGGACAAAACAATTTTTAGCCGAAATCCTGCAATGATAGACAAGGTAACAACAATCGACAATGCTTTGAGAGGAGTGACTGACGGTCAGGTAGTCATGGTCGGGGGCTTCGGGGTACCCGGTACGCCTTTTCTTCTCATTGAAAGTCTGCTCCGTCTGAACTTTGTAGAACTGACCTTAATCAAGAATGAAGCCAACGAGGCTGGTCTAGGGGTTTCAAAACTCATAGAAGAAGGCAGAGTCAAACGGCTTATTACCTCTCATCTAGGGTTAAATGGTACAGTCATCTCTATGATGAATGCAGAGGATATTACAGTGGATTTTTTTCCACAGGGCATTTTGGCGGAAAAAATCAGGGCCGGTGGTGCCGGACTGCTGGGCATTGTGACGGACATCGGCATAGATACCATCCTGCGACAGGGGAAACAGATCATAAAACTCGATTCAGGCGAAGGAATAGTGGAGCCGGCTCTTCGTGCCGATATCGCTCTCGTGCATGCAGCCAGGGCGGACAGAGCCGGGAATCTGGTCTATGAAAAAAGTGCTCGTAATTTCAATCCGCTGATGGCCACCGCGGCCGATCTAGTTGTTGCCGAGGCTGAACTTATTGTCGAGGTTGGCGAGATACCACCCGATCAAATTCACACTCCCGGAGCTTTTGTTGACCATGTAATAAAGATAGAGGAACTCCTTCCAGAGTACGGAGTATTGCAACATCATGTGCGTTGACCCAAAGGAAAAAATCGCCTGCAGAGCAGCCAAAGAGATCAGCTCCGGTCAGGTTATAAACCTGGGAATAGGCATTCCAACACTCATCCCAACCTTCCTGTCCTCCGATATATCGGTGACCTTTCACTCGGAAAACGGAATCATCGGTGCGGGTGGTTTCAGCAGATCAGGAGAAGCCGACCGCAACCTGATCGATGCCGGAGGGACATATATTTCGACAGTTCCCGGGGCAGCCTTTTGTGACTCCTCCCTCAGCTTTGCTCTGATAAGGGGTGGGCGACTTGATCTGTCTTTTCTCGGAGCCTTAGAACTTTCAGAAAAAGGTGATCTGGCCAATTGGATTATCCCCGGAAAGTTTGCCCCGGGAATCGGTGGAGCGATGGAGTTGGCCCAGAAGGCCAGACGACTGGTGATAACCACGACCCATACCACCAGCAAAGGCGCCCCAAAGATCCTCCGGAGCTGTAAACTTCCATTGACAGCGCCTAACTGTGTCGACTTGATCATCACCGAACTGGCCGTCATCCGGGTATCTTCTGCCGGGTTGGTACTCGAAGAAATCGCTTTGGAGACCGACCTTGAGAGCGTTGTTCGTCTGACAGATGCACCGCTTTCAGTGTCAGATAATCTGTCGACTTTTTAGTGGTCATCCACGGAGAAAAATTGCATGAATGAGCAAGAAAAAAAGATCATTGATTGTGTTAACAGTCTCCACGATGATATTATCGACTTCACGACACGACTGGTGGCACAGCCAAGCACCCTTGGCAACGAGGTCGGAGTAGTTGAGGTTATGACCGAGGAATTAGGTCGGCTTGGTTTTGCCACTTCTCAGATACCACTCAAAAGTGAGTCATTGATAAATCACCCAGGTTTTGCACCGGTGCCGTGGTCCCTTGATGGACGTAACAACGTGATCGGTACCCTCAAGGCCGCTTCCCACGGTGGTCGCAGCGCCTTGTTCAACGGTCATCTTGATGTTGTCAATGCAGGCAATCCAGATTTTTGGCAGCAAAATCCCTATACCCCGACAATTGTCGACGGCTGGCTCTATGGCAGGGGAGCTGGTGATATGAAATCAGGGGTGGCAGCCATGACATATGCTGCCCACGCCATAGGCAAGGCTGGTTTTGGGTTGTGCGCGTCGCTGACAGTTGAGGCGGTCATTGAGGAGGAGTGCAGCGGTAATGGCGCCGTAGCCTGCCTGGCAGCCGGCCACGATGCCGACGCAATACTGATACCCGAGCCATTCGGCCCTACCATCCTCACCGATCAGCTGGGGGTTCTCTGGTTTAAAGTGCGTCTTTCAGGCAGGCCAACCCATGTACTGGCGGCCCCGACCGGCGTCAATGCAATCGAAAAATGTTATCCTTTAATCAGGGCTTTGCGGCACCTGGAAGAGCAACTCAACCTGGCAGACAGACCAGCAAGTTACAGCGGTAAAGAACACCCAATTAATCTCAATATCGGTATAATCGATGGTGGTGACTGGCCCTCGACCGTGCCTGCTGAAGCGAGTTTTCATGCCCGGCTGTCATTTTTCCCTGGAGTTACCTATTCTGAAACTTGCAGTTTAATCGAGGCAACTATCAGCAAGGCAGCTGCAGGGGATGACTGGCTGCGGAACAATAAACCCACCCTCGAGTTTTATGGTTTTCGCTCAGAGGGTCACAGCTTACCCCGAGACATACCTGCGTTCACCGTACTTGACAGCTGTCACGAGAGCCTGACCGGCCAAACTGCCGAAACGTACATTTCCACCTGCACCACCGACCTGCGTGCCTTTCACTGGTTCGGCAAAGGGCAACCCACTTGCTTTGGGCCAGTAGCTGAAAACATCCATGGCACTAACGAAAGGGTCAATCTGGAAAGTGTGATGCATGTGGCTCGAACCTATGCCCTGTTCCTGGCGCGCTGGTGCTTACTGACCGAGTAATTCCTGATTAAACTACCTGGAGAAAGAGTCCCATGAACGAAGTTGTTATCGCTGAATATTTAAGATCTGCTCAAACCCGCTCACGTCCTTCTGACCCCGAGCGGGACTGGTTTCACCAGCTACGGGCAGACGATTTGCTTGCCCTTCTCATTCCGGCCCTACTCAAACAGGCGAAAGTTAGCTCGAACGAAGTCGGTGATCTGCTTGTCGGCTCCGCACTGGGTGTTTCTGAACAATGGACTTTCGGTGGTAGAATGCAAGTGTTACTGGC
>Ga0209633_10006233_pt1 | contig 10242 bp, 10 predicted proteins | sample Cruoilmetagenom1_FD_187290 | JGI IMG/M metagenome (GOLD analysis project Ga0209633, IMG submission 187290) | Oil polluted marine microbial communities from Coal Oil Point, Santa Barbara, California, USA - Sample 1 (SPAdes) (version 2) | ecosystem: Environmental > Aquatic > Marine > Oil seeps ... | reverse complement strand
CGCCCCTTATAAGGCTCTGATAATCATCCATCTGGAATGCGTTCCTGCCCATCTGCGCAAAAAGATGAGCAGCTACAGTACCAGCCCTTCTAACTCCCTGTCCAGCTTTTCCCCCTACGATAAACGTGAACGGTTCTATCATTTCGCCTCGCTCTTTATCTATCGATCTATTCTCGGAATCGATTTCCAGTGAAGATGACATCATTCAACCTCCTCAAAATCCTCTTTGCTGGCCCCACATATGGGGCAGACCCAATCATCGGGGAGCTCCTCAAAAGAGATCCCAGGCGATATGATCGAATCGAAATCCCCTTCCTCCGGGTCGTATATATAATCACAAACGGTGCACCAATACTTCCTTATCTTTCTCATCTCCGTTCTAGTTCCGGTTTCGTTGATCCCCTTACCTTTCCGATTGGATGCATCTCTGTAGTTGCGCAAGTTACAAAGATCGTTATACCGCTTTTAATGATTTCTCCTAACATCGTTGGATCCGTATGGCTCTTCTAGAGTTTAATTAATCATAAAATATCTCATTCACTGTCAGGATAATCCCAAGGATCAGAAAGACTACCCCAGCAACTCTGCCCAACTTTTCTTCCGATGCTAGATTGGCGAAGGTCGCTGCCGACCTCGCCCCGATAGCACCACTAATGCACCCTATCAAGACGGCGTATGGGGGGATCGTTCCGTAATATGCATGACTGACCGCACCCGACAGGGCGATAAATGCCATCATCAGCACCGAGGTGCCCACGGCGACATGGATCTGGTAGCCTAGTATGAACATTAAAACCAGCAGGATCATCACCCCACCACCCGCGCCTATGATACCACAGATGAGCCCTATTAAAAAACCAAAGAAGATCGATGAGCCGTACTTCCTTTTCTGGAAAAACGAGAGATCTATCTTCCCCCTCAAACTCTTAATCCTCTCCGACAGGGGTTTCTTAATGGAGCCTATGCCCATGATTAGAATAACTATACCCGTTGCGCCACCAAGTTGGGTTGGTGGGATGTAGCTGGATCCCCAACTCCCAATTATCGCGCCGATGATGGCGACGATCGTATTTGTATCCCAGATCTAAGATCAAGGTTGCCGTGCTTCCTGTATGTGTAGGCCGCCACCGAAGAGGCTATGACATCGGAAGCGAGGCTAACCCCTATCGCTTCGTAGGGCCCATAACCTAGGAATGCAACTAGAGAGGGCACGATGATCACAGCGGCGCTTGCCCCGATCAACCCTGTAACGACCCCCGCCCCCCATCCCGCGAACAGTATCACCAAGATTTCCAGGATTTCGACTGGCATCTAGACACCCTTGTTATATTATCAGAATAACCCCCAATTCTTAAAAGTTGGGATTTGTAAATATGGGCAATACATGCCAGTGTTAGAACATTCAGATAATAAATTAGTTCTCCTCAGCAGTTTAGTTTAAGGCCAAATAAAAAACAAAAAAGCTTTTAAATACCACATCCCTTTTAACCGAAAGTGGCTTTATCGGATTGGATAGCCGGGCACGGTAAGCTATGCATAGCTGTAGTGGTAGTGTTTACTATATTAATGGGAGCCGTATCGATCAAGGGCTTTGAGGTTTCAGTGGATATAGAGGAGATGGCCCCTGATACCCCTGAAATACAGGCCTATGGGAAGGTTATGGGGATAACGGGCGGAGAGACCACATTTGCTCAGCTTTTGTTCATCGCCGAGGATGGAGGAAACATTCTAACGGTAGAAAGGCTCTCAAAGATCCTTGAGCTGGAAAAGGAGCTGCTTGACAATGAAACCGTAAATAGCACGTTGATCTCCGCCCCCATCATTGGGGAGTTCATGTCCATAGCAGATATCATAGCCATAGGCAGGATTTTTAACGAGTTCATGAAAGGGGCGACATCCTCCATGGATTCTTCAATTTTACCAGATTTTATAATGAAGAAATTCCTAGATTTCGTCCACGTAGATGTAGGGGAGATGAGAAACATAACTATGGATGATAAGAAGGCTGCTTTTCTGGGGACGAACGCCACGAATAAGATCGATCCTCCAATCTCGGTGGAGATCTCCCTCTCAGCAGACAGTTGGCTTTTAAATCAGATCCTTCGAATTCCTTTGGGAGGGATGATAAAGGACATAAATGATCAACTCTCCAGGCCAATTGAGATGGGGCCCATGGACAATGCTTCTTTAAAGGAATCCCTTGATTTATTTACGAATCCTAGCTTTGGCATTCCCGGCATGTCTATTCCTGGGATGGACCTCTCCGGATTCAATCCTTCCATGATCACCTCGCTCATCTCAAAAGATTTCTGTAACACTACGATGAGGGCAAATGCCACCATGGTCATGATCCCCATGTCCGTTTCCTTCGCGAACCCTCTCGATAATTCCAATTCTACTTCCCCCTCCCAGGCACTTACCGACATAGTGGAAAGCAGCAAGATAGATGGGGTCCAAATCAGGATAATGAGCTCATCCCAGGTAAATCATGAGGTGGAAAGAGCGACCAATGAGCTCATGAGCCTCATCCTTCCGATTGCTGTCATCCTGATTTTCTTGATACTCCTCTTCATACTCGGAGGTATCATCGACACCTTCATAGCGCTCTTTGCCCTCGTATTCGCGATGATATGGACGATAGGGGAGAGCGTCCTTTTGGGCTTCCCTCTGAACCAGATGACCCTGACCATACCCATCCTGCTCGTAGGCCTTGGTATAGACTTCGGCATTCACCTCGTGTTGAGGTATAAAGAGGAAAGTGAAAAGAACAACCACAACCATCATAGAGCGGCTTCCAGAGCAGTAAAACACGTGGGCATGCCCCTACTTTTGGCTACCGGCGTTACCGCTATAGCCTTCCTGTCGAACATATCATCACCCATCCCCCCGATTAAGGATTTCGGCGTTTTAGCCGCCCTTTCGATTGCATCCTGCCTGGTGATAATGATCCTATTCGTTCCGGCCGCCAAGTCCTTGGGAAGGGAGAAGAAGCAGAAGAGCACAGAGGATACCCTTGAGTTGACCAAGAGCAAAAAAAGAAAGAAAGGTAAAGGAAACGAGGTTCTTGGCTCTGGCATATCCTTTATAGCAAGAAAGGGACATACTCATCCCCTGATCATAGGGATTATCCTGCTAGTTACCTGCGTAGCATCCCTCATCGGCGCATTTTCCCTCGAGACTGGATTCGATCAGACCGATTTCTTGCCCGAGGGCAGTGAATTGACCGAGACCGTTATGTACAGCACCGAGAACTTCAACGTTTCTATGATGATGGCTAGTTACATCTACGTTGAAGGGAACATCACTCAAGGTGTCAAAGACGAGATGAACGCAACGGTGAAAAGGCTCGAGAATAACCCTCTGGTCAGGGATGCAGAAGTGATGGATATGAGTTTCCTAAACGCTGACCCTGATAACGTCAGCAATGTGGCGATAATACAGGTCACGGCAGGAGTTGTAGAGGATGAGGATATGGAAAATTTGTACCATCTGTTGCAGGAGGAGTCTCAGAAGATAAATGGCGTTGGGAATGGGACTAAAGCTGTGCCGACCGGTCTTCCTACCATAACATACACCATAAGTCGAGATCTGGAGGAGAGCCAGTACTACTCGATGGCCCTCACGATAATAGTATCTATACTGGTCATGGCGGTCCTCTTCTTTTTAACAAGGAGCTCGTTAATCCTCTCTCTGATCACGGTGCTCCCCGTGGGGATATCCATCTTATGGGTCATGGGAACCATGGCCCTGCTAGGCATGAACTTCAATCTGATGACGGTCATGATATACTCTCTCACCATAGGACTTGGCCTGACATACGCGATCCACATCACCCACAGATTCACCGAGGAGCTGGAGACCATAAAAGATCTAGATGTTGTTATTGATAGGACCTCCAGGAACACGGGGGTTGCCCTCTTCGGAGCAGCCGTCACTACCATAGCCGGTTTCGGTAGCCTCATGCTGTCATCGATGCCCCCGCTGCAGCAGTTCGGCTTTCTGCTGGCGATGTCGATTGGATACAGCTTCCTGGTCTCGGTATTCATATTGCCAGCTTTCCTTTCGACGTGGGCAAAGTTTAAGTATTCAAGTTCCCAGGAAAAATGAAAAATTAGAGGAGTTGATGATGAGCAACAGAATAGTGATCGTGGGAGGAGGGCCAGCGGGCATGTTTGCTGCTTTGACCATTGCCTCCTCAGATCTTGGTTTAGAGACCCTGTTGATAGAACAGGGAAAGGATGTGAGCAAAAGGCGATGCCCTCAGGAGGCCACGGGCTACTGCACCAACTGCAGGCCCTGCGACATAATGGCGGGGATGGGGGGCGCAGGCACTTTCTCGGACGGAACCCTTAATCTAAGGCCAAATATCGGGGGAAATCTGGAAGAGTTCACAAGTCGAGAAGATGCCTGGAATCTGGTCGAAGAAGTGGACAAAATCTTTCTGAAATTTGGCTCTCCAAAGGATATATATGAGCCCACCGGGCCCGAGCTCAGGAAGCTCAAGTTGAGGGCCGCCTCCTCCGGAATAAATTTCATGGAGACCAGACAGAGACACATCGGAAGCGATAGGGCGCCCAGGGTTATAGATCGATTCGTGAAAGAGCTCAGGCAGATGGGCGTGAAGATAAGGGCTAACACCAAAGTTAAAGACATACTGGTCGAGAAGGGGAGATGCGTTGGCGTTAAACTGGAAGATGACTCGATCATCAGAGCTGGAAAAGTCATACTGGCGCCAGGAAGAGTAGGGGCCCCATGGGTAGACGAGTTAGTCTCGAGGCATGGGGTGGATAGCAGGCACGAGCCCCTGGACTTGGGGGTAAGGGTTGAGGTGCCGGCCATAATAATGGAAGAAGTCACAAACATAAACAGGGATCCGAAGTTTCAGATGAGGACCAAGACCTACGACGATTTTGTGAGAACTTTCTGCACCAACCCATACGGTTTCGTGGTGAAAGAATCGTATGACGGTTTCATAGGGGTGAATGGGCACTGCTTCGCGAATACGAGATCCGAGAACACTAACTTCGCCTTCCTGGTCCGGATGGAGCTGACGGAGCCGGTTGAGGACACTATAAAGTACGGAAAAAGCGTAGCCATGCTAGCGACCACCATTGGAGGCGGAAAACCAACAATCCAGAGGATGGGAGATCTAAAGTCGGGAAGGAGGAGCACCCATTCGAGGATAAAGAGGAACCAGGTCGTCAACACGTTAAAAGATATCACTCCAGGGGATATTTCCATGGCCCTGCCCCATAGGGTAGTGATGGACATAATAGAGGGATTAGAGATGCTCAACAAAGCGATACCAGGGGTCTTTTCCGATTCCACCTTGCTTTATGCGCCGGAGATAAAGTTCTATTCGATAAGGATAGAGGTGAACGATGATATGGAGAGCTCGGTAAAGGATTTGCATGTGGCCGGAGATGGGGCGGGGTTGTCCAGGGACATAGTCAACGCGGGCGCCACCGGGATACTGGCGGCTAGAGGTGTCCTGAGGAGTTTTGAGAGTTAGTCCATATCGTGCTCAGATTCGTATCCTTCTAAGCGAAAGAACGCTCGCAGAAAAGAGCGCTATGGAGAAGGCGCAGAGCACCAATAACTCGATTGATACCTGTTTGCTCAATGATCCGATCAGGCCGGCTCTTAAGGTATTTGCTATGTAGGTCATTGGATTTGCATAGGCCAGGTATCTGAGAGTTGACGGTATCATATCTAATGGATAGAACATCGAACTGCAAAACATCATCGGCATCATGATGAGGGTGCTGATCGTGCTCAGGAGATCGTTCGTCTTGATTATCGAGGCCAGTATCATGTAGAAGGAGCAAAAGCATACACCCCCCAGAAATGCGGAAAAGAGAAGGAGGGGCAGGTTCGCTATGGAGATCTCCTTTCCTACTAATGGTAAGCCAACGACCAGGATCAAAAAAACCTGGATGAAAGATTGCGTGACCACGGACAAAATCTTCCCAAATCCGTAGGCGGATCTTGTGACAGGGGAACTGAGGATTTGTTCCAGAGTTCCCATTTGCCTGTCCATGAAAAGCGTCCAACAAGCGTTCATGCCGCAACCATGTATCCCCATCGCGATCATACCAGGCAGAAGGAAGAGCAAATAGTCAATTTCCTTCCCCTGGTAGTCTATCCCCTGTATTAAACCCGTCATGGCAAGACCGAATAACAGGATATAGAGGATCGGGGTAGAAAGAGATAGAACTATCATCCAGTAGGTTCTAGACCAGATGCGCATCTCCCTGTAGTACAGACTCCGCAAACCCTTCATCATCTTATCTCCCTCCCCGTGAGTTTAATGAAAACATCCTCTAAGGTTGGTTTTCGAACCGAGATGTTTTTGATTTTGCCCCCCTTTGATCCGATGAATTGCGTTAGATCTGGCAGAATCTGATCCGCGTTCTCTACCTGGAGGGCAAGGCCCCCCAGATTTCTCACCCGATCCAACTTCGAGATTTCCTGTTCGATATATTTTGAATCTCCCTCAACATCGATTTTTATTATATCTCCACCGCCTAAACGATCTTTAAGCGCTTTCGGGGAATCTAGGGCGATGATCTTACCCTGATCGATTATCCCTATTCTGTCACATAGAGCGTCCGCTTCATCCATGTTGTGTGTGGTGATAACTATGGTCTCACCGTCTTTTGAATGCTCCCTGACAAGGTCCCAAACCTTCAATCTGCTCTGGGGATCCAGGCCGAGAGTGGGCTCATCCAGAAAGAGTACCTCATGCTCGGGTATGAAAGCCCTGGCTACCTGAACTCTCCTTTCAAGGCCACCGGACAATAGTTCAATTTTGGTTTTTTCTTTCTCCTCGAGGCCGAACTCTTTAATGAGGTAATCGATCCTTTCCTTCCTTTCTTTTTTTGGAACTCCCTGGATCCTCCCGTATATGTCGAAATTGTCGTAAACCGAGAGAAACCAATCGAGAGCTGGTAGTTGGAGGATCACGCCTATTTTTTCTCTTACCCTATCCGATTCTTTAACCACGTCATGTCCTGCTATTATGGCGGTGCCCTCGGTCGGGGGTAGGACGGTAGTGAGCATCCTTATGGTGGTGGTTTTCCCAGCGCCATTTGGGCCTAACAAACCGAAAATCTCGCCTTCTTTTACTTCGAAGGATATGTGATCCACGGCGGTCAAATCGCCGAATTTCTTCGTCAAATTAACGCATTCGATGGCGGGCACTCTGTGAGAGTTCTTTCTCATTATTTAACGTTTGAGTCACTCAGATACAAGCGCAAAAAGAGAGAAAAAATTTAAACTTCTGCATCTATTCTAGATCGAATGAAGCTCTACAGGTTCTCGGCTGAAGGAAGGGACAGATGGGGTTATCTGGAAGATGGAAGGATCGTGGAGGTAAGTGATATAAGGGAGAAAAAAGAAACTGGAAGTGGAAGAAATTATGATCCAAAAGAAGTTAAGGTATTGCCTCCATTTTTCGGATCAAAGATAATCTGTCTGGGGTTGAATTACAGGAGCCATGCCGAGGAGAACAGGATAAAGCCGCCAGAGAAACCGATACTATTCTCAAAGGCTACTACCTCCGTTGTTGGGGATAAAGATCCCGTGATAAAGCCTAAAGTAGTGAAACAGCTGGATTATGAGGTCGAGCTAGCGTTCGTCGTATCGGAGAAGGCTAAAAAAATAAAGAAAGATTGCTATGACTATATACTGGGCTATACGGTCATAAACGATGTAAGCGCCAGGGACCTTCAATTTTCCGAGAAGCAATGGTTTCGGTCAAAGGGCGGCGATACCTTCTGCCCCATGGGGCCCTGCATCGTGGATAAGGAAGAGATAGAGGATCCGATGAACCTGGATCTGGAGATGAGAATTAACGGAGAGAGAATGCAAAAATCAAACACCGGCGAGATGATTTTTGATATTTCCAGTATAATAAAGTTCATAACCGAGGTTCTTACTCTTCTACCGGGAGATGTGGTGGCGACGGGTACTCCTGCTGGAGTTGGAGCATTTAGAGATCCACCTTATTACTTAAGGAACGGGGATCTGATGGAGGCAGGGATAGAGAAAGTAGGAAAACTGGAGAACCGGGTCGTATATGAATGATCCTCTCATCTTTCCTGTGCATCAATAGAGAAATCTATAGAACCAAGCCCGTACGCAATACCTGAAGTGCCACATACCCACGCCTATTTCTGGTCTGTATTTGGCCTTATGAACGAGCACCAATTGGCTATTGCCGAAGCAACTCGCTTCGCAGTCGACGAGCTGGACAACCCCGAGGGGGTGTTCGGCGTAACTGAGCTTTCGGCGATCGCCCTGGAGAGATGCACAACGGCGAGAGAAGCCATTCAGCTAATGGGCGAACTGGCCGAGAGCTATGGATTCCATGGTTTCAGCAGGGGGGAGATGCTCTTTGTAGCTGATCCCGGGGAAGTCTGGATATGGGAGATCCTAAGGCCTGGACCGCTATGGAGCCCTGATCCCGATACGTGCATCGATCCAACCGAGAGGTTGGGCTGCGTCTGGGTAGCTCAAAGGGTTCCTGATGGCGAGGTCTGCGTAATGCCCAATATGCCCAGGATCGGACAAATTAATCTGAGTGAAACGGACAACTTTATGGCTTCGACCAACATTTTCTCGCTAGCGGAAGAATTGGGTTTGTGGGATCCTGCAGGCGGTGAACCATTCGACATGAAAACAGTATACAACAACAGGCTACCCAACCTTCGCCTCTGGAATCTTTATCGCCTGCTAGCGCCATCAAAGTATGACCGGCCCTTTACGCAGGACTGGGACGATTACCCCTTCTCCATCAAGCCGGACAAGAGACTTTCGGTATGGGACATAGCAACTTTATATCGGGACCACGGCGAGTCCACTGAGTATGACAATACTGCGGGTCTTGCAGCAGGCCCCTGGGGCAATCCTCACCACTATGGTGGAGCCGAGTTAGTTCCCTATCAGCCTTGCGAGTAAACAGTAATCAACCAGTGCAGAGGCTGGTTACCCGATCCTATTGGAGGAATTTGCTGGTGGGGGCCTGATGCCGGCGATACCACCGTCTGGGTTCCCTTCTACTGTGGGATTACCGAGCTACCAGAGAGCTACAGCACAGGGAACCACTGGGAATTCACTCGGGAGTCCGCCTGGTGGGCCTTTAACTTCGTTGGCAATTGGGCTACCATCAACTGGGCCAATATGTATCCCCTTATAGTAGAAACTCGCTACAAGCTGGAAAGCGCCGAAGCAGCCGCCATGCCGGCCGTTGACGCGGAAGCTCACAGGCTATACCTTGAGGAGGGCGAGGAGACAGCTCGCGACTATCTGACTGGATATTGCGTCGCCAACGCTAATAACGTCGTGGCTGAATGGTGGGATCTAGCTGATGAGTTAGTCACCAACTTTGACGATGGGCTAGTTTCCGGTTGGCCAAAGCCTGCTGAAGAGTGGTCGAACGCATGCTTCCCGAGTGAAGAAGTCATCATAATAGAGTAATTTCTTATAGATATGTCTACTATGTTCGACTTATTGAGAACCTCCGAGGAGACGATAAGGCCATTTTACCGAATCCTCGGTTTCCAAGAGGCTTCCATTCCAGCACAGCAAACGCGTATGCAATTTTTCGTAGATATATCTAGCTCTTATCGTCGAATGGATAAATCGAACTGGGGGAGATGTAAAAATAAAAAATAAAAAAATAAAGATGGGGGGGTTTGTTTATGGGTGGAAAATTAAACCGAGGAGGAAACCGATGAACCCGAGAATTGCTGCTAGGATGATACCAAGCGTGATCCCAAGTGTCATCTGAATTGGGTATGTAGCCCATGAAATCCCATAGAAGAGAGTACTTAGTGCAAATAATAGGATTCCGACTGCAAACGAGATAAATGCTAGTACTGCAGCAATTACGAAGCCGTCAGCGGCCAAGATAGCGCCTATGACATTAGCGACAAAAACGTTGCCTGCTATGAACCCGACTATCAGATCAATGGGGAGGACCACTAGGCCCTCGAAAGCGCCTATGCCAACGCGTACGATGTTCGCTAAGATTAGCGCAAGTGCGCCCATGCCTGCTACGAATCCTGTTGCGCCAGAGATCGTTGCTAGTACTGCAAAGATCACGAAGCCGACAGCGGCCAAGATAGCGCCTATGACATTAGCGACAAAAACGTTGCCTGCTATGAACCCGACTATCAGATCAATGGGGAGGACCACTAGGCCCTCGAAAGCGCCTATGCCAACGCGTACGATGTTCGC
>Ga0209633_10006232_pt1 | contig 10242 bp, 9 predicted proteins | sample Cruoilmetagenom1_FD_187290 | JGI IMG/M metagenome (GOLD analysis project Ga0209633, IMG submission 187290) | Oil polluted marine microbial communities from Coal Oil Point, Santa Barbara, California, USA - Sample 1 (SPAdes) (version 2) | ecosystem: Environmental > Aquatic > Marine > Oil seeps ... | reverse complement strand
CCAGAACTCAAGCAACGCTGTTCCCCGAAAGAGTCGATGATTATGTCACTCAGGATAACCCCATTAGAGTGGTTGATGTGTTTATTGATGGCATCAATCTTTCTGGTATGGGTTTTAAAACAACGCCGGCAGCCACTGGCCGCCCCGCCTATCATCCTGCCAGCATGCTAAAGCTTTATGTTTACGGTTATCTTAACCGAGTACAGTCATCTCGCCGCCTGGAAAGAGAAGCCGGTCGTAATATTGAACTGATGTGGCTCCTGGGTCGTCTGGCACCTGATTTCAAAACCATTGCAGACTTCCGTAAGAATAATACAAAAGCCATTCGTTTGGTTTGTCGTGAGTTTATTATGGTATGCCGTAAGCTGGATTTGTTTAGTGATGCATTTGTTGCCATTGACGGTAGCAAATTTAAAGCGGTCAACAATCGCGACCGAAATTATACGCAGGCCAAGTTAAAACGCCGACTGGAAGCCATTGACGAGAGCATCACGCGTTATTTAGGACAGATAGCCAGTGCTGATCGACAGGATGATTTAGTTGCAAAAGGTAAGACTGAACGGCTTGAAAACAAAATCGTCAAACTCAAAAAAGAAATTGAGCGACTTAACGAAATCGAAGTGCAATTACTCGCGACAGACGATAAACAACTATCACTCACCGACCCTGATGCGCGATCTATGAAGACGCGTGGTACAGGCATGGTGGGTTACAATGTGCAGACCGCCGTGGATGTCAAACACCATCTTATTGTGGCGCATGAAGTGACGAATGTGGGCACTGATCGTGCACAATTAAAAAACATGTCCACACAGGCAAAAGACGCTATTGCAACCGACGAACTCACGGTTGTCGCTGATCGCGGTTATTTCAACGGTGAAGAAATTAAGGCCTGTGAAGACGCAGGGATTAAAGTCTATGTTCCAAAATGCCAAACGTCCGGCAATCAAGCAAAAGGACTTTTTGGCAAACGGGACTTTATTTATCAACCGGATATTGATGAATATGAATGCCCTGCCGGGGAACACGTCATTTATCGTTTTAGTAGTCAGGAAAAAGGAAAAATAATCCGGCGCTACTGGTCATCGGCATGCATTAATTGTTTGATGAAACCACAGTGTACGACGGGTAAATATCGACGTGTCAGTCGTTGGGAACACGAGGCTGTACTGGATGTTGTGGATGCAAGAATCGAACGCGAGCCGGCGCGTATGAATGCGAGACGAGAAACGGTCGAACATCCCTACGGAACAATTAAGCTTTGGATGGGGTATACACATTTCCAGATGAGGACGTTAGATCGCGTTAGTGCGGAGATGAGTTTGCATGTGCTGGCCTATAATATGAAGCGTGTGATGAACATCATCGGCATTGGAGCATTAATCGAGGCCATACAGGCGTAATACCTGTATTTGCCGTACAAAATAAGTGTTGTTCAACGCATTACAAGAAATTTAGTGGCGTGTTTTCAAAAAAAATGCATCGCCACAGAATAATGATAACGGCTGAGTCCTATTGCTTAGGCTGTTATAGAAACCGCAAGGCAAGAAATACTAACCATTTGAAACAAAGTTTTGAGTTTTCACACACTCTGGGCCAATTACGGACACTCAGAATTCGCTGTCTGTCCCCTATTATTCAAAATAATGCTTATTTATTTCAGCTGTCACCCGAGACATATCAACACCATTAGCTTCTGAAAACTCGATCAAATCCTCTTCGATCAACTGTAAAAGCTTCTGTGCTTGTGTTGTGATAGCCTTTATTCTACAAAACAATTTCTCTCTGGAGATATTCAAATCCCATTCATCTCGGCCTTGCGCAATACTTTTATGAATAAGCCAATTTCTCTCTGACAAAAATTCTTTAAGTTCTTGCTGTAGTGGCTCAGGATATAAACTTACTTGTTCGGCTATCTTGATAGCTTTGCCAAGAGTATATGAACGGTGCTCCTCTAAAAGTTGGTCAGCTTCTGACCTTAACCGTGGTTTCGTCTTTTTTAATACAATCGAATGACTAAGGGCATCTTCCACATGCTGTACCGCACATACAGACTCGCCAACAAAACAATATAGCGATAGCTCTTGTTGTGAAGCTGGTTTAAATCTGTATTTTTCGCTCATTATAAACCCTCAACGATATTCGTGGTCTGTTCCCTATTACTTTTTCTAAGAAATGATAGCAATTTCCGATTCAGCAAACAGTTCCTGTTGTAACAACTCCTCCTTAGCTGCAGCAGGATTGCTGGTATACAACAAAATCCGTAGATTTTCTTCCGCCCTTGAGAAGCAGACATATGCTAGCTTTTCGCTTCTCCGCGATTGGCCTTCTGTTGGCTCTCCAGACGTCTTAGGGGTGAGGAGCTTCGAGAAGCTGTAATTGTTCCAAGCTGCCTCTATATCATCGTACACAACGAGCACATCAGAGTATTCCTCTCCCTTTACACCATGCTGCGTACTGTAAGCGGTGTTCTCTTGGATAAAATCACAGTATGCTTCCAGTTCTTCTGTGCCCATGGTGAAAAACTCATCACACAGCCAGTCTCCCTTTTCAGTTCCATGGGTGTCCTCGTCATACTCCTCATTTCGCGGGTCTCTGGCTAGATGTTCGTTTAGGCGCTCGGTAAGTCTAATGAGTTCTTTATCTCGGCAATATTCGTACACATCTCTTAAGGTGCCGTTGTTCCATGTTTTGTCGAGTTCAGCCACCACCTGCCATGAAAGTTCAACCATTTCCTTTAGTGATCGATCTCGATTCTTGCCTTGGACATCAAAGGCTGGGCCAATTGTCCGCAACAGATCGATAACCAGTCGTTGCTCACCCTTCCTGTGAGCTTCGATAAGAGGCCACACAGCATTCACAATCGGCTTAAGAAGGAAATGCTCTCCTGACTCATAGTCTTCTTGCGCAGTATTTGATGCATAGCGGCCTGTAAACAAGCTATTGAGACTCACGAATCCTAGCCGCCGGGCGATCATCTGACGTGCCAAAAAGAGTCGAATGACATCGTCGCGGCCCAACCAGCCCCAAGCTTCTAACGCTTGATCCATACGTTGTAGAGCGCGATCTAGCTGTTCTTCGGAGTACCTCCTACCCTGAGCGGGATCTTCAGCTTTGACGAGTGTGATTTGCACGCTTCCTTGCCATCCCTTGTTATCCCCAGCAGGGTACTGCTCAATGTCTTTTCGAAACGCATTTAAAAACGTAATCACACGTTCCGAGCTGCGGAAATTCTCCGTCTTTGTAATGACCTCTCCACCTTCTGGTGGTTGAAAATCCCCAGCCCTTTGCTCGTAAATCTGCTGCCAAGGGTCTCCAAAATATCCTATAACCGGAAAACCATCACCTCCTGTCACAGCATTAAAGGCTTCTACAATAAGTGGGAAGGTGTCTTGCGCCTCATCTATAAATATGAATGGATAACGAAATCCAAATGCCTTACGGAAAACTGCTTTATCCTTTAGCAAGTAGCCTGCAATCTCAATAACATCATCGTGACTCAGCCTTCCTTCCGAATACTTACTATATACAGCTTCGTCGTATCTGAACGACTCCACCTCATCCAGTTTCCCCAGTTCATCGTTGAGCTTTGCTACTTTTTCCCTAGCTTTACGTGCCACCTTACTTTGGCCTCCATTATCTTTTTCAGCCGCCTTGGCAATAAGCTGCGGAATATACGATTCGTGCAGCGCTTTTCGTATGTCCCGCGTAAAGTTTTTGATCTCCCCCCAAAGGAAGCTATGAAGGGTTGAGACAACAAAGAGGTCGTCATAACCCAAACGAGTTGAGATGACCTGAACTGCACGTTTGGTATATGTAATACAAGCGACCTTCTGGCCATTTTTTCGAAATTCAGGTCCATAGTTGGTACGAATTATCTCAAGAGCATCAATTAGAGAGGTTGTTTTCCCTGATCCTGCACCCGCGATCACAGCGAAACTCCGTTTCTGTTCTAGGCACGCAGCTACCTTAGTATCTGCATCGGTATGAATCCGTTCCGACATGTTAGTTTGCCTCTATTGGGTGAACTGCTTCGGCTTTTTCTAAACGCTGCTCAAGCCAATGTAGCCCCTCTGCTATATATCCAGGCGTTACCCATTCTGTCTCTGAGGCCAACACATCCAGTGCAAAATCCGTTTTCTTAAAGCTCGATGACTTAATTCGCTCAAAGATTTCCTGATAGACAGCTTCCAGGTCGTCTGGCACATCTATCCCCACACTCAACTCACCATTGCGCAGGATAGTAAAATTATCGTAAGCAAATGCCTCTTCAATTGTCCGAGGAATCATCAGGAGTGACTTGCCATCTTCCTCTACCGTGATTCCAACCTGAAAAGCAACGCACCGATCTTTCCCTTCATCCGTTTTCTGCTCCGGTTTAAGCTCCAACAGCTCCTGAACGGTATTGATCGCAAAGAATTTCTTCAACGAAGCATTGGACGTCAATGCACCAGGATGATCGCCTCGGCGCGCCGGATGCTTCCCATTAGGATCGACAGAATCCAGATCGGTGATGACCAGATACGGGATGTTGAGGAAACTGAGCAGACCTTCAAAGCGATGAGCATAAGCCCCTCCAACTTCCAGGATTGAAAGGTACTTTGTGCGTAGCGATGACGCCGATTTTTCCACCATCTTGGGGAGAAGAAGCTTTTCCACCGTTCCCTCTACTAAAATTGCCGCATCTGCAAAAAACAAGTCGCAGTGCGTCAATTTTAGGTATCGAAGGAGAAACCTTTTCGCTTCTTCAGGATCAACCTGTTTCCCCTCGACCTCTACCGGATCTGGTTGAAAGCTACGGAGACTATGGACCCTAGATGCATTGAGAGTTGAAACCGTCTGACGGTCCTCACCTTCAAGCTCGCAACGCTCAAAGTAGCGCACCTTCACAAAATCCACCGCGTCCAAAATATGGGCAGAATGTGTTGACACTACAAACTGTGGAACAAGATCTTCTTGTCCCGCCGCTTTCGCAGCTTTTGAAATAATGTCCCAGATATTGGCAATGAAAGTCTGCTGAACCTGGGCGTGAAGATGAACCTCTGGTTCTTCGATAAAGATCAACTGGCAGAGCGGTCGATTCTGTTCAGTCCTCATCCACTGCAAATGGAAATGGCTGATCTGAATAGCCATGTAGATAAGGTTCTTGAAACCCAGACCATTGTACGATTCCGGCAACTCATGCTGACGCTCTGCATCTATGTATAGAAGATCAGTATTTCCTTGAAGCGCCACCAAGGGACTCAGCGAAGAAACAATTTTAAGATCCCGGTCATTGATGGAAGGAACACCGAGCCCCTTAATGACTTCCATCAGACCGCTAAAATGTGTCTCATAATGCTCGGTGAGCTTCTGATTATTCTCATCGATCACCTGATACGCACTTTGCTCGGCCTCAGCTTGTTCCAAGTTATTTTTGTAGAATGTGGTGAAAGCCGTCGATAGGCGATTACTTCTGTTCGCTTCGTCATCATCCACGCTTCGTTGGGCATCGACGAAATCCACCCTCAACAAGTCTTTCAGCAAAGATTTTCCATCTTTGCTGTCCAGTTGGGTTTCTGCTGTTTCTTCACCACTGTCATCAAGAGAGTAGTACGCGATTTCGTAATGCTTCTTCAGGTTCGAATCCGTGCCGAGAAACTGGGAAAGAGTTCGGGTTCGTGCCCCGCCATCTGATGCTGGATACGCAGCCCAATACGCTGCGCGCATCTTTGTTGGATCACGCGGCTGGTACTTTAACCGGACACCAACCTTGTCTAGCTCATCAGACAGTTCTGGCAATAGCGTAAACGCGCGCCCAAAAGAGATGTGATTGGGGTCGATTGAAAACCAAAGGTCCAGCTCGATTGTTGGAAGACCTTCTACGTCACCACCATCACCAAACGCATCAATGGCAGGAACTTTCGACACCGAAAGGTCGTGTACCCTGAAGTCTTTACCTCCCAGGAAACATCGAAAAGCCGCTGTCGCAGAGGTCTTCCCACTGTTGTTTGGCCCAACGAAAACAGTCTCATCTTCCTCAAATCCGATAGCGACTCGCTCTAGACGACGAAAATTTCTAATTTTGATTTTTGTGATTTTCATATCGTCCCTATTGGATGTAACAATTTAAAAAGCATACTCCTGAGTGTCCGCTTTGGGTAGAGAACCGTCTATTAGAAAATGCTAATTAATCGGGTTCCTTTCCTTAACGTGGTGGAACGACCTTGTACTATCTTACTCATATTCCCCCAAAAAAACCGGTTTGTTGGAGTTTCGAGCCGAATTTTTTCCCTTGAACGTGGTCAGGAAAACAAGGCCAAGGGGACACTCATCAACATGGACATAACCGCGATCTTGCTTACTCAGTATAAACCCGGTACTAACGAGGTTGCCCTGAATCCCATGTCTCACCTACCCGCTCGTGTGTTCTATCGTGTGATGCTGACTGTGCTGTTATTTCAGCCATTTTCAGTGCCGGCATCGAGTCAGTATGAGCAGATAACTCATGGCGATCAGCGCATAGCTGTCTCTTATCCTGCCTCGTTGAATGAAGCGGAACGGAAGATAACACACCTCTGGCTGCAGAAAGTGGCCGGGGCATTAATGACCGTATATGGCGAGTTACCCAGGGACAGTTTTCGCATTAGCATCGAGCGAAGTTCAAGCCGTTCCAGTCCGGTACCCTGGGGACGCGTCGAACGCGGTAAACCGACAAAGGTGCTGCTTGTCATCAATCCTGACCTGGGCTACGAGTCGCTCATCAGTGACTGGACTGCATTTCACGAATTGAGTCATCTGCTGATACCTTACCGTGGCTATGGCAATATCTGGTTTTCTGAAGGCCTGGCGACGTACTACCAGAATATCATTCAGGCGCGTAGCGGTTTGTTCGACGAAACCAAAATGTGGCACAAGATCGCAGCAGGCTTCGAGCGCGGCAGGAAACAACAACGCTGGAATCATTTCAATCTGACTGAAGTCAGCGACAATCTCGGTGAAACCCGGCAATACATGCGCGTCCACTGGAGCGGTGTTTTGTACTGGTTAAGCGCGGATGTTGAACTAAGAAAACAGCACCAGGGCACATTAGACAATGCGCTCAAACAACTGAAAGACTGTTGCGAATGGCACTCGATGTCTGCCCAAGCCATTGCCCGTAAACTTGATGAACTCGCCAAGGTGAAGGTGTTTGTTCCCTTATTCGAAAAATACCGCGAGAGTTTTCGGATTCCTGAATACAAATCGATATTGACTGATCTCGGTGTCAAACAAAATACCTGGACAGGTGGAATATCTTTAGATGACGATGCACCCTTAGCGGATATCAGACGGCAGGTATACCGGAATAAGCCGTAGCAAGAAAATATCAAATATGGTTATTCCTGGACGTTTTTTCAGGTGTAATCACTAAACAACCTTCTCGGACATAGAGTTAAGTCTATAAACCTACCATCATGGCATCCTTATCCCATTCCCTGATCTGTTCAAGAATAGTTTCTGACTTGATTGCATCAGGATCATAAGACACGGTCAGCTCGTGAATGTGTTTCTCACTAAAGTTAACGGTCATGACGCCATTGTTGGCGCTGACGGTTTCTTCAATGCTGGCACGTTGTTCCTCGGATAAGTCCGGGTGTACATGGAATAGAATATCTACAATATTCATGCTCGTCTCCTATAAGGTTCGTTCAGAACGGTGTTAGATTACAATGTTTACCACCCGTTTTTTTTGACACCTAGTGTAGTGTCTTATATTGTTTGGCGCTAAAACGCCAAACAATATAAGACACTACACTAATCTCCAACAAACATAAAAATAAGCGCCGCGGTAACCAGCGCCACTAACAGTGTTTTTATACCACTATTCAACCATGAAACACCTTCGATACGGCCAAGAAAAACACCCAGTAGAAAAATTAGTGTCAGTGCAATGATAATCGCTACATAGAGAGGTGGTAAAGGCATTACGATACCCGCATTCGCTACCCATAAAGGGATCAGGATCAGCAGTGAGATAAGCAAAGGTGCCAGACCATTGACCAGGGCTATCAATATCGGTACCCAGCGTGTTGCCTTGCCGTGGGCGCTTTGTTGCAAGTCCGTGACCATGGCGTCCTCAAGCTGCGCGAGGGAGCGTCGCCGTTCTGCCGCTTCACTGATATAGGCACTGCTCACACCGCTCACCCCTAATGCGATGGCTGCGCCCAAACATGCGCTGATAATAACCGATAGTTCGGTGGGCGCACTGATGAGAAAGCCTGTTATCAGACCAAGCATAGTAAGTGCCCCATCAAATCCGTTGACCACGAAATAGCGGCGAACGATATCGTGGGAACGGGTAATACGCAGCAGAAAACCGACCTGGCGCAGCATATTCATGGCGCTTTACCCTCTAATTATCTTAAGTGCCACCATGCGCCTCTACCTCATCAATACTATGCAACGAACCGCCCAGACTATTGATCACGGTTTGCACTTGCTCAAACTCTATGGCATTCGCAGTCACCTCGATCTGTAGTGTTTCTGTATTCTCGTCCATTTCAATCACGGTCAAACATACATGGTAATCGCTCCCAATCTCCGCAATGGCCTGGGAAAATTCAAGGGCCGTGGGGTGATGGGGCTTCAGGACATCGAGCACGATGCGTGTAATGCAAACCATGTCATATTCTCCAGATTAATCTAAATAGCAGGTTCAGCTTTTCTCTTTCGTATTCTGCTCCTTCCACTTCGTATAACAATCCAGACCACAGAAATGGAGTACGTAATCTGTGGCCTCCTCACTTTTCGCCTCGGATATGGGCACCTCTTTCATGCAAACCTTGCATTCTACTGTTTCTTCTTGTGCTGGTTTTTTATGTTCACTCACCTTACACCTCCTGTTAAAATATCAGCTTCCTATAATAATGGAAGTTGCTTGACCAGACTTGTCCCATAAAAAATAATTCACAAATATCTAGCCAAATAGAAACCATATAATAAACTGACATAATATTGACAAAGACAATCATCTTCACAACGCTACATTTTGTGTAGATGATCACCGTCTAATGCTCTATATTGAAAACACAGCAACCTTTTATTTACACACTCGTTCATCACAATAAGCATTACATCAATTTCCAGAATATTTCGCTGATCACGATCATGCAAACAGGATTTATTTGATGACTATTAAAAATATTTACCTCGATTTAATAATTCATGTAACAGCATTCATTGTGCTTGCCTACCCTGTGCTGGTACAAAGCGATGATTTTGAATCAAAACGATATGACCTCATCAAACAAATTGAAACCGATGTGCGTGAAACCAGTCTTTATCTCGACAAGGAAAAACTCGATCCCCGAGTCATCAAGGCAATGCGCGATGTGCCCCGGCATGAATTTGTTCGCGGCAGATTCCAGCAATATGCGTACGAGAACAGGCCCTTGCCGATTGGTTATGGACAAACGATATCGCAGCCCTACATCGTCGCGATCATGACGGATCTCATAAAACCAAAGAAAAACCACCGAATCCTCGAGGTGGGTACCGGCTCTGGCTACCAGGCAGCCGTCCTTGCCGAAGTCGTTAAGCAGGTGTATACCATGGAAATCGTACGCCCCCTTGGCGAGCAGGCGACAACGCGGCTGAAACAGCTGGGATACACCAATATCAAGGTCAAGATTGGTGATGGTTATTATGGCTGGGAAGAGTTTGCCCCGTTTGATGCGATTGTGGTCACGGCGGCCGCCGGTCACATTCCACCCCCGCTACTGAAGCAACTCAAACCCGGTGGACGCATGATCATTCCGGTGGGTTCCCGATTCATGACCCAGCAACTCATCATCGTTAAAAAAGACAAACAAGGCAAGCTAACAACAAAGCAAATCTTGCCGGTGATGTTTGTACCTTTAACGGGGAAACATTAATTAGCCTTGTTATAGGTTATTCCGAAATGAGCCACTCTAATGCAGCAACACAACCTCCCCCCATCCTTTCTATTGCATTTATATCGGCCATTGCCCTGGCGTACGAAATTCTTCTCATGCGCCTGTTCTCGATCATTCAGTGGCATCACTATGCCTATATGGTCATCAGCCTGGCCCTGCTCGGCTATGGCCTGAGTGGCGCATTTATTGCTATCGCCCAGCGTTGGCTGTTACCCCGGTTTGAGCGTGTCTTTTTAGGCAACCTTTGCCTGTTTGGCATATCAACTGTCAGTTGCTTTCTGCTGGCACAACATATCCCCTTTAACCCGCAAGAGATGTTGTGGGA
>Ga0209633_10006231_pt1 | contig 10242 bp, 10 predicted proteins | sample Cruoilmetagenom1_FD_187290 | JGI IMG/M metagenome (GOLD analysis project Ga0209633, IMG submission 187290) | Oil polluted marine microbial communities from Coal Oil Point, Santa Barbara, California, USA - Sample 1 (SPAdes) (version 2) | ecosystem: Environmental > Aquatic > Marine > Oil seeps ... | reverse complement strand
TAAATATTCCATCGTTCTAGGTAAATCTAAAATTGCTTTAGCTCCGGCACAAATCACAGTAACATTTGTTTGTGATAACTCCTCTAAATCCGCAGAAACATCAAGTGTATCTTCATATCCTCTATGTACTCCTCCGATTCCGCCTGTGACAAAGAATTTAATTCCTGCCATTTCTGCGCAAATCATTGTTGAAGCAACAGTTGTTGCCCCAAGTGATTTATTAGCTACTATTTTTGCAACATCTCTCCTAGATACTTTTGCGACATAATCTGCCTTTGCCAAAGTTTCTAGATCTTCATTTGTCAAACCTATTTTAATCTTCCCGTTCATTATAGCAATTGTCGCAGGTATTGCACCTTCTGATCTTATAATTTTCTCAACCTTGTTTGCCATTTCCACGTTTTGTGGGTAAGGCATACCATGTGAAATAATAGTTGATTCAAGGGCAACTACGGGTATGTTATTTTCTAGTGCTTCTTTAACCTCTTTTTTAATGTCTAAAAATCTATTAAATGTTTTCATAATTTACTAACTCCTTTTTTATTAGATTAATTGATAATTTAGGATTTACAGCGAAAGATTCTTGGATAGTTAAACTTGAACTCATTGTTCCAATTTTCATACTATCTTCAAAACTATAATTAGAATATAAAGCATAAATAAGTGCGCTACTAAATGCATCTCCAGCACCTGTTACATCTACAACTTTATTTCCATCGACAACAAATGAGTTTTGATGTTTTACTTCTTGATTCTCACCATAATATGACCCTTTAACTCCGTCAGTAACCACAGCTTTTTTAACGCCTTTATCAAGCCACATTCGACATAACTCATCAACATTTTCATTGTTTGTTTTAAAATAAGTTTGTGATTCATCTTTATTACATATAACTATATTAATGCCATCAATATCATCTGGAAGATTCTTCATTTTTGGTGTTGATACACCTACAATTCCAAGTGGTATATTTTCATTTCTATTAAACTCAATTAATGATTCAACTGCTTCTTTTGAAATATTCAAGTCTGCGATAATCCATGAACTTAAATTCAAATGACGTTTATGATTTAAAATCCAAGAACGATCCATTGAGCTATTTATTGACATATCAGCATAACCAACTTCCATGTTTCCTTTGGGATTAATTATTGAAAAGTATCCTCCGGTTGTTTTATCTTTTAATTTGTCAATTGCGAATACTTCCATAATCTTTTTAGATGACTGTATCAAGTTTTCACCATAAGCATCATCCCCAACTAAGGACATTAAAGAAACTTTACAGTCTAATCTAGCTAAGTTTTCAGCAACATTTCTAATAACACCACCAAAAGATATGCTTGAATTTATTGGGTTAGATGTACCTAACTTCATATCATCTTCAAGTTTAAAAGTATAGTCAATATTTGCACTACCAACGCATGTTATATATTTGTATTGACTAAGAACATATGGTTTACCAAGTATATATCCTTTACTTTGAAGACTGGAAATAAGATTAGCTACAGCTGGTCTAGAGATTTCTATATTTTGAGCAAGTTCTTTTTGACTAATATAAGGATTATCTTCTAAAATCTTTAATAATTTTTTTTCATTTCTATTAAGATCCATTTCGCTTCTCCTTTACTTTTGTTTATTTTAAAACTTTTGTTTATATCATCAGTATACTTCTATGGCAAATAAATGTCAAGACGAACAAAAACCCCTCCTATATTCAATTATAGATGGGGTTTATTTTAATCTATTTATTTAAATCTTTCAATTAAATCAACTACTTTTGTTTTAATAATATCTCTGGTTTCTTCGAACCCCTTTTTAGGTCCACCACTAGGGTCTTCTAGTCCCCAATCTTCTCGATGTCCAGTTGGAACATAGGGACATTCAACTCCACACCCCATTGTTACAAGTATATCTAATTCATGTGGTATGTCTTTTAATAGTTTTGAATAAGCATGGCTCATATCAATACCTATATCATTCATTACTTCCAACGCCATAGCTTTAGGAAAATCATATTGTTCTGTTCCTGCTGAATATACATCAAAAAATTCAGAACCTAATTCTCTCATAAATCCTTCAGCAATAATGCTTCTACAACTATTATGAACACATATAAAGGCTATGGTTTTTTTCATAATTTTAAGTATCCCATAACTTTTTTAAGATTTGGAACTTGACCTGAAAATATTACTTTACCGTCAATTACAAGTGCTGGAGTACTCATTACTCCATATGATACGATATCTTCGTAATCAGTTACTTTTTCAACTTTATTTTCTCTTTTTAACTCTTTTAATGCTGCCAATACTGTTTTTTCCAATTTAATGCAACTCGGGCATCCAGACCCTAATATTTTAATATCCATTTTTCTCTCCTTCATTTTATATGAATAAATATCCAAATATATTAAATAAATATCCTGTGACTATTATTCCTGTGACTATTATTCCTACAAATGTGAATAATAGTTTGGGTTTTACAACTTTCTTCAATAATATTATGGAAGGTAAGCTTAGAGCAGTCACAGCCATCATAAATGCTAATACAGTTCCAATTCCTACTCCTTTTAATACTAGCGCTTCTGCGATTGGTAATGTTCCAAATATATCTGCATACATTGGTACACCAACAATTGTAGCTAAAATTACTGAGAAGGGATTATTGTCTCCTAAAACAGTTTCGATTAATGATTGTGGTATAAATCCATGTATTACCGCTCCTATACCTACACCGATTAAAATGTATTTCCATACTTTTGTTATAATTTCTTTCACTTGTTCTATAGAATATGTATGTCTTTCTTTTCTTGTCATAGAAAAATCAGTTTCTTCATTGGTGTTATTATTTTGATTTCTATTTTTAAGAACAAACTCTTCTACGTACTTTTCCATTTTAAATGCGCTTATTAGCGTTCCGCCAATAACTGCGATTACTAAACCTACTACTACATAAGCCAAAGCAATTGGCCATCCAAAGATACTTGCGAGCAATATAACTGAAGCCAGATCAACAAGTGGTGAAGATATTAAAAACGAGAATGTTACTCCTATTGGTAACCCAGCTTTTGTAAATCCTACAAATATAGGGATTGATGAACAAGAACAAAAGGGTGTTACAGTTCCAAGTAATGCTCCAATAATATTTGCTGGAACTCCTTTTATATTGCCCAATATCTTACTAGTTCTTTCTGGTGAAAAATAAGATTGAATATATGATGATATATATATAAGAACTGTCAACAATATGAAAATCTTTATGACGTCAAAGAAAAAGAACGAAACCCCTTTGAATAATAGACTCTCTGTATCGAGTTTAATTACATTTTCTAAAAATTTGTTTATAAAGTTCTCGAGCCAAGTCATTTTTAAAAATACATCATTTATCTGAATAAACAATTCTTTTATAAGCTGCATTTTTCTGCCTCACTATCTCTTAACTGTTCGACAAAAAGTTTTATATCTGTCAACATGTCTTTATTAATATAGTACTTGATCCAATTTCCTTCTCTAACCGACTTTGCAAGCCCTGATTCACTTATCAGTTTAAGATGATAAGAAAGCGTTGGTTGCGTTATGGTTAACTTGTCAATAAGTGTACAAGAACATGTTTCCCCCTTTATTAATAATTCAATTATTTTTAACCTATTTTCATCTCCAAGCACTCTGAATATTTGTGCATATTTCTCAAACATAATTAAACATCTCCTTATATCGATAGTTATCTATATAGATATATATCAATATTGTACAACCAATCTAATATTTTATCAAGTATAATAAGAAAAAAGAAAACATAGTCGATATGTTTTCTTTTTAAACTTATTTTTTTATAACTTTTTTGACTGTGTCAATTACTTTTGCATTCTTAAATGATTCTAAAACTTCAACTGGAATAGCAAATATAATTGTATTTGATTTGTCACCAGATAAATCATTCAACGTAGCTAAAGTTCTTAAATGCATAGCTCCAGGAGTAGTCGATAGAATACTTGCTGCATCAGCTAATTTCTGAGCTGCGCCAACTTCTCCCTCACTCTTTACAATAATTGCTCTTTTAATTCTTTCAGCTTCTGCTTCTTTTGCTATGATTCTTTCCATGTTTTCTGGAATCCTAATATCTTTAATTTCAATTTTTTCTACTTTGATTCCCCATGGATCAGTTTCTTTATCAACTATTTCTTTTATTTCTTTGGATATAACCTTTAAATTAGATAATAATTCATCTAACTTAACTCCACCAATAGAGTTTCTTAAGGTTGTTTGAGCTAACTGTGTTACGGCAAAATAACAATCTTTAATTTCTAACACTGCTTTTTGAGCATCAAAAACTTTATAGTAAACAACTGCATTAATAGTAATAGTAACATTATCTTTTGTTATACACTTTTGCTCGGGTACGTCTTGAGTAATAGTTCTTAAGTCGATTTTCTTATAAATATGAACAACTGGTATAACTAATCTAATTCCTGGTTCCATCAATTTAACGAATTTCCCAAATCTAAACTTAACTGCTCTTTCATATTCCTTAACTATAGTAAACATATAGACCCCCTAGTCTTTTTAATTATATCTCTATTATATCACATGTTTTAATTATTAAACTATTATTATAAGTGCAACCCTATCCATTCTCAATTAAAACAAAATCTAATAAATTAACCCCAATTACTTTAGAAACATATTCACACTTTGTCATTAGAAGTAAATATAAATTACTTCTCTTATTATCAGACAAACTTTCAAAATTGCCCATTCCTTTCGCAATAATCACATCAGCACTATTAAATAGATCATTAAATGTTTTACTACTATCTTTAAGAATTGTTCCTGGAACTGCATTTTCCGATGAAATGCAACTCGCTAATTCACCCATTTTTACTTCATTAAAGTCTTCTATTGTTACATCATTTAAAATCGATCCACCTCTTACACCAAAGTATATTTTAACATCCTTATTTAATGTTTTAATTACTTCAATAAATATTTTATCTAACACAATTTCTCCACAATTATCACCTATATAAAGTATTGTTTTAGCCTTCAGTATATTTTGTTTCAGTTTTATAGAGTCGTCTTTCTTAAAAGACATTTCTTCATAATTATTAATTCTTTTAATCACTTCTTCTTTTGTAAATGAATTTTTAGCTCCAAAATCAACAATATTCCCAATAACAGCAACTTTTAAAGCTGCTTGAAATACATCATCACTATTATTAACTATCTCTTTTACATCTTCATATATATCAAGAAGAAGGTTGTTATAAAATGATTTTATTTCTTTATATGGGTTGTCATTTCCAAATACATCTGCTAAAATTTTCCAAGTTTCTCCCATAATTTCTGGGTTTGTCTTATTGAAATCAACGTTACTTAACATTTCAAAAACTTTTTTTGATGCTATTTTTTGCTTCTCTTCAGATGCATTTACAAATTTACTTACTTTTACAAGTTGTTTAATATTACATTCCATACAATCTAAACTTGTTTTCATTTTTATCATACTCCTTAATTATTTCTATTTAATTATAACATGAACTCTTTAAAACTTTTTTAGTGACTTACACTAAAAGTAGATAAATCTATTTAAATCAAATTCAACTAAGTATTCAAGAAATACTGATTGTAATTCAATACTCAATAATTATCTATATGAATTATCTATGTTAATATGATAAAATATAGGTGATACAACTTGAAAATTAGGAAGAGAAGGAAGATGAAAAGATGATTTTATATACTTTAGCTATAAGTGATGTTAAAGAAGCTTGGTGGTTATATGCCATTGGTGCTTTTGTAACACTTTTTATTATCTCTGGTTCGCTATTCTTTGCGTATCACGCAAACAAACGCTCTAAAGAATTAAATATGTCACGAGAAAACATTAAGAAGGCAGTAATTTCCTCTGTGAGTTTTTCTGTTTTACCTTCAATAGGGATCTTTATTGGAGTTATAACAATGTCAGGTTTTCTAGGTATTGCATTACCGTGGATAAGGTTATCTGTTTTAGGAGCATTACATTATGAGCTAATGGCCGCAGATTTAGCTGTTGAAGGCGTAAGTGCTGCAAATTTAACTGTTGAAAATTTTGTTACTATTGCTTTTACAATGACAATAGCTATAGTTTGGGGGAGTTTATTTACTTTATTCTTTTTCAAAAAATATCAATCTAAAGTTATAGATAAAGCAGCAACAAAAAAAGAAACTAGGAGTTTTGGTCCATTTTTATTCCAAGCTGTCTTTATAGGATTAATCTCTGCATACTTTGGAGATGCTTTCTCAAGAATGTTTGGATATAAGGTAAAAGAAATAATCGATGGATCTTATACTGGAAATGAATCTATAGAAACAACAATGGTCCCTTTAATTGTTTTTGTCATTTCATTCCTTTCAATGATGTTGTTTGATTACTTAGTAGAAAAGAAAAATATTAAATGGCTTGAAAACTTTCAACTCTCATTCGCTATGTTAATAGGAATGACAAGCGCAGTGTTACTTGGAATGGGAGGTATCTTCTAATGAATGATCAATATAGAAATAATATGCATAAATACGGTAGGATATTTATGGTTATGGGAATAATTGTAATGTTCTTAGCTCCTATACTAATTTGGATTATTACAGGGGTGGCTCCTAACTGGGCACAAATGATTGCAGGAGTAGTTGCCTTATCTATTATTTATTTACCAGGTGGCCTTATTGAGATGATGACTTATTCTCCTTTACTTGGAACCAGCGCAACCTATTTAGCATTTGTTACCGGTAACTTAATCAACTTAAAAGTTCCTTGTGTGATGAACGCAACAGAAATTTGTAAGACAGAAATAAATACTCCTGAGAATGAAGTCGTAAGCACAATAAGTGTAGCTTTTTCTTCAATAACAACTGTATTAATACTCTCACTTGGAGTTATCCTTTTAATTCCTTTAAAACCAGTATTACAATCAGAATTATTAGCACCCGCCTTTTCATGGGTTATATCTGCTTTGTTTGGTGCATTGGGTTATAAGTATTTCAAAGGTAACTGGAAAATGATAATTGCTCCAATGATTATTGTTATACTATTAAGTATTTTTATACCAACTTTCGTTAATGGGCAAGTAATTATTATTATACTTATTGCTGCTATCATTACCCTTATAGTTTCAAAAATCCTGTTTAACAAAGAAATGATTTAGGAGGAAATTATGATAATTATATATATACTATTAATATTTATAGGGATAGTTACAACCTTACTATTAATTGCTCTTATAAATACTATTCTAATTAAAGACAAAAACATGTCAACTTCAGAACTTAAAATAGACCCTAAAACAAGTGATTCATACGCAAAAGAATTCAGTAAAATGATTCAAATTAAAACATTATCTTATGATAAGAATAAAGATAATTCTGAACCATTTAAAGAAATGCAAAAAGTTATGAAAGAGATTTTTCCTAATGTATACAACACTTTAGAACAAACTGTATTTAAGGGAGAGTCTATTCTATTTAAATGGAAAGGTAAATCAAATGAAAAACCAATCGTTTTGATGGCTCATCAAGATGTTGTACCAGCGAATAAAAAAGATTGGAAATATAACCCATTTAGTGGTGAGGTAACTGAAACAGAGATTCATGGTAGAGGAACACTTGATACCAAGTCAACTCTATATGGTTTCTTTAAAGCAATTGATGAATTAATTGCTTCTGGATTTACACCAGAACATGATGTATATATTTCTAGTTCAACCGATGAAGAAACAAGTGGTGGTGGAGCTGGTTTATCAGTTAAGGCATTACAAGATAAGGGGGTTGTTCCATATTTCGTTCTTGATGAAGGTGGAGCAATTGTTTCAAACAGCCTTCCGTCTGCAAAAAAACCAATTGCGCTTATTGGTGTTATTGAAAAAGGTTATGTTGATATTAAATTTACCGCAAAAAGTAATGGGGGACATTCTTCAACCCCACCTAAAAATTCACCTATAGTGCGATTATCAAAATTCATTACAGATGTTGAAAACAATTTTCCTTTAAAAACAAAAATGATTCCTGAAGTAGCTGATATATTTAATACGGCAGCACCATCAATGAGTTTTGGATATAGATATTTGTTTGGTAACTTATGGCTTTTTAAATCTTTAGTGACATTCTTACTACCTAAAATAAATTCTTATGGTAGAGCTTTGTTATCAACTACTATTGCATTTACAATGTCAAAAGGTAGTGATGCAGAGAACGTTATTCCATCTGAAGCATTTGTAATCGCTAATTTAAGAACTCATCCTATACAAGGAATAGAAGCTTCATTCAAAGTTCTTGAATCAAAAGCAAGAAAATACGATATAGAGGCTAAAATAATGAGTGGAAGAGAGGCTTCCCCAATATCATCAACTACTAACGAAGCATATAAGTATTTAATAAAGATAATTAAAGAAAATTATCCAGATGTTCTAGTTAGTCCTTATGTAATGCTTGGGGGAACTGATTGTCGTTTCTTTTCAGATATAACTGAGTCTGCTTTTCGTTTTAGTCCAGTAAGAATGAATAATGATGAACTTAAGAAAATACATGGTAAAAATGAATCAATAAGAAAATCAAGTTTAGTTGAGGCTGTTATCTTTTATAGAGAGTTAATAAAAAATCATAAGTGATTTTTACACATAATAAAAAAGTTGAAAAGTATATAACCTTTAGAGGTTTAACTTTTCAGCTTTTCTTTTTTAAAAATACTCCTTATCAATCCTATTCATCTTCAAGTAAATCATTATAAGAAATAGTTATATTTCTACCTCTATTTTTAGCTTCATAAAGGGCTTTATCAGCATTACCAACAATATTTTTTAAAGAAGTTGTTTCATCATATTCACTTACACCAAGAGAAATTGTAAGTTTACCTATATCTTTGAAATCGTAATTCTCAACAGCGAGCCTTATTTCTTCTGCTTTCTTAAAAGCAAAAGGTTCGTCACAGCCTGCTAATATTAAAACAAATTCTTCTCCTCCAAAACGTGCAAATGTATCTCCTTTTCTTATGAATGTTTCAATAATGCTTGTCAATTTTTGTAATATTTCATCACCAACTTGATGACCATATTCATCATTAACATTTTTAAAGTGATCTATATCTATCATTATTAATGAGAATCCATTTTCAGATTTATTCAATTTTTTAGATGATTTTATTCCCAATACTTCATCAAATTTCCTACGATTATATATCTTAGTTAATTGATCTTTCTCACTTAAAAACTTCATTTTATTTCTACTTAGCAAAACAAAAGTAATAAATGAATATAATATAACTAAAACTAAATGTGCGAATACCATAGTACCAATAAATTCTCTGTATAGTAGTTTTTGATCGTTCCCTTCAGCAATGCTGATTATATATAAAACTGGTTGATTCTGAATATTTTTATAAGGTATCATTACTATACTATAAGTTTTATCATAATAATCAACTTCGAAATACTCATTTTGAAATTCAGTCAAATCTTCCAAACTTTCACTTGGAATTAGATTCATCATTTCTTCAAGTTTTGAATTATCTAATATATTTCTATCCTCAATACAAGCATTAGATTCAAGATCAAATAAGAAGTCAGGAGAAATGTAACTTTCAATATAGTTACCTAATTCATCTTCAAATAATTTACTTTCCACTACTTCACGACTAATAATCATATTATAATCATGATTAGGATACATTTCAGATAATTCTTTAATAATGCTAGACATAGCAATTGAAATTTCGACACTTCCAATATGTTCATTTTCATAAATTAATGGATAAACAAATCTAAATCCATTAAAAATTCGCCCTTCTTCAAACCCAGATGAATACTCTTGGTACTCATTAGTATACCAAACACTATATCTTACATCTTCTAACACATCTCCATATTTTTCTGGTTCATGTATTCTTAAAAAACTTGTAGTATCTGGGAAATGAAAATGAAATTGTCTGAATTCAAAATCTTTCATAAGAATATATTCTGGTTCTAATAAGTTATATAATTCTTCTCTTTTTTCATCTCTTTTTAACTCATCCCCATGATAAGCCTCTTGTACAATTTCTAATACTTCGTCATTATTTACTAAATCTTCGAACAAGTAGTTAGAAAATCTTTCATAAGAACCTAAAGAATTATTAACTTGAAATTCTAGTTCATCAGCCTTTGATTGTTGATAAGAACTAACACTATCATTATATCTCAATCGAAAAAATACAGTTGACAATATTAAAAGAAGAACAAATAC
>Ga0209633_10006230_pt1 | contig 10243 bp, 10 predicted proteins | sample Cruoilmetagenom1_FD_187290 | JGI IMG/M metagenome (GOLD analysis project Ga0209633, IMG submission 187290) | Oil polluted marine microbial communities from Coal Oil Point, Santa Barbara, California, USA - Sample 1 (SPAdes) (version 2) | ecosystem: Environmental > Aquatic > Marine > Oil seeps ... | reverse complement strand
ATTACATGGGCATGCTCGCCACCGTGCTGAACGCTCTTGCGCTGCAGAACATCCTCGAGAACACCGGCATGATCACGAGGGTGCAGTCGGCCATCGAGATGCGTGAGCTTGCCGAACCGTATATCCGGCGCCGCGCAATGCGTCACCTCGAAAAAAAGCGCATCGTTATTTTCGCCGCCGGAACGGGCAACCCGTATTTTACCACGGACACGACAGCGGCCCTCAGGGCGATGGAAATCAGCGCAGAGGTAATCATGAAGGCAACCAAGGTCGACGGCGTGTTCAGCGCCGACCCGCTCAAGGACCCCTCTGCGGTAAAGTACGACTCCCTGACCTATCTTGAAGTACTCCAGAAAAATCTCCGGGTTATGGATGCAACGGCCATATCCCTGTGCATGGACAACAACCTTCCTATCATCGTCTTTAACCTTAACGTATCGGGCAACATAAAGCGGATCATTTCCGGCGAGAAGATAGGAACGCTGGTAACCGGGAGGAACAATGGTTAGCGAGATCAAGAAGAAGTCCGAGGAGAAAATGGGTAAGGCACTCGAAATGCTCAAGCGGGAGTACGCCGCCATCCGTACGGGCAGGGCTTCGCTCGGGATCCTCGACGGAATTTCCGTCGACTATTACGGAACGCCGACGCCGCTGAACCAGGTGGCCAATCTGGCCATACCCGAGCCGAGACTCATCACGCTCCAGCCCTGGGACCCCAAGATGGTCGGGGACATCGAGAAAGCCATCATGAAATCGGACCTTGGGCTGACGCCGTCGAACGACGGGAAGCTCATCCGACTCGCCATCCCGCCCCTGACCGAGGAGCGCAGGCAGCAGATCGTCAAACAGGCGAAGAAGCTCGCAGAGGAATCGCGCGTTGCCGTCCGGAACATCCGGCGGGACATTAACGATGAGATAAAGAAGAAGGGCAAGGAATCTCACCTCTCGGAAGATGACACCAAGAGAGCGCAGGAAGAGACGCAAAAACTCACCGACAGCTTTATTAAAAAGATCGACGACCTCCTGGCCCACAAAGACAAAGAAATCATGACGGTCTAGGCAGCTCAACTGCCTGACAAAAATGAATCCCTGTGATGGTTTTTTCCGCCACCGGGATTTTTTCGTTGTACCCGGAGAGGCCGACCCCGGCGCTCAACGACACCCCAACCGCTTTCCGTCATTCCCCTCTCTAAGCATTACCTCTCAAGAATGCATCCTCTCTTGAAGCTTTGTCTCGCCGGGCAGGCGCCCCGGAGAGGTTCAATGTCTCAGATCGCCGGGTCCTTAGCTGTTCCGCAGAAAGCAACGGGGATATGCAGCAGGCCCTTCTCAATACCCCGGGGCTTCCGATCAAGCCCGAGGAAAGGCATTTCTTTCTCGCAGCAGTGCCTCTCCACCTACCTGATAATCATTCCAGACTGCACCTGAAACGGGCAGCCCCCCGCTGATTTCCATATTCGTATATTCATGTTGAATCTCGCCTGGAAAAATAGTCCAGAAAAACAATAAGTTGCGATGCTCAGCCAAAAAAGCGCATTTTTGGGCAGCGCCCGACCAATTTATTACACAATGCTGCGCCATTAACACATTGATTTTTAAGAATATTACAAGGGCCTATCGTTGCAATGCCTCGAAAATACAAAAAGATTAAAAATTAAACTGGTGTTGACATAATAACATAAAGTTGCTATTGTTATTTTAACAACTAAAGTATTACGCGCAGGGGGAAATCCGGGCCATAGGGCGTCTTTTATGCCATCGTCTGCCAGCTAGTACATCTTGGCCACAGGAGCAGTTCCCCAGATTATGAAAGATTGTTCTCAGCAATAATTAAGGGGGTGATGAAAACGGGGCTTGCTGAGAACGAAAGCAATGAACTGATCCAAGCGAAGCATCAAATAAATTTTATGGAGGTAACGTTATGAAGAAATCAGTTTTGGTAGTGAGTCTCTTTATGTTGGTCGCTCTCTTTGCCGTGCCATCCTTTGCTTTTGAAGTAATATCGGCAAGCTATGCGTATGAGTTGGCAACCACGGATGACGACACGTTCATCCTCGATGTAAGGCAAGGTACGGAATGGAAGTGGGTAGCCCATCCCGGTCCGGATGGGACGGGATACGGCGCCGGACTGGTGATAGAAGGTGAGGATGGTGAGGAAGATATATGGAAAGTCGTGAACATCCCCATCATGATCGAAAAGAAGGGTAAAATGACGTTGAACCGCTCATTCCTCTCAGACGTGAATGAACATTTCGAGGGGCAGGACGTGACACTCATCACCATGTGCCGGAGTGGATTCCGGGGAGGGGTCGCAGCAGCAATGCTCAAAGACGCTGGATACGATGTCATGAATATGAAGCACGGCTTCGAGGGAGACGCGGAAAAACCCAGCGGCTACCGGAGGACGGTGAACGGATGGATCGTTGACGGACTGCCGTTTACGTACGTAGGCGCTGGGTACAAAGACTAAACACTATCGACGAATTTCTTAATTGTTCCTTTGAAAGCGGAAGGAGGCGCTCAAGCCTTCTTCCGCTTTATTTTATGATGCCGGCTGGTCCTTTCTTGCTCTCTCTCCGCTCTAATCCCCCATCGAGAAGACGCTTTGTCTCCGTCATAAACTATGCTATAATAAAACAACGTTATTTATCTTCCATCGTCGGATTTCGACCCTATACACCAATTCTGTCTTTTCATAGCAAGGATTTCTGAAGTGTTTAAGGAGGGGATGTATGCCCGGCAGGCTCAAGAAGATCGTAGACTATGTCGCGGACAATACGGTGCTCAAGAATCTTGCCCTCAGCAGGATGCGGCTCCTGGTACACGAGGACGTAACCCAGATAACCGAAGACACGCCTGACGACCGGGAGAAAGAAAAACGGTTTCTTGAAGCGGCGAAAACCATCCTGCGCAGAGAGACGCTGGATATAGCGTTATAACGACTTCTCAGAGGAGGGAATAAACATGATAAGGATGCTGGCCCCCGGCGTATTGCTCACAACGATTATGGGTATTGCTTCCTATTTCGTTGCGAGACTCCATGGGACGCTGGACGCGCTGGTCGTTGCCTTGCTCGGCGGCATGATCGTGCGGCTCATCTTCGGCAGGCAAAAAGGTTTTGATATCGTGATCGCCTATGCCAAGGACTTCAAGGACGTTCTGATCCCCATCGGCGTGATCCTCTACGCAGCGACGATCAACGTCAGCAAAACCTTCGAGCTTCCGGGCTCCGTCTATCTCAAGACCTTCATTTCCGTGGTGGTGCTTTTTGCCGTCGCCCTGTTCCTCGGCAAGCTGCTGAAGCTGAATAAGAAGACCAGCTGGCTCACCGCCGTCGGCTCTTCGATCTGCGGCGCCTCGGCCATTGCCATCACCTCCACCGCCGTCGACGCAAAAGAGGAAGATATTTCCAATTCCCTCATTGCCATCGTCGTTGCCGGCATCCTGGCAGTAGGCCTGTCGCTCACCGTGCCGTTTATCAGCAACCTCGGCAGCGAATCCTTTGCCGTTTTTTCCGGGGCGACCATGAACCAGACCGGTCTTGTAAAGATCGCCACCTCCGCCCTCGGTCCTCTCCAGAAAGACCTGGCGCTGCCCGTGAAACTGCTGCGCACCGCCATTATCCCCTTCGTCGCCCTGATCTTCTTTTTTATCACCATCAGCAAAGAAGGGTACAAAAAAAACATGCGCTTCCTCCTCGTGGTGCTGATCGCCTTCATCGTGCTCCTCGGCCTCACGGCCCTGAGCCCCGGATTCGCCGCGATCACCAAAATCAAGGGCATCAAGATAGCCGCTACAATCATTTTCGCCACGGCCTTTGTGAATCTCGGCCTCCTCGTCGACTTCAAGACTTTCAAGTTCCAGCCTATCATCGTCGCTTTCCTTGCCTGGGTCACCGCAGCGGCTGCCTTCCTGCTCATGGCATAGCGGACCGCTGTTTTCCCTCCTCACCCGCTCGCTCCGACCAATCCACACCCGGTTCCCCCGGGTGTGGATTTCTCTGTTTTATTAGCAAAACCACATATAATCATTAAGAAATTTTATGGGGATTTTCGCATTTTTTCTTGACAACACCGGTGGGTTACTGTAGATTTCCAACTTGTATAACAACTGTTTTCTTAAGGAGTGCATACATGAAAGAAGGTCCGCTGCTTCTCCATATTCCCAATGTTCCGGAGCATGTCACGTACGGATTTGCCGCTTCCGCCGTGCTGATCCTGATTGCCATGGCAGTTCGTTTCACCCTGAAGGAAAAGGGAGCGCCATCGGGCCTGCAGAATCTCTTCGAGGTCATTTTCAAGGGCCTTGACAATTATGTGCAGGAGATCATGGGGCCGGAGGGCAGGCATTATTTCACCCTTATCGGTTCGTTATTTCTGTTCATCCTGATATCAAACCTTATGGGTCTCGTTCCCGGATTCGACTCACCCACCGGCAATCTCAACACGACGCTGGCCCTCGCTCTCGTTTCTTTTTCTGCAACACACTACATCGGCGTGACACGTCATAAGCTTTCTTACTTCAAACATTTTATGGGTCCGGTGTGGTGGCTGGCGCCTCTCATGGTACCCATCGAGACCATCAGTCATCTTGCTCGGCCTGTTTCCCTTTCATTTCGTTTGTTTGGAAACATGCTTGCAAAACACAAGCTCCTTCTTGTTCTTGCTTCTCTCACGCCTTTTGTTGTTCCCGTGTCGATTCTGGCATTGGGCCTCTTTGTCGCCTTTATCCAGGCAGGCGTGTTCGTGCTCCTCACGATGCTCTACTTGGCAGGCGCCATCGAGGAGGCGCACGGAGCTGAACATTAAGGCTTGTCACCCCTGGCAGTGCTGTTTCCGCCAAAGCGCGGGAGTGCCTGGGAGGTAACAACCCGGCAACCATCCGGCCAAAAATTCTTGCCCATTTGAAGAAAGGAGGAAAGCGGATGAAAAAAGCAGTTAACCTTATCGTAATGACCCTCGGCTTAGTCCTGATGGCATCCGTAGCTTTTGCAGCAGAGGCAGCCGGAGTAACGTCCGACGCCGTGAAATCAGCTGCGGTATTCGGAATCGCGATAGCAGCTTTCGGCGGCAGCATCGGCATGGGTCTCGCCATCAGCAGGGCCGTGGAAGGCATCGCGCGGAACCCGGAGGCAGGTGGCAAGATCATGGTCAACATGATCATCGGTCTTGCTCTTATCGAGTCTCTTGCAATCTACACGCTGGTCATCATCTTTGTCAAAGCAGTGTAACAATACCTGCGTCGCTTTAAAAAACACCATAGGTACCAACATAAAGGGGCGGTTTTTAACCGCCCCTTTTTTATTCTTCCCCCCGACACCCCTGTTGCCTTGCCGCGCTTAAGATTGACAGCCTCATTTTCGCAGTATTTTTTGCATCTCATGAGCATGATACGGCTACGGATAACGCCATTTTCCTTTTGCGCACACTTCCCGCTTACGGTATAATGAAGCCCTTACGTTCAGGCAGCGGGAAAACATCCTCACCTGGTGGAGCCCCTTCAGCAGTCACGCCAGGGCGTGATTGAACAAAGCGACATCCCGCAGTCCCGCCAAGGCGGGACGGCCGCAGGGTAACGAATACATTCGGCAAGGAGTAATTGCACCATGAGCACGATCCGGGTACGTTTTGCGCCGAGCCCCACCGGCGCGCTCCATATCGGCGGCATTAGAACAGCGCTGTTCAACTGGCTCTTCGCCCGCAGCCAGGGGGGCGCATTCATCCTCAGGATCGAGGACACGGACCAAAGCCGTTCCACCGACGAGTCGATACAGATCATCCTCGACGGCATGAAATGGCTCGGCCTCGACTGGGACGAAGGCCCCTACCGCCAGACCGAGCGCATGGACAGGTATCGCGAGCATATCGACGGCCTGCTGAAGGAAGGCAAGGCATACCACTGCTACTGTTCTCCCGAAGAACTCGATGCCCGTAGAAAAGCGGCCATGGCGGCGGGGAAGCCTCCCAAATACGACCGGAAGTGCCTCGGCCTGAAAGAACCCGTCGAGGGAAGGACGCCGGCTGTGCGGTTCCTGTCCCTTGATGAGGGTGAGACCATCGTCCGCGACCTGGTCCGCGGCGCCGTGACCTTCGAGAACAAACAGCTCGACGACCTTATCATCCAACGCTCCGACGGTCTGCCAACCTATAATCTCGCCGTTGTCGTTGACGATGCCACCATGAACATTACCCACGTGATCCGCGGCGACGACCACCTGAACAACACCCCGCGCCAGGTCCAGCTCTACAAGGCCCTGGGCTACGAACCGCCGCAGTTCGCCCACCTGCCGATGATCCACGGCCCGGACAAGACCAAGCTATCGAAGCGCCACGGCGCCACGGCAGTGACGGAGTACCAGGATCTCGGCTATCTGCCCGAGGCCCTCGTGAACTACCTCGCGCGCCTCGGGTGGTCTGCCGGCGACCAGGAGATATTCTCCCTCCAGGAGTTGATCGAAAAATTTACCCTCGAGAACGTGGGCAAGGCCCCGGCGGTCTTCAACCCGGAAAAGCTCCTCTGGTTGAACCATCACTACATCCAGCAGGCTGACCACGGGAGGATTGCGGAGCTGCTTCTCGACCTCCTGAAGAAGGACGGCATCGTTGCGAAGGGTAATGAACCTGACGGGGAATGGCTGAAAAAACTCGTGGGCATCCTCCAGGAGCGCAGTCATACTCTCGTTGAAATGAAGGATTCGGCGAAAGCATTTCTCGTCGAAGAGGTCGAGATGGAGGAAAAGGCGAAGACCAAGCATCTCAAGCCGGACATCGCGCCGGTCCTCACGACACTGCTGGAAAGGCTTAAAGCAGTCGACCCCTTTACCCATGACGGGATCGAGAAGGTATTTAACGGAATGGTTGATGAAACGGGTCTCAAGCTCGGCAAAATCGCCCAGCCCGTGCGCGTGGCCCTCACCGGCGGTACGGTCAGCCCCGGGATCTATAACGTGATCGAGGTGATGGGGAAAGAACAGACGATGAAGCGCATCGAGGCCGCGGTCGGGATGATTAAGTAACTTCAATCTACGACAAAGTGAGACGGGGCCGGGCAGATCAAGAACATGCTGAAATGCAATTTAGACAGGATTAACAGGATTGACTGGATCAAAGGCTTTAGAAACTTCTACGACCTTCAGCATTAATCAGTAAATTTTCTTTGGGCAACATGCTGTTCAATCCTCTCTCCTCGTCTACAAATCGTTGGACCCGGTGAAGGTCCAGCTCATCATTTCGTGGATGTGCACATGGAACTGAAAAGCATTCCGCTCTATCGGCTATACGACGATCTGGCTTACCTGTGGCCGCTCATGAGCCCTCCGGAAGAGTACGCTGAAGAAGCCGCGTATTGGCGAGAGAATCTGCGTGAAGCGCTCGGCCCGGGAAAACACCCAATTCTGGAGTTGGGAGTCGGTGGAGGCCACAATCTATCCCATCTCACATCCGATGTCGAGGCAACAGCGGTGGATGTTTCGGAAAAGATGCTCGACCTCTCCCGGCAGCTCAATCCGGACGTTAAGCACCTCCTGGGCGACATGCGAGACATCAGAATAGGGCGCACATTCAAAGCCGTCCTGATTCACGATGCCATCAGCCACATGCTTTCCGAGGCCGACCTTCTGGCCGCGTTCAACACGGCAGCGGCCCATCTTGAGCCGGGCGGCATCTTCATGACCGCACCCGACTATTTCCGGGAGACCTTTCACGAACCTCACGTAGAGCATAGCGCCCGTTCCAACGGTCACCTGCAGTTGACGTATTTTGAATACGGATATGACCCCGATCCGGATGATACCACCATCGAAACGGTATTCACACACATGATCCGTGAGGGAGGCCGATTGCGTATCGAGCACGACCGATTCATAACCGGCCTCTTCCCCAAGGCAACCTGGGTCCGGTTGATCAAGGAAGCGGGCTTCTCCTTTGAGGAACGTTCGTATCGTCTCAGGTCGACCAAGACGGCGTATGTAATGTTGATCGGCAGATTATGAGACATGATCAACCAGGGGAGCCGAGTTGACGTGCTCATGTGCGATGCTCATCTCTGAATCCAGCTTACTGTCTAATAAATTGTCTTCCGCCGGAGACCGTCGCAAATCTAGCGGTTTTGGATGAATTCATTTTACTATGCTTTACGACCTGTTCCTGCATCTGACAACGCCCTGCTCAACCCATGTCCGCCGTATGGGTTATCTCGACGAAGCTATTGCAATGCGTCGCAGGTTCCGCCGCAACCGGGCATCGTGGAAGCCCCATCTCGACAACTCGTGCCGGTTCGTATTGTCTGCTGCGGAGCAATGCCGGAACAAATGCAAAGCCGTGATCCTCGGCTCCGGGCTCTTGCTCGACGTCCCTCTTGCGGAACTCGCCGTCATGTTCCAGGAGGTCGTCCTGATGGATGTTGTCTGTCTCCTCGAAGTCCGCAGACGGATCAACAGGCACGACAATATACGGTTCGTCGAGCATGACGTGACGAATGTAGCACAGAGCCTGTATCAAAACGGACGAGACCGCCTCCCGGAACTCCCGGAACCAGCGCCGGCTACGACTGAGATCGATGAAAACACCGGACTCGTCGTATCCCTGAACATCCTTTCGCAGCTCTGGGTCGTTCCGCGCACCTATGCGGTCCGTCACTTTCGCGGCTTCACCAATGACCAGGTTGAGGAGTGGTGCCGGAGGATCGTGGAATCACATTACGCAGCCCTGCGCTCCCTGCGCTGCGATGTTTGTCTCGTGGCGGATCATGAATTCGTGAAGCGCGACGGCGAGGGACAGGTGGCCAGCAGGGCCTCGTCGATCTACGATATCCTGCTGCCGGAACCGGACGCCTCGTGGACGTGGAACATTTTGCCGATCGGAAAAGATTCGCCGCATCTCTCGAAGGAGCTGATCGTCGGCGCGTGGCATATGCACCCGTAACACCGATCAGAGAATATTGAGAAAGCAGGAAGCAAAGATCGCGTGAAGTGACTATTTTCTTGCAAAGACACAAAGGCCACAAAGAACTTCACCATGTTCTTTTTTTTAAACCGTTGCGAACGTTGCGAGCGTCGCGAGAAAGAATCTTGGTTCTGGCGTGTCCTGATTAAGTTTATTCGAATCATGTCCATCTGCATCGAAAAAAAACAGGCCCTCTCCGGCGAGATCCAGACCTACTCCTGCGAGCTCGTCCGTCTCGACGACGACTTCGGTGTCCTGAAATACGTCATCGACCGGGATTATACGGTGGCAGGAATCAGGCTCGCGCCGGGCGATATGACCTATGCGTTCTACTGGACTGACCGGCCCTACACGCTCTACACCTGGAACCCCTCGGGAAACGATGCTATCGTATACTACTTTAACATAGCCGACAGAATTGTCCTTTCGCCGGGCGAATTCTCCTGGCGCGATCTTGCCGTAGACGTCCTGATCGACGGCTCAGGAGAAGAGCACATTCTCGATGAGGACGAGATACCCCCCCGACTGGAAGCGGGCCTTCGGGAGTATATCGAACAGGCAAGGGATACCGTCCTCTCATCCTCTCAGGCTATCATCAAGAGCATCGACCCTCTCGTCCGGTCGCTGCACTTGAGCCCCGGCCCGTGCACCTGAAAAAGGCAACGGGACAGGGGTCAAATCTGATAAGGATGGATTATAACGCTCTATAAAAACCTTCTCGGGATCGGCCATCTGCGGTCATCTCATATCTTTTCCAGCCCGCCCAGTCTCACTCCTATCAACCGCACCTTTTTTTCGAAGGTGAACCGCTTAAAGCATTCAAAAACGGCCTTTCTGATCGCCTCTTCGGTATCCGTATGTCCCGCCATGGTCTTCGCCCGGGTGCGCGTTACAAAATCGCTGTACCTGACCTTCACCGTAACGGTCTTTCCCGTATAGCCCCGGGCCCGGATATCAGCGACAACTTCCTTAACCTGCTCCACAAGGGTCTTCGCGAGCACCTGCCAGTCGCCGACATCCTGCTCGAACGTTGTTTCCCTGCTCGAAGATTTCGACTCCCAGTGGGTAACGAGGGGACTTTCGTCAATGCCCCGCGATGCTTCGTAAAGATAGGCGCCGTACGACGCTCCCAGTCCCTCGATGAGCTCTGCCCGAGACCGTGATGCAAGCTCGCCGACGGTTGTTATGCCCATGCCGCTCAGATATGCCTCGGTCTTCGGCCCGACGCCCATGAGCTTCCGTACCGGCAGGGGCCATAGTTGACTCTCAATATCATCTTCGTTGATGATCGTGAGGCCGTC
>Ga0209633_10006229_pt1 | contig 10245 bp, 9 predicted proteins | sample Cruoilmetagenom1_FD_187290 | JGI IMG/M metagenome (GOLD analysis project Ga0209633, IMG submission 187290) | Oil polluted marine microbial communities from Coal Oil Point, Santa Barbara, California, USA - Sample 1 (SPAdes) (version 2) | ecosystem: Environmental > Aquatic > Marine > Oil seeps ... | reverse complement strand
AGTAGGTGAGTTTTATTCTATAGCTGTTACCAATAATTTTCAACAAGCTGATACCGGTACAAAAATGGTCCACTTAGGTAAAAATACCAAAAGTACAATCATTTCAAAAGGAGTTTCTGCAGGTAAATCACAAAATTCATATAGAGGATTGGTACAAATACACGCAAGAGCTAAAAACGCAAGAAACTTTTCTCAATGTGATTCTTTGTTAATGGGTAATGAATGTGGAGCTCATACCTTCCCTTATATTGAAGTAAAAAATAAATCGGCTCAAATTGAGCATGAAGCGACTACTTCAAAAATTGGTGAAGATCAATTGTTTTATTGTAACCAACGAGGTATAGATACTGACAAAGCAATAGCACTTATAGTAAATGGTTTTAGTAAAGAAGTGCTCAATAAATTACCGATGGAATTTGCTGTAGAAGCGCAAAAGTTATTAGAAATTAGCTTAGAGGGATCAGTTGGATAGTGTTTAGTTAGCCATAGTAGTTGGCAGAAATAGAATAGAGAATAATATATTTAGATAATAACCCTCCTATTTAATCTTAAATTTTATCAATTATGAAGAAAATCATTTTATTACTTATCGGATTATCGATCATTTCTTGTAAAGATTTTAAAAAAGGAATTAATGATGGTTATAATGACACTCGTGGAAATAAAGAAAAAATAACATTGCATGTCCTTGACGGAGGAAAAATAGTTGCAAATAAACTAGATCTGTTCTCTGAAGACACTACTTACACCGGACAATCAAAAACGTTAGCTGATGCTTTTTATGTAATACAGCATCCAAAAGGGAATTTAATTTGGGATGGCGGGTTACCTGAAAATTTAGTTGGGATGGCAGAGCCATTTACCGATCCTAGTGGCGCATTTACCGTTTCCAGAAAAGATTCTGTTGTAAATCAACTTAAAGCAATTGGATTAACGGTTGAAGATTTCAAATATATTGCTTTATCACATTCACATTTTGATCATGTTGGTCATGCCAATGTTTTTAAAAACTCAACATGGCTGGTACAAGAAAATGAATATGATTTTTTTACCAACGACTCTGCTCAAGTAAAACAAGCAGATATTTATAATATGATCAAAGAATTAAAAAATGTTCAAAAATTGAATGGAGATCATGATGTTTTTGGTGACGGTACGGTTGTTATTAAATCTATGCCCGGACATACTATAGGTCACCAAGTTTTATATTTAAATATCGGATTAGAAAAACCACTTTTATTGACTGGAGATCTATATCATTTTGATGAGAACCGTACTTTTAAGAGAGCACCCATGTTTAATTATGACATTCCGATGACCAAGAAAAGTATGGAAGCATTTGAGGCTTTTGCTAAAGAAAAAAACGCAGACGTTTTTATACAACACTCACAAGAAGATTTTGACAGATTACAAACATTATTAAAAAAATAAATTAGTATAATGCTAGAAATAAAGAACTTACATGCTAAAGTTGAAGATAAAGATATTCTTAAAGGCATAAATTTAAACATTAAAGCTGGTGAAGTACATGCTATAATGGGACCTAATGGTTCCGGTAAAAGCACCTTATCATCAGTAATTGCAGGTAAAGAAGAATATGAAGTAACTGATGGTGAAATTTTATTAGATAATGAAGATCTAGATGATCTGGCACCTGAAGAAAGAGCACATAAAGGCATTTTTATGTCATTTCAATATCCGGTTGAAATTCCAGGAGTAACAGTTACAAATTTTATCAAAACAGCCATTAACGAAACTCGTAAAGCAAACGGAAAAGACGAGCTTCCTGCTAAGGATATGCTAAAAAAAATACGTGAAACTGCACAGCTTTTAGAAATTGACAGAAAATTTTTATCAAGATCATTAAATGAAGGGTTTTCTGGAGGTGAAAAGAAACGAAATGAAATCTTTCAAATGGCTATGCTAGAACCTAAATTAGCCATACTAGATGAAACAGATTCCGGATTAGATATAGATGCCTTGAAAGTTGTTGCCAATGGGGTAAATAAATTAAAAAGTAAAGATAATGCTGTTGTTATTATTACGCATTATCAACGTTTGTTAGATTATATAGTTCCCGATTTTGTTCATGTATTAAACGATGGTAAAATTGTAAAATCTGGAGGAAAAGAGTTAGCTCACGAATTAGAAGCAAAAGGATATGATTGGTTAAAGTAGAATCAAGAGAAGAGAAAAGAAAAAAGAATAGAGACAAAATGGAGTTAAAAGAAAAATTAATTACCTCATTTTTAGCATTTGAAAATAGTGTTAGTACAGATACTGAAACAAATGTTCATGATATCAGGTCAAAAGCATTTACCCATTTTGAACAAAATGGATTTCCCACAAAAAAGGATGAAGAGTGGAAATACACTCCGTTAAAACCTATATTAAAACACGATTATAATGTTTTCCCTAAAGCAGGTACTGCAATTGAATTTAAGGATGTTAAAAGGTATTTTTTACACGAAATTGAGTCCTATAAAATTGTTTTTATAGATGGAGTTTACAGCTCTTTTTTATCTGATACGACGCATGAAGGTTATGATATTTGTTTACTTTCGGCTGCTTTAAAAAAGCCAAAATATAAAATGGTTATTGACCATTATTTTAATACGATAGCCTCTAAAAAAGAAAGTATAACATCCTTGAATACTGCTTTTTCTAAAGAAGGCGCTTATATTAATATTCCTAAAAATACTGTAGTACCTAAGCCCATACAAGTAGTTTATTTTTCTACAGGATCAGAAGCTCAGTTAATGTTACAACCACGTAACTTAATTATAGTTGGCGAAAATTCACATGTACAAATTGTAGAGCGTCATCAAAGTTTAACCAGCAATGTGGTTTTAACCAATTCTGTTACTGAAATTTTTGCAGGTACAAGAGCGATTGTTGATTATTATAAAATTCAAAATGATCAAAAAACAGCTTCTTTAATAGATAATACGTATGTACAACAACAACGGCAAAGTGTTGCTTCAGTAAATACATTTTCTTTTGGTGGTAATTTAACACGAAATAATTTAGAGTTTTATCAAGAAGGTGAACACATTACTTCTAACCTTAACGGAATAACGATTATTGGTGATAAACAATTAGTTGATAATCATACCTTGGTGAATCATAAATATCCGAATTGTGAAAGCCATGAATTATATAAAGGCATTTATGCCGATAAATCTACCGGTGTATTTAACGGAAAAGTAATTGTGGAGCAAGAAGCTCAAAAAACAAATGCTTTTCAACAGAATAATAATATTTTAATTGACGATGGGGCGACAATAAATGCAAAACCTCAACTAGAAATTTTTGCTGATGATGTAAAATGTTCGCATGGATGTACTATTGGACAATTAGATGAAGACGCATTATTTTATTTACGCTCACGAGGCATCCCTAAAAAGGAAGCAGAAGCTTTATTATTATACGCTTTTGCCAATGATGCTTTACAGAAAATTAAAATCTCAGAATTAAAAACAAGAATCACCAGACTTATCGCTAAAAAACTGGGCGTAGATCTAGGGTTTGATCTTTAGTTTATAGTAGTAATAATTTCCTTTAAAAATTCATTGAAATCGAAACTAGGGTTTTCCGCCAATCCCATTCTTACAATCACTAATTCTTTTGACGGAATAATAAATACTCGTTGCCCTTGATAACCATTTGCTGAGAATAAATCTTTAGATACATCAGGGTAAATACCTCCCGCATTTAACCAAAAATGGCCGCCATATTCCCCATTAGAAGTTGCTGTTGGTGTTGACACATAATCAACCCAAGATTCGTCAAATATTTGTTCACCATTCCAATTCCCTTTGTGCAAATATAACAAGCCAAATTTTGCCCAATCTCGTGGTGTTGCCCAACCATAAGATGAACCAACATAATTGCCTGATAAATCGGTTTCAATCAACATAGAATGCATACCTATCTTATCGATTAAACTACTATACCAAAAATCTAAATATTCTTGGTGGTTCTCAAAATATTTCCTCAACATACCTGATAATAAATTGGAAGTGCCAGAAGAATAATTCCAACTTTCATTTGTTGTACCTGTTAATTCTTTTATTTCTTGCGCTTTTGACATATCGTTTGCTAAAAAAAGCATCTTAGACACATCAGAAATAGTGTTATAGTCTTCATTCCATGCTAGACCACTATTCATATGTAACAGATCATTGAGGGTTATATTTGCACGTTGATCATTTTGCCAAGAATCAATTGAGGCCTTATCATTAATTGTTAGTTTCCCTTGACTTTGCAAAATTCCATAGATAGTACTTGTGATACTTTTCGTCATTGACCAGCCTAATATTTTTGAATTTTTATCAAACCCGTCATCATATTTTTCAGCAATAATTTGATCTTTATGAATTACTAAAACGGCCCTAGTCTTTTTAATATCATTATTAGAAAATGCCTTACCAACAACAGCTTCCAACCCTTTATAATCAATCGAAGAAAATACTGTATCCTTTTGCTCTAAATCTCCATAAGGGAATGGTAAATTGGTTTTATTAATTGATCTTTTGGGAACTAAGAAAGGTTCGCTTTCATCAAAATCTTCTGTAATTAAAACACTACCTAATCCTTCACGATAAATAGCTTTCCTTTTCATTAACCCATACACTGAGGCCGTCGCAGATCTTGATTCAAGATCAACCAAATCATCGGCAAGATCAATCGGACTAAAATTATTATCCTGACTATCTGTTATATCAGAGCTTCTACCAGCTAAAAAAACAGAAGAACTCATGTTTTTAGCAGAATAACCAGAGATAATATTTAATCGAGGGTAGTTTGTATATGCAACGTAAACGAGTGCAATAATTACAAGTAATACAATTATTTTTAATCCTTTTTTCATAGTTTTTATCTTAAAATCAACAATTTCATCATCTCTCTTGCAGCTACTTCAGCTTTCAGTTTAATAAAATCACGTGGAGTTTCGTCACCTATTTCATAGGTTAAAGACTCTGCATTAAACTGCATATAAAACCATCCTTTTGAAATAGGCTGACTTAGAGGAAAAGGTTGATCATCAGGTGTGTAATTAGGAATGGCATCATCAATAGCGCCAATCCAGTAATCCTTAAAAGGGTAAATATCTGAATGCATATCGTCAGAAAAACTGTAATAAAGATCCTCTTGGGTAGAATGAAAGTCTAAACCTAAAATCACCTTGCTTTTTGATGCATTTGCAATATTTACAATAGTATTCACAATAGTTTTTACCTCTTCTTGCTTATAATATGCCCAATCACGATTCAAGTCAATTCCACCTGCATTATGTCGCCAATGACCTAGATCAACTCCGTCAGGATTTAATAATGGAAATACTAATATTCTATATTTATTTCTAAAATCTTTTTGCAAACGATTCTCCTTTAAAACCTCTTCAACAAAAGACTGCATTGCTAAATAACCTGAAATTTCGGGTGGATGCTGTCGGCTTAAAATCACCACTATATCCCTTCCTTGTGGGTCTCCTTCATAAATATCTAGTGCCAATAAATCACGTTTTAATTTACTTTTACCAATCACTTTAAAACGTACATCTTTATGATTGGCTATATGTTCTGACCAGTTCAACGCTTCAGAAGACGTCTTTAATTCCTGTGCAGCTACCCATAATTTTTTAGTATTTACATTCAATTTTAAGAGAGCATTTTTAGCTGAGTCTATCAATGAATAATTTATACTATCTATAGGTTTCCAATTTTCACCATCAGAACTGAGTTTAGGAATATATCTATGTGCTGAAGTAGGGTAGCTTAATTTCAAATAAACTGTTCTTGGTTGCTTAGACCATATTCTAAATGCAAAATGCGGACTCTGATTTATAGGTTCATTTTCGGGTAAAATAGTTACTTGAAAAGTCGAATCGTTTACTTGAGTAAAATCATTTAAACGCGCTCCATCAAATTGATTATCTGCAAAAACCGTTTCTTTAATACTATATGTTCTTTTATCCTGATAACTTATTGTACGTGTTTTTGTATCAACCGGATCAGGATATTTAAATGTTTTTAATTCAGCACTACTACATCCAATAATTAAAAATAAAACAAGAAAATAGAACAATAGATTGAATATTTGATTTCGATTTTTCCTCTTAAATATTGATACTGCTGGAGTCATACTATCATTTTAAATAATTGAGTAAAAATAGCACTTATTTTGTCAGTTCTAAAAAAGTTTTTATATTTGTCAACCATATGGTTAAACTATATGGTTAAATATTATGACTAAAACAAAAGATACAACTACAGAATCAGCAATTTTAAAGGCTGCAAAACGTATTTTTCAACGTAAAGGAATGACCGGTGCAAGAATGCAAGAGATTGCAGACGAAGCCGGTATAAATAAAGCCATGCTGCACTATTATTATAGGAGTAAACAACTACTTTTTGAAGCGGTTTTTAAAAAAGCTTTTTCACTCTTAGCACCTCAGTTAAATGCGGTTATGAATTCAGATGATAACATATGTGATAAAATTAAAAACTTCACTAATAACTATATATCTTTTGTAATTAAACATCCTTATTTACCAAACTTTATCATTCAAGAACTCAATAGAAATCCTGAATTTGTTAAGAACATTATGGCCGAAAAACATTTTCCTACTATTGAAAAATTCAGAAATCAGGTAAATGCTAAAGTAGCAGAAGGAATTATTAGACCAATCAAAGCAGAACAATTATTTATCAATATTATGGCATTGAATATATTTCCATTTATTGCTGCCCCTTTGTTAAAAGGCTTTGCGAATGTTAATAATACTGAATACAAACAATTAATGGAAGAACGCAAAACCGAAGTTGCAGAATTTATAATTAATTCAATAAAAATCTAATGATGAAAAGATTAAGTTTATTTATTATTTTTCTCTCTGTATTGAGTATTAACGCTCAAGAAAAATTGAATTTAGAAGAATGTTATGAGTTAGTCAATAAAAACTATCCTTTAGCAAAACAGAATGCTCTACTATCCAAACAAAATGAGATAGATCTAGAAGCAATCAATACGGCTAAACTTCCTACATTAGATCTTTCTGCACAAGCAACATATCAATCTGATGTAACTGAATTACCCATTGCAATACCAAATGTTACTATTGAATCGCCAAACAACGATCAATACAAAGCAACTGTTTCAGTAAATCAATTAATTTATGATGGCGGTCTAATTAATGCTTCCACAGAAGCAAAAACCGCCTCTTTAAGAACGAAGCAAAAACAACTGGAAGTAAGTTTGTACCAACTAAAAAAACAGGTAAATCAACTTTACTTCTCGGTATTACTATTACAAGAAAAAAGGGCGTTATTATCGGCTAAAAAAAAACAATTAGAAACTAAATTAAAAGAAGTAAAAGCGGGAATTGAATACGGAATGTTATTGCCAGCTTCTGATAAAACTCTTGAAGCTGAATTGTTAAAAATTGAACAGCAATTCACCGAGATAGACCAAAATAAGATAAGTTTAATAGCGACGCTTTCTAGTCTAATAGGAAAAAAAACACCTTCAACTATTGTATTAAAAAACCCTGAAGTGTTAACAACATTAGATACTAAAATTAGTCGACCGGAAATAGACTTATTTACGCTACAAAAACAACAAATTGAAACATCCGAACAAATAATTACTAAGAAAAACTTACCAAAAATACTAGGATTTGCCAGTGGCGGTTATGGGAATCCTGGATTGAATATGTTAGATAATTCATTCCAATCATATTATATGGTAGGCTTAAAATTAAACTGGAATATCTTTGATTGGAGCGCCTCTAAAAAGCAAAGAAAATCATTACAAATAAATAAAGATATTATTGATAATCAGCAAGAAATATTCGAACTCAACACAAATATTGAGCTCAACCAACAACAATCAGAAATAAATAAAATAGCAGCATTTATTCAGTCTGATGAGACAATAATTGACTTGCGAAAAAAGATTTTGGACTCTGCCGATTCTCAATTAAAAAATGGTGTTATCACTTCATCTGCATATATAACAGAGTTAACTAACTTATATGAAGCTGAAAATAATTTGAGCACACATAAAATTCAATTGCTATTAGCAAAAGCAAATTATAAAACAACTAAGGGAAATTGAAATAGAGGTTAGAAAAAATTAAGAATTTATATTAAAAAAATAATTAGAATGAGAATTACTAAAATTATATTCGGATTGTTAATTGCTACAAGTGTTCTTGCCTCTTGTAATAAAGGGAATGATAAAGCTGATGGTTATGGAAATTTCGAAGCTACAGAAACAACCATTTCAGCGGAAAGCAACGGAAAGTTATTACAATTCACAATTGAAGAAGGCCAAACCATTCAAAAAGGAAGTATTGTAGGTTATATAGATACCATTCAGTTAGCTTTAAAAAAAGAACAACTAATCGTTTCTAAAAATGTGATAGCCTCAAAATCTAGAAGTGTTTTATCTCAAATAAACGTGTTAAGATCTCAGCTAAAAACAGCTAACATTTCTAAAAACAGAATTGAAAATTTGATCAATGCTAATGCAGGGACTCAAAAACAATTAGATGATATTAATGGAAAGGTTGATGTAATTCATCAACAAATTAGGAGTGTTGAAATTCAAAATGCCCCTATAATAAACGAATTGAAAAGCATTGATGTTCAAATACAACAAATTGAAGACCAACTACAAAAAAGCAAGATCACCAATCCGATTAACGGAACAGTTTTAGTGAAATATACCGAATCAAACGAGATTACTTCTTTCGGAAGGCCTTTATATAAAATTGCTGATTTAAGCACTATGCAATTGCGTGTTTATATAAGCGAAACACAATTGGCAACTATTAAAATAGAACAAGAAGTTATCATTAAAATTGATGCCGGAGAAGACATGAAAAGCTATAAAGGTATCATTACTTGGATAGCTTCAGAGGCAGAATTTACACCTAAAATTATCCAAACCAAAGAAGAAAGAGTAAACTTAGTCTATGCAGTAAAAATTGATGTTAAAAATGATGGGAGTTTAAAAATAGGGCTACCTGCAGAGATGTGGATAAAAGAAAATGAGTAGGCAGTTGCAGTTAGCAATTGACAAATTAATATGTACATCAATTTAAAATTTAAATTATGAAAATACTAAAAAAAATAGCAGCAACGTTCGCTCTATTTATTGGCCTAATGTCTGTTTTTGCAGGATCAAAAGTATTACTTGGTGTCGACATTAAAGATTACAATATTCTAACTTGGTTGGTTATCTATAATGTAATTTTTGGTTTTATCTCAATTGTTGCAGCTTATCTAATTTGGAAAGCAAAAAAATTGAGCAAAAGTTTAACACTATTCATTTTAGTTATGCATTTCATGGTTTTTTTATATTTAAAATTTTTCAGTGATACTGTAGCAATAGATAGTACAAAAGCAATGATTTTCAGAACGAGTATTTGGCTATTAATAGCTCTACTTTCCATAATAATTCCCAATTATTTAAATAGACAACAAAAATAAATCAGTGAGTATAACACTTAAACATATTTCAAAATCTTACGGCAAATTAAAAGCTGTAGATGATATCTCTTTTGATGTAAAAGAGGGCGAGCTATTTGGACTTATAGGTCCGGATGGTGCCGGTAAAACTACCATTTTTAGAATTCTTACTACACTTATTATTCCTGATAAAGGTGAGGCCGTTGTAGCTAATTATGATATTGTTAATGATTATAAAGACATTAGAAATCATGTTGGATATATGCCTGGTCGTTTTTCGCTTTATCAGGATTTAACAGTTGAAGAAAATTTAGAATTTTTTGCCACTATATTCGGAACTACTGTTGAAGAAAATTATGAATTGATTAAAGATATTTATGTTCAAATTGAACCATTTAAGAAGCGTAGAGCCGGAAAATTATCTGGTGGAATGAAACAAAAGCTAGCACTGAGTTGTGCTTTAATTCACAAACCCAAGGTTCTGTTTTTAGATGAACCTACTACCGGTGTTGATCCTGTTTCGCGAAAAGAGTTTTGGGAAATGCTCAAACGTTTACAACAAAAGGGAATTACCATCTTAGTATCTACCCCTTATATGGATGAAGCTGCCTTATGTGATAGAATTGCATTGATTCAAGATGGGAAAATTTTAGAAGTCGATACTCCTCAAGAAATCATTAAGCATTATCCTAAAATAATATACGATGTCAAAGCCGATAAGATGTATGAACTCATTCTTTATCTAAAAGAATATAAGCACAATCAT
>Ga0209633_10006228_pt1 | contig 10245 bp, 7 predicted proteins | sample Cruoilmetagenom1_FD_187290 | JGI IMG/M metagenome (GOLD analysis project Ga0209633, IMG submission 187290) | Oil polluted marine microbial communities from Coal Oil Point, Santa Barbara, California, USA - Sample 1 (SPAdes) (version 2) | ecosystem: Environmental > Aquatic > Marine > Oil seeps ... | reverse complement strand
GCTCTGTTCAATGAGGTCTTCATCGACGAGGCCCGTGTCCCCCATGATCACGTCATCGGCGACGTCGGCGACGGATGGCGCGTCGCCAACACCACCTTGATGTTCGAACGCAACAGCATCGGTGGCGAAAACGTCGCCGCGCCGAGTGCAGCGCTCGCCGGCACGATCGCAGGGCACCTGAAGCGGCCAGCCGGATCATTCGGCGGCCAGACCCCGGCGCTCGGCGGCGGCATGGTGGGCCCAGGCCGAGTGAAGCAGCTGATCCAGTTCGCTCGCGACACCGGCAGCATCGATGACCCGACGATTCGCCAAGACCTGGTTCGTCTTCACACTTTGCTGCAAATCACCGGGTGGCATGTCAGCCGAATGAAGTCCGGCAGCGCCGCAACCGGAAGTGAGGGCAACCTGATGAAGTTGCGCAACAGCGACATCACGCGCCTCGCTCGCGAGGTCGGTTGCGGGATTCTGGGCGCGGGTGCCATGCTGACGGGCCCAGACAGCCCCACCGGTGGAGCGATTCAGGAGCTCACCGTGTTCTCACCTGCCCCTGCCATCTACGGCGGTAGCGACCAAGTACAGCGCAACATCATTGGCGAACGCGGCCTCGGCCTGCCCAAAGAACCGGGCCCCGATCGCGACACGCCATTCAGTGAACTACCCAAGAACGGCTGAGGAGAGCCATCGTCATGGGGCCGTTGGAAGGTTGCACGATCATTGAACTGGGCGGTATCGGCCCGGCCCCGTTCGCCGGCATGCTGCTGGCCGACATGGGCGCCGACGTCATTCGCATCGACCGGACGAGCACGAACGACGATTTGGGGATCGCGCTACCTCGTCAATACAGCGTGCTGCTCCGCAACCGGCGCACGATCCGGATCAACCTGAAGGATCCCCGCGGCGCTGGCGTTTTGTTGCGTCTCGTCGAGGGCGCTGACGCGCTCATTGAGGGCTTTCGTCCTGGTGTCGCTGAACGGCTCGGTGTAGGGCCCGAGGAGTGCCTCGCGAGAAACGAGCGGCTGGTATTTGGCCGGATGACCGGCTGGGGCCAGGACGGTCCGCTCGCTCATGCAGCAGGACACGACATCAACTACATCGCGCTCAGCGGCGCCCTCCATGCAATCGGCCCTCCCGGAGGTGCACCCACAGTTCCACTCAACCTCGTCGGGGACTTCGGCGGCGGCGGCGCCTACTTGGCAATCGGTGTGCTCGCGGCGATGCTGTCGGCGCGAACGACTGGAGTGGGGCAGGTCATCGACGCTGCGATGACCGACGGATCGGCCTCTCTGATGAGTGCGATCTATGGCATGCACGGATCGGGAGTGGTCAACGACGAGCGCGGTACCAACATCATCGACGGTGGCGCGTTCTTCTACGGGACCTATGAGACCGCCGACGGAGGTTGGGTATCGATCGGTTCGATCGAACAACGGTTTTACGACGAACTGATCACCACGCTTGAACTCGACCCTTCAGACTTTCCCGATCGCGACGATCGGACGCTGTGGCCGGAGTATCGCCAACGTGTCAGCCTGAAGTTCATGACCAAAACACGTGATGAGTGGACGGCGCTGATGGAAGGCACCGATATCTGTTTCGCACCGGTCCTGAGCTTGGCAGAGGCCCCTCACCATCCTCACAATCAGGCCCGTGGCACGTTCGTTGATGTTGATGGTGTTGTCCAGCCAGCGCCTGCACCGCGCTTTAGTGCGACGCCGACCACGGTCCCGAGCGCTCCGAGTGCGTCGGGTTCCGATACCGATGAGATCATGAACGCGTCCGGCTACGACGACGGTGAGATCGCCGAACTCCAACGGGCCGGGATCATCGGTGGGGCCGGTCGGCCATGAGTACTGAGACGGTGGCGTCGGTGAAGGTCGGCACCAGCCTGCCAACGCTGTCCGCGGACGACCCGTTCGGGGCCTGGACGGCCGCGTTGCGGGCACGTGCCGACGCTGGGCTCGATCATGTGATGGTCGGCGATCACGTCAGTTTCCATGTTGGGTTCGGAATGGATGGGCTGACATCTGCGGCAATGGTGCTCGCCGCCGAGCCGAGGTTGTCGGTCGAGATCGGTATCTATCTCCTCGCGCTCCGTCACCCTGTGCCGACAGCACGGCAATTGGCAACCATCTCGGAGTTGGCACCCGGACGCCTGACCCTCGGTGTGGGCGTCGGCGGAGAGGATCGACACGAGATCGAGATTTGCGGGATCGATCCCGCGACTCGCGGAGCCCGTCTCGACGAGTGCATCCACGTCATCCGGGCGCTGTCCACCGGTGAGAAGCTGACGTTTCAGGGCACGCACATCGACGTCGCCGACGCTCAGATCCTGCCAGCAATTCAGCCGGCGATCCCGCTGATCGTCGGCGGGCGCTCCGCCGCAGCGGTCCACCGCGCCGGGGTTCTTGGCGATGGATGGCTTGGGATCTGGGCCTCACCGAGCCGCTTCGCCCGGGTCGTCGACGAAACAGCCGAGATCGCCGCTGAATCCGGTCGTGGCGACGTTTCCTGGAAGCATGCGATGCAGGTCTGGTGCGCGTTCGGCGATCCCGATGTCGCCCGTGAGCGACTCGCTCGGTCCATGAAAAAGCTGTATCGGGTCCCGTTCGAGAAGTTCGCCCGGTACAGCCCGGCTGGATCACCCAGCGACGTCGCCGAGTTCCTCTGGCCATACGTCGATGCAGGCTGTCGATCATTCAACCTGCTCACGGTCGGGCCCGACGCGGCATCCGTCGACGGCGCTGCTGAGGTTCGCTCTCTGCTGAACTGATGATCGAACACCGCGCCGTCTCGGTCATCCGAACTGTTGACTGCTGGGATCGACTCGGTGACGAGGCCCGCGGACCAATCGACCGGGGAACTCCCCAGTCGATTGGCCCGACTCGTAAATCGGGACGCCGGACACGATGGTGTGCAGGTAGCCGTGTGCGCGTTGGAGAAGTCGGCGACCTCCGGCGGGGAGATCGAAGTGCATTTCCGGGCTGGCGATCGACAGTCGTTGGAAGTCGATCACGTTGATGTCTGCTTTGTAGCCAGGTGCCAGGACGCCTCGATCCCGCAAGCCGAGCGCCCACGCAGTGTCGCGGCACTGCGCTTGCACGACGAATGGCACCGTCAGTTGTTCGCCGTCGCGGTCGCGGCACCAGTGGGTGAGCAGCGTCGTGGGGAACGAGCCGTCGCTGATCGTGCCGACATGAGCTCCGCCGTCGCTCAGACCCGGAATGGTTCGCGGATGCAGCAGCATCTCGCGCACTGCGTCAAGGCGACCGTCGACGTAGTTGAGCGCAGGGATGTAGAGGAAGAGTCGACCGGCATCACGCAGGAGCAGGTCGTACACATACTCCAGTGGTTCGCGGCCGGCCCGACCGGCCTGTGCGGCAACGTTGGTGCTCGGGTCGGGTTCGTAGTCGGGCGGGTCGCCAAGCACGAACATGTTCTCGAACATACGAACGATCCCACCTCCGACTTTCGACTTGTCGCGTTGGCCTTCGTCGGCTGCGAGCAAGCGTTGCTTGAATGCTGGGTCAACCATGACAGCGACTCGAGCAGCCACGTCGAGATCGGCAACTTCCATGTAGACCGGGTTGGCCATGAACGGATTGAGTGTCCCCTGCAGACCGAGCAGCAATCCGATACCGCGTGTCGCAACCTGGCCGCGAATTTCGAGACCATCAGCATGTGTCTCATCGAGCAGGTTCAACATGTTGCGATAGCCATCGGGGTCACGCGGCGACTGGATCAGCGTGAACGACGCCGGGCGACGCGACGCCTCGACCATCGCCCGGAGATTGCCGAATTCGTCGGAGACGTCGATGAAGTCTGAAACGAGTTGGAGTACTCCGGTGCCGGCCCGGCCAACGCCGCGAGCGATGCCGACAAGTTCTTCTCGGGCTGCTTTCAGCGTTGGGGTCGGATCGCCACGACTGGTCCGATGGTTCAGCGTCCGCGATGTGGTGAAACCCAGCGCACCTGCTTCAATCGCTTCTTTGGCGAGTTCGGCCATCTCCTCGATTTCGTCCGCTGTTGCCTTGTCGCCGTCGGCTCCGCGGGCGCCCATCACGAAGAGCCGAAGCGCTCCGTGTGGCACCTGTGCCGCGACATCGATGTCGTGCGGAATCGAATCGACAGCGTCGAGGTACTCACCGAACGTGGACCAATTCCACGTGAGACCTTCGTGTAACGCTGCACCGGGGATGTCTTCGACACCTTCCATCAACTCGATGAGCCGTTGATGATCTCGATTGTGCACGGGAGCGAAACCAACGCCACAGTTGCCCATCACGACCGTGGTGACGCCGTGGACCGATGATGGTGCGAGTTGTTGGTCCCATGTGGCCTGGCCGTCGTAGTGGGTGTGGACATCGACCCAACCCGGCGTCACGAGGGATCCCTCGGCGTCGATTTCTCGTCGGCCGGTCTGCTCGACGTGTCCGACAGTGACGATCGTATCGCCGACAATCGCCACGTCGGCCTCGCGTTCGGGGCCGCCGTTGCCGTCGACGACGATGCCTCCTCGGATCACGAGATCCGGCTGTGGTCCTGTCATTTGAGTCCCCTTCGTGTTCGAGATTTGTCCGGCGCCGTGCTACTCGAGAAGAGAGTTGAGCGATCGGTGAAAGTGTTGTAGCGCCGGCTCGTTGCGTCCGAACACGACGTGATCTTGGGCTCTCGTGTGGTAGCCGCGCTGGATACCTGCCGCTGTCGCGAAGTCTTCGGTGTCGGTGACGCTGACGAGTAGCTCGAAATTCTTAGCCCAGTACTTCTCGGTTCGTTCCGAGTTCGGCGGGGTATAGAGCGACACGCTGAGGTGGGCCTCGTCGGCGGTGGCCCCTGGCCGACTCTGGTAGAGCTGCACGTGGTCCTGCTGATGGATCAGCACGGTGTTCGGCACGAGGAACCAGAGGATCGTCGCGTGTGGCAGCAACTCATCAGCGGTGTCATCGGCCGGGTCGAGTTGATCGATCGACTTGCGTGTCGAGATCATTCGTCCATGCAGCCCGGTCGCGTCGAACACCGAGAAGTCGTCATGGATCATCGGCGCCAAGGTGTTTCTGTGCAGAGTCGACAGGTGGTAGGCCTCGCAGAAGGTGTCGACGGCAAGTTTCCAGTTGATCGGTCGAGTGAATGTCGTCGAATCGAACAGTCGGTAGCCGGCCAGGTCGAACGGGCCAAGCTCGGCTTCGGCACCTTGCAGCGGATTCGGTGGGATCTCGACGTCGGGATCTCCGGAAACCCAGATGATCCCGTGTTGTTCGAAGACGGGAAGTGATGCCAACGACTCGGTAGGTGCTCCCTCAAAGTATTCGTCGCGACGTCGTGCAGCCGATGTTCCGTCGAGGTGATATGTCCAGCCGTGGTACGGGCACGCGAGTCGAGCGGCTTGGCCGCAGCCGGCGGTAATTTCCGAACCTCGATGGCGACAGACATTGAACATGGCCGAGACACGACTGTCGTCGTCGCGCGTGACGATGACCGACGCTCCACCAACGTCAACGGTTGCATATGACCGGTTCGTCGGCAAGAGCCCGGAAAGACCGACGACGGTCGGTGTGCTGCTGAGGAGTCGGCGTTCCGCGGCAAGCCGATCAGGATCGGTATAGGTCGCTGTTGGCAGCGCCATTGTCGCCTCGGCCTCGTCAGTCGCCCTGCCGGCACGGCGGTGGGCGTTGACTCGTGCGAGGAGTTCGCGTTGTTGTTCGGGACGCATCCTGTCAACTTGCTACGACGTCGGGCCCGGCGACCGTGTTGTTCTCGAATTCGGTGACGACGAAGTCCTCGAGGTCTGGCTGTCGGGTCATCAACCAGTAGTCGACGAGACGGAATGGCATCGGTGAGCGGACCTTGCCGAACTGGTTGCGGTAGTAGGTCTGCGTGCCTTCGTGGGTCCAGATGAGTTGCTCGTGCATGCCGTCGATTCGGTCGGTGTAGGCATCGCGCACTTCGGGTCGCACGTCGACTGTTTGGAGTCCTTGGACTGCCATGTCAACGACGCATTGAGTGATGTAGTGGGTTTGTGTCTCGGCCAACCAGATACCGCTGCCTCCGTGGCCCATGTTGGTGTTTGGACCATACATCACGAAGAAATTCGGAAATCCCGGCACGGTGATTCCGAGGTGTGCGGTCGGATTTTCATGCGCCCAATCATCAGCCAGACGGCGACCTCCACTGCCCGTGATGTTGAGTCGCGCCGCGAGATTGGTCACCGTGAATCCGGTCGCCATGATCATCACGTCGAGTTCGTGTGCGACCCCGTCGGTCGTCACGCAACCAGTTGGCGTGAAGTGATCGATGCCATCGGTGACCAGTTCGACGTGTGGTTCGCACAGAGTGGCGAACCAGCCGTTGTCGATCAGGATCCGCTTGCCGAACGGCGGGTACGTCGGCGTGCACTTCTCGACCAATTCGGGGCGCGAGGCGAGCTTGTCGGCGATGTAGTCGGCCATCTCCTGGCGATGCCGGTCGTTGATCCGGTTCAGCGAGCGGTCCGGATGCTCCCAACTCGGATCCTTCTTCAAGAACCGCAGGAGACCGTCGCCGTAGCGCCAGAACTGGGCAAATCGATACCAGCGGTCGTAGTACGGCACGTTGTCGAACAGCCATTGCGATTCGGTGGCAACCGGGAGATTGTACTCCGGTATCGGACGGGCCCATTGGGCCGTGCGTTGAAAGATCGTGAGCGAGTCGACCTCGCCCGCGATGGTGGGCACGACTTGCATCGAGGACGCACCGGTACCGACGATGCCGACTCGTTTGCCGGCGAGGTCCGCGTCGTCTGGCCAGCGAGCGGTGTGGAAGATCTCGCCTGCGAATTCGCTCTGGTCGGGGAACTCGGCAACGGTTGGTTGGTTGAAGTGGCCCGACGCGGACACGAAGACAGTGGCCGTTTCGACTCGTTCCGTTCCGTCGGGTCCACGAACGGTGACACTCCACCGGCTCGAATCTGTGTCCCACGATGCGGACGTGACCGCTGTGTCGAACTCGATCCGATCACGAATCCCGAACGCCGTCGCACAATCCTCAACGTATGTCTGTAGTTCGTCTCGCGGTGAGAAGAAGTGTTTCCATTCCGAATTCGGGGCGAACGAGTACGAGTAGAAGTGATTCGGTGTGTCGACACCACAGCCTGGATACCGATTCTCGAACCAGGTACCGCCGACCTCGGCGTTCTTCTCGAACACGCGGTATCCAATACCCAGTCGACGAAGCTTCGCAGCGAGGCACACTCCCGACACCCCCGCGCCGACGATGATCACGTCGTGCTGACTCGCCGACGCGTCACCGCCAGGCCAGTCGACGTCGTTGTGTTCGAACCCCATGTCTTGGCGAATCAGGGCGATGTACTCAGCAGGCACCTGCTCGCCGAGGAAGATGGAGATCAATTCGCCGAATCCGTCAGCGCCCGGGTCATCGACTGCTGGCGTGCGTTGTTCGAGACTCAACCAGTCCTCGGCCGCCTGGCGAACCTCGAGACACACCGCCTCGTCGAAGCCCGCATCCGGGTCGGCGATGAGACGAACATCGCGCATGGGCCGATACGGCGGCTCGAGCCACTTTCGATCTCCGGTCATGTGAAAAAGACACAAGACAAGCACCCTCAGATCAGCCTCGGCGAGTGAGGCGGCAATTCCCGTTTCAGACATGTCGGACACCACCGAGGTCAGGACACGGTGCGGTCGTTGCCACGACGGTCGAATCGATCAAGCGACGTCGGCCGAAACAAGGGTGCTGAGGTCGATGCCATAGAGGTCAGCGACATTGCCGCACAGAATTGCTTCGGTCTGCTCGACGGTCAGCTTCTTGGTCTGCTCGTCGAGCATCTCCTGCGACCACGGCCAAGTCGAGTCCGAGTGGGGGAAGTCGTTGGCCCACATGAGCCGTCGCCAGTTCATCTGATCCGCCTGCGAGAACGCCGTCCAGTCGTCTTGGAACGTGACATAGATGTGCTCGGCGAAGTACTCAGACGGCAAGCGGTTGAGCGACACACCAGGCTGCAGCCAGTTGCGGTGCCGCTTGTATGCATGATCCATCCGATACATGTAGTGCGGCACCCAGCCGGCGTCGGCCTCGACACAGACGACTTTCAGGTTCGGGTGGCGGTCGAAGACACCGCCGAACACGAGGGTTCCCATGATGTCTTGGATGCTCCGGATGATCGACATGAAGCTGTTGAGGCGTGGGCCGCGCCAACCGCCGCCCTTGGCCGTCAGGATGTGAAAACTGAGTGGTAGCCCCAACGCGACGGCGGCCTCCCAGAACGGATCCCAAATCGGGTCGTCGTAGTCCTCCTCGGTTCCCGGGTTTCCCGGCATCATCACACCGCGCAAGCCCGCTGCCTTGATCGCCTCGATGTCGGCGATTCCTTCGGCGACTGACCGCAGTGCGGTCTGGCCACAGCCGAGCAACCGGTCAGGCGACTCGGAGCAGTAGTCGGTGATCCACTTGTTGTACGCGTTGAAGCACGCCCGCTTGTAGTCGACGTCGGGGTGACCACACAGCACCATGCCAACGGTCGGATAGATCACCTCGGCAGCCACACCATCTCGGTCCTGATCTGCGAGCCGCTTCGTCGCGTCGTAGCCAGACTGATGGAGTTCGTCGAACTTGACGCCCTCCTGCACGAGTTCTTCAGCTGGCTTTCCCGCGGCGGCGACGAGACCCATCGGAACGGTCGACTTCATCCCGGGTACGACGTAGACATCCCCTCGAACCGGGTCGTCGATCAAATTCGGCGCCTGGTCACGATACGCCGGGTCGATGTTCGCGATGTAGCAGTCAGGCGGCTCGGTGATGTGCGAGTCGGCGCTGATCACCGGAAAATTGAAAGACATGAGGGTCCCTTCGTGTGGATCTCGCTGACCTTAGGCGGTTCGCCAGAGATGAGACAAGACACAGTTTATGTTTTATGCAGACCGTGAGAACGTTGCCACACAAGTCGGCTCTCTTTCAACGGCCACTGAAGTTCGGGGGGCGCTTTTCGATGAATGCGCGCGGACCCTCGATCGCGTCGGCGGACGCCATCACCACACCGGCCGCCCTCGATTCAACTTTGTAAGCGTCATCGAACGGAAGCCCGTTGGAGGTGATCATGACTTCCTTTGCCTTGCGCATCGCGAGCGGCCCGTTCTCAGCCATTCGCCGCGCGAGCTTCTGTGCCTCGTGCATCACCTGGTTGGATGGAACGAGCCGATTGACCAAACCCATCTCGGCGGCCGAGTGAGCACTGATCCTGTCGCCGACCAGCACGATTTCAGCGGCCTTGGCCCACGGCACTTGACGCGCAAGCTTCGCAAGCCCGCCGCCAGCCGGAATGATCCCGCGAGATACCTCGGTGAGACCGAACTCGCTGTCGTCGGCCGCGATACGCAAGTCAGTTCCGAGCACCAGTTCGGTGCCTCCAGCCAGCGCAAACCCGCGGACGGCGGCGATGACCGGCACCGAGAAATCCGTGCGTCGCAAGAGTGCCTTGTCCAGCAATCTGAGGTCGCCGTGAAGGCGTTCGTCCCATTCGTCTTCGGGCGATCGGGCGCCGGTGAACAGCGGGATGAGCCGCCCCAGGTCAGCACCTGTGCAGAAAGCCCGTTCGCCGGCGCCCGCGACGATCGCAACCCGGATCGTCGGGTCGGCCGCGAGCTGGTCCCAGGCATCGGCGAGCCGGCACACAAGTTCCGGATTCAACGAATTCAGCTTGCTCGGCCGATTCAACGTCAGCGTGGCAATGCCATCGTCGATGTCGACCAGCAACGCTGGCTCCGCTGGGTCGGCGGATGTCGTCGGGTTTGTCATAGTCATTTCTCCTCCTTGGGAGCGTCCTACCGAGATGAGATACAGAACGTCGCACTGATCGTTTCCCACGCGGCCAATCCGTCACGACCGGACAGGAGCGGTTCACGATTGATAGGCCCCCAGATCCGGTTCGGCCATCACTTCACGGAACCGCGAGAACTTCCATGGCCAGGCCGCTGGAACTCCCCGATCGTCGAGATACCAACTGTTGCAGCCAGTCACCCAGACGGTCGATTGAGCAGCCTCGATCCGTTGCTTCTCGTGTTCACGCATCGCCTGTTCGGTTGCGTAGATTTCTCGCGATGCTCCAGACTGTAACCGTGAAATCAGCTTCAGGATGTAGGCCATCTGGATCTCGGCCACCTGGATGAGCGAGAAATTGCCGACGGGACCGTTTGGTCCATTGAGCATGAACAGGTTCGGGAACTCCGGCATCGACACCGACAGGTAGGCCACCGGGCC
>Ga0209633_10006227_pt1 | contig 10246 bp, 9 predicted proteins | sample Cruoilmetagenom1_FD_187290 | JGI IMG/M metagenome (GOLD analysis project Ga0209633, IMG submission 187290) | Oil polluted marine microbial communities from Coal Oil Point, Santa Barbara, California, USA - Sample 1 (SPAdes) (version 2) | ecosystem: Environmental > Aquatic > Marine > Oil seeps ... | reverse complement strand
AAGACTCCGGAGCGGCCCGGATGATACCACGCCGGCGCATCGGCCGTAGTTTGGAGGTTTTCGACTGGCGCACCGCAGGCGCCGAGAGCCGCCAGGGCATCACCCTTGCCATCGAAGGCATCCACATCGCGGTCGACACCGGCCCAGTGTCGCGGCGCGGCCGCGCCAGCGCGCAAGCCGGCGGCCACGCGCGCCTGGCCGGTGGGCGTCACGTCGACATACTGCGGCCCGACTTCGAACAGGGCGACATCCCCCGTGCCCCGGTCGGCGTTACGCGCCGCCGCCGCCGCCAGGCCGGGCAACACGGACGGCCGCATGATATCGAGATCGGCGCTGATCGGATTGACCAGACGCAACCCCTCGCCGACCCCGCCGAAATGCCGTGCTAAATCTTCGGAGACGAAGGAGAAGGTTACCGCCTCGCACAGGCCACGTCGGGCAAGCGCGGTGCGCGCCAGCGAAACCCGCCGTTGCGCTAACGTCAGCACCGGGTGCGGCAAGGCGGCCTCGCGGGTCAGCGCAACCGTCGGGATCTTGTCGTAGCCGTGGATGCGCAGCACCTCTTCCACCAAGTCCGCCTCACCGTCCACGTCACTACGCCAGGACGGGACGGTGACGCTGAGCGCCTCGTCCTTGCCAGCTACTTCGAAACCCAGGTCTGCGAGGATGCGTGTTTGCTTGGTCACCGCCACATCGACGCCGCCCAGGGCGGCCACGCGCGCCGGTCGCAACGCAACTTCCCGGCGTGTCATAGGCAGCGTCCCGGCATGTACCACCTCGCTCGCCTCGCCACCGCACAGCTCGCCGATCAGGCGCGCGGCCACCTCGGCACCCCAGATCGCCGAGCGCGGATCGATGCCCCGCTCGAAGCGATAGCGCGCATCCGAGAGGATGCCCAGCTTGCGGCCGGTGGTGGCAACACGCGCCGGATCGAACAGGGCCACCTCGAGGAAGACGTTGCGCGTCGTCTCGGTACAGCTGGAAACCTCGCCGCCCATGATACCGCCGATGCCCTGCGGGCCGGCCTCGTCGACTATGACCACCATCTCGGGATCGAGGCGGTAGTCGCGGCCATCGAGGGCGGCGATCTCCTCGCCCGGCCGCGCCAGGCGCATCACCAAATCGCCGGAGATCTTGTCTGCATCGAAAACATGCAACGGCCGGTTTAGATCGTAGGTGACAAAGTTGGTGATATCGACCAGCGCCGAGATAGGCCGTAAGCCGATGGCCCGCAGGCGGTCCTGCAACCACTTCGGGCTGGGGCCATTGCGCACGTTGCGGAAATAGCGGCCGGCCACGTAGGGGCAGGCTTCTTCCGCCGCCGCCGGCAAATCGCGGCGCCAGGCCACGGGACTAGCGAAGGTATCGGACACGGCCGTCTCGTCGAACGGCTTGAGGCGTCCAAGACCGGTGGCCGCCAAGTCGCGGGCCAACCCGCACACCCCCAAGCAATCGCCCCGGTCCGGGGTGATCGCGACATCGAACACGGAGTCGAGGAGACCCAGGGCCTCCGCCGCCGGCGCGCCCAGGGTCGCATCCTGCGGCAAATCGATGATGCCTTCGTGCTCGTCGGACAGGCCCATCTCCCGCTCGGAAAGCAGCATACCGTTGGAGGCCTCGCCGCGAATATTGCCGGCCTTGAGCACAGCGCCGCTGCCGGGAATAAGGCTGCCGGCGGGCGCGAACACCCCCTTCATGCCGGTGCGCGCGTTGGGCGCGCCGCAGACCACCTGCACCTCGCCCTGGCCCGTCTCGACAATGCAGACCTGCAGGCGGTCAGCGTTGGGGTGCGAGCGCGCCTCCTTGACGTAGCCAACGGTGAAAGCGGCGAAACGGGCCGCCGGATCGTTGATCGATTCGACCTCGTGGCCGATCATGGTCAGCGTCTCAGCAATCGCCGCCGGGGCCGCATCGGTCTCCAGATGCTCCTTGAGCCAGGCCAGGGTGAACTTCACGGGCTACAACCCCCGCACCAGGCTGGGTAGCTCGAAAGGTAGGAAGCCGTAGTGACGCAGCCAGCGCAAATCCGAGTCATAGAAGGTGCGCAAGTCCGGGATGCCGTACTTCAACATGGCCACGCGTTCGATCCCCATGCCGAAGGCGAAACCCTGATAGACGTCCGGGTCGATGCCGCAATTTTCGAGCACACGCGGGTGCACCATGCCGCAACCGAGAATCTCCAACCAGTCGCCGCCATCGCCGATGGTGAGTTGACCACCGGCGCGACTACAGCCGATGTCCATCTCGGCGCTTGGCTCAGTGAAAGGAAAATAGCTGGTACGAAAGCGCACCGGCAGATCATCGATATCGAAGAAGGCGCGGCAGAACTCGATCAGCGTGCCCTTGAGATGGCCCATATGCGTGGTCTTGTCGATGACCAAGCCTTCGACCTGATAGAACATGGGCGAATGGGTCGCATCGGAATCGGCGCGGAAGGTACGCCCGGGCACGATGATGCGGATCGGCGGCTTGACCGCCTGCATGGTCCGGACCTGGACCGGCGACGTGTGGGTGCGTAGAACCGGCCGGTTGCCGGCCGTATCCTCCGGCAAATAGAAGGTATCGTGCTCCTGACGGGCCGGATGGTCGGGCGGGATGTTCAGGGCGGTGAAGTTGTGGAAATCGTCCTCGATGTCCGGCCCTTCGGCCACGGCGAAGCCCATCTCGCCGAAGATAGCGACCATCTCCTCGATGGTCTGGCTGATGGGATGGATGCGGCCGATTTCATCGGGACGCGCCGGCAGCGAGACATCGATGCGCTCGGTCGCCAAACGTGTTTCCAGATCGGCATCGGCCAGCGCCGCCTTGCGCGCCTCGATGGCGGCGGCGAGCGCGTCTTTCAGAGTATTCAGAGCCTGACCGGCGGCCTTGCGCTCATCCGGGCCGAGGTTGCCGAGGGTCTTCATCAGCCCCGTCACCTCGCCCTTCTTGCCCAGCGCCCGCACCCGCGCCGCCTCCAGCGCCGCCATATCGCCGGCGCCGGTGATCGCCGCCATCAGGTCGTTTTGCAGCCGGTTGAGATCGTCCTTGAGCATCATTTATTCTAGCCGTAGCAGAAGCATCTGCAGGGCGCCGCCGAGGATCCCTTGCGACTGGCCGTCGACAAGAACGTCATGCAGGTTCGTGCGCTCGCTGACCCGGTTGTAAGCGTACTGCACAACGATCTTGCGCGTCTTCCCGTCACGGGTTTGCTTCTCCATGGCCGCCTCGACGAAGATGATATTCGAATTCTTGGGGTACTGCTCCCAGCGCCGCGCCGACCACTCGATCTTGCTCTCGTCCCCGGCATCCCCGGCCAAGCGCTGGACAAATTCCTCGTTGCGCATGCCAGCGGTCTCGGCATCCTTGACCGCATCGATGTCATCCCCAAAGGGCGAGCACGCGGCGATCGCGCCGGTGCAGGCGACGACCAAGATCACACGGCCCGCCCACTGACTCAGGGCCCACTGGCTCACGGGCTAATCCCTCCCCAGCGATCGCACCCAAAGGTGCGGCCGGTATAGGAATGGCGATTACTTAGCCGCGGTCGCCGAGCGCGCTCTGCGCCTTTTCGACCAGGGCCTTGAACGCGGCCGGCTCGCGCACCGCCAAGTCCGACAGGACCTTGCGATCCACATCGATCCCGGCGTTCTTCATGCCATGCATAAACTGCGCATAGGTCAGGCCGTGTTCGCGGGCACCGGCATTGATGCGTTGAATCCACAGGCTGCGGAAGTTGCGCTTGCGGACGCGCCGGTCGCGGTAGGCGTACTGCAGCGCCTTTTCGACGCGCTCGATGGCGGTGCGAAAGACGTTCTTGCCGCGGCCGCGATAGCCTTTGGCCTGATCGACAACCTTCTTGTGGCGGGCGTGCGCCGTGACGCCCCGCTTGACACGTGCCATTGCGAGGCCTCCTTAGGCGTAAGGGAGAAAGTGACGCTTGACGATCTTGGCGTCGGACGGGTTCATGATGTGCATGCCGCGCGCCTTGCGCTTCATCTTCTGCGACCGCTTGCTCATGCCGTGCCGCACGCCGGCGGCGGACATCCGGACCTTGCCGCTACCGGTCAGGCGGAATCGCTTTTTGGCGCCGCTTCGGGTCTTCATCTTGGGCATTTTGCGTGTTCCTTCTCTTCGAATAGCGCGTGATTGGAGCGGCTGGGCATGCCCTCAGGCCGGACCGCTCGCGTTGAAAGCCGCCGTTTATAGCCGCCGGCGGAGGCGATTGCAAGGCGCCGCCGCCGTATGGTTCGAGACGGCCGCCGACTGGCGGCCTCCTCACCATGAGGCTCTTTCAGGTTTCCTCATCCTGAGGAGCGCCCGTAGGGCGCGTCTCGAAGGAGGGGTTAACGGGGGGCCATGATCATGATCATCTGGCGTCCCTCGACCCGAGGGAATTGCTCGACCTTGGCCACCTCCTCAAGCTGGCCCCGGACCCGATTGAGGACGTCGAGGCCGAGGTTCTGATGGACCATCTCGCGGCCACGGAAGCGCATGGTCACCTTGACCTTGTCACCCTCCTCGAGGAAACGAAAGATCGCCCGCATCTTCACATCGTAATCGTGCTGATCGATGTTCGGACGCATCTTTATCTCTTTGATATCGATCGTTTTTTGCTTCTTGCGGGCTTCCGCCTTCTTCTTCTGATCGACGTATTTGTAGCGCCCGTAGTCGAGGATCTTGCACACCGGCGGATCGGCGCCCGGTGAGATCTCGACCAGGTCAAGACCGGCATTCTCGGCCCGTTGCTGGGCGTCGACCTTGGAAACGACGCCGACATTTTCGCCGGTTTCGTCGATCAGCCGCACCTCTTGTACGTTGATCTGCTCGTTCACGCGCATGCCGTCACGGGATGGCGCGATGTTCATGGGTGGTCTTGCTATGGGTTAGTCTCCCCTCACGGTTAATCTCTGCCTGCCCCGGCCCTTGGCCCATCCGGCCAAGTTGTCGTCAGGCCGGCGGGGCAGCCTCCGCCTTGACTTTAATGACTGCCTCGGCCAGCGCAAGGACCTCCTGATCCTTGCCGCCCAGGCGGCGCAGGGCCACGGTGTGCTCTTCCGCCTCGCGGCGCCCGACTACCGCGATTACGGGCACCTTGGCGAGGCTGTGTTCACGTACTTTATAATTGATCTTTTCGTTCCGCAGATCTAGCTCGGCGCGCAGACCGGCGGCACTCAGCGCCTCGACAACCTCGCGGGCATAGTCGTCCGCCTCGGAGGTGATCGTCGCCACGACCACCTGTAGGGGGGCCAGCCAGAGTGGGAAGCGGCCGGCGTACTGCTCGATGAGGATGGCCAGGAAGCGCTCGAAGGACCCCAGGATCGCTCGGTGCAGCATGACCGGGCGATGCTTGTTGCCGTCCTCGCCCACGTAGGTCGCATCCAGCCGCTCGGGCAGAACGAAATCCACCTGCAACGTGCCGCATTGCCAATCGCGACCGATGGCATCGCGCAACACGAACTCCAGCTTCGGTCCGTAGAAGGCGCCTTCGTTCGGGTTCAGGGTATAGGTCAGCCCCGCTTCCTCGACCGCTTCGGTCAGGGCCGCCTCGGCCCGGTCCCAGGTGGCGTCGTTACCGGCGCGCACCGGCGGCCGGTCGGCGAACTTGATCACTACTTCGTCGAAACCGAGGTCCCGGTAGATGCTATGCAGCAACTCGCAGAAGGCGATGGTCTCGCTGGTGATCTGATCCTCGGTACAAAAGATATGCGCATCGTCCTGAGTAAAGCCACGCACCCGCATCAAACCGTGCAGGGCGCCGGAGGGCTCGTTGCGGTGGCAGGAGCCGAACTCGGCCATGCGCAGCGGCAGATCACGATAGCTGGTCAGGCCCTGCTTGAAGATCTGCACGTGGCCGGGGCAATTCATCGGCTTGACCGCCAGCACTCGGTCGTCATCCGTCGTGGCGACAAACATGTGCTCGCGGAATTTCTCCCAATGGCCAGAGGCTTCCCACAAGGCGCGGTCGATCAACTGCGGCGTCTTCACCTCCACATAGCCGGCCGCCTCCAAGCGGGCGCGCATGTAACGCTCCACCACCCGGTAGAGAGTCCACCCCTTGGGGTGCCAGAAGACCGAGCCGGCGGCTTCTTCCTGTTGATGGAACAAGCCCATCTCGCGGCCGAGCCGGCGGTGATCGCGCTTTTCCGCTTCCTCGACCATGCGCAGATAAGCGGCCAGCTGCTTGTCTGTTTCCCAGCAGGTGCCGGTAATGCGCTGGAGCTGCTCGTTGCGTGCATCGCCGCGCCAGTAGGCGCCGGAGACCTTCAGCAACTTGAAAGCCTTGCCGAGCTTGCCGGTCGACGGCAGATGCGGCCCCAGGCACAGATCGAGCCACCAGTTCCCTTGCCGGTAGATCTTGATCGGCTCGTCCGCGGCCAAGCTTTCGATATGCTGTGCCTTGTAGGTCTCGCCGACGGATTCGAAATGGCGGATTGCCTTGTCGCGTGGCCAAACCTCGCGGACGATGGCTTCGTCGCGATCGACGATCTCCTTCATGCGCGCCTCGATGCGCACCAGGTCTTCAGGCGTGAACGGCTCGGCCCGGGCAAAGTCGTAATAGAAGCCGGTCTCGGTCGCTGGACCGAAGGTGACCTGCGTGCCGGGATAGAGTTCCTGCACCGCTTCGGCCAGCACGTGCGCGCAGTCGTGGCGCAGAAGGGCCAGCGCGTCGTCATGGCCGCGGGTGACGATTTCGACGGCGGCGTCGGCCTCGATCGGAACGGAGAGATCGTCGAGCACCCCGTCGACCTTTACCGCAAGGGCGTCCTTGGCCAGGCGGGGGCCAATGGCGGCGGCGACGTCGGCCCCGGTAACCGGCCCGTCAAACGCGCGCACGCTCCCGTCGGGCAGCGTGATGGCTACCATAAGATCAAGCTTCCGCGCCTTCGCCGATTACCGATAAGGGCGAGCACTGTAAAAGGAATCCGACCTCTGTCAAGAAACGCGGGCGCCCTACGTCGCCGCCCGGCTTGGCTCCGTGGCGCCGCGCGCCACCGGGGCGGCGGCGCGCATGACCTCGCGGTAGAGGGCCAGGGTCGCGGCGCACATGTGATCCTTGGAGAAGTTGGCCCGGGCATGCGCGCGCGCCGCCTTGGACAATTGCTCGCGCTGCCCGGCGGTCAGGGCCAAGGCCTTGCGGATGCCACCGGCCAAGGCATCGGGATCGCCGGGCCGCACCAGGAAGGCGGTGCGGTCCTCGATAACCTGCTCGCTGGCCCCGCCGTGGTCGCTGGCCACCACCGGGCAACCCATGGCCTGAGCCTCGCTGACCACGCGGCCAAACGCCTCCGGATCGGTGGAGGCGGACACCACCACGTCGGCGAGCATGTAGGCCGCCGGCATATCGTCGCACTGGCCGGGCAGGAAAACATGGCTGGCCAACCCGTGCCGTGCGATCAACCGCTCGAGCTCGGCCTTGTAGGCGCTGCGCCCCTGGTCGGAGCCCACCAGAACACAGCGCAACTCCACATCGCGCAGGCGGGTCAGGGCGTCGATCAAGACCGTCTGCCCCTTCCAGCGGGTCAGGCGACCGGGCAGCATGACCACCGGCACGCCGTCGGGCAGGCGCCAGCGGCTGGCCAACTGGATCACGCGCTCGGCGCTCACCTTCTCCGGATCGAACAGGTTGAGATCGATCCCCCGGCGAATGACCCGGATGCGCGCCGGATCGACGGTGTAGTTGTCGCGGATGTGCTGGCCGATGAACTCGGAATTGGCGATCACCCGCTCGCCCTTGGTCATGATGGCGTTATAGCGGCGCTTGATCCGGTTATTGAAGTTATAGGTGCCATGAAAGGTGGTGATGAAATGTCGCCCGGTGCGCCGCGCCGCCGCCGCCGCACTCCACGCCGGTGCGCGCGAGCGGGCATGGACGATATCAACATCGTGTGCCTGAATCAGGCCAACCAGACGGTTCACATTGCGATACATGACCAGCGGGTTTTTCGAGGCAAGGGGCAGCTTCAGATGGATCGCCCCGACCCGGCGCAATTCGTACTCCATCGGCCCACCCTCGGAGGCGACCAGGGCCGTGCCACCGCTGGCGGCCACGGCCGCGGCGATGTCGACGGCACCGCGTTCGACTCCACCGGAGACCAAGCGGGGAACCACCTGCAGCACCACGGGCCGGCCGTCTTTCGCCTCGGCGGTGGGGGTGTTAGGGTATTCGGATTCACTCACAGACGTAATCTTCGAAGCCATGGCAGTCGCGGCCGGAACATCTTCGCCCCATATACTAGCACGCCAGGGCATACTAGCACGTCCAGACGGCACTAGCATTGCCTACCACGCCACCATGGCGGACAAAACACACGAACGTGACGGTGGGCGGATGCCGGGCATCGTCTTCCTGGGCGGCTTCATGTCCGATATGACCGGCGGTAAGGCGCTCGCTCTCGAAGCCTTCGCGGCGGCGCGCGCGCAAGCCTTCGTCCGCTTTGACTATCTTGGCCATGGCGCCTCCTCTGGCCGGTTCGAGGACGGGAGCATTGGCCGCTGGGCGGAAGACGCCGTTGCCGTGCTCGACGAGCTGACGGACGGGCCGCAAATTCTGGTAGGCTCGTCCATGGGCGGTTGGATCATGTTGCTGGCGGCCTTGGCCCGGCCGCAAGTGGTTGCCGGCCTGGTGGGCATCGCCGCCGCCCCGGATTTTACCGAGACGCTCATGTGGCACGCCTTCACGCCCGAGATCCGCGCGACCATCGAGCGCGAGGGCGTCTATTACGAACCGTCGGCCTATGGCGAGCAGCCCTACCCCATCAGCGGGCACCTGATCGAGGACGGGCGGACACACCTGCTGATGGATAAGCCCATTGCGGTCGAATGTCCGGTGCGCCTGATCCATGGCGTCGCCGACCCGGACGTGCCCTACACGCTCTCGCTGGAGTTGATGCAGCGCCTGCGCTCGACCGATGTGGAGGTCACTCTGGTCAAGGACGGTGGCCACCGCCTTTCCGAGCCGCACGATCTGGCGCGGCTGACCGGCGTGGTCGGAGCCCTCAGCGACCGCCTTCTGCTGCCAGCAGGGCCTTGAGACCGGCCTTATAGTCGGTATAGGTCAGGTCTATACCCAGTTCACTTTTGATGCGGTCGTTGTGTACCCGCTTGTTGTCCCGGTAGAAGCTGCGCCCCATCTCGGATAGCTCCGCTTCCGCGAAAGGCACCAGGGGCGGCGGCGGTTGCCCGAGCAGACCACTGGCGTAGGCAATGACCTCCGCCGGCGGCGCCGGATCGTCGTCGCACACGTTGTAGATCCGCCCCGGGTTGGGCCGGGTCATGGAGGCCTCCAGCACCGCCGCGATGTCGGTCACGTGAATGCGACTAAAGACCTGGCCCGGCTTGTCGATCCGCTTGGCCGACCCGGCGCGCACGCTGGCGATGGCGTTGCGTCCGGGACCGTAGATGCCGGCCAGGCGGAAGATATGCAGCGGCCGGCCATGCGCCGCCGCCAATCCCTGCCAGGCGCTTTCCGCCGCCACCCGGCGGCGGCCGCGCTCGCCGGTCGGCTCCAGCACCGAGTCCTCATCCACCCAGCCGCCACCCCGGTCGCCGTAGACGCCGGTGGTAGACAAATAGCCAAGCCATTTCAAACCGCCCACGGCGGCGATATCCTCCGCGTGATGGTCGAGCACCGAGTCGCCATCCGCATCCGGCGGCACGCTGCTGAGCACATGGGTGGCGCCGGCCAGCGCCGCCGCTGCATCGTCCAGCGGCCGGCCGCGGTCAAAAAGATAACTCTCGATTCCCGCCGCGCGCAGCGCCGCCACGGCATCGGGTGCGCGCGTGGTCCCGGCGATTGCCCAGCCCTTTGCGCGCAATCGCTCGGCCAGCACGCGGCCGCTATAGCCCAGACCAAAACAAAACAGCCGGCAGGTGCTCACAACGGCCAGACATATATTCATCGCGGGCCTTGATTGGCGCCACGGTTGAGGCGACCTTAGGCATGCGAACAAGCGGGAACAAGAACCGAGGGCACAATCACACATGGTACGACGCGCCGTCGGCTGCCTAACTCTCGCGCTGGTCCTTCTCGCAACGCCCGTCGCGGCACAGGAGGCCGCGCCGGTGGATCACGAGAGTGAATACGCCGCCTGCATGAGCTTGACCGGCACCACGCCCGCCGAGGCCCTAGCAAGCGCCGGCGCTTGGGAGGCGCAAGGTGGTGATGACGCGGCCCGCCACTGTGCCGCCGTCGCCATGATCGGCCTCGGCCGCTACGACGAGGCGGCGGTGCGCCTGGAGACACTGGCGACCGATCTGGACCCGG
>Ga0209633_10006226_pt1 | contig 10247 bp, 11 predicted proteins | sample Cruoilmetagenom1_FD_187290 | JGI IMG/M metagenome (GOLD analysis project Ga0209633, IMG submission 187290) | Oil polluted marine microbial communities from Coal Oil Point, Santa Barbara, California, USA - Sample 1 (SPAdes) (version 2) | ecosystem: Environmental > Aquatic > Marine > Oil seeps ... | reverse complement strand
ATAGGGTTCTAAGGGTGTAGGCCACTGTGGCATACGGCATCACAGGGGTAGTTTCTCTCTTATCCATCTCTTACCTGTCCCATTAGGTTCTCCTATCCTGCCTGTTTTTTCCTATCGGAGGTACTGTAAGGCTTTCTCGTGTAGTACCCCGTTATTATTTCGTCTCCTTCGCCCCTTCTCAATAATCTCTATTGAAGGTCTCGGCTAGATATTTATTTCAGGGTTTAGAAGAATGGTTTTTCAAGTCATTCCAATGTCGAGCAATCGACAGACGTAAGTACTTTGTACTGCTAGGTATGTCAGTATTTAAAGGAGGTTTAAAATGGCAAAAGAAGAGAAAATAGGGTGGGCCGATCCCACGATGGGCCAACTATTGTCAGTGGCTATCTCTGTGATACTGGTCTGGACGGTCATGATAGATCTGGTTGGAAAGGAATTCCTTCCAATTGTCGGCCTATGGTTCTTGTGCACAGCGTTCTTCTCCCTAATGTCTGGACTTATCAACATGAGGAGGGGGGAGGAGTTCAACGGCGTTTTGCAGGCATTCTTCGGGGTATTCTTCTTTGGAGGTTTTGCCCTCATGTTCCTCTATGGGCCTGATAAGGGTATAAATTTCATACCCATCTTAGGCTACATACACATCCTGCTCGGGATCATCTTATCAGCCTTCACAGTGGGCGTCTGGAAGTCCTCGAAGGTCGTTGGCATCTCACTCATATTCTTCGATGCAGGGCTTCTGGTCCAGGGAGCTTTGAATCTTGCAGAAAGGTATGCTGACGCGGATCTGTATGGCGGATGGCTGATCGGAATAGCGGGCTTCATAATGTTGTTTGCTGGGCTGGCACTGGTCGTCAGTACCGCACTGGGGAAGAAGATCGCTTTTTGATCTTTTTCTCTCCACCGATCATAGTCTCTTCAGATCCTTCAACAGGTCTACGGTAAGTCTTTATTGCAAGGTCATGACAAGGAACCTTTGCCCTGTAGATATAGATTTCAGGGCTCTCTATGAATACTTTTTGTTTGTGAGTTTGACCACGATAGTATCGATAGGCAAGCGAAAAAATTTTCGGATACTACATCTTCGGATACTACATCTTCGGATACTACATCTTCGGATACTACATCTTCGGCTGCAGACCAGAACACCAAAGGGGCGCCCTTCCAGCTCCGATCCTTACGATACTAGCAAAGTTTTTGGATGTACATATACCTAAAAGGATCATATTATAGGAAATAATAAAAGGGGTACACGGTCAGGTTCTCTCGGTGAGGCCCCTTAGATTTCTTAAGAGAACGTCCATTGAAAGATCAGTAACGGCCAGGGATATTTTTTCACTCTCCGCCAATCTTATAGCTAGATCGTCGATCCTCTCAGGTTTGTGGTAGACTATAAGGGCCGGTCTCATAGGATAGACCCTTATCGCGACCATCGGAGATCTGCCGCATTTTATACCGCTGAACACCAGGGCTCTTTCGCTGCTCCAGCCGTAGATCTTCATGTAATCGAAGCCATGCAGCTCTATTATCGCCTTTATCGAATCGATGACGGTGTAGCCATGGACCAGTTTTCCTATCTCGTCTTCGCAGGCGACCACTCTTCCATTTATGGCCTCTAGGAGCTCATCTCCCCTTAACGGGACGGGGTATTCCGCTATGTCAAGAATGGCTGGTGAGCTTGTCGAGAGGGAAGCGTATTGATTCGCAACGGGTGAGCCTCTTTCCCTATCTATACCCATAAGAGCTACCATTATTCTCCTTATCGTTCCCACCCCAGGGGATTGTCTCCTGCCATTCTCATAATCACTTATGACGGATGGGGAAACCCCAAGCTTCTTCGCGAGAAGACTCTGGGGGATGTGAAAAATCTCCCTCCACTTCTTTACCGTCTTGCCGGGGGTAGGAGAGAGTGTTATCTCTCCAGCTATCTTCTCCATGAGCTCCATGAAAGGCTATCGTCGTTGCCATATATAACGTTTGTCTACGAAGTTTGGTGTTGGGGGCTCCATGCTCGTAGCTCATGGGGCATTTAAAGAGCACCCCATTAGGCGTGGAAGATGATCATTATTATTGGGCATATGCCTATTGCCAGTATGATTCGAACCCAACCGATCCCCCTCCGATACACAATTGGGCGATGTCGGGATCTTCTAGGATACGAAATTTCAACTCTCAATCCGGAAGGAAGGTTAGTAAAGACCCCAAATGAAGAGAAGTTTTAAACTCCTACATCTATTCTCCGAAGATGAGCGAGGAGATAACGAAAGAGATCGAAGATCTCCCCGGAGTAGGCCCAGCTACCGCAGAGAAGTTAAGATCCGCATCCATAACGGATCTAATGGAGATAGCTGTATCTTCGCCATCCGAACTGGCGGAGTTGGCGGACATCTCCGAAAGTTTGGCTGCCAAGGCGATACGAGGGGCTAGAGAAGCCGCGGATGTCGGAGGGTTTGAAACCGGCGACGTGATCTTTCAGAGAAGGAAGAGTTTGAAAAAGCTCACCACCAACTCTTCAAAGCTGGATGAACTCCTGGGAGGGGGGCTGGAGACCGGTTCTATAACTGAGCTCTATGGAGCCTTTGCAAGTGGCAAGACACAGCTGATGCACCAGCTGTGCGTGAACGTACAGTTGAAGGAGGATGAGGGCGGGTTAGGGAGGGAAACAGTATATATAGATACCGAGAACACGTTCAGACCCGAGAGGGTATCGCAGATGGCCCTCGCTCTAGGAATGGACCCGAGCGAGGTTTTGAAGCGGATACACGTCGCAAGGGCCTTCAACTCGAACCATCAGATGCTGCTCATGGATAGCGTTAGCGATCTATCCAAAGAGTGTTCTATAGGTATTCTGATAGTGGATTCCTTGACCGCCCACTTCAGGGCCGAGTACGCGGGGAGAGGCGCATTAGCGAATAGACAGCAGAAGTTGAATAAGTACATGCACTCGCTTCTCAGATTCGGAGACCTGAACAGTTGTGTCATAGCCGTGACCAATCAGGTACAGGCGCAGCCCGATGCCTTCTTCGGCGATCCTACAAGGCCGATAGGCGGCCACATCGTGGGGCATACCGCCACTTATAGAGTATATCTCAGGAGGAGCAAGGGCGAGCATCGAATCGCTAGGCTGGTGGATTCCCCTTGTCTACCCGAAGGGGAGGCAATTTTCAGGATTACCCAGGAAGGGGTAGGGGATTGAGCCAAACCGGATCACGTAAGATTGGAGATAAGGAATCTGTACGCTTTTTCAAGGATTAGCTTGCTGTTTTCGTAAGTAACCCTCCCCAGAGCGATTTCATAATCCAGCCAGTCGTAGTCCTGGTGCTCAAAGGAGAGGTTCACTCTCTTCGTAAAGCTTTTCCCGAGGTAGTAGATGACCTTTTTATGCACGAGCTCTCCGGATCTTCTGTAAAAATATTCTATCTCTTCCCTGAATGGGTGCATCATTTCCATCTTAGATCTTGGGATTGAGGTCTCCTCCTCGGCCTCTCTTAAAACCGTTTCGATCTCGGTCTCCCCACTTTCGATATTCCCCTTCACAAAATCCCAATGTCCCGCGCCATATTTGAGCAAGAGAAACTGCATGTCCTTCGAGAATATCACAGCACCGGCTGATCTCTCTTCTAACATTAATGGGAAGAAGGGCGAAGAGGGATAATTTCTTTTCTATTCTAAGGAGGTTGAGCTACTCGCCCGATATTAGCTGAACCTCTCTGATCAATTCCCAACTTAGAAGTTTTTCGAGCAAGTCTCTTGAGACGACCTTTTGCTGGGTGGCGACTATCATGAAACATTTTAGAGATTCTCCTCCTCCCAAGGTTTCGACCGTTGCGTCAACTATCCTTAAACCGATCTCGGACATCATGCTGAAAAGCTTAGCTAGGGCTCCCAGCTCGTTTTTGAGCACTAGTCGAATCGAGAAGGTCTTCATGGTTATGGGCGTGGCTATTATCTCTATACCCTTCTCGTCCATCTTTACCTTGAGGGATAACTTATTGGCGCCCCTCTTTAGAAGCTCCTTTCGCATCTCGACCGGGAGCATTATTCTCCCTTTTGCATCTATAGCGACCTCGGTTAGCAACTCCAAATTACCACCCTAGCGGGTGTTCGTTCAACAAATTATGGGTAAAAATAGTTTTCGCTAGATCAAGCTCTCTATTTCCTCTGCGGAGGACTTGAGCAATAGTTTTATCAAATGTATATTTGAACCCCTCTCGAGAATGGCCATTATTGAGACGGAGCCGTACCCATAAGCCAGAACTGTGCAATCTTTAAACTCCACGGTCGTCAACTCGAAATCTTTAAGGTCAAGTCGCTTCCCAACCCACTTGGAGCCAGAGATGAGCTTTGCCCCTAAAGCGCAGAGCGATGGTGCATCAACTTCGCTACCCGCGCTCGAGATCAAGAGCCCTTCCCTGCTGCTAACTACCAGCGATTTAATTCCGTCCAGGGAAGAGACCAGCCTCTTCAGCATTTCCTCTATCTCCATTTGGTAAGTAGAGAAGTACTAGTAAATAAAGATTTCTATTGAGAGAGGTAATGTTCTGGTCTTGGCGGCTCGGGCTTTAGGCCTTTTCTCTCCCTTATACCCCTTATTACCTCAGGCTCCAAGTCCTTCGGGAGGAGTTCGAACCCGACCAATTCCGTTGACCAGAGCGCTCTGCCCTCAGTGTCGCTCCTTATAGCGCTAGAAAAGCCAAACATCTCAGCCACTGGCACCTTCGCCACGACGGTCATCATGTCGCCCTCCTGCTTCATATCCTCGATGATCCCTCGCCTCTGCTGCACCTCTCTACTCACAGAGCCGAGGTAGTCCAGCGGGGCGTTGATAGTCAATCTCTGCTTGGGCTCGAGAAGTCCCGGCTCTGCCGTCATGATCGACCCGTAGATCGAGTTCTTTACCGCGGGTATTACCTGAGCAGGCCCTCTATGGATCGAGTCTTCGTGGAGCTTGGCATCCACCAGCGAGACCTTGATGTTCCTACAATCCTCATCTGCGAGCGGCCCCTTGCTCATAACCTCGTGGAAGCTCTCTATTATGAGTTCCATGGTTTCGTTGAGGTACTGTATCCCTTTGGTCATATCCAAAAGCAGGTTGTGCCCGTGGATAGCGACCACGTTTTTGGATGCGAATTTGCTCATGCCAAGATCTTGCAACTTTCTAGCGAGTGTTTTCTTATCTTTAAGGTCCCTCTCCACTATCCGGCCTTCCGCTATTTCTCTGGCCACATTCTCATCTAGTGGATCTACCCTGAGATAAAAACGGTTGTGTCTGTTTGGGGACTTCCCTTCAACGGGTTCTCCGACCGAGTTCGCCGTTTCTCTGTAGACCACTATCGGTTCTGATGTGGTTATCTCCACCTTTTTGTCGTGAATGATCCTGTAAACGGTAATCTCTAGATGGAGCTCCCCCATCCCAGATATGAGGTGCTCCCCCGTCTCCTGGTTTATCTCTACCTGAATAGAGGGATCCTCCTTGGAGATGTCCCTCAAAACCTCGACCAGCCTTGGCAGATCCTTCATGTGTTTCGCCTCTACAGCAACCGTTATTACGGGTTCGGAGATATGTGCCAATCTTTCAAACGGAACCATGTTCCGATCCGAGACCGCAGATCCTGCGAGGGCCCTATCCAGCCCGATCACCGCAGATATGTTGCCGGCGGGGATCTTATCGATATTGTAACGCTCGGGGCCCATGTATATGCCAGCCCTTTGGACCCTCTCTTTATAAGGGGTGCCGGCTATGAAAACCTCCTGCCCTCTGAAGAGCTTTCCTCCATAAACTCTACCCACCGCGACCTCACCAGCGTGGGGATCTATTATTATCTTGGTTATCATGAGGGAGAGAGGCCCATTCTCATCGCAGTTTAGCATCGCTCTCCCGATCTCTCCGTCCAGATCGCCCTTCCAGATGGTGGGTATCCTGTATTTTTGGGCGACGATTGGGTTTGGCAGGTGTCGAACCACCATGTCCAGGATCGCCTCATGGACTGGAGATTTCTTCGCCAGCTCCTTGTGCTCGTACTTCGAGCAATGCTCATATATCTCTTTAAACGTGATCCCTTTCTTCTTCATCGCCTGGATCGATATGGCCCAATGATAGTAGGCGCTTCCGAAGACCACAGACCCATCGTCGACTCTTATCTGCCACTTATCTCTGAACTCCTCGGAAGAGAACTTCTTTATTAGATCATTACACCCCTTTATTATCTTGGAAAAGCGCTGCTGCATCTGGTCCATATCGACCTTCAACTCGTTGATCAGCCTATCGACCTTATTTATGAAGAGCACAGGTTTTACCTTCTCCTTCAACGCTTGCCTGAAGACCGTCTCGGTCTGGGGCATCACTCCTTCGACCGCGTCCACGACTACTACAGCTCCGTCAACAGCGCGCATTGCCCTCGTGACATCACCACCGAAGTCCACGTGCCCAGGGGTGTCGATTATGTTTATGAGATAATTTTTTCCATTGAACTCGTGGAGTATGGAGACGTTTGCGGCGTTTATCGTTATCCCTCTTGACTGCTCCTGTTCATCGTAGTCCATGAATAGCTGTTTGCCCGCTAACTCCTCGGAGATCATGCCTGCCCCCGCCAATAGCGTGTCGGTAAGGGTCGTTTTGCCATGGTCTATGTGTGCCACTATGCCGATGTTCCTGATCATCTCCTTTTCGTCCATTAATGAACTTACTCTCCTGGCTATCTCCTCCCTCTTTGCCATCCCATCACCTGGCTGATCGAGCTATCCTCTCGAGCTCTTCCTTCTTTGATATCGCCCAGCTCGACATGTCATCCTTAGATGCGTTTATTATCTCATCGGCTAAGCATTCCCATATAGGTTTTTTGTTTTTGAATGTGGTTCTACAGGCTCCTTTGGAGATCAGTCTCAGAGCTATGTCCAGTCTTCTTTGCGGGGCTATGTCGACGGATCTGGGAACGGACATTCCACCATACTTTAGGGTGGTTATCTCTTCTCTTGGAGCCGCCATTTCCAGAGCTTCTACTAAAACCTGGGCCGGATTTCTTTTTGTCTTCTTTTGCACCTCCTCCAGAGCTTTGATGACAACTGCTTTGGCCTTGGTTTTTTTCCCGGTGAACTTCGCGCTGCGCATCATGTCATTGGTAAGCCTCTCTATTAGATTCACCTTTGACTTGCCGAAGATCTTAGAGCTGTGCCTCCCAAGGCTTTCCACCTTCGTTTCGAGATTTATATACCTGGCCAGTCCCTGGTCTTTTATAATCACTTCGTTTACATCGATATCCATGCTCACCTCACCGGTTTTTCTATCTTACCTTTGACCATCTCTTGCAGAGAAACGTTATTCACCTTTACAACCCTATACCTCACCCCGGGCAAATCGCCATAGCTCCTCCCCATTCTTCCACCTATCCCCTCTATCAAAACCTCATCGTGCTCGTCTATGAAGTTTATAGCTCCATTTCCCGGGGCGAAGGCAGTGACCTGCCTTCCGTTCTTGGAGAGTTGCACCCTTATGCATTTTCTAATCGCTGAGTTGGGCTGTTTGGCCTCTATGCCCACCTTTTCAACTACTATACCCCTGGCTAAGGGCGACCCCATCAGGGGGTCGGTCTTCTCTTTTAGCTTTAGCGTTCTACGCTTGTAGTGTCTTTCGCTCCATCTGAGCTTCTTCCTTGAGCTCTTTTTTCTCCTAGCTGAGTACAAACCCTTGGCCAAGCTATCACCTTTTTTGGTTGAGAAGTTGATCTATGGTTTAAACTTTACGATGTAAAACCTGAGCTCTTCATCAAGATCTCGGGACACACCGATCCTTTTCGAGGTTATCATGTCGAAATCAAGGGGGTGGGCTGGGAGCTTTATGCTTATTGGGCTGCTTTCATCGTATTGGTGAGGTTAGAAGCGAATCATATGATAAGTATGGGGACTAGGGGGGCAGGGTATTTACCCTCGAAACAGGGGGTTTTGTGAGATAAAGAAGCACCTGCGTAACGAGCCCTCATTGAACTCCTGAAGGCCCGAGATCAGTGCATAAAGCTTTTTAATCGGCAGACTATAAGAAACCAATGGAAGAAAAAGGAATGGCTCTAGCCCTTACCGTCCTCCTCGCAGCCCTTCCACTATCGGGGTGCCTTTATGCTGGTAAGACTTATACTGGTTCAGTTTACGTACTCGTAGAACCTGAGGAGGGGGAGTACCAGGACGGGGGCTTCAATTGGCGATCATATTATGTTTACGTGGCGATCGCGGATAATCTAAGCGATATTGATTGGAGGGAGTATAGATCGCCCAATGGGGGATGGAGGGAATTAAATGCAGATAAAGCTAGGAGGATCTCCTGTTTAGTGAAGGGAGAAGTAGCTGTTTATTGGCCAGATGGCCCCCTCGAAGGATTTCTCGGCGGAAATTGGCTTCCCTCTATTGGGGCTCATGAGCTTATCTGGGAGATACCTGATAATTATACTCAAGGAAACGAATTGATGGGATATGTACGATTAAAAGTGGGATTTAAAATAGAAGAGAATGGGGGGAGCCCTCCTGTAAAGTTTAACTTCACCTGCAGTGGCTCGGAGCCAGTTTCCTTTGTCTTCCAAGGAGGTGAAACATGAAGGACAAAAGAAACACAGAGAGAAAAATTGGGGTATTGTCTTGTGCTATTGTTGCAGCGACCTTTGTCCTTTCCAGCATACCCCCTACTTTTGGGGCCACTCTCGGAGATATTAATGCTACTCCTGCCGTTGAGGAGAAGAGCGCTCACACCTACATAGAGCATGAGCACTCTTACTATACCGGACTGGGCTATATCTACACCTTTTCAGGCCTTGGCCTAACGCTTGGTGTTATAAATTATGGTTTTCAGCGCACAGAGGTCGTAGAAGAGGATGGTGTTGAGAAAACTTATTGTGTATACCTCCTTAAGGCGGCAATAACTGGGGTTGGAGTACGTCCCGATCACGAGCTTGATGAGTTTGACGATAACGATGTAGAGTTTGACGATAACGATGTAGAGTTTGATAACGATGTAGAATTGGTACTTAATACGTGGGGGACCGTCAATGAATTATCCTTAAAATATAGCTGGACCCCCAGTTCTATGGTCTATAGCCCTGATGGGGCATTGCCTGGGTTCATGGCCGCCTATAACATGTCAAATGTTCAAAATGATGCTGGGGACCACAAAGATGAGGTTCTCGACGTTGTTTCTCTCGCGTGTGGGGCGCTTTCTCTTGTCCCTGGTATTGGCTCCTTGTCAACAATTTTCGGGGCTGCCTCAGTAAGTCTAGCTGGAGCTAGCTTAGCAGGTAAAATGGCAAGCTGTCCAGCTGAAGGTGATCTAATCGATAATTATGCTCACCGGATAAAATGGGATGGGATTGGCGCATATGAAGCTGGAGCTTATGTTCGCCTGTTATACTACGCGGAGGCTGATTCCTATTCTTCTGACCTCGTGTTCACAGCAGGTGGCTTAGCTGGAATACCCGAGTCATCATCGAATACGGGAGGCTCATGCAGCGTCACTATAACAGTGCATCCCAGGAGGGACGCAGGTCTCCCCGAGTACAATAGGGCAACCTTTTACCCGTCCATCGATACCTTTGTAGCCTCCAGTAGTCCAGTTGCCCACGAATCGGAAGGTTATCTCAAAGTCAGAAACAAAGATGGTTTTTTGGGAGTGAGCAATTTTGAGGAGAGGATATTGATTAAATTTTACGAGATTTCCGACATACCTGACGAAGCAACTATAATTTCCGCGGAATTAAAGCTCTATTATTACGAATATGGTGGTATCAATCCCAAGGGCAGGGAATTAAATTGCTACCGGAATACTGAAAATTGGTACAGCGGCACCGCCTGGAATACAAAACCCTCTTACGATTACAGTGAGTACTCTGAAGCTGAAGTACCCGACTCGACAAATAGTTGGATGACCTGGGATGTCACAGATGTTGTTCAGCGTTTCGTTAATGGCATCTCAAATTTTGGTTGGACAATACGCGATACTCACACTTGGGGAAAGCTCTATATTCCAAGGACTTGCTTCAGATCCTCAAATTATGATGGGCACGACTTTGATCCTAAGCTCGAGCCTGACTTCCCGATTATAGGCACATAATTCTACCGTAGGGCTAAGCTCTATGCTCCTAAAGCCAGATTGTTGTTTATACGATTCAATCTGATCCTGTTTGATAGCAAATTATATAGGTAATATGTGCTTATGGTATAAGCACATATGAAGTCCACTATACGTATTAAAACGATCAATGGAAAGGAGTACT
>Ga0209633_10006225_pt1 | contig 10247 bp, 10 predicted proteins | sample Cruoilmetagenom1_FD_187290 | JGI IMG/M metagenome (GOLD analysis project Ga0209633, IMG submission 187290) | Oil polluted marine microbial communities from Coal Oil Point, Santa Barbara, California, USA - Sample 1 (SPAdes) (version 2) | ecosystem: Environmental > Aquatic > Marine > Oil seeps ... | reverse complement strand
AAATCGAGAGTGTCCAATTTTTATCTGAGAGCGTGTTTTTTTGTCTGAAACAACTGTATTCCCAGGGTATTTTGGACATGGATAATTTTTGATGTAACGAGGTCTGAAATTAGCGCCACGTCCAAAAATCGTTCCCATCAGCAAACCCAAGTCGAGTTTATGGGCTGCTATGGCTTTGATCATAGGATGCCACTGGAGATGAGGATAAACAGATAGATGATCTATAACTTGCCTAAAGCAAACGCGGAAGAAAGATTTCCCAAAGACCGTGAGTAAAAATGATGAATCCTGATTATATCGGATTTAGGGGAGGATATAATCTGTATAAATTTAAATGGTTATGTATTGTGTACACCTGTTAAGCTGGCCTTTATGATCATATTTTTATAATAGCAGCCATATGCATACTCTATTGCGGCAAAACCCGCGAAATCATTACTTATTGAATTAACAAAGAATACTTTTAAATCAAAGCATCGATTTGGGGGTCCCCTAAATCCGTTATAATCAGGATGAATCAAGGTGATTGAAATGGAAAACTATTATGCTCATTCTTCAGACTCTGCTGATAAATCCGATTGGCAATTGCTTGAAGATCACCTGAATAATGTCTCTGAAACAGCAGGAAATTTTGCCGACTATTTTGGTGCGAGGCCTTGGGCGTTACTGTTGGGGAAAAACCATGATCTTGGCAAGGGGACTCGTGCTTGGCAAGCATATATTCGGTACACTAATAATATAATCGACGAATTTAGCAAATTTTATGATGGACACCCGACTCATGCCTTTACTGGAGCTCAGTGGCTTTATAAACATTCCAGGGAAGCCGGGAAACTGCTGGCATACTGTATTGCAGGTCATCATGGAGGATTGCCGAATTGGAACGATTCAGCAGATTCGGCATTGAAGAGAAGGCTGAAGCAACTATACTCTGAAGTAGAAATTTTACATCCCATCCCTGATTTTCCGGAACGCCCACCTTTTTTAGTAGATCCTGATCGGTTTGGTTTCCAGCTACAATTTTTTACGCGAATGATTTTCTCCTGTTTAGTAGATGCCGATTTTATGGACACTGAAGCATGGCTGGATAAGAAGAAATCGGGGTGGCGATCCCAATATCCTTGTATCCATAAACTCCATGATAGGTTTTGGACAAACTTCAATCAGCTGCGTGAAAAATCCGATCAAACTACAAAAGTAAACCGGCAGCGTGAACGTGTTCTTGAGGATTGTTTGCAGGCTGCGAAACTGGAGCCGGGCTTGTTTTCCCTGACGGTTCCAACCGGCGGCGGAAAAACATTGGCTTCTCTGGCGTTTGCCCTGAATCATGCAAAAAAGCATGGGAAACGGAGGGTTATTTATGTAATTCCATTTACTAGTATCATCGAACAGAATGCCAATGTATTCCGTGATATGCTCAATGACGATGCTGTCCTGGAGCATCATTGCAACTTTCTCCCCGATGATTCGGATTGGAAAACCAAGCTGGCATCTGAAAACTGGGACGCCTCAATTGTGGTGACAACAAATGTTCAGTTTTTTGATTCATTTTATGCAAACAAACCGTCAAAGTGCCGAAAGCTGCATAATGTGGCGGACAGCATTATTATTTTTGATGAAGTACAAGCTATTCCGGTCGAGAAGTTAAAGCCGTGCCTTGAAGTTATCAAGGAGCTGTCGCTGAGCTATGATGTCACAACGGTACTGTGTACAGCTACACAACCGGCCATTGAATTTTCTGACTCATTTAAATCTGGCCTAAAAAATGTTAGAGAAATAGTTCAGGATATTTCCTCGCTCTTTTCTGCGCTCAAGCGTACAGAAGAGATTTATATCGGTGAACGGAGTGAACCGGATGTGGCAAAGATGCTTTTGGAACATGAGCAGGCGTTGTGCATCGTGAATACTCGGCAACAGGCCCTGGATATATTTAACGCATTACCGGAGTCTGATGATAACATTCATTTAAGTGCTTTGATGTATCCGGCTCACAGGACGAAAAAGCTCGCCGATATCAGAAAGCGGCTTGAGCCTGAAAACTCTCAACCTTGTCGGGTGGTCAGTACGCAGCTGATTGAAGCAGGGGTTGATGTTGATTTTCCATCTGTCTATCGTGCTGTTGCTGGAATAGACAATATTGCTCAGGCCGCAGGACGATGTAATCGGAACGGGCGGAGCAAGACACCGAGCAAGGTATTTATTTTTGAGTTTCCAGAAGATTTAGGCTGTTCCTTTTTCCGTCATGCCGCTCAATCGGCCGTGAAGCTCTTCAAATCATATGCAGGAAGACTTACATCCCCTGAATGTGTTCGAGAATATTTCGCAGATTTCTTCTGGAAGAATGAACAAAGGATGGACGCAGACGGGATTGTTGAAAAATGCAGTTTTTCACAATCTCTGGAGATCCAGTTTAAGGAGATCGCTGAATTTAAGATGATTCAATCGGCGACTGAACCTATTATCATTGCCTTGGATGTAAAAATTATTGATCTGGTACGTTCACTTGAGTTTGCGGAATATAAGAGGGGCATCCTACGAAAACTTCAGCAATTCAGCGTTCAGATATATCCATATCAGCTATCGGAGATAAAAGATTGGTTAGAGAATCCGGAACCGGGTATATGGGTATTGCGTTCGAAAGAACTGTACTCAGATACAACCGGACTTAAGTGTAACCCACCGGAGGGAAATGCATTCTTTGGATAACATGGAGGTGTATTCATGAGCTATGGAATCAGGCTGAGAGCGTGGGGTGAATATGCATTATTTACCCGTCCAGAAATGAAGGTTGAGCGGGTTTCCTATGATGTGATGACACCATCCGCCGCCCGTGGAATATTGGAAGCTATCTATTGGAAACCAGCCATTCGCTGGGTTATTGATCGCATTCATGTGTTGCAGCCAATTCGCTTTGAAAACATCCGACGAAATGAAGTATTAAAACGTGTTTCAGTCAAGAATGCAGACATGCAGGGAGGAAAACCTGTTTGCATTTTTGCCGATGACTCAAACACACGCCAGCAACGGGCATCCATGGTTCTGCGAAATATAGAATATGTGATTGAGGCCCATTTTGACTTAATCGGGAATGATGATACTGATCCGGGGAAGCATTTGGCCATATTTGAACGGCGGGTAAAAAACGGTCAGTGTTTTCATCGGCCCTATTTCGGTTGCCGGGAGTTTCCTGTTAATTTCGAGTGGTGTGATGGCATTCCTGTATCGCCGTTTTCCGGCGAACAGGATTTGGGGTTCATGTTGCACGATATTGATTTTGCAAATGATATGACCCCTCATTTTTTCCGGGCGGTAATGCAGAACGGCGTAATTAATTGCCGCAAGGAGGTGGTCGCATGATTTTTCAGGCACTTATTTCGCTGTACGACCGACTCGAAAAAACGGACGAAGTGCCACCTTACGGATACAGTGAAGAGGATATCGGGTTTGTCATTACCGTTGACAAGGAAGGAAATCTTATTGACCAGCCTGAAGATCTGCGGACAAAGATCAAAGCTGATACATTTGATTTTCGACAGTCGGTTGTTCCGTATACGAATAAGGTGAATGTTCGTTCTTCTATAGGTGCTGCGAAAACACCGAACTTCATGACTGATAAGGCTGATTACATTTTCGGAATGTCAGGGAAATCAAAAAAAGATGTGCATCATCAGTCTTTCACAAAACTGATTGATGAAGTCTGTGGAGACTCAAGGGATGAAGGTGTTCTCGCAGTCAAGGCGTTTCTTGCCAGGTGGAATCCTGCAGATTCACCTGAGCTAAGAGACTGGAAAGAGATATGCGGTACTCATGGGAAATTGATAGCCTTCCGCTTACAGAGAGATTCCGGATTTGTTCACGAACGTCCAGAGGTTAAAAAACTATGGGCAGATTTCATTTCCGGAGATGAGTTTCCTCGGGGAATCAGTTTTGTGGATGGTGATGTCCATGATCTGCAGCACCAATATGCGCAGTTCAAATTTGGTTCCGGTGCTTCGCTGGTGTCATTCAATAAGGCCGCCTATGAATCGTATGGCAAAAAAAAGGGGGAGAATGCTCCGATTGCAGTTGATGCAGAATTCAAGAGTTCTACCGCCCTTAAATTGTTGTTCCGCAGTAAAACACAACGGTTGCGGATAGGGGATGCGACTACGGTTTTCTGGGCGGAACAGAGATCACCCATTGAAACCATCTTCGGACAGGTCTTGAATCCGTCTATTGAGGACAAGGCGGCAGCAATACCGGTTCAGAAATTTTTAGAAGCAGTTCGCAAAGGGACGCTCCCGAAGGATCTTGAAGAGGAAGAGAATCTAAAATTCTACATTTTGGGGTTGTCTCTCAATAAAGCACGGCTGGCCTTGCGATTCTGGCATGTTTGCACAGTAAGCGACCTGGTAGCAAGGTTTCGTGATCATTTCGGTAATCTTGAAATGGAACCGAGTTCGGAGAGAGATTTCCTGTTCCCCGGAATCTGGCACTTACTCAAAGAAACTGCCCGTGAGACAAAAGATATTTCCCCGGTACTTGGAGGAGCATTGACTCGATCAATTCTGACCGGAGCGCATTATCCGCAGAATCTTTATCAGGGTGTTTTGGGTCGTATCCGGGCTGATCATCGGGTCAATTATCTGCGAGCTTCAATTTTGAAAGCATTTTTACAACGAAATCACAAAAAGGAGGTTCCAATGGCTTTAAACACAGAAAGGCGGGAGGTTGCTTTCCTGTTGGGACGGCTGTTCGCTGTACTTGAAAAGGCACAACTGGACGCATTGGGCAAGGTTAATACAACTATAAAAGATCGTTTCTTCAGTGCGGCATCCTCAATGCCCGCCGGTGTTTTCCCGCGACTAATTCGTTTGTCGCAGCATCACATTGAAAAATCCGAATATGGGTATATCTCGGACCGGCGTATTGCGAAAATCATGGAGCATATTGATTCCTTTCCTGTACACATGAATCTGCAAGATCAGGGTTTGTTCGCTATCGCCTACTATCAACAGAAAAACGCAATAGATCGTGAAATAAAAGAGGCTGCCGCCAAGAAAAATTCGGCTAAAATCAGAGGAGATAAAAATGACTGAGCCAATCAAAAACCGTTATGAATTTATCCTGCTCTTTGACGTAAAAAATGGTAATCCAAATGGCGATCCGGACGGCGGCAATCTGCCTCGTATTGATCCCGAGACCGGTCATGGAATTACCACCGATGTCTGCCTGAAGCGCAAGGTTCGAAACTACGTAGAATTGGTTATGGAAGATCAGACACCAAATAACATATATGTGAAAGAAAAAGCAATTCTCACAGAACGCCGGAAGCCCGCTTATAATGCAGTGGCAGATGAGAAGGATAAAGCTAAAAAAATTAGCAAGGCACGGGCATGGATGTGTAAAAACTTTTTTGATGTTCGTACATTCGGCGCTGTTATGTCCACAAAAGAAAACAACTGCGGACAGGTTCGTGGTCCGGTGCAGTTTGCCTTCTCACAGAGTATTGACCCTATTGTTCCACTGGAAGCAAGTATCACACGAATGGCGGTAGAAACGAAAAAAGAAGCGGACGCACAGGGAGGCGACAATCGGACGATGGGACGCAAAACCTATATTCCTTATGGGCTTTATAGAGTACATGGTTTCATATCTGCGCCCCTGGCAAAACAGACCGGTTTTACTGAAGATGACCTACAGCTGTTTTGGGACGCGCTGATTAATATGTTTGATCATGACCGAAGTGCTGCTCGTGGTGAGATGGCGTCCCAAAAATTGATTATCTTTAAACATGATAAGGAACTCGGAAACGCGTCAGCCCACAAACTATTTGAATTGGTTGATGTGAAACGCATAGATGAGTCCAAGCCGGCAAGGAAATATAGCGATTATGAGGTGATTGTTGACAAGGATAGTGTGCCAGAGGGAGTGATCTTGCTATAGATGCTATAATCTTCCTGGTTTCTCAATAGGGGTATGTAAAATGCTCAATTTCCTCAACGGCCTTGACAAAGACCTCCGCAGAGCCCTGCTAATCCAGCTTCGGAATCTGTGGACCCACACCTCCACGGCTATTGAAGGCAACACCCTCACCCTTGGTGAAACTGCATTTGTTCTTGGGGAGGGGCTGACCATTTTCGGCAAGCCCCTCAAGGATCATGAGGAGGTGGTGGGCCATGCCCGGGCCATTGATCTGATATATGATTGCCTTCAAGAGGGGAGGGAGTTCACTAAAGAGGTTCTGTTTGCACTGCACAAGGCGGTGCAGACTGAGGTGGTTGTTGATGTGTACAAGCCTGTTGGCGGCTGGAAAAAAAATCCGAATTCCACTGCCGGCGTCATTGACGGCAAGCAGGTGATTTTTGAGTATGGCGCACCTGCCGATATCAACCCCGGTTGATGGAGAACTGGTTTGAGCTGTACCGTGACATAGATCAGGCTATAAAACCGGGAGATATAGAGCAGGCCTTGAAAGCCTATGTCCATCTACACATCGGTTTTGTCCGCATTCATCCCTTTTTTGACGGCAATGGCCGTTTGGCCAGGTTGGTCGCCAATATCCCGGTTCTCAAGGCCGGCCTGCCGCCGATCATTATCCTCAGGGAACAGCGCAAGGAGGATATCGACGCATTATCTGCGTATTATTTTGCCGTGGGACAGATACGAGCCGGTGACGAGTTGATGTTGGAACCGGACAAGCTGCAACCGTTTACAGAACTTTGCAGACAGGCCTGGCAGGCATCGATCGATATGGTTGATGAAGCTCAAAAAAAGCAACAGGATAGGCAGGAATAAAAGGTGCCGACATTTAAAGAGAGAAAAAACTATAATGCCTGAAAACCACCAGCCTCAATCGATTTCACCCATTTATCAACAGATCCGTGAAATTCTTGTCGAAGCCCGCAGCACGGCTTGCCGGGCGGTAAACTCCGCCATGGTTCTGGCCTATTGGAACATTGGCTGCCTGATCACCGAGGAGGAACAACAGGGGATAGCGCGGGCCGGTTATGGTGAATATCTAATCAAACAGCTGGCAACGCGGTTGACACAGGACTTCGGAAAAGGGTTTTCGGAATCAAACCTGAAATATTTCAGACAGTTCTACCAATCCTTCACCATTGGTCACGCAGCGCCTGACCAAATCTTGGAATCCTATGATTCTTTGGAACGGGGAAATGGCCCCGCACTGCGTGACCAATTGCCCATAATAATATCCGGGCTTTCCTGGACCCACTATCGCCTCTTACTCAAAGTGGACCGCCCGAAAGTACGTCAGTTCTACATGCAGGAGTGTATATCGGCCAACTGGAGTACCCGCCAGCTAGAACGGCAGATCAATTCCCTCTATTATGAACGCCTTTTGGCTAGCCGCGACAAGGCTTCGGTGCGGGCTGAAATCAGGGAACTGGAACCTGGCCCCACACCCGAAGATATAATCAAAGATCCATATATCCTTGAATTTCTAAAAGTTAGAGACAACTCCGATTTTCGTGAAAAGGAACTGGAAGGGGCATTGCTCGACAAATTACAGGACTTTTTACTTGAATTGGGTAGAGGATTCTCCTTCGTTGCCAGGCAGAAACGGTTCACCATAGATGGGCGCCACTTTTACATTGATCTCGTTTTTTATAACTATATTCTAAAATGTTTTGTGCTTATTGATCTTAAAGATCAGCGATCTGACCCACCAAGACATTGGACAGATGCAAATGTATGTCAACTATTTCACACGCGAATTAATGAACGAGGGGGATAGCCAACCCATCGGCATCATACTCTGTTCAGAAAAAAGCGATGCGGCTGAAAGCCGCTCTCACAGGGCATTAAGGTCAATTGCCGAAATGGCGATCAGGACCCCAAAAATAATGGTGGGCGAAGTTAGAACCAAGCTCAAATTTTTGCATCGCGTTAGAAACTTTATTTGCCCTCGGAAGAGGAATTGGCGGCCGAAATCATCCGGGAGCGGAAAAAGATCGAATTAGAACAGCGGTTGGATAAGAAAGATTAGAGGAGCCTTCCGAGGGATAGCCTATGTATATCGAATCTGACCTTTTGCCGCTCTCCGCCCTCCAGCATATCTGTTTCTGTGAACGGCAGTGCGCCTTGATCCATGTGGAGCAGGTATGGCTGGAAAACCGGTTCACCGCCGAAGGGCGAATCATGCATGACCGGGTGGATTCGGGCAAAAGCGAATCGCGGCGGGATGTGCGCATTTCCTTTGCCGTGTTGCTACGGTCCCTTCGGCTGGGTTTGGTGGGAAAGGCCGATGTGGTGGAATTTCACCGGGAGAAGGACTCGGACAGAAAAACCATCTGGCGGCCTTTTCCCGTGGAGTACAAGCGCGGGCGCCCTAAGAAAAACAACTGCGACAAGATTCAGCTTTGCGCCCAGGCACTCTGCCTGGAGGAGATGCTGGGGCACCACATTGACGGTGGTGCGCTTTTTTACGGAAAGACCCGGCGGCGACAGGATGTGGCCTTGGATGACAAGCTGCGCGCGGAGACGGAAGAGATGTCACGGCGGCTGCATGCGTTGTTCAATGCGCGGAAGACGCCCAGGCCGGTATTCGACCAGCGCTGCCCGAACTGCTCCTTCATCTCTTACTGCTTGCCGGAAACGCTGGGTGGAAAAAAGTCAGCCGGCCGATACCTTAAAGGGATCCGAGAGGGAAAATGAAAAAGCACCTCAACACCCTGTTCGTTACCACCCAGGGCGCGTACCTGAACAAAGAGGGGGAAACCGTCGTCGTATCCGTTGATCGTGAGAAGAAGCTCCAGTTGCCTGTCCATACCCTGGACGGGATCGTCTGCTTCGGCCGGGTCCTGTGCAGCCCCTATCTCATGGGATTCTGTGCGGAACGGGATGTTGCGATAAGCTTTCTGACCGAATACGGTCGCTTTCTGGCCCGGGTCCAGGGACCGGTATCCGGTAATGTGCTGTTGCGCCGGAAGCAGTATCGGCTGGCGGACAGCGAAGAAGCCTCGGCCCGCATCGCCCATTGCGTGCTGGTGGGCAAACTGGCCAATACCCGAACAGTGCTTCAGCGGGTGGTCAGGGATCACGGCGACAAGGTTGATGCGGCCGGTATCAGCACCGCATCGGATCATATTTCGGCCCTGCTCAAGAGCATTCGGTCGAACATGCCGCTGGATTCCCTGCGAGGGATGGAGGGGGATGCCGCCAGGGTCTATTTCAGCGTTTTCGATCACCTCATTGTCAACAAGGGCAACGGGTTTTCGTTCAATGGCCGAAACCGGCGGCCCCCGCTGGACCCGGTTAATTGTTTGTTGTCGTTCATCTATACCCTGCTGTTGCATGACGTGCGCTCCGCACTGGAATCCGTTGGGCTGGATTCGGCCGTGGGGTATCTGCACCGGGATCGGCCGGGCCGGCCCGGACTTGCCCTGGACATGATGGAGGAATTCCGCCCCGTCATCGCGGACCGGTTGGTGCTTTCGCTGATTAACCGAGGTCAGGCCGCGAAAAAGGATTTCATCATTCAGGAAACCGGTGCGGTAACGATGAGCGACGATCTTCGCAAAACGGTGCTGGTGGCCTATCAGAAGCGCAAACAGGACGAAATCTTACATCCCTTTCTGGAAAAGAAGGTGTCCGTCGGGTTGCTGTTTCACACGCAGGCCTTGCTGCTGGCCCGTTATCTGCGCGGTGACCTGGACGCCTACCCGCCCTTTGTCTGGAGGTAAGGACCTTGTATCTGCGGCAGACTCGACAATTACTAAATTCAGGTGATAGGCATGATGGTCTTGGTTAGCTACGATGTATCGACAAAGGATTCAGAAGGCCCCGGACGCTTGCGGCGGGTGGCAAAAATCTGTAAAAACTATGGTCAGCGGGTACAATATTCAGTGTTCAAATGCATCGTGGACCCGGCCCAGTGGGCGGTGTTCAAGCAAAAACGGATAGATCAAATTGCAACAGAAACAGATAGCCTGCGATTTTATTTTCTTGGTGCCAACTGGCGGAAGCGGGTCGAGCATGTGGGTGCGAAAAAAAGCCTAGACCAGGAGGGACTGCTGATCGTTTGAAGCCATTGCGAACCCCAAGTGCACATGATTTTCCCGGGATGTTCGCAAAATGATTTATCTACCTGTTTTAATGATGGATAAGGAGGTTATGGAATTTAACGATGAGAACTTTAACGCCATTTTTTTTGATTGTCGCGATAGTCCGGCAATTTATGATTAAAAAACAGGGCGTTAAAGAGCAGCGGTCGCCCCTTGTACGGGGGCGTGGATTGAAACTGC
>Ga0209633_10006223_pt1 | contig 10250 bp, 21 predicted proteins | sample Cruoilmetagenom1_FD_187290 | JGI IMG/M metagenome (GOLD analysis project Ga0209633, IMG submission 187290) | Oil polluted marine microbial communities from Coal Oil Point, Santa Barbara, California, USA - Sample 1 (SPAdes) (version 2) | ecosystem: Environmental > Aquatic > Marine > Oil seeps ... | reverse complement strand
TTTGATTAGAAACGCCCTTAGTCCATAGGTAAACGCTATTGTGTGGAGTGCGGATTTTCATACCTTTTTTAACAGATATTCTTGACTGCGAATTATTGTCAAAAGATAGTTCGATACTTACACCGATTGGAATATAATCAAAAGCTAACCATCTACCCGCCCCCAAATCAAAACCCCCGTTAAAGCCGTCTATTTCTTGCGAAACATCAATATTTATTTTTTGGAATGAACTCATTTTTTACCCTTTTTTATTTTATTTTTGCCTATGTAATAAATAACACCAACACCAAGCAACACGCTTCCAATTTTTAAGACTTCTGCCGTCTGCTTATTGTCTGCATTATTTGAGCTAACCAAATTTAGCAAGGTATTATTTAGACTTGATATAGACTTATTACTGCTCTCTGAGCTATTTTGCATAGCATTAGTAAAAATTTTATTCCCATCACTTAATACATCACTTAATAATGCACTACTATTTTTAAAAGTATTGCTTATTAGTTCGTTACTGTAAGCGATGCTATCAGCGATAGGCTGAGTGTCAATATCGTTTTTTATGCTCGTAGTGGTGTTTACAGTTGTATAGTTACTTGTACTCTGTGAGCTTGTAGAACTTCCGCCTTTACCCATTATAAACCCTCTCTATTTGTACGCTTTGAACTTCGCCCCCAACTTTTAGCGATAAGCTCGCACTCTGTGGCGTGGCGGAAGTGTGTAAATTCATTTTTAAGCTATTCGCCATATTTAAAGCCTTAGCCATTAAAATTTTAATGGCATTTGATTTTCTATAATTTTGTTTTATGTATGTACCAGTAACATTTAAACAAGGGCTTGTTAACTCGCAATTATCATCAATGTTTAAAATTAATAACCCTATAATTCGCCCCTTATCTTCCGCAATAAAAACATAATGAAAAGATGAATAAATCCAACCTAGCAAAACCCTTTTAAAAGTCTCTTTATCGCTAATTTTTCTATGAGGATAGAAAGTTATAAGCATATCTCTATACATTTGAGAAACTTCTGCAAGTTGTTTTTTATTTGCTAATTTAATATTCATTCATCTCTCTCTTATATTTTTAAAAGCAAAAAGCCTATTACTGCCCCACCAAAAAGAAAAGGCAAAAGAGAGGGAGCATTTTCTATATTAACGCCTTTCGCTTCTGCTTCCGCTTCTTCTTCCAATGGTACGGGCTCAAGCTCTGCAAGTTCTATATTATCAAGCATATTATTTTCTATTAAAAAAATATAAAACAACACCACCAACAACAACACCACCAACACCAAAGAGGATGCTATTATCTTTGGTTATTGCACTTTTGGCTGTATCAAATACACCGATACCGCCCTCCGTGTCGCCCTTCATAACTGCCCCACCGCTACCGCTTCCGCCTAAACCTACGCCAACACTTGCCGTTACTTCGTCCTTGTTTAAGGCTTCCGCACTTGCTCGATTTTCTAAGCTATTAGTTAAGTCGCTGTCGTTATTTTCGCCTATATTCAAAATAGGCGTGTAAGTGATAGCATTTGTTAAGGTCTGACTAGCTGATGCACTACCCCCACCAAATAAAGCCATAATTTACAACTTTAGCAAAGAGGTTAAAACAACACCACCAACAACAACACCACCAACGATAAAAAGCGTTTTATTATCTATCATACTGTTATTAGCATTATTATTATTGTTTAATGTCGTGTCTAAACTACTGCTTTGCGTGGGCGGTGTAACATTAGACAGCTTTGCCATAGTTAGATTATAATCCCGTGCATCTGACTTATCTTTATTGTATGAGCCGTAAACATTTATAGCACTACTGAAAAAGTCCTCCATAATTAAACACCTAGCGGAATAGCTTCAAAATAATCTGAGTAAACTTCAACAAGATTGTCTGTACCTGCACTTACTACATCAAGCTCTACGCTTAACTGTAAAAAGCCACCCTCTGCACGTCTTGTATCTATGAATTCAGTTCCGTGACCACGTTCTGAAAAATCAATAACCAACATCCCGTTAATCTCTGATTCGTTCCCACTTCTCGATTTTCGCATCATTTTAGATTTAATTTGCTGTGCTGTAAGCTGTTTGATAATTTTAGACCCTGCTTTAATAACAACACCTTTCACAATATCATCGCTAAGAATATTATCTTTAATTCCAAAAATTGTTATTTGCTTATAAAGCATTTCAGTCGGAAGTCTGATTTCTTCTTTTGGATTCGTTGCACTGATTTTTTTAGATTGCATAATCTCTTTAAAGAAGCCATAATCAAAATCTCGGTTAAGATTCTCGATAGCCGTTTCCGATACTGTTACAGTACCATCAACAATTGTAACACCATTCCCTACACTTGTATTACTTCCAAAAGTACACTTTAAATCTAAATTTTGAAAACGATAAGTTGGAAATATGCTGTCAATCGGTCTTCGCATATCAAACATATTCATAGGCACAATTATTTCAACCCAAGAAGTCAAGCCGTTAGCATCTGAGGTAACATCAATATGATTATGCGGAACAATTCCATCATTCTTAAGATTATTCAAATACATTTTTAAGGCATTAACCATCTTAATATTATTTCTACCACCTGCAACGATTCTAATCTCTGTTATCAAGCGAATTAAATCCGTTACGCTAAAAGTAGCATCTACCCCGTTATTGTGCGTAACTGAAAGCATAAGGCTGTAATGTTTAACTTCGTTTTCACGATTAAGCTGTATTGTCTTTGTCGTTCCTGCTTGATAATCCATTAGCCCGATTTCTATATCAGTGCCTAAAGGTCTTAAATAAGGCATTATTTGCCCCCTAATGATTGTGGAAGTTTATCCGCTAAAACCATGCTAAAAATAGCTCCACCAACAACAACACCAACACCGAAAACTATTGCGTTTTTATCAATATATTTTTGCATTATACGTTCGCCCCTTTTGCTCTCGCAACATTTACCACTAAAGCCAAAACAACACCCGTTGTCACGCCCGTAATTAATTTAGTTACCATCTGTAACCCCTTTTTGTATTTATTTATGACCTTATTTAAAGTCATTAAGTAACTCAAATTCATATTTGAATTTCTTAATAACCTCACTAGAAGTGTCGTATCTTAGATATTGATAATCTTCTAGCCCGTCCGTTAATACCTCTAAATCCTTTATATTTGTATTATTTGATAAATAGTCAAGCATAGGCTTATTTTGTACCTTACCGATATAGTAAATGTCCGTTTGCTGTGCTAAAACTTTTGGAATGTTTTGCGTAGCTCTCGCCGTTGCTATGAAGTTAAATTCTTGGTGTCTACCTCTGTTACAAAACTGATAAAATGCGTGTTGATTTGATACATTTGCCGTTCCTAGTGTCATGTCGATTTCATCATTTACGATTAAGCACCCGTTTAAAAACTTACTCTTTAAAAGGTACTCATAAAACTCATTAGCTTCATTTGGTTTCAAAGCTATTAAAATACGTCTCTTAAATCCTCTGAAATCCTCTAAATTTTCATAGTCAAGGAAATAGCTTACTAATTGCTTTAAAGTCTTATGTACCCCTTGAAATTGATTGTACGAGTCTATAATGAGCGTGGGCTTCTGCTTTGTCATAGTTAATAAATATTCGACAACGGTTTTACCATTCCCCGATTTACTTAGTATTAATGAAAATTCTTTGCTTTTGCCCGTAACCAATGTCATTTATTTACTCGCTCTCACTTGGTGATTGGTTGTCATTATCTGAATGTATAAATAGCTTAAAACTGTAATGTCTAGGTTATTATCTTCATTCGGTATTTTAAATGCTTTTTCTTTATATAAATTATTTCTATAAGTAACGTGAACAAGTGTAAATTCTCCCGTATCCTCGAAACTTATTTCTTTTATTTCTGAGTCATTTACTAGATATTTTTGCCCTAGAAATTCAATTACATTACTCCTCATTTTCTACCTTTTCACGTTTTAATATTTTATTTTTTATGTCATTTATTTTGTTAGATATATTTTCAAACCCAACTAAACGAGATATAAAATAAGAAACACTTAAGCCTATTATAATTTTTGTTATATGACTTGATTTTATGTCAATCTGCTGTATATTTTCATCCGATTGCATAGCTTTAAGGGTAACGCCCATTACTTCGCTGTCTAATTTCTGATAGTCACCACTTTTTAAGCTAGATTCTAAAGTTCCTTTAAGTGATAAAATAGCCCCTAAATAGTCAAAATCTTCTTGCTTTTTCTTATCTTCTTTTTCGGCTTCTTTAGGCTCATTTATTTTGCCCTTAAGTGCTTCGATTAACTGCTCTTTGTTTAGCTTGTTAAACTTGCTTTTAGAGATATTTAACGTGTCATAAGAAATATTATTAATTTTTAAAGCTGTTAAGATGATGTCTCGTGTATTATCTTCGGCTAATTTTTTGCTAGGTATTGACAAGTCAAGCCCGTGAGCTTCACTTTCTTTACTTCTTGGAGCTGTTGCTTCTTCGTGTATCTCTTGTAAATCTTCCACTAGAAAATCATTCCCGTTTTTTGATTCGTTTCCACTTCTTGGCTCTTTCCGTTTTGTAGCTCTTTTTCTCTTGTTTCGGCATCTTTTTTATTACCTTTTAAAGCCAAATACCCAAAACCTAATCCAACAACTAAAACCCCTAAAACAATTTTTATATTTGATTTTTTAGGCTCGTCTTCTTCAATTTCAAATTCTGAAATATCTTCGTGATTAGCTTCCGCTTCTGCATCTAACTTTCTTTTATTTGCTTCAATTTTAATAGCTTTCTGCACGTCTTTATTTACTTCCTCGCTAATATCTTCTATACTCTCGATTATCTCCGCTAATTCTTCTTTAGGTGCTAGGGTTTCATTAGCTGTAACCTTTGTTACACTCCCAACGCTAGGGGGTGCAACTGTTCCGCTTTCTTCGCTAGTCGGATTGTTGGACGTTTGGAGCGGATTAAGATTATTTTTCATTTTTTACACCATTAATCTTTTCTAAACTTCGCCCACCAACATATGCGATTGTAATTGTGATAAGTAAACTTTCAATAATAGGAATATAGCTTTCATTAATTGAAAATTGCCCGATATTACCATCAGATAAAACAATTGCACCAAATAAAAAATAAGAGAAAAAAGCCATAAACGGGCGTACCATTCGAGTGATAAAATTTAAATTATCATTAGTCCATCTTTTCGTAATTTCTTGTTCGTATTGAAACTCTAATTTTTTAGCATTTTGTTTAGAGGTAGCTTTAATTTTTACTAGTTTGTTTTTAGCTTGTAAGCGTTCTTCGTCACTTGTAAACGTCTCGTCTATAACCTCGCCTACGCTGTCTATAATTTCGTCTGCTTGACTTGTAAAAAAGCTGAGTAGCCCCATAAAAAAACCCTTATAAAAAATTTTAGTGTCGCTGTAATGTGTACGACTGATAAACGAATACTAGGGTAAAAAAGGTTAATATAAAATTAAGTTTAAGGATTAAAGTATAGTTTTTATTTTTAAGGTTTATTTTATATCGTGTGTACGGCTTCTATTTCGCTCGGCTCGAACGCTAAAGCGTTTAAGAAAGCGATTGAGCCTTGATATTTGAGCTTTTTTTATGTTTGATAGTTTTTCGATTCTCTTTCTTGTTTTTATTGCGTGTATATGTACCTCTTTAGTGTTGATATTCCCTCTTATAGCTTTATACTTCTTATGTGCTTGTAAGGCTTTCTTTCTACCATCTGCAAGGGCTTTGCGTATCTCTGCTTTCTTCTCTATATGTATAGGGAGCAAAATGTGCGATTTTTTAGGCTTAGTCTTAAATATGTTTGATACTTTAGTGTCACTTTTGCCCTTGCTTATATTAAAAATTCTTTCATAAGATAATCTTGATTTATCTGCTTTTGTAGAATAACTATAAATCTTTTTTAGTGTAGTAGTTAAAGGATTATTATAGTCATTATATTTTTTGTACTTTTCATCTAGTTCTATTTTTATATCTATTATGTCAAAGTCAAATAATTGACTCTCAAATAAAGGCAAATTATTAGTAAGTAGAATAATATGTAAATGTGGCAAAAGTTCTTTATTACCTTTACTCTTTGTAATTTCTTTAAAAGATATATATTCACTATTATAAAAAGGGTGCTTTTTGCTTCTACGCTTTGAGCTATTAGTAAGATATTGATTATATATATCTATATTGCTATTGTGTATGTCAAAATCTTTTACTAAATCTTTCGGAGTGATTGTAATATATTTAGCATATTTAAACTTTTTTAGCTGTTTGTCTGTAATGTGTGAGAGGTGTTTATCAAGTGATTTTTTAGCGTGGATTTTATGGCACGTTTCACATTCATGTATCTTTTTGCATCTTGAGTGAGGTTTGCAAGAGGTGTGTGTACGGCTGTAATTTAGGGCGTTTGCCCCTTGCATTACTGCGTTTTTTGTGTTATAATTTTGCATAAGTTGAATAGCTTCAAACTCTTAGAATTGGCGTTCTATAATAGAGTTTGAGGCTTTTTTTTTGCCTTTTTTTTAAATTCCCGTATTATATCTTTTTTTCTGTATGTTTTTTATATTTAGCTGTCTTCTGGTATGTGTTTGTAAGTTCGTCTTTTTCGTATCTTGTATTAAACCACGTTCTTAAACTCTGAGCTTTAAAACCTAAATCTTTTTTAAAGTCTAGTAATTGGCATATTTTTTCAAAGCTAATGTTTGCCGTTTCTCTAAAGTTATATATTGCTTGTTCGTGTGCATCGTACTTACTACTTCTAAAGTCTTGTTTATGTCCTAGTATTCCCTTACCTTTTCTACTTGCTAAGGCTTGTCTAGTTCTCATAGAGATAATATTTCTCTCAAACTCTGCAAACATTCCCAAAAGTTGTATAAACATTTTAGACATAGGGTTGTCATCATTGTACTTTATTGTTAAACCCTCTTTAATTAGTATCACATTTACTTGCATACTTTTAAAAGTGTCAATAATTACTTCTAGTTCTTTAACGCTTCTTGCTAATCTGCTAAGTTCACTTACTAGAAGATTGTCGCCCTTTTCAAGCATGTTGAATAATTCATTGATTTTTCTATCTTCTAAAGTTTTACGGCTAGATATTTCAATGTCGATTATTTTATCTATTATCATTTTATTATTAAGTATGTATCTTTCTAATTCTCGTTTCTGATTAGATAAATCTTGTTTATCTGTACTAACTCTTATATATCCAATATTTGCCATTTTTAACCCTTTTTATGTTGTTGTATTGTTTAAACCTTTTAAACATGCAAAACTATATCATAATTATATTTTAAAAACAAGCGATTAGGAAATATTTTTAGCACTCGTTAAAGGAACGTTTAAACAATAATTTCATTAGTACACATTCACTTCACAATGTTATAGTAAAATATGTAATAGAAAAAGGGGATAAAATGAAAAACGATAACCTAAAAGAAAATCATAAAAAGCATAATAAAAAAAGAACTAAAGAAACCCAAAACGCTCTTGGTATAAAAAATCTTAAAAGAAGGGTTAATATTACTATAAGTGGAAGTGTGTGGGACGAAATAGAAAACTTGGATATGGAAAGTAAATCTAAATTTATAGAAGATTTATTGAAGCAAGAAATAAAAAAACACAAAGAGAATAGTTAAAGTTTTTTTATTTCTTTTATAGTCTCTTTAGCTCCAAGCCTTTCCAAAATCAATAACTCAACTATGTATATGCTCCTAGTTCCTTGATGTCCTAATACTCCACCGATAGCAACGGCTAGAAGTTCGTTAACCCCTGCACCTAGCAAACCGATATAAGCTAAAATTGTAATACCCATTGTTACGAAAGCATCGTATAAAAAAAGTAGTATTTTTTTATTTATAGTATTTTTATTATGTTCTCGTCTTGCATAAGTTATTATTGCTCCCCATAGCCCTGCTACAACCGCCATAAAGTAAGAAAGTGAAGAAACATCATTAAAATTATTCGGCATAATTAAACCCTCTTTTTGAAATATTCATATAATAGAAAACTAGCACCAACAATTAAAACTAATTTTATAGACTGTGCTTGTATTTCATTCGCTACATTCCCAACATATCCGTTTATATCTTCTTTGCTGTTTTGCTGATTAGTAGCGGGATTAATTTCGGGCGTTCCAAAAATTTCTTGGCTTATTGTTTGCCCCTTTATCGCTTGTTTTCCTGCTGTCATAAAATAACTATTTTCATCATTCCACTTAGCCCACGCTATAACCTCTCCCGCTGTAAACGGGCTTTTTGGATAATCTTTTTTAAGCGTGTTATTCATAGCACTTACAACAAAATCACGGGTGTCAAAATAATCGAAATAACCAAAATAATCATTTACATATTCGCCCACTTCTTGATTCTTAGTCATTAAACAACCTCACTATAATTATATTGTGTTGCTCTGCCGTCATAGTACCAAGCTACTTTTTGAGTCTTTGAATAATCAATATCAACGTGTATAAAATTACTACCAAAACCAAAACGGGTAAAACCTACTTTTATAAGTGCTTGTTTTATAATTTCTCTATTGCTCGGATTTACCGCAATATCTACCGCTAAACCCTTAATATGTGAGCTTGTGGGATTTGATAAACTTTCGGGGTGATTTTCATCGCGATATCCACTATTTATAATAAATGGTACTCCCGCAATTTCACGGGCTTTATCTAACATTTTTATAAGTTTAGGGCTGATTTTGTTCGCCCCGCTTATCTTGTCCGCAAACTCATTACGATTAAAATATTTATAATTAAATTGTTTTTTCAACATATATAACCCCCCTAATGTCATAATAACCGAAATTTTAAGCAAGTTTGTCACGTTCTGCCCGTAGCGTGTCCGCTTCTGCATTTAATCTTTCTAGCTTTTCAATATCAGAACTACTGTTAATATTTTTACTTATGGCTCTAAGCGGTCTTATGCTCTCTAAATCTATCTTTTGAAGCCGTGTATCTATTTCCAAGATTCTTAAATTTTTTATATCTTCTTGCGTTGGAGTTGGCGTGATTCCTGCACTTATCCATTCGTTAATGGCGTATTGATATTTATTATTAGAGACTATTGTCATTAAAGGCTCTTCTAAAATTTTGCTATTTCTATGATATTGAACTGCACTTATGTTTTTTGCTAAAGTGCTTTTAATAGTTCTTTCAACTCCATCAATTATCACAATATTATCTATGTATGTAAATTCTTTTAAATCTTCAAATTTCATTAACTATCCTTATATTTTAATACAAAACATCATAGTGACATTTCTTGGTCTTGTTTCGGTAGTTCCTGAATTTCCCGTATCACCTGCGGGAGAATTATTAATTGTTATAGCGTGGGAGTGACTGCCTGAATAACTCACATTTTGAGAAAAATTAAAACTTTGATTCCCGTTACTACCTGATACGCTGTATCCGCTTCCGTTAAAGCCACCTTTTACGGAATGTGTGTGTGAACCCGTACTGTTAGAGCTTCCTGTGTGTTTATGCTGTGGTGTGCTGTGGCTGTGTGGCTTAGTGTCCTCGCCTTGACTGCTTCCAATAGTTCGCCCACTATCAACACCACGTCCATTATCAAAACCTCTTATAAATTCCCCCCTTAAATCGGGTAAATTAAAAGTAGTGCTATTATCTCCCACGCCATAATTGGTTGATATTACTGCAAATAATTTGCTGTAAGTGATTCGACTTACTGCTTCCCCGTTGCACTCTAAATAGCCTTTTGGCAAAATATCAGAATGTGCAAACGTTGCTACGCTTCCAATAGGTACGGAATAAGAAATAAGTTTTTTTATTAATCCAACGCTTAACATATTAAGATTCCAAAATCGTCAAAATAATATCGTTACTATTCTCATTATGAAAAGAGATACTATTTATGTTATTTATATTTAAAATTTCTTCATATATAGGGTATTTTATGCCGTTGTTGTCAAGCTCAATGTGTGTCTCATCAGTAGAGTGGACTCTAATTTTTTTGGAACTATCTTTGGAGTATAAAAAAGAATTACCCGAAACAATAGTTTTTTGAATAGCGACACCATTTGGAATGAATTCTAAAATGCTACTTAGTTCTGAGGTGTCTATGTCTGAAGGATATATAATATCTGTATCCTCTGAACTCCAATGATTCACGACTGCCATTTGATTAGAAACGCCCTTAGTCCATAGGTAAACGCTATTGTGTGGAGTGCGGATTTTCATACCTTTTTTAACAGATATTCTTGACTGCGAATTATTGTCAAAAGATAGTTCGATACTTACACCGAT
>Ga0209633_10006221_pt1 | contig 10251 bp, 8 predicted proteins | sample Cruoilmetagenom1_FD_187290 | JGI IMG/M metagenome (GOLD analysis project Ga0209633, IMG submission 187290) | Oil polluted marine microbial communities from Coal Oil Point, Santa Barbara, California, USA - Sample 1 (SPAdes) (version 2) | ecosystem: Environmental > Aquatic > Marine > Oil seeps ... | reverse complement strand
CAAAAATCACAGTATCACCAGGTACAAAATCAAATTTGTTCCAAACTACACTAGGTGCCTTTGGTTGAGCTTCCACATCGGCCTCAGTACTCTCATCTGTCGAATCTGTTTTATCAGATTTTTGCTTGTCCTTATTCTTTTTATCGCTTTTTGCTTCTTTATCTTTGTCTTTATTTTTACCATCAATGGTATCTTCTACATCATCAAACTCTTTATCGATTTGTTTATCGACACGTCGTTCGGCACGTTTTTCGGCTTCGCGCTCAATTTTATCTTCGGCATGTTTTTTTAACTTTTTAAAAAATTGTGCTTCTGCATGTTGTGGTGCTACAAAAAACGCCACGAGAATGATTGAAATTTTGAGAAAGGTTTTCATGTGTTTATGGTTTTGGTGCTCGGCAATAAGATGCTAAACAAATTAATATTACTATTTATTCTTTTATTAGTTTAAATGTGCCTGTATGATTAGCTACGCGGACTTTAATAAAGTATGTACCACTATTTAAATCTGACACATCAAGTGATAAAATGGTAGTTAAAGGTGTACTGTTTTTAACTTCTTGTCCAAGCATATTATAAATGCTTATCTGTTCTATATTTTGTTCTGCTGATAGATTCAATATATCCGTTACAGGATTAGGATGGTATTCGAAACCTACTGCAATTAAATCATCAAAACCTAAGGTATCTACTTCTTCTAAACAGATATTTACAGCACCAAAATCATTGTTATTATACTCCCAAATTCTTAGATAATAGGTATTTCCTACAGTTAAACCTGTGATAGGATTACCTTCTGTTGTGTTCATGCTAATAGTAGCACAAGTTATAATATCACTATTATCACCAGATGCTGAATCATATAAAGCATATCCCATTGCATCCCAATCACCAGGACTAGCTCTTAAAACTCTTATACCTCCTGAAGCTGGTACTACAAATTTATACCATGAATCACCACCAGCATAACTTGCACAAGCAGGAATATCGTTTATAGCTTCTGAACTTGTTACGCCATTGTTATTCCATACTGTTGTTGGGTTTGTACATCCTGCATCTACTGCATTTACAGCTACTAAAATGGCACCCGTTGCTTCATCATTAATAGGTGGCGTACAAGCGACATTTAAATTAAATAAACCTGTATTAGCTCCATATCCCATAACATATATATAATAGTCCGTTTCTGGTAGGGTTTCTATTTCAATATAAGGTTGATTTCCTGTAGTGTCATCATCATTTGCAACACAGGTTAGTGTATCACAATCACCTGAATATATTGTCATTTTTGTATCAAATTCTGCCGTAGTCCAAAAAGCAGTAACGCCACCTCCATTAGTTGGTACAAAGTGATACCACACACCTAAATTTGAAGTGTGGACGCCACAATCAGAAGAACCAGAACTGGTAGCGCCTGCATTATTGCCTTCTAATTGATCACCACAATTAATTTCTATGGCATCTGCACATAAATCATTACTTGGTGGTGAAAAGTTTGTATTGATAGTAAGGTTTCCTGTTTCTTGAAAATCAGTTGAATTACCAAAGTGTCCCGCATTAATCCAATATTGTGTGCCTGCTACTACATCAATAGTTACGGCTTCTTCTGCACCAGTTCCTCCTATATCACGAGAGCCTGCACAAGTAAATGTGCCACAAGAACCTGTATATACTGCTAATTCTACGTCAAATTCAGCTGCAGTAACGTCAATATTAAGTTCACCAGCAAAAGTAGGTGTAAAGGTGTACCAAACTCCATCGTTCATTCCATTACCACAAGCCGTTATAAATCCATCATTATTTTCAGTACCATCCATTATTTGTGTGTTGGTATAGCCATTAGGGTCTATAACAATGGCATTATCACAAACGTCATTAGGTGGCGGATAACTTAAATTGATTATAAGATTTCCTGTTTCTTGGATATCAGTTAAACCACTGTAGTATCCTGCATTAATCCAGTATTGTGTGCCTGCTAGTGCATTAACAACTACTGTTTCTGTTCCAGTAGAAACATCACTTTGACCATTACATGAAAATGACCCACAAGAACCTGAATATACTGCTAGCTCAACATCAAATGCAGATGCAGTAACATCAATAACGACTTGAGCATCAGAAGCAGTTGTAAAGGTGTACCAAACTCCATCGTTCATTCCACTAGCACAATCAGTTATAAATCCATCATTATTAGTTGTACCATTCATTGATTGTGTGTTGGTATAGTAATTAGACGTTATTACAACGGCGTCTTCACAAGCATCGTTTAGAGGACCATATGTAAAGTAATATTTTTTATCACTAGCATACGTATTATACTCCGAAGGCAGAATAGCATTATTGGCTGTAGTTGTACTAATTGTTACTGGATTACCAGGCGTAACACTCATAAAATTATCTCCCGAAGTCCCTGCATTTAAGCCTATTGAAGCTCCACGCCCTGTAGTTTCTTCAACAGATACAGCACCATACTCAAAACTAATATCATTTGAGGTCTCGTATAAGTTCATTATAAAATTCACTCTACTATTTAAATTCCACCACGAAACACGCCATTCTATAGCAAGAGTTCTATTAGGTGAAGTACCCGAAACTTTGTAAACAATTTGACCACCATCTGAAATTCTTAGATACAAATCATCCCATAAAGGAGCAATGATATCGGTTACATTTTCTGCTGTACCATCTAGCTCATTACCACCATATACATCAGAACCGGTAAAGGTTACCGCACCATTAACACCAACTGTTAATTCATCGTAAACTGTACCAGCAAATTCAAAATCGAAACCTATATTGATGGTTTCTTCGCCACCATCACTATTTTGATTATATAAAATTGCTGTAACGCCTCCACCTATACCTTGATAACCACCGGTTATAGTAGAACTTGTAATAGTATAATACTCAGAAATGTGTTGTGCAAAACTGGTTGTTGCTAAAAGTATTGCTGCTAAAAATAGTATTGTTTTTCTCATAATAATTTATCGTTTAATGATTTTATAAGATTTCATTTGTTTTGTTTGTTCGTCTGTAATAAGAAGCATATAAACTGCTTTGGGTAGTTGTTTAAATGCGATACGCTCGCTATCAGTATTTTTAATTTGATAAGCTGCGACCTCTTTTCCTAAAAGATCATAAATTGTAATATTATAATTCCCTAAAGTAGAGAAGCTAATGGTTACAAAATCAATTGCTGGGTTAGGATACAACTGCACACCTGCTAATTGTGTATAATCCTCTAAACCAACTGTGCTTATAATATCGGGCGATAAAAAACCTTCGGAGATATGAATAGCTCCGTTGGTGTTTTCTTGTACGGCTACTTCACCCAAAGTATATACCATGGTTAATGTGCCGTTTGTGGTGCTTGCACCACCGCTGTCTATACTACTTTTTTTGATAGCTGTTTGGCTAAAGCTTGTTAAGCTGATAAATAGTATTAGTATGCTTGTGATTTTTTTCATCATTAATTATTTTTTAAATACAAGTATCTCAAAACCTGGGTTATGGCCCATAGTTTCTGCTCCTGCATTCGTTAGATTCCCATTTAAATTATACTGTTTTATTAAAATTCCACTTGTATAAGCCTCGTTATCTACGATGGCTATTGTAGGAATAAAATCATCTGGATAGTCTCCTGAAAAAACTGTAACTTGTACTATAAGTTTTAAAAAATCAGAATACGTGCTATAATCATCAAATATTATTAGGTATTTACCTACACCTCTGTATTCAACAGAAAATCCATCCGTAGAAATAGTATCCCATATATACAAAGGATCACCAACTGAAAGTCCAGACCCTATACTAAATCTACCATACATTAAAGCTTTCAAATCTGCATCACCCGTTGCTGTACTATGAATTTCATTAGCACCCATTTCTAAATCAGTCGTTACATTGCCCGTAACTGCAAGATCTCCTGTAACACCAAGACTACCTGAAACAGTTGCATTATTGTAGGCGTTTAAATCACCATTGAAAATATTAATGTCATTATCGGCATCTATTCCACCTGCAGTATAAATGGCTCCTGTATGGTTTACTTTAAATGTTAAGTCTCCTCCTGCTCTTGCTTCAATGAATTGCGCATTTCCAGAAGTTGGCACTGTACCAAACTCTAGATTGATAATATTATCTTCTTGTACAGGAGAATCAACTATAAAATCAACCAATTCGGAACTTTCTACCGTTGGGACTTCAATATACAGTCGCTCTCCGTGATTCATAGAATCATCACCAATTACCACTCGATCTGTTGGCATTAATTTATCAGCCGATTTAGCATGCGGTACTGTTTTAAAAGCGGTTGTTCCCATATCTGTAAAACCACTACCAATATTTACTTCTACTTTTAAAAATTGTTCTTTACGCCAATCTATGGTTGGCCAGTCGCCTGTTTCATAATCTCCTTCGCCTATATTGACCACGACTATACCGTTGGCATCAGTGTTCACTGCATGTGTTTCTTGGTACACACTGGTTGTGCCACTTTCTAAAATGGTAAACTTTAGGTCAATTGATTGACTTGCCACTACGGCACCTGCATCTGAAATGATGGCTTTGTAGTTAATGCCTTCTTGGGCAAAACTGGTTGTTGCCAAAAGTATGGCTGCTAAAAATAGTAGTGTTTTTTTCATGTGATTTGTTTTAATGATTTTTCTTTGGTTTAAATAACAGGACAAAAATAGATGAATATAGCTTTTTTTACTTCATCATAAAGGGTGATTCACATCACCCGAAAGGGTGATTTTTGGACAAAAAACCCAGTATTTATGGTACATAAGTAAGGCGGTCCTTTTTTATGCTGAAAATACTTTTTTGAATAAAGTGCTTTTTGATCATTGTCACTAGTCTCTATCATAGAACTGCAAAATGTATTTATTATATCATCTAATACAATAATTCATCCTTAGTGAAATTGAAAGGTCATTTTAGAAAATAGCCGTGTGGTCTGAGGTTATTTTTTTAATGGCTTGGACCCTATTTTTCACATCAAGCTTTGCGTAAATATTAGAAATATGCGTTTTTATCGTATTATTTGAAACAAACATTTTTTCAGCTATCTCCGTATTATTTAAACCTTTTGAGATGTGCAATAAAACTTCAACTTGACGCTTAGAGAGTTCGTATTCATCAAATTTATGTGAGATGTCTTTTGGAGTAGATTTTTTTTCGCTCTTTCTCTCGAGTTCATCAATATATAATAAGTAATTCTGAAGTTCTGTATTCTTTTGCTGAATTTCTAAATCGTTATTTCGTCGATATAAAACCAATAAAAATAACAAACCTGAGATAATAATTAGACTCACCAATAAACTTAAAATAAATCGCCAATAATTTGAGTTTGCTTTATCATCACTTAGCTCTTTTGATTTGGCTAAATCTTGAATAACTTGATCTTTTTTATATGTTTCGTGTGCAACATAAGAACTTATGATGTTTTTTTGCGAAACTTCATTAACAATGCTATCGTGATAAGCCGTGGCGAACTGTTGGGTAATTAAGGCATTTTTATAATCCTTAATTTGTGTATAATAATTGGTCAAAGCTTTATAAGCCAAAGTGCTATTCTCTTTAGACTTTACCTGTTTGGCATTTTTTAATCCGAGTTCGATATTAGTTTTGGCCTTTGCATATTGCTTTAATTCTAGTTGATTTATCCCAATATTAACTAACGTATTGCTTAAATAACGCTTATTTTTATACTTTTTAAAATCTGGGATGGCTTTTTGATAAAACTCGATTGATTTGTTATAATCACCTTTTTTTTGATACAACAAGCCAAAGAAGTTGTACTTAATAGCAGTACTTTCTTTTCTAGGGTTTTTAATAGACAGTTTTAAAGCCTTATCAAAATAATAATAAGCAGAGTCATATTCTTTTTGATATAAGAAAACCTCACCTACATTTGCAAGCCCATATTCTTGCCCTCTTGGGTTTTCAGTTTCGGTTTCTATCGTTAAGGCTTTTTTTAAATAATGTAATGCTTCATTATATTGCTCTGTGTTTAATAATACATTGCCCATTCCGTTTAACGAAATAGTGATACCTTTTTTATCATCAATTTTTTCTGCTAATTTGAGTGCTTTAAAATAGTTATCAAATGCTTCTTTCTCGAGATTTAATTTTCTATAAGTTACGGCTAAACTCGTTAAGCACTTGGCTATTTGAAATGTATCAGTAGTTTGTTCAAAAAATGTGAGCGCTCTTTTATGATGTATCACAGAATTGGTATAATCTTGATCGTATCGTGCTGTGATGCCCATTCTATTGTAACAAACTCCAATTCCTTTAATATAATAGATTTCTTTAGCAATTTCTAAGGCTTCATCTAAAATATCAGCTCTAATATTTTTAGTTCGAGATGATTTTTTATAAAGGTAAATTAAGTCATCTACTTTTTGTTTTGAATTGGGTTTTATTTTTTGAATTTGATAAAGACTATCTATGTTAATAGGTTTACTTTGTCCTCTAGTTTGATAGATGGAAATTAAAAATATAAATAGCAGAAATTTATACATTTTTAGCATCATAAATAATTTCTCAGGAAAGCTTTCTATTCCTATTTTTTAAATAACAATTGCACAATAATACTTAAATTTTTTAGCAAAAATCATGATAAATGTTATTTTACTCCATTAAATAACATTTAGATAACAGACAAAATTTTCAAGAAAAGAAAGCAAGCCTTAAGGTTTCAAATATTTGTAATATTCTTGCGCTGCAATATCTAGTTCTTCATACCATGCTTCACCAAATTTACGAATCAAAGCTTCTTTAACAAATTTATAGGTAGGCACTTTGAGTTCTTTCCCCAAAATACAGGCATCATTACAAATCGGCCATGCGTGATAATTTACTGCAGTTAGGCTACTATATTCTTGTATGCGAATGGGATAAAGATGACAAGAAATTGGTTTTTTAAAATCAATTACCCCTTTATTATTTGCCTCTTCAATACCACATTTTGCAATTCCTGCTGAATCAAAAATAGCATACGCACATTCTTTTTTATTGACTAGAGTCGTTTCAAAATCACCAACAGGATTGGTTGTATGGAAACCATGCTTTTCAATAGCCTCAATTCCTTCGGCTCGTAAAAAAGGTTTTACTTTTGAATATATTTGTTCCAGAATTTCTGTTTCTTCCTTTGTCACTGGCGCTCCAGCTTCTCCTTCTACACAACAACTACCTTTGCAAGCGTTTAAATTACACACAAACTCTTTATCTAAAATGTCTTCTGACACAATGGTTTTCCCTACTTGAAACATAGCCGTAAAATTAATCAAATATTTCATAGTATATTTACACAGAATCATTTGTGTAATTCTATTAAATAATTACTTTTGCCGCCGAAAAAATATTTTATATTAAATTTACAAGCTAATTGTATTCTAAAAATTACGAAAAATGAATTTTAGCATTAAAGAAATTATTACTGCCACAATGATTTTATTTGCAGTGATTGATATTATTGGAAGTATTCCTATTATCATCGATTTACGAAATAAAGTAGGACATATTCAATCTGAAAAAGCCTCTTTTGTCTCGGCACTGATTATGATTGCTTTTTTGTTTATTGGAGAAGGACTTTTGAACCTTATTGGTATTGATGTAAATTCTTTTGCCGTTGCAGGTTCTTTTGTGCTACTCTTTTTAGCGCTTGAAATGATATTAGGCATCAAACTTTATAAAGATGATGCTCCTGAATCGGCAAGTGTTGTTCCCTTGGCTTTTCCACTAATTGCTGGTGCTGGTAGTATGACAACTATTCTGTCTATCAAGGCAGAATTTGAAACGATTAATATTTTAATTGCAATTATCGTGAATATTCTGTTTGTATATGGCGTTTTAAAATCATCAAGACGTTTAGAGAATCTATTTGGAAAAGGTGGTCTTTCGGTTATTCGTAAGATTTTTGGCGTAATCCTTTTAGCGATAGCGGTGAAACTATTTGCCTTTAACATTCAAGGTTTGTTTGTTCATTAGTCCATGGACGATAGACGATAGACAAAAATAATAGGTACACTTAATAGATGCAATTAGCGTTTTGCGTTTAGCGAAAGAACACTCATTAAAAATATCTAGATTCTGAATTCTGAATTCTGAATTAAATTAGTATCTTTGCGCCCGCCTTGGAATGAATTCAAGGTGTTTTAAGTATAATAAATTCATAATCAAAAACTTATGTACGCAATCGTAGAGATGGCAGGGCAGCAATTTAAAGTTGCAAAAGACCAAAAAGTTTTTGTTCATCGTTTACCGGGTAAAGAAGGTGACAAAGTAACCTTTGATAAGGTGCTTTTGTTAGACGATGGCAAAGTAACTATTGGCGCCCCAGCTATAGCAGGAGCCGCTGTAACGGCTAAAATCTTAAGTCACCTAAAAGGTGATAAAGTAATCGTTTTTAAGAAAAAACGTCGTAAAGGTTACCGTAAAAAAAATGGTCACAGACAAGCCTTTACTGAAATTCAAATTGAAAGCATTGCTGCTTCAGGTCACAAGTCTACAGCTAAAGCTAACAAGGAAACTGCTAAACCAGTTGCTAAAAAAGCGACTCCTAAAGCAAAACCTGCCGCCAAAAAAGAAACGGTAAAAGCTGCTGCACAGCCAGCCGCTAAAAAAGCTGCTCCTAAAAAAGCAACTAAAGCAGATGATCTTAAAAAAGTAGAAGGAATCGGGCCTAAAATTGCAGGTCTATTTGTAGAAGCAGGTATCGATACTTTTGCTAAACTAGCAAAAGCCGATGTGGCTCAGTTAAAAGAAATTTTAACTGCAGCGGGATCTAGATATGCCTCTAAAAACCCGACATCATGGCCAAAACAAGCAAAAATGGCTGCTGATGGAAAATGGGATGAATTAACAGAATGGCAAGATAGCGTTAAAGGTGGTGTTGAATAAACACCTTATTAATAACTTTAAAATTTATAATCATGGCTCATAAAAAAGGAGTTGGTAGTTCGAAGAATGGTAGAGAATCAGAATCGAAACGATTAGGTGTAAAAATTTTCGGTGGGCAAGCTGCCTTGGCTGGAAATATTTTAGTACGCCAAAGAGGAACCAAACACTACCCAGGTGAAAATGTTTATATGGGAAAAGACCATACATTACACGCTAAAGTAGACGGTATTGTTGTATTCACTAAGAAAAGAGACAATAGATCTTATGTTTCTATCGATGCGATAGAAGCTTAAGTAAGTCATAACTTATTAAAAAAGTAGAGCTGTTGCATGCAACAGCTCTACTTTTTTGTTTGTACCTTTGTCTCATGCAAATTCTGTATACTACATTCCTATTCCTTTTCAAGGCTCTTTTGCCTACTATTGCCTTATTCAATCCTAAATTAAAGCTATTCTATAACGGGCGAAAAGAAAGCTTTTTCAAACTCCAGAAAGCGCTTCTAGATACAGATAAAACTATTTGGATGCACTGTGCTTCTTTAGGTGAATTCGAACAAGGAAGGCCTGTATTAGAACAAATTAAAATACACTACCCAAATCATAAAATGGTAGTATCTTTTTTTTCTCCTTCAGGTTATGAAATACGCAAAAACTACGAACAGGCTGATGTAGTGGTATATTTACCAATTGACACTAAAAAAAACGCGATTAAATTCATCAAATTAGTGCATCCATCTTTAGCCATTTTTGTGAAATATGAGTTTTGGCCAAATATTTTAAACGTGTTAAAACATGAAAATATTAAAACCATTTTGATTTCAGGAATTTTTAGAAAAAAACAAGCCTTTTTTAGGAAAAATGGACATTGGTTCAGAAATTCATTAAAATCTTTTTCACACTTTTTTGTTCAAGACGAAGATTCGATGAGTCTTTTAAAAGGAATTGGCTTTACAAATGTAACTGAAAGCGGTGACACTCGATTTGATCGTGTCTTTGAAATAGTCAATCAAAGAAAAGAATTGCCCATACTTAAAAAATTTACCGCTAATCACCCTACACTTGTAGCAGGTAGCACTTGGCCAAAAGATGAAAGTTTACTCATTGAGTATATAAATAAACATGCATCAAATGACGAGGTTTTTATTATCGCTCCACATGCTATTAACACAAGAGACATCAAAAAACTACGTCAAAAAATACAAGAAAAAACCCTATTATATTCTAAAGCGAACCAAGATACTATTAGGGATACTAAAGTGGTGATTATTGACTCGATTGGTATCTTAACGAGCATTTATAATTATGCTGATGTGGCTTATGTAGGTGGTGGTTTTAGTGCTGGCAT
>Ga0209633_10006220_pt1 | contig 10252 bp, 11 predicted proteins | sample Cruoilmetagenom1_FD_187290 | JGI IMG/M metagenome (GOLD analysis project Ga0209633, IMG submission 187290) | Oil polluted marine microbial communities from Coal Oil Point, Santa Barbara, California, USA - Sample 1 (SPAdes) (version 2) | ecosystem: Environmental > Aquatic > Marine > Oil seeps ... | reverse complement strand
AAACCATCGAAGAGATGAAGGCGGTTGCAGCAGTGTTCCCGTTCAAGACCAATAATTATGTGGTGGAACAGTTAATCAACTGGAATAACATTCCCGCCGATCCCGTTTATCAGTTGACCTTTCCCCAGCCGGGCATGCTTCCCAAAAATATACTTGATAAACTTACAGATGCTGTTAGAAGCGGCGACAGTGAACAATTGGCCGTACAAGCCAGAAATATCCAGATGGAAATGAACCCTCAACCGGCGGGGCAGCTAGAGCTCAATGTACCGGAATACTACAACCAGCCTCTCAGCGGTTTACAGCATAAGTATCGAGAAACCGTGCTTTTTTTCCCTGAACATGGGCAGACATGCCATGCCTACTGTACGTATTGTTTCAGATGGGCTCAGTTCATCGGTATTGATGAGCTTAAAATGGCAGGCAGAGAAACTGAGATCCTGATTGACTATCTTGAAGATCATCCCGAGGTCACCGACCTGCTGATTACAGGCGGCGATCCAATGTTCATGAGAACGAAACTTGTACGAAGATATATTGAACCGATCCTGCGAAAGAAACCCGGTGGGCTGCAGACTATCAGAATAGGGACAAAAGCTCTCTCATATTGGCCGTATCGATTCACAACGGATTCTGACGCCCCTGAGCTTCTCGACTTATTTCGGGAGGTAGCCGCCGCAGGCTTTAATCTTTCAGTAATGGCCCATTTCACGCATATCGTCGAGATGGAAACTGAAGAAGCCGCAGCCGCGATAGAGCTGATAAAATCAACAGGCGCAGTTATAAGATGCCAGTCTCCGATTCTTAAACAAATCAACGATGATGCTGACATGTGGGCAGAGATGTGGAAGAAACAGGTTCACTTTGGGCTTATTCCCTATTATATGTTCGTAGCGCGGGATACCGGACCAAAATCATATTTCACACTAACTTTAGATGAAACATACAGGATTTTCTCCAAAGCAATGCGGCAGGTTACCGGTCTTGCGCGAACAGTAAGAGGCCCTTCAATGTCTACCAAGGCAGGAAAGGTCCTTCTCGTCGGAATCTCTGAAATAAATGGTGAACAGTTCTATGCATTGAAGTTTATTCAGGCACGAGATACCGAGCTTGTGAATAAGGTATTCTATGCTAAATATAATCCAGATGCTGTATGGATTACAGATCTTAAGCCTGCATTCGATTCCGACCGTCGGTTCTTTACAGGTCAAAAACCGGAAGTAGAGTTTTTACTGCCGTGCAGATCGGGTCGGGATTCGGAAGTTGAAGCGGGAAAAAACTGCTGCTGATTTCTCAGCAGCTGATTCATTTACAGTAATTTCGCAAGCACCTCGAGGTTAGCCTTTTTATGCGCAGTCTCATCGGCATACATCAGATCAATTCGATCCTTATAATAATCCTTAACCTTATGACGTACCAGCTTCATTGTCGAGTTGATAAGCTTGTTAGCCTCGGAGAATTCTTCTTCTATCACTGCAAAGGTTGAGGGGATCCACTGCCCTGGGATTTCGATTGAATCGTCCTTAAATGCATAGAAAGATGATTCAATCTCAGCAAGAAGCTGTTCCGCATTTTTCAAGCCCTTCTCCGCCGCCCGGGCCTTAAGTAGACCGTAATTGACCGTGATCAACGCCGACGTGGTCTTTGACTGTTCATTATAAGCCATAACCTGATTGATGAGCTCACTGTTATTGATGATGGCCTCTTCAATTGCCTCAGGAGAGTATTTTTCTCCATCCGCTGCAATAAGAAGCGCCTTCTCACGCCCTACAACGCCGAGAAAACCATCCGGATCCTTGTACCCGAGATCACCGGTCCACAGCCATCCGTCACGAATTGTTTTGGCTGTTTCCTCGGGATTCTTGAAATAGCCCTTCATAACATTATCACCGCGTATGACTATCTCGCCTGTCTCCATCGGAGCCGCTTCAGTATTCTCGTCCTTCATTATACGACATTCTATAGAGGGAAGGATAACACCGGAAGAACCGAATTTATGCTTATCCGGTCCGTTTGCACAGATAATCGGAGCAGCCTCGGTAAGGCCGTAGCCCTGGTAAACGGGTGCGCCTATAGCATTAAAGAACTCCTGCTGTTTAATCTCAAGAAGGGCGCCGCCGCCGATGCAGAAATGCAGGTTGTTACCGAAGATTTCTCTTAATTTAGGAAAGATTAAGAGTGATGCCAGTTTATACGGAAACCAGGCCTTAAGGCGCACTCCAAACGGAGGCTTGTTAAAACCGTCACCGTGATACCGGACACCGGCATCAACCCCGCGAGTAAAAATTCCATCGAGGAAGGCACCTTTCGCGCGCACGCCTGCCTGCATTTTTTTCATGAAATTTCCGGTTAGAGCAGGAACTGTGAGAAGAAAATATGAGTTCCTCTCTACAAGGTTAATCGGGATATTTCTGAGAATATTCATCCCCCCGCCTAGAGCATCGACAAAACTCATCGAGAGCCCTTTAAGCAGGCTTGTATAGAGACCTACTGTATGTGCAAAGCTGTGATCGAGCGGTAGAATGATCAATGATTCTGAACCGTTTGGCAGAGGCACCGTTTCAACAGCGTCATGCGAGTTGCTGTAATAGTTTTTATGCGTAAGCATAATGCCCTTGGGATTACCGGTTGTTCCCGAGGTGTAGGAGATCGTGACAATATCCTCTTCATTGATATCCGCAATTCGCTTCTCAAGCTCAGACTTGACCCCGGCTTTGCTCTGTCGCCCTGCCTCAACGAGCTCTTCGAATGCAACTATTTTCTTCCCCCAGGCAAGTTTGGCTTCATCTGCAGCTGTCTTCATCTTTGATTCATCATCGCTCAATACGATAACCAGCGGTTTCTTTTTTACGTTTTTCCACACTCCTGCGAGCTTCGGAAAAACATTCTCTGAGACGATCACTGCCTTCGCTTCAGAATGGTTCAATCTGAACGGGATTTCCTCCGGGAGAAGTTTGATAGACAACGGAACGGATATACAGCCTGCCATCAGCAGCCCGAATTCAGATGTAACCCATCCGTTGCGCCCTTCAGAAATTATCGCAATTGTATCGTCTTTTTTAAAACCTTTTTCTATGAGAGCGGCTGCAAAATCATATGACTCTTCCCATGCCTCATTGAAGTTTAACGATTTCCATTCACCATCTATCTTCTGACTAAGGTAGGGTGAACTGCCGTATTCCCGGGCGGCATCCTTAAGCATATTTACTACTGTTCGCATTGGGTTCTCCTGATTTCAATATTAAAATTGATTTAAGTATCATTCAGAATAACATGGATCTAAATATTTATATCAATTCTTTTTTTAAAAATTATTGACTTTACCCCTCATTTCTACGATAGTTAAATACAATTTATTCGTTAGGAGAAATTATGAAGAAAATTAAACTTATCTCTATCCTTGTAATCATTGCCGTTGTGATGATGTCATGTACAACAGCTTCTTTTTCCGGCCTTCAGATGACCAAAGATTTAGCATCTTTCGATGTTGTAAAAGACTTCGAAACTGAAATCACTGTATGGGAATTCTTAGGTGTTTCAGGTGGCGCAAACCTCGGTAATATTTCAGCAGATAACATGGACGGTCCGGTTTTCGATGCCGTACAGACAGAAATACAGAAACTCGGCGGAGATGCTGCGGTAAATATCACCATTGTTCAGAAAGCCAGCATTGGAAACATGCTGATCAACGGTCTTTCAGCAACTCTTTTAGCTCCCTGTAAGGTTTCTATCTCAGGTACTATCGTAAAATTTGACAACTAATAATAGAAAAGCCGTGAAGAGTGAGTTATCATCTCTTCACGGAAAATTATTCTTACCAATTTTAATTATTTCAATACTGGTTTTATCCTGCTCTTCTTCTGATAAAAAGGCGATCATATCTCAGACAGAGGCTGTAATTGCGGCATTACGCACAGCCGACTATCAAGGCATTCCCGAACTGGAAAAGGCGATGCTGGATGTTGATGATGAATCTGCAAAGTTAATCAGGCAGACTCTTAGAAATACGAATGACTGGATCATAGAGGTAGGTGAAATAGAAGGATTCAGAGCTTCATCAGCAGCCAGATCAAAAACAGACGGAAAAAATTACAGTTTAATCTTTAATTTCACATATGACGGCGAAGAGTGGAGACTCGATGATAAAGTGACTCTAAACAGCAATGTAGAGTTTATTCCGTTTATCGGGCGTGAATAGCCCGCCCCAGCTTTATCTTCCCTGCAGCTAATCCTGCAATTATCAATACAATACCTATCAGCTTCTCAACAACGAAGGGGTTGCCGGTACAAAGGTGCCTAATTCAATATCCGAGCCTATGCTGATGGAAGAGCGCGGTCGTGTGCTTTTTGAACCAGGGGAAGATTAAATAATGGCCAGACCGAGTTCAGAAGAAATATCGAGCATGTTTTTATCATAACTGCAGATAGTTATTCTATCAGTCGACAGCTTATTAAGGATATGCGCTGTAGCCAGGTGAATGCTGTCGAGAGAGCGCGGTCTTTTCAATTTATCAACATTCCTGATCTCTAAAAGAATTTCAGAATCAACGATCTTTTTATTGATATTTGAAAGAATAACATTTAATTCCGTCTCTTTATGAGAATATAGTGAACTGTCTTTTTTTGAGATAATATAATATTTATAGATATTAACCGACGCTTCAATATCAAGTAAAATCGAACTGAATTTCAAATCAAGTTCATTCCAGACATTCCTTGATTTTTCATAATTTTCATCTCTGAAAATCAACGACAGAAGGAAGCTTGTATCAATGTAACCCGCCCTCATAGCCGCTCTTTTCTGGACTCATTATAAATGTCGATAATCAAATCGGAATCTACAGCTTCTTCAGTTCCGGTAGAATCAATCTTTGTGTTCATTGTCGCTTTGATCATTTTTCCGGCCTGGCTTTGTTCATCAATATACGATTTTAGAAAAGAATCATTTCTTTCACTTAATTCGGCCGGTATAATTTCAGCCACGATCTTGTTATGATCGGTGATCAATACTGTTTCACCGTTTTTAACGAGATTGATATACTTACTGAGAGAATTGCGTAAGTTTCTGATACCTACCGTTATCATATTACAAATATAGCCACTATAGCCACTTTAGTCAACGATAATTCATTAATGAACACTCATCATCGCACGCCAGCGCTCATAGGGAGTGTTGAGCGGCATGCCGAGCCCAGCCCTGTAGTCATCGAGTGCAGTATCATCGAAGCGGATAAAGGGATTAACCTTTAGCTCCTGCCCGAGCGTCGTCACCAGAAGGTCCGCTGAGTATGAGTCTTTGTAATCGGAGAGATGTGGATTATCTGGATCTATCTTGTCCATAACTCCTGTGGTATAGCTGAAAATATCATGCCCGGCATAGATCATTGTTTCAGGGGGGAATCTCAACACCTTCTGGAGTGACTCAAAGTATAGTTCATAATCTTTTGTGTAGCAGTTTCCAACTGTCCCGTTAAACAGAGTATCTCCGGTCAGCATGGCGCCGCCTTCATCATCCTTAAAATAGAAAACTATTGAATCTTCAGAATGACCGGGTGTCGGAAATGCCTCAAGCTGCTCATCACCCAGTTTCAGAATCTTAATTCTACACATCATATCAGTAGTGATATTAACTGCGTCGCTCGCTTTAAGAAGAGCATCGTTACCGTGAATGTGATCCCAGTGCTCATGAGTATTGGTTACATACTTTAATTCGAGACCTTCAGCAGCCGCAAATTCGAGTATTTCGTCCGGCGCAACGCCGTCGATTGCAGCGGCCTCACCGCCTGCCCACAGCAGGTATCCAAGATTACCGTCGGTACCGTATCTAAATTGTCTGATGTTCATTACTTTTCTTTAGATCCAATGTACAGCTGAATGAGTTTTCGGTCCAGCGCCGGTATGCACAGTTAAAACAGCTTAGCGAATCATCGTTCACAAATTCTTCCGGAACATCGGGTTTGAATCTGCTGCAGGCCTTCTTTACGGCGCGTTCATCTCCGAACTGCCGCATTTCATTCTTAATAAGAGTTTTCCAGCCTCTGTCATCTCCTGTGGTATGAACAAGCAGCACCGGCCTGCTTTCATGAAGCACCGGTTTCGCCTTCCAGCTGACAGTTACCTCTTCATGCGGTTCGAGGGAAGTCATTTTTGTGGTGCAGACTGCTGAAATAAGTTCATGCTGCATCAGGTGCTCAACAGTATATTTGCCGCCCTGCTCAAAACGACTGATTCCGCCCTTCACCTCGCCGTCACAGCCGTGCAGCCTCAGCCCGACTCCGGCCAGTGCACCGATGACTCCGTCTCCGGTACCGCCGGTTTCTTCAAGATAAACTCCGGCATCACGTGCAAGACTGTATGCCTGCGGCTTGGTTAATACCTCTACCTTTGCACGATATCCAAACTCGGTCAGGCTGCGGCGGGCAGAGAGCCTCGCAATATCAGCCACACAGATTCCAGGGTCCGATCCTTCTGCCATTTCAGCTCTCAAATATTCGGTCAGTTCAGTTTTTAGGGTTTCAAAAAAAGCCTCTTTGATTTCAGCACTGAAACACATTGAGGAATTATGGGAGGTGTAACGTACATCCTCATGCAGAACAAGCTGGTGCCGTGAAATAAGGCCGCAGCTACCCCAGCCTCTTTTCTCTATTATTTCTGTCATTTCAGATGCGATGGAACCTGTTCCACGCGATTCAAGATTATCAGTGTCGTCTATACAGATCAGAAGATTCATGCAAGGAGTGTATCACAGGATTTTAATCATGCCAAAGCAATTGGTCAGGTAATAACATTATAATTACCTTGTTTTTGATGCGTAATTACTATATAATTACATCAGAAGGTATAACATGTTAGTTTCAATAATTCCGATAGGCAATTCAAAAGGCATTAGAATCCCGAAAACAATTCTGCAGCAGCTTAATATCCAGGAAAAGGTTGATCTTGAAATCCATGAAAATGAAATACACTTAAAACCGGTTAATTCCGGAATCAGAAAAGGCTGGTCTGAAGCATTTGAAAAAATGGCAGAATACGGTGATGACAAGCTGCAGTTTTCGGACATCCCTGGAGAGGGCGATTTCGAATGGGAATGGTAATTAATCAATATGATGTTTTTCTAATAAACCTCGATCCGACTATCGGATATGAAATCAAAAAAACCCGCCCCTGCCTTGTTATATCACCGGACGAAATGAATGCATTCATAAAAACCATCATCATAGCCCCTTTAACCACTAAATCACGAAAGTATCCGACCAGGGTTGCAGTTGATTTTGATAACAAAGAAGGTTGGATAGTGCTTGATCAGATTAGATCTATTGATCGACAGAGGCTCATTAAAAAGCTCGGAAAAATATCCGGCAACGAGATTGCTGCCGTTAAAGCAGTATTAAAAGAAATGTTGGTAGATTAATCAGCCGGAGATCACCTCCCGGACTAATTCGACCACCACACAGGATATATTAAACAGCATGAATACTCAGAATCTAATTCATTGCGTTTGATATTTATATATATTATACTTTAGATATGCATGAAGTACTAAACTATCTAAGTATTGATGATATGGAAATCTTTCCCTGGAATAAAAATCTCGAAATTGGAAATGACCAGATAGATAAACAACACCGAAGACTGGTGGCTATTATAAATAATCTTGCTCGAGCTTTAGGTGAAAACAAGCTGATAGAAATTAATAGTATTTTTACTCAGCTGGTAGATTACACACATTATCATTTCACCTCCGAAGAAAAGTTCTGGAAAAAATCTCTTGGAGAATCATCTTTATACCATGCTCACTGCATTGAGCACAAATCCTTTCTTCCGCAGATTGAGGAAATTAAAAACCAGAAGGCATATGAAAATCTGACAGAAGAACTGGAAGAAATTCTGAAATTTTTAATCCGCTGGCTTGCGTTCCACATTATTGATAGTGATAAACGCATGGCTGTTATAGTTGAAGAAACCAAATCAGGACGCAGTGAAGAACAGGCTAAAGACGCAGTGGTTAGCAAAATGAGCGGTACGACCCAAGTGTTTATCGAAAGTCTTTTAATGATGTACGAGGGTCTTGCGAAAAATACTATCAATTTACTCCATGAGCGCCGCAACCGGAGTCTGGCGGAAGAAGAGCTTATAAAGGCTAATAAAATGCTTGAGGAACTTTCTATAACAGATCAATTAACCGGTTTGTTTAACAGAAGACATTTTGATAATGTTTTTAAAAAGGAGTTACTCAGAGCCAGGCGTGCAAAACAGTTTCTTTCTCTCGTAGAGTTTGATGTAGATTCTTTTAAATCATACAATGATAACTACGGTCACTTAAAGGGCGATGATGTACTTAAAAGAATTGGGACAATCCTTCTTGACTCCTGTCGCAGACCTGACGATTATGCATTCAGGTTAGGCGGAGAAGAATTCGCAGTAATTTTAATTGATATGGCCCCTGAGAGCACCTTAAAATTTGCCGAGAAGATCAGAATTAATATTGAAAAATTGAAAATTGAACACATGCACAGCCCATCGAATAAGTATTTGACAATATCAGGCGGATTAGCCTGCAGAATCCCGACTAATGAGGATTCAATTGACAATATTTTCAATATTGCAGATTCCAACCTGTATAAGGCAAAAGAATTCGGGAAAAATCAGATTATAAATTAAAGCAAGGTACAGTTCTACTAAAAGCATCTTTCCTGCATATTCGTTTTTGACAATCCATAATCTATTGTGCTATCTTGGAGAAGTAAAGCGAGGCTGCATGAAAATAACTGTACTAAACGGAAGTCCGAAGGGTGAAAACTCTGTAACACTTCAATATATTGAATACCTGAAAAAACGAAACTCAGATGACACTTTTGTTATTTTCCATGTCGGTCAAAAGATAAGGCAGTATAAAAGACCTGAAGTAATGGATGAGTGTATGAATGCGATTGTTCAAACTGATCTAATACTCTTTACCTATCCAGTCTATACCGCTCTCGCACCTTATCAGCTGACAAAATTCATTGAACTAGTAAAAAAGCACCCTGATGCCGTAAAGCTTACCGGAAAGTTTGTCTCCCAGCTCACAACATCCCTACATTTTTACGACTATACTGCTCACCGTTATATAGCTGAAAACTCTCAGGATCTGAAGATGAAAGTACTTGAAGGTCATTCTGCCGAAATGGATGATATGCTCGCAGCAAAGGGGCAAAAACAGCTATCCGATTTTTATTCCAGAATAAAGTTCGCTATAAAAAATAATATTTCTGCGTATACCTTCGGTAACCGCCCCCTAAAGTCAGATTTTATCTTCAAGGGTGATACTGTCCCAACAAATACAAGAGATTCAACAAAAGATGCCAATACTGTCATTATTACAGATTGTGAGCCTGATAATTTTTCATTGAAAAACATGATTGATGAGTTTATAAGGATCTATCCACGGCCGGTGAGAGTGATCAATATCGGAGAGTTCCATTTTGCAGGCGGATGCATGGGATGCTTTCAGTGTGCGACTACCGGAGACTGTGTCTATAAAGACGGATTTCAGGATATGCTGAGAAATGAAATTCAGAACAAACACGCAATGATCTTTGCATTCTCGATAAAGGATCATTCTATGGGTCCGGTATTCAAAATCTACGATGATAGACAATTCTGCAATGGGCATCGAACATTAGTTCGCGGTGTTTATTCTGCATACATCGTTCACGGTGCGTTGAAAGAGGAGCGTAACCTCATTGATGTAATAGAGTCTAGAGCTGAACTATCTGAGTCATATATTGCTGGAATTGCATGTGATGAAAGCTGCAGCGAAGAAGCAACTGCTGAATCAATAAAAAATTTATCTCTCAGTATAGATTTCGCGCTCAGTGAGAAATGGGAAAAATCACAGAACTTTTTCGGTGTCGGCGGCATGAAAATTTTCCGTGATTTAATTTATGTCATGCGCGGCTTGATGAGGCTCGACCATAAATTCTACAAAAAACACGGAATATATGATTTCCCACATAGACAAAAAAGAGTAATCATCAAGATGTATTTTCTCGGCTTACTGATGTCTATACCTGCAGTCCGGAAAAAGGCTGAGAAGAAGATGACCGCAGCACTGCTAAAACCCTATAAGAAAGTTATTTAATTTCTTTTACACTTTATGTGAATAATTTTATCAGCAGAAATACAATAAAACCAAAAGTGAGTATGCTTGATATTACAATACTTCTATAAAGCGGCTTTTTTATATCATCACCCTTCATTGTTTTATAAC
>Ga0209633_10006219_pt1 | contig 10252 bp, 7 predicted proteins | sample Cruoilmetagenom1_FD_187290 | JGI IMG/M metagenome (GOLD analysis project Ga0209633, IMG submission 187290) | Oil polluted marine microbial communities from Coal Oil Point, Santa Barbara, California, USA - Sample 1 (SPAdes) (version 2) | ecosystem: Environmental > Aquatic > Marine > Oil seeps ... | reverse complement strand
CTATAGAAAAAATGATTGCAGATTTAACAGCCATTGCATCGAAAATTAAAGAGAATAAGCATTTAAATCCCGAAGATTTTTGGAAAGTAATGTACGCTGATCTTAAAAATAATATGTTTGCCTTATGTGCGTTAGATTTGGCCTTTAACGACTTATATGCTCGTAAAAAGGGCATGAAGTTATATCAATATTGGGGATATAGCATAGAAAATAATCCGATAACGGATTACACCATTGGTATTGATACCATTGATAAAATGGTAGACAAATTAAAGGAAAAACCTTGGCCTTTGTATAAAATAAAATTAGGTACAAAAGAGGATATTAAAATTATAGAAGAGTTACGAAAACATACTGATGCTGTTTTTAGAATTGATGCCAATTGCGGATGGACGGTTGATGAAACAATAAAAAATTCGATTGTTCTTAAAAAGTTGGGTGTTGAATTTCTTGAACAACCATTAAAAGCAGAAGATTGGGACGGACAAAAAGAAGTATATTTAAAATCTGCATTACCAATTATTGCTGATGAAAGTTGTCAAGTTGAAGCTGATGTTGCTAAATGCCACAATTATTTTCATGGTGTAAATGTAAAATTAGTAAAATGTGGCGGATTAACTTCTGCAAGACGGATGCTGGTTCAGGCTAGAGAATTGGGTATGAAAACGATGGTAGGTTGTATGACAGAATCAACCGTTGGTATTTCTGCTATTGCACAGTTACTCCCTTTACTAGATTATGTAGATATGGATGGGGCATTATTACTTTCAAACGATATTGCAACAGGTGTCATTATTAATGATGGTGTAGTATCGTATAGTGAATTGAATGGTACGGGTGTAATTCTCACCGAACCTTCTTCAAAGGATAGGGCTAGAATTTAATTATCTATGCTTGTAAATAACTTTCCAGACAGAACAATAACCATTGAGAATAGAGAATACCTTTATTTTGGTGGTACTGCCTATTTAGGATTGGCTACACACACTGAGTTTCAACAGGTTTTATTTCAATCCATTAAAAAATGGGGCACATTTTACGGTAGTTCACGTAGTTCAAACATCAAATTATCAGTTTATAATCAATTTGAAGATTTTTTTGCAAAACAAATTGGTGCAGAAGCTTCTTTGACGGTTTCATCAGGTACATTGGCAGGAAAATTAGTAATCGATTTTTTAGCTACTCAAAATCAAATTTTTTTTCATTATCCTAAAACGCATCCAGCTATTTTAGCTAAACATAGCCTACCTTTAATTGTGAATGATAAGTTACACCCAAGGCTATTAGATGACATCAAAGAAGAAATTGTAATTACTGCAGATGCTATTTTAGGATTAGAAGTTCAACCCACTTCTTTTGAATTTTTAGAGCACATACCTTCTCATAAAAAAATCACGCTGATTATTGATGAATCGCATAGTTTAGGAGTTATTGGTAAACAAGGTAAAGGTGTTTTTAACAGTTTACAATATAAGAGCATTCAACGAAAAATAATGATTTCTTCATTAGGAAAAGCCTTAGGATTATCAGGAGGAATTATTGCAGCAGACAATGAATTTATCAATGTATTAAAAGAGGAATCTATTTTTGTGTCTTCTTCAGCAGCGAATCCTGCTTATCTAGAAACCTATATCAATACTCAATCAATTTATAAAGAGCAACAGCTAAGATTACAACATAATTTAGGATATTTGTCTGCACAATTAAAATCAAATAAAAACATTAAATTTCATAAAAATTATCCTGTTATTTATTGTGAAGATGATGCTATTTATGAAGAATTATTTAAGGAAGGAGTTGTGATTACAAATTTTAAATATCCTACCTATAAAAAATTGATGAGCAGAATCGTAATTACTGCCAATCATATAGAGAGTGATTTGAAAACACTTATTCAGGTCCTTAACAAAGAAAAGAAAAATTTAATAAAAGAAAGTAATGAATTATGATAAATAAAGTAAAAACAAGTTGGAAAGGGGATATGGAATTTGAGTCTACCAATGAAGGTGGCAATCTAAATTTAGATGGAGCGAGTAATGTAGGTGGGCATGGTAACGGACTTCGTCCAAAAGAATTAATGCTTACTTCTCTTGCCGGATGTACAGGTATGGATGTAGTTTCATTATTAAAAAAAATGCGTGCAGAAGTTGATAAATTCACAATAGATGTTGAGGCAAACCTTACAGATGAACATCCTAAATATTATGACAAAGTAAAAGTGATATTCAACTTTCACGGCTCTGATTTAAAAAAGGATAAAATAGAAAAATCGGTTAAATTATCAGTTGATCGCTATTGTGGTGTTATGGAAATGTTTAGACAGTTTTCAGAACTTACCACTGAGATTCGATATTTTGAGGAGTAACCAACGCCAAAAATAAGTACAAAAAAACCTCAACTCCAAGAATTTTGGGCTGAGGTTTTTTGATATTAAAAATTTACTGAAATAACCAAATACTTGTAATTGAACTACTCTCACTATATTCAATATTAGGATTTGCATCTGCCTCAGACAAAGGATAAATTGCTCTTCTAAACCATTCTCCTTCAAATTCACTATCAGAATCTTCTTCTAATCTTAAAGCTAAGCCCTTGAACACCTCTGAAGAAAAGTTATATCGACGCATGTCATTAAAGGTTTCTGTGTTATGTATGTTGGCAATGTATTTTTCTTTCATGATATGATTTAACATTAATCCACCTTCACCAACATTAACAACTGCATCTGCCATATAATCTGATCCATCTACACCTATTTTAGCCATATTAGCTGTAATACCTGCCATATATGCTTGATATGCTTCTACCGTTGAACCAACACTAGTTGTTGTACCACCATTTGCTAAAAAAGCAGCTTCAGCTTTAATAAACATAGCTTCTGCATAAGTAACTAGAATTAATGGAGACTGCTCTCCTGTGTGAAATCCGCCAGTTTTATAGTAAGTATTAACAGTTCCTCCGTCAGACGATTCACCATCACCGCCATTTAAAGGGGCTCTCCAAGGCTCAGCTTCAGGAGCTGGATTGTCGGGATTAAATCCTGTTAATTTTGCATAAATTGCAGGTAATCTAGGATCAATTGAAATAATACCACTTTCAAAAGGATATGTTACACCATTCATCATACTAATTAATTGGTCATTTGGCTCACGATGAGCATTAGATGTATTTCTTGATATCATATTAGAATGATTAGGATTTAATTTTCCGTCTGGATGTGGTAGTTGAAAATCATCTCCATTAGAAGCGAATCCTTTTTCAATTGAAGTTAAAACATCAGCTGCAGTTGTTCCTCCATTCTTTATCATTTTTAATTGCATTCTGGCCTTAAAAGTATATGCGGCTCTCAACCATTTATCAAAATCTCCTCCATAAATCACATCTTCAGTTCCCAGTGTAATTAGTGAAGAATCATTACCTTCTAAAGTTATAATTGCTTCATTTAAAAGAGTTAAAGCTTGATTGTAAACTTGTTGACCATCATCTAATATTGGATTAGGAAATTCAAAAGGTTTTCCAGATTGCGAATAAGGGACATCACCCCATGTCTCAACTGCAAAACTAATGTTAATTGCTTCTAGAATTTTAGCAACAGCCTCATAATGTAATGCTCCTTTTTGGTTTGCTTTATCTTTTACTACTTTTATATTTGGTAAAACTTTTGTAAAAATATTACTCCAAGCACTTGAGGCACTTGTTTGACCTAAAGCTTGATTACCATAATCACTAAAATATTGTGTGTAATTGCCAAAAACAGTTTCAGCAAAATAATTTGCATAAACAGTATTTAACATTATTGGGCCCATTATATCAGATAAGTTTAACGCATCTAATTCAACAGCATCAGACGGTGTATTTACATCTAAATAGTCATCGCATCCTGTAAAACTGACAGTAAATAATACGGTTAAAATTGTTTTAAAAATTAATTTTTTCATGATTATAGTTTTTTAAAATCCTAAGGAAATCCCTATGGAATAATTTTCTGTTAAGGGAATACTCCTACCTGACACTCCATATTTATTACTACCTGCACCAAAGTCATTTGATTCAGGATCAAATCCACTAAAAGGAGTCCATAATAAAATATTACTTGCACTAGCAGTAATTCTAAATTTATCAATATGTAACTTATCTAAGAAATTTCCGGCCAAATTATAAGAAAAACTTATATTTCTTAATTTCACCCAAGAAGCATCTTGTAAGTTCCATTCTGCACTTCTTCTTCCTCCTCTCGAAGACCATGCGAAAAACCTTTGAGCTTCTCTTGCATCAGGACCATTAGGAGACATATCAATCGAGTGTGTATTAGGAATATATTGACCTGGATTATCAGGATCTTCCATTACACCATCTAAAACTAGATTTGTATTTGGATTTCCATTTTCATCAAGCCTATATTGTAATGTAAATTCAGATCCTCCTGTTCTATTCATTGTATATCTTTGATATGAATGGACATCACCACCCTTTTTCCATTCAAGTAAAAAGTTGAGACCAAAATTTTTCCAACTAAAATTATTTCCAGCTGACATGATAAAATCAGGAAAAACATTACCTACTTTAACTAATTCATCTAAATCTGTTCTATACTGACCATTAGGATGAATTATAGGTTGACCTTCAAAATTTTCTAATACATAACCATATAATTGACCTATATCATCTCCTTCTTTAGGCCATTGTCGAATTCTATCTCCCCAGTAATCATCAGTAAATTTCAGCTCTTCAATCTCGTCTGGTAATGAAATTACTTTTCCTTCTGTAGTAGAAAAATTATAGATTAATTCCCATTTAAAATTTTCTTTTTTAAAAATATCACCACTAACTAACAATTCATGACCTTTGGTTTCATAAACTCCTGAATTTCTTGTAAAACTTATTATTCCACTTGAAGGGGCAACATTCGTAGGAAAAATAGCGTCGTTAACTTCATTAGTATAATAGGCATAATCAATACGCAATCTGTTACTAAGGAAACGTAAGTCAGCTCCTATTTCCCATGATTTTGTCCTTTCGGGTTTTAAATCTGGATCTGCAATAGTCCTATCAGCTAAATAACCACCTGCACCTCCCCATGGGAAATTAACATCAGGAAAGAAAAAATCACCGACTTTACCATAAGTTGTTCCATTACCTACTTCAGCATAAGAAGCTCTTAACTTGCCAAAGGTAAAAGTGTCGTTTTCACCAAATAAACTATGAATATCATAAGCTAAACTAATAGATGGATAGAAATAAGAATTTTTCCCTTTGGGTAAAGTAGAATCCCAATCATTTCTTCCTGTAACAGTTAAAAACAATTTGTTATCATAATCAATTTTAAATTCACCAAAAACACCAATTTGTCTAATTTGCCGTTCCCAGTTGGTAATAGTATGATTTTCTTGAGTGTTACTTATATGATTAAAGAAAGGTAAATTTAAATCTTGACCATACATTCTGTAATATGTTCTTGTATTATCTAATATTGAATTACCCAATAAAAAAGAGGTATGAATTTTCTCATTTAAATCTTTATTAACAGTTACAATAAAATTAGATTCTAATCCCATAAAATTATAGCTTTGATCTACAATAAAACCATTAACCTTTGCACCAACATCAATTGTAGGTGGTACAAAACGATTACTTAAGTTAGTGAAATTATCAACTTGGGCAGTATAATTTATGTTAATCCATTCTAAAGGTTTCCAATTTAAATTAACATTACCAATCCATCTATTAGTATCTTCTGTTAAAGAACTAACATGAATATTATACAAAGGATTGTCTGCAAATGATGCACGAGGATTTCTTTGGGAACCATCAGGATTTAAAAAATCTGTTACTGGATAAGTAGAAGACCAGTACCCTAGGGCACTCATTACAGACTTATCTCCTCCAGTAGGCTTAGTAGCATCGGAATTTGTGTATTGTATTGAAGAACTAATTCTAAATTTCTCAGAAACTTGATAGCCCGCATTAAATCTAAAAGATGTTTTTTTATAATCTGTACTAGGGACTATACCTTCAACCTTATTATTTCCTAAGGAAAAATAATAATCTATTTTTTCATTAGCACCAGAAATGTTAAAATTAAAGTTTGTATTTACACCAGTATTGAAAAAATCATAAGGATCATAATATTGATCATTACTCAAATCAATAAAATCTGTACCATCATCAAAATTATTGTCAGTATACAAAGGACCAAAATTATAGGGTCCAGGTCTACTGTCATATAAGATATATCCTGTAGCTGTTTCGGGAGCATATACAGCCTCGGGTTTTCCGTACCAACCTTGTGTAAATACCTTTTGTTGATCAGGTGTTTTGGTTAAATTACTAAATGTAGTAGAGGCACTAATATTAATTTTGGCTTTCCCAAGCTTTCCTTTTTTGGTAGTGATTATAACGGCTCCATTTGCTGCTCTAACTCCATATAATGCTGTTGCCGCTGCTCCTTTTAATACACTATAGCTTTCAATATCTTCAGGATTTATATCACTTGCTCTGCTTGAAAATGAAAAAGCCTCACTACTACTAGTAGCATTTGAACCTTCGGTTGGCAAAACATCTCCAGAAAAAGTATCATTATTGATAGAAACACCATCTATAATAATTAACGGTTGATTATTTTGATCAGGGTTCATTGAAGACATACCTCTAATCAATATATCAATTCCACCACCAGGCGTCCCAGAAGTATTACTAATTTGTAAACCTGCAACCCTACCTTGTAAAGCTGAAACAGCACTTGTGCGACCAACTAGATCTATATCTTCAGCTTTTACTTGTGTTACTGAATAACCTAGTGATTTTTCTTTTTTCTTAATGCCATAAGCAGTTACCACTACTTCGTCTAGTTCACTAGCGTCTTCTACTAGTGTTACATTCAGGGTTGATTCTGAAATTTTCGCTTCTTGGGTTTTAAAACCCAAATAGGAAAAGACAAGTACATCTCCTTCTGAGGCTGATATTTGATAGTTACCATCAAAATCAGTTGCTGTTCCGTTGTTTGTTCCTTTAACTTGAATGTTTACACTAGGCAGTGCCATTCCGCTTGCATCAGTAACTGTACCGTTTACAGTGATGTTTTGAGCAAATAATAACGAGCATGCAGTTGTAAAAAAAACAAGAAAAGAAAGCGTAATCTTTTTTTTCATATGTATAAAATTTGAATTAGTAAGTAGTAAAACTATAAAAAAAAATGCAATATATTGCATTTTTATTTTTATTTTGCATTGTTTTCTTGCAATAGAACCTTTTTGAGTGTATTTTTTTAAGAATTTCATTCAATTTTTATATAAAAATTGAATGCTCCTTTCACTTATACATTAAAATAAACTAAAAAGTATTTTCTTTAAATTTTGAATCATAAATTTAAGGTTTTACAAGAGGTTATTTATACCCCAACTTCTTCCGAACTCTTCCTAATACCTCTTGAGCTACTTTTTTAGCTTTTTCAGCACCAATAGCCAAAGCATCATCAATTTCGTTGAGGTTATTCATATAATGCTGGTAGCTTTGACGTTCTTTAGCGAATTTATCAATTAATAGTTCAAAAAAAGCTTGTTTAGCGTGTCCATATCCGTAGTTTCCTCCTAAATAATTGGCTTTCATTTCAGCAATTTGAGTATCAGAAGCTACCAATTTATATAAAGCGAATAAATTACAAGTATCTGGGTTTTTAGGTTCTTCAAGAGGGATACTATCCGTTTGAATTTTCATAATCTGTTTTCGTAATTTTTTATCATCCAAAAATAAATTGATAATATTATCACGAGATTTACTCATTTTTTCACCATCAATACCTGGTACTAATTTTACATGTTCTTGAATTTTAGCTTCTGGTGGCACTAGCGTATCCCCCATTTTATGATTGAACCTGTTGGCAACGTCTCTACTCATTTCTAAATGCTGTAATTGATCTTTCCCTACAGGTACAATTTCTGCATCGTACAATAAAATATCAGCAGCCATCAGCATTGGGTAGGTAAATAAACCTGAATTTACATCCTCTAATCGATCAGCTTTGTCTTTAAAACTATGAGCTAAAGTTAGCCGTTGATACGGATAAAAACAACTTAAATACCAAGATAGTTCGGTTACTTCAGGAATGTCACTTTGGCGATAAAAAACAGTTTTAGAAATGTCTAAACCAAAAGCCAACCATGTTGCGGCAGTACTGTATGTATTTTGTTTTATGGTAGCACCGTCCTTAATTTGAGTAAGTGTATGTAGATCTGCAATAAACAAAAAGGATTCATTTTTTGGATCATTTGCCATTTCAATGGCAGGAATTATTGCACCTAATAAATTTCCTAAATGTGGTGTGCCAGTACTTTGTACTCCTGTTAAAATTCTTGCCATATGTTTTCTTTTTATCTAATTAATTGATATAGAATTTTTATCCTTGATGATGACAAAAATACAAATCACAGTTGTAAAATTCCAAAAAACAAGCTCCAAATTCCAATAAGTTTAATTGAAAAGCACTAATTTATATTTAACCTTTGAAATTTAGTACATTTACCACATATGAATTTATTTAAAAATATTTTTCGCCTTTTTTGGCGTATTTGGTTTTATGCATGGGTGTTTTTTTCTATCCTAGCCATATTACCAGTATTGTTTATTATTATTTCATATGAGAAGTATTATAAAACCTTTTATAAAATTGCTAGATTTTGGGGCAAAACCATACTTTTTGTGATGGGTTTTAGCTCTAAAATTATATATGAACAAAAATTAGAACCTCATAAAAGTTATATGTTTATTGCCAATCATACTTCAATGGTTGACATTATGCTCATGTTAGTAGCCGCTAAAAACCCTGCAGTATTTGTAGGAAAAAAAGAGTTGATTAAAATGCCTGTTTTTGGTTATGTCTTTAAAAAAACAAGTATTTGGGTTGATAGAAGTAGTCCGAGAAGCAGAAAAGAAGTTTATGACAGAGCTCAACATAAATTAAATCAAGGGTTGAGTATTATTATTTTCCCTGAAGGATTAGTGCCAGAAGAAGATGTTGTATTAAGTGAATTTAAAAACGGAGCTTTTAGATTGGCTATTGAACATCAAATACCTATTGTGCCTATGACGTTTTATGATGTTAAAAAGCGTTTTCCTTGGACTTTCTTTAGCGGATGGCCAGGTGAATTACGTGTTAAATCACATCAATTTATTGAAACAAAAGGTTTAATATTAAAAGATGTAAAAACTATAAAAGATCAAGCGTATACTACAATTTATAATGAATTGATTGAGGATGTTAGAAAAGAAATTAAAGGCTAAAGACTCCAGAATCTTCGGAATTCAAGAAGATTATATATAGTAATGAAAAACAAACACCTAACATATTACAATACAACAGAAGAAAAGTTGAATGTTATTACGCATGCTGTCGGATTGGTGTTGAGTATTGTTGCCTTAGTATTATTAATCATCCATGCCAGTTATCATGGTTCTGCAAAGCATATTGTTAGTTTTACCATTTTTGGTGCAAGTTTAATTTTATTGTATTCAGCTTCTACTTTTTATCATTATTCTCAAAATCCTGATTTACGTAAAAAATTAAATATTTTAGATCATGCATCGATTTATGTGTTGATTGCAGGCACGTATACACCTTTTACCTTAGTCACTTTAAAAGGATGGTTGGGTTGGACTATTTTCGGAATTACTTGGGGTGTAGCAATTATCGGAGTGGGTCTAAAACTTTTTTATACTGGTAGATTTGATAAAATTTCTACCATTGCTTATGTAGCAATGGGTTGGATTATCATTTTTGCAATAAAACCCCTAATTGCAAGTTTACCTTTAAATGGATTGTATTGGCTCTTAGCAGGTGGTATTTTTTATACTGTTGGAGCAGTGTTATACAGCATATCTAAACTAAAATATAATCATGCAATTTTTCACATTTTTGTACTATTAGGGAGTTTTTCGCATTTTATGGCAGTCTACTTTTATGTACTCTAAACCGTTTCTTTTTGGTGTAATAAGCGTGTCAACTTGATGGATAGGTCTAACAAAATTAGTTTAGCATTTCCATTTCTTTCTATATGATAAATAGCTGTATTAAGCTCATTTGAAATATCTAAAATATTACCACTATGTATAAAAGGAGCAAATTTATCTAAATTGAAATTTGAAGTAGAGGGTTCTAAAAAAACCAATGAATCAGCAGCATAATTTTTAAGCATTGCCTGTCTAAAAAACTGTAAACAGTACTGTAAAAAGCTTTTTTGAGTTTCTCTACCAGTAGAAG
>Ga0209633_10006218_pt1 | contig 10252 bp, 15 predicted proteins | sample Cruoilmetagenom1_FD_187290 | JGI IMG/M metagenome (GOLD analysis project Ga0209633, IMG submission 187290) | Oil polluted marine microbial communities from Coal Oil Point, Santa Barbara, California, USA - Sample 1 (SPAdes) (version 2) | ecosystem: Environmental > Aquatic > Marine > Oil seeps ... | reverse complement strand
TGCACTATATACCACTAAGCCACATTACGCGGTGTTGTCGGGTTAAAGCCGAAATCAACATGCGGTAGGTCAATTCCGAGCTCTGAAATGATATAGCCAAGGCTGGCAAAGTGGTGGATGGCGTGGCTATGGGCTTGTATCAGCGCTGCCGCTAATGTGTATTTCGCTGTTACCATGCCAAGCCCGAGATCATCGCAAACATCGACTAACTGGTTCATGTCCTCGTCGCGAATAGCCCGAAGCTGAAATAAAGTTTTCTCAAAATAAGCAAGGCCCGCTTCAATATCTGTTTCCACCGATAGATCGCGGGTGCGCGCAGTCAAATCTACATGGCCACATTCCAGTCCGCAAAACAGACAATCAAAAATATCAAGAATATGCCGGATATGTCCGCCAATACTTGAATGGTATGGCTTGACTGACGTATCGCAATATTGCGCAGGCGAGAGCGAGCGCAAAAGCTGCATCCCGACTTTCAAATTGCCTTCAATGGCGTTTATCATAGCTTTACTGTCCATATTTCGTTTTCACTAACCTATATGGTTTGTTTTGCAAGGCACTTCACAATAATATGCGGTCGAACACGTTTTTGCGAGCAACATTTTATGGGATTATAAGCAGTGCACGAGGACTTTTAGCCGCAAGGTATGAAGAGCTGTCCAAATATCCATGATACGGGCATCGAGCGCATCGCTGGCACCTTTATTTTCATAGTCGTAAATCGCAGCGATTAAAGCCTTGAGCGGCTGGGATAATTCATGAGTGCGCATGTCATCTTTGGTCCAGCCGATGTAAAGCCCGTCTTTTTCCATGGCTTTGGCATCTTGGGCCAATTTAGCCAGCGCGCGCAGTTTTTCAACCCGCGCCAAGTCTTCCTTAGCCAAATAGGCTTGGACATAGCTGGTATTATCGCTCATGACAGAGTTTAAATGTTCTACAAGTTTCATTGGGCATTTATAGCATAGCCTAGCGGAGAATAAAAATGAATTTAGACCATATCACAGTTTTGGTAACAGGCGCATCGCGCGGCGCAGGCGCGGCGATTGCCAAGTCTTGCGCAGGTTATGGCGCGAAAGTTATCGTGCATTATAATGGCAATAAAGCAGCGGCAGATGCAGTATGCGCAGATATCGGTAGTAATGCGATTGGCGTGGTTCAGGAAGATTTATCACAGGCAGGCGCAGGTGCGCGGCTTTGGGAAAAGGCGTCAAAATTTGGCACGGTAAATGCGCTCGTTAACAATGCGGGCATTGATATGCTCTCTGACCCAGAAGGTAATGACGCGGATTGGGATACGTCATGGCAAAAAATCATGCAGGTAAATTTGCAAGCGCCAGCCGATTTGTCTCGCGCGGCCCTGATTGATTTCAAAAAGCAGGGCGGGGGACGTATCGTCAATCTATGTAGCCGCGCCTCGCACCGCGGCGACAGCATTGATCATTGCGCATATGCTGCGTCTAAAGGCGGGCTTTTGGCGCTGTCCAAAACTTTGGCGCGCGGCGCGGCCAAAGACGGCATATTGGTTTACGCTCTGGCCCCCGGCTGGATTAACACGGAAATGGCCCCGACTGACCCTGCGGTCTTAAAACCCGCCATCGCTGAAATACCACTCGGAAAATTTGCAGAGGTCGAAGAAATTGGCGCGATGACTGCGTTCTTGCTATCAGATTTATGCCCGTCCGCAACGGCGGCAACCATAGATATAAATGGCGCTAGCCACGTTCGCTAAACCAAATCCCCAATCATCAAAATATTCACTGGATCACCAACGCTAAGCGCAGGTGTATCCGCGCCCCTGACCATGAAACAATTGGCCGTCAAAAACGGGGTCAGCAGTGAGCTGTCTTGGCGGGGGTAGGGCGTGACGTGAATGACGCCGCGCCCGTCCACCTTAGCATGAGCCCGCACATACTCAGCCCGCCATGTATTGGCTTTCAGATCGACCGTTGTGCGCGCTGTGACGAAAGTGTTTGCGGGTTTCGAATTACCGCTAAGCGCCATAACGAGCGGTTTCAAAAACACATGGGCCGTGACAAGGGCCGAAGCGGGATTGCCGGGTAGGCCGAGTACATATTTATCATCCAAAGTCCCAAACCAAACAGGCTTTCCGGGTTTTACGGCGACTTTTTCGAAGCTTTTTTCATAGCCGAACTCAGCAAAGACTGCGCGCATATAGTCGCGCTCGCCTACGGATGCGCCGCCGATAGGAACGAGTATATCTGCGTCTTGGTCTATGGCGGCCCTGATTTGTTTTTTGATGGCGCTCGGGCTATCTTTTGAAATGCCCATATTGATGGTATCTGCACCCCAGCTTTCGAGTAGCGGCGCGAGGCCGTAAGGGTTAGAGCTAATTACTTGGCCTTCATTCACAGTGCTGTCCGGCGTGACCAATTCATCCCCATTGGCGATGAGCGCCACGACGGGGCGGCGGATAACAGGGAGCTTGGCGCAATTGGCAGCCGCGAGCATGGCGAGTTCATAAGGGCCGAGTTTGTTGCCTTTGCGTACAATCACATCGCCTTTAGCAAAATCTATCCCGGCTTTACGAATGTGTGACGCGGGAGAGATAGGTTCTGTCAGAGTTATTGCGCTGCCATTTGCACTAATATTTTCCTGCATAATCACATGGTTAGCCCCGCTAGGCACAGCGCCGCCGGTAAAAATGCGCACGGTTTCATCTGTGCCCACTTCGCCGTCATAAGGCGCGCCCGCAGGGGCCTCGCCTATGAGGGTGAAGATGGAGCCTTGCTTGTGATGGTCTTCCAATTTTACGGCGTAACCATCCATGGCAGAGGCGTCGAGCGGGGGCAGGGTGACATCCGCGCGCATATCTTTTTCTAAAACATGACCATGCGCGTCTTTGAGGGTAATATTGGTTGTAGGCAAAAGGCTTGCGGTTTTTGCTATCAAGCCCAGCGCTTCATCCACAGAAATAAGTTTAGCCATCTGATTTCCTGTAAGTGCCAGACTTGCCGCCGCTCTTTTCTAAGAGTTCCACCCGCTCTATGACCATGGCTTTGTCGACGGCTTTGAGCATGTCGTAAATGGTTAGGCAGGCAACAGATACGGCGGTCAGGGCTTCCATTTCAATCCCGGTCTGGCCCGTCGTTTTGACGCCTGCGCGCACAACAAGTCCGGGAAGATTATCATCAAAATTGATTTCCAGTTTTGCGCCCGTAATTGGCAATGGATGACAAAGCGGGATCAAGTCTGCGGTGCGTTTGGTCGCCATTATGCCCGCAATTTCGGCAACGGTCAAAACGTCACCTTTCTTGGCCGCGCCTGATTTAACTAGCGCCAGTGTTGCTGCGCTCATGCGCACACTGCCCTGCGCAACGGCAATGCGGTTCGTGATGTCTTTGGTGGATACGTCAACCATGTTGACGCGGCCATCTTTATCAAAATGTGTTAAGTCCTTGGGCATATTATTTCCCTTTCGCGCTGTGCGCTCTTCGCCTTTGGTTATTTCTCAAGTAAGCGAGGCATTATCTCTACAAGATTGCACGGCCCGTGGCGGCTATCAAGCTGCTGCGAGATAACTTTATCCCAGCCATCTTTGCACGCCCCATTAGAGCCGGGTAGGGCAAAAATAAATGTGCCATTGGCCGTGCCCGCGACGGCGCGCGAATTAATGGTCGAGAGGCCGACGCTTTTAAAGCTGACCATATGAAATACATGCGAGAATCCATCGATTGTTTTCTCAAATAAAGGCGTAATGGCTTCGGGCGTGATGTCGCGCCCTGTTAGGCCCGTGCCGCCACTGGTGATGACAACATCAATATCAGGCGTATCTATCCACGCTTTGACCTGTGCGCGCACCAGCGGAATATCGTCCGTAATGATTTTACGGTCCGCAAGGTCGTGCCCCGCGTCCGTGATACGTTTCGCCAGTAGATCGCCCGAAGTATCATTTTCAAAAGTGCGGGTATCACTGACGATAAGTATCGCAATCCGCACCGGTTTAAATTCGCGGTCCATATTAATGCCGTGCATTATTTGCTCCATCTTTCATTGTCTTTGTAATCTTCGGCGCGCGGTTCAATCCACGTTTCGCCGCTCGCGCCCGTTTGTTTTTTCCAAAATACGGCCTCGGTCTTGAGATAGTCCATCAAAAAATCGCATGCCTGAAATGCGGCGCGGCGATGCCCGGATGCGGTGCATACTAATACGATAGGCTCGCCCGCGGTCATTGTGCCTGTACGGTGAATGATGAGGATGTCGGTAAGCGGCCAGCGCTTTTGGGCATCTGCCGCCACCGCTTTAATCCCAGCTTCAGTAACGCCCGGATAGCTCTCAAGATAGAGCGTCTCGACACGGCCCGCTTCGCCGCGCACCCGCCCAATAAAACTGGCGATGGCGCCCGCATTACCGCTGGCCTTGGTGAAAGCATCTATGCGCGCGCCGGGGCTAAAAGGAGTGTCAGTTATTTCTATCATTAGCCGCCGCCTACAGGAGGCAAAAATCCGATTTCTTCATCGCCAGTTAGTGCCGCGTCTTCGTGAACTAATACCTGATTGATCATAGTTTTTACCGAGGGGTCCAAAAGTGCGCCGCCCAAATCGTGGCTGTTTTCAAGCCAGTTTTTTAGGCCGCTTAAATGCGTAACACCTTGAGGTAAATCAAGCCGTTCTTCATGGCGGCCCGCGCGGTCAGAAAGGCGTCCAAAATATAAAACTTTTATCATGCCCCTAAGATAGGCTCATTTGATAAAATTTCCAGAGTAATCGTAGTGCGACAAATAAGACCAAAAACGCCGTCATTTTACGCACCGTGTTTTCCGAAAAAACCTTAAGGCTAAGCCTGTTCCCTGCAAACCCGCCGATCAAAACCATAGGCGCGAGAATCCAGTAGGGTTTGGTGAGGACAAGTTGGTCGAAATCTCCGATTTTCATCAGCTGCCCCGCTAGGCCTGCAATGGAATTGACCAAGATAAACAGGCTACACAGCGCAGCGATTTCCTTCGGCTTACCCCATTTGAAATGATGTAAAATCGGCGCAAGGAAAATACCGCCGCCAATGCCGACAATGCCTGATAATAGCCCAAGCCCGCCGCCAATGAGGGCATTAATGGGCAGAGAATTGGTTTTTGGATTGACCTCATGAGCGACCTGTTTTTTCAATAATATGCTTATCCCCGCAAACAAAAGCGAAATGGCGAGTAGGCCAATGAAATATGTTTCGGTAATCGGCAAACGCCCGCCAATCCATGCCAGCGGTACGGACAACACCAGAAACGGCCAAATGCGGGAGAGCGAGATTAATCCGGCCCGGCTATAGCGCCATGAATTACCGCTCACGACGATGATATTACAGGCTAGCGACACAATCGGAATGATTAGATAATTTGCGCCAAACAAAACCAACAAAGCCGTATAGGTCGAACCGCCGCCAAATCCGACACTGGCATAGAGCAGGGCGGTGATAAAAAACAATATGGCTAAAGTGATGACTTTCATTGCTCGGTACATAGGGGTAAAGGGGGGCTATGGAAACAAAAAAACATCCCTGCATGATCATAAGTGGCGGCACGTCGCGGCGCTTTGGCGCTGATAAAGGGCGGGCGCTATTGGGCGGGAAACCGTTGATCCAGCATGTGCTTGCACGTTTGTCGGGGCAGGTAGGCGCGGTGGCAATTAACAGCAATGACGATGCCTATGATGAGCTTGATATTCCAGCGATTGCGGATGTAATCGAGGGCGGGCTAGGGCCGCTGGCGGGTGTACTAACCGCGATGGAATGGGCGCAAGGCATGGGCGAGGAGCGCGTCTTTACATGCGCCGTGGATACGCCGTTTCTGCCGTCTGATTGGGCAGAATGCCTAGCTTATGTGCCAAGCGATAGAATCGCCGTGTCATTTAGCGGCGAGCGCGTGCACAATGTTTGCACCATATGGCCTACGGCACTTGCGGCAGATTTACGCGCCGCCCTTGAAGGTGGCCAGCGCCGCGTGGGTGAGTGGATAGAAGGGCACCCCTTTGCCCATGTTCCCTTTGATGTTCTTGGTGATTTTGATCCGTTTTTTAATATCAATACGCCTGAGGATATGGCTAAGGCGAAGTGGATTTACGAACGCCTAGCCGCCCGTCACTGACATGTGGCGCGCGGGGCCTGAGATATTGTTTGTGGTTTTGGCAGCGCGCCTTATCTCAAAATCGTGACGCTCGGGTTTGCGGCCAATGGCGTCATCAAGCACCTGATCAAGCGTTTGGCCGTCGCCGCGCAGGGCGGCACGCAGATCCGCATTATCATCTTGCCCTAGGCACATATAAAGCTTGCCCGTGCAGGTGACGCGCACCCGGTTACAGCTGGCGCAAAAATTATGGGAAAGAGGAGAGATAAAGCCAAGCCGCCCGCCTGTTTCGGCTATATCCACGTAGCGCGCCGGGCCGCCCGTGGTTTCGGGGGTGTCGGTCAGCGTCCATCGCTGCTCTAGCTTTTCGCGAATTTCATGTAGCGGGATATATTGATCATACCGATTTTCACCCGTTTCGCCCATAGGCATGACTTCGATGAGTGTCATGTCTATGCCGCGCTCGTGCGCCCATTGTGCCATGGCGGGGATGTCATCGGCATTGTCATTTTTCAGGGCAACAGTGTTTATTTTTAATTTCAGTCCGGCCTCAAGGCCCGCGTCAATGCCCTCCAAAACCCGCGTTAAATTACCGCCGCGCGTGATACGGTTAAAGGCGAGCGGGTCTAGGCTATCGAGGGATATATTGACCCGCTTCACGCCCGCGTCTTTGAGGGGCTGTGCGAATTTGTGGAGCTGTGTGGCGTTGGTGGTCAGTGCGATTTCATCAAGACGGCCTGCCTCTAAATGCTGTGATAAATGATTTACCAGCGTCATGAAGTCTTTGCGGACCAAAGGCTCGCCGCCTGTCAGGCGAATTTTTCGTACGCCGCGGGCGATAAACCCGTCGGATAGTCTGGCAAGTTCCTCAAGGCTTAGGAGGTCTTTCTTAGGTAAAAACACCATTTTTTCTGCCATGCAGTAAAAACAGCGCAAATCACAACGGTCCGTCAAAGACAGACGCAAATAAGTGATATTACGGCCAAAGCCATCTGTTAAGTTCGATTTCATACGCTCTTTTAAGACCAATCGTGAGTATTTACCTGACCTAGGTCAAGCAGTGTGAAAAATATGTGCAGATTTTTGTATATTAGCAAGTGATAATGTACTAGGATTGTCGGCATAACTAAACATACCAAAATGGGAAAACCAATAAAGGGGAAATAATGACTATCATCAAAAAAACACTACTAGGCGCTGCGGCTTTGTCCATGTGTGCAATAACTTTTGCGGGCTCTGCTTTAGCTGGCGACAAGGCTGATCAAGTCCTTGGAACATGGTTGCGGCCAAAACAGGGCTGGCATGTCGAGTTTGCTATGTGCGAAAATGCACCCGATAAACTGTGTGGCACTGTGATTTCTGGTGAGGGCGTTGATAAAAAAACGCAAGGCCCAGTGGTTGGCGTGAAAATGCTTTTCGATCTAGATAAAAATAAAAAAGGTACAAAATGGCAAGGTAGAATGTATGACCCTAAAGGCGGTGGCACATATTCTGGCTCTGTGAAAATCCTTAAAGACGGCCGCGTTAAAATGTCTGGTTGTATGGCGAAAGTCATGTGCCGTTCTGAAAAATGGAAACGTGTAAAATAACACTGCTAACATTCGTTGCAATATATAGCCGAGGCGCAAGCTTCGGCTATTTTTTTGACTGTATAAACTGCTTTTAAACTTCATTTTTTAAAGTTATAGGCGCATTTGGAGCTTTTATGTAAAGGTCGTTGGGCGCGAGCGATAGAAGTAAGGTGGGGAGCCTGTGTCTGTAGCAAACAACACGAATAGTGTAGTGGGTCATCATGTGTGTGTCTTAGCATATGATGGTTTATGCATGTTTGAATATGGCCTTGCCTTGGAAATATTTGCTCTAGCGCGCCCAGAAATTCAAAACTGGTATACGTGCGAAATTGTTGCGGTGGATAAAGGGCTGATACGCGGCAACGGCAATGTTGTTATCGAAAATGCTAGTGATTTAACGGCTCTTGAAAAATCTGACGTAATCATTATTCCTGGGTGGCGGGGCGATCTGGAACCTATCCCTAGCGAACTTCGCGAAGCTCTTCGCGGCGCACATGAACGCGGCGCGCGGATTGCGTCCATTTGTTCTGGCGTGTTTGTGTTGGCGCAATGCGGGTTACTGGATGGGAAAAAGGCTACGACACATTGGCGTTATACTGATAGTCTGAGCAAACAATTTCCCGCGGTTTTGGTGAACCAAAAAGTTTTGTATGTTGACGAGGGACAGGTCCTGACATCAGCTGGCTCTGCGGCAGGGCTAGATTTGTGCCTTCATATTGTTAGGTCTGATTTTGGCGCGAAGGCAGCCAATGCAGTGGCGCGCCGTCTCGTCGTGCCAGCCTTTAGAGATGGCGGACAAGCGCAGTTTGTTTCGCGGCCTGTACCGTCATCCTTTTATGGAAACCTTGCGCCATTACTTGACGTTATTCGGGAGAGCCTTGATGAAAACTGGGAAATAGACCGAATTGCGAAGGCGGCGAATACATCAGCGCGCACACTACAAAGGCGGTTTAAATTGGCCACAGGCCATAGTCCTCATATGTGGTTAACCTACGAACGAGTTGAGCTTGCAAAAGATTTGCTGGAAACAACAAGCTTAAGTATTCAGCAAATTGCTGACGTAACGGGGTTGAAAACTCCAGAAACTTTCCGCCATCATTTCAAACGTTTAACGGGAGATAGCCCGTCTCGTTTCCGCCGTAAATTTAATCCACACTAGGGTAGTGCCCATCAATAAAGCTTAACCCGTTGCAATATATTCACGCAGCACAGCGGCTTCATTTTCGGCGTCCGCAATTTTTCGCTTCACCACATCTCCAATTGAAATTAAGCCTTTAATCTCATCTCCGTCGAGTACGGGAACGTGCCTAATCCGTGAATTTGTCATCACGGACATAACATCGTCAATACTGTCGGTTGGCTTGACGCTAAACACTTTCTTGGTCATGGTTTTCGTGACGCATTCATCGCGAAACCCTGTTTCTTGCGCCAGCGCTTTGCGAATAATGTCCCGTTCTGACAAAATTCCGCACATTTGACCGTTTTTATCTGTGATGACCACAACGCCAATATTTTGCGCGTTTAGCATGGTAATTGCCATGCGTAAGGTGGCTTTTTCATCAATAGAATGAACCACATGCCCTTTGTTTCCTAGAAGTTCACTTACACTCATATCTACCTCCTGAAACGGCACTATAACCCACAATTGCTCATTTGTCCAAGTTTACCTTTTGCAGCAACTTTTGAGGCACATTGAAATTACCGTTTTCTTAAGGCTATTCCTCTAGGTTTTGATGAATTGGGATAGTAAATTGAGGTGTGGGATGAGAGTTGGGAAGCTAAGATTAGTTGTTGTTGTAGCGTTGTTTGGTTTTGCCAATGTGCCGTATGTAGCGTCTTATGGGCAAAATTCACCTCAAAACATAGCGGGCCCTGCTCAGGTGAATCCATTTGATTATGCATTGGGCTTGACGGCTACTAAAGGTTCTACGCGAACAGCCCCCAATAGCAAAACGCTAGCCTTATCCACCTCGTCGCAGCTTCAGCATCGTGAGCCAGTTTTGGGCGGTTCTAAGCAAGCTAAGCAACTTATAAACGAGTTGACGGTGAAATATGGAGAGCCGTCCTCCATTAGAGGGGGCAACCATGTGTGGACAATTAAAAACCCTGACAAAAGCGGTGTTCAGGCAGATGTGGTAACTATTATTGTGAGTTTAAACCCGACGGGCAATTCAGAGCTTATTATGGATAGAGACCGCGGGGAAAATGGCCTTGCGACTTGGGCGCTGCCAAGACGAAACTTACAACAAGCTACGCCACAAGCTAAAGCGAAACAACTTCAAGCCAAGAAACTTTTAGAAAACCCGAATTAAAATTATGACTGCAACCCCTTTATTATTGCGAATATGGACTCTGCTGATGCCCTTGGCCTGGGTTGCAAGTGGGCAAGCATATGCGCAAGTTGTCGGACCTTATCAAAATACGACTGTAGCAACTCTCGATAATACGACCAGTTGCGGTGGTGGCGAATTTACGAGAATTATCAACGTTCCACCTGCCGATGTTTTTATTGTTGGGGATTTGGATGTAGGCTTTCTGGCTAGCCACACATGGCGCGGTGATATACGTGTGGATTTGCAATCTCCCGCGGGCACGATTGTTCGCTTAATTA
>Ga0209633_10006217_pt1 | contig 10254 bp, 7 predicted proteins | sample Cruoilmetagenom1_FD_187290 | JGI IMG/M metagenome (GOLD analysis project Ga0209633, IMG submission 187290) | Oil polluted marine microbial communities from Coal Oil Point, Santa Barbara, California, USA - Sample 1 (SPAdes) (version 2) | ecosystem: Environmental > Aquatic > Marine > Oil seeps ... | reverse complement strand
AATAGAGTGTCTTAATATAGAGCCAGGCTATCAAAGCCGTCACAAGTCCAAAGACCATATAACTGGCCATATCCCATATGCTGTACAATTGAAAAGGCGGCAACTGGAATGCCGGATTATCACCCAAAAAATGCCTGGACACCACTGTGGCAGTGACCGAAGAGAGTACAACCGAAGAGATATTCTTCAATCCATATTTCCTCAGAATGACCTCCAGGGCAAAAAAGATCCCTCCCAGCGGGGCGTTAAAAGTGGCAGCAATCCCGGCTGCAGCTCCACAGGCAACAAGGATCTTTATCTTCTCATCCGACATTTTGAACAGCTGACCAAGGCCAGAACCGATGGCAGATCCGATCTGGATAATTGGGCCCTCCCTTCCGGCCGACCCGCCCGATCCAATACAGATTGATGAAGCCAACGCCTTCACGATAGCCACCCGGGGCCTGATCCTGCCCCCCTGGGTAGTGACTGCTATCATAACTTCCGGTACCCCGTGCCCCTTGGCCTCTCGGGCAAGAAAATGAATAATCGGTCCGATGATCAGACCTCCGATAGCGGGTATTAATATCACATAATAGGAGCCCATGAAACCAAGAACATCGCCTCCGTTCACAAAAAACAGGTCGGTGATACGCTGGATCATCCAGCGAAACAGGATAGCACCAAATCCGGCACCCAGTCCGACAATGATGGAAAAAACAATCAGAAAACTCACATTGGAGGTTCTCAGGTAAAAAATCACCTCCTTCCACAGATGCCGGGGGGTCAAATCAGAACGCCAGCCGGGTTTAAATGGTATCATTAAGGAAAAGTCTAAATAATCCCTAAAAATATAAAATCATCAACGCCCCGGACAATAATTATTGAAAAATCCTGTCAGCGCCGATATTGTTGAGTTTAACAATGAAGCTTTAGTTTCATACCGATAAGCACAATATCTCCTCTTTCCAATTTATAAGATTTGATTTCCTGGAATACAGATATTTGAATTAACTTATCCTTCTAATTCAAAAAAAGGCCAATACTCTGACTGGAGAAGCTCTGATGGCATATGATATCAAAGATCCGGAAATAAACATTGACTAATGGGCACTATCAAAACAAGTACACTGAAACTAAAAGCCAAACGGACCTTCCTTAAGAAAGGAACCTGTTCACGCACCTTTTTCTATATTCTGGACCGTGAATTCAAGCATCCCCGGGATGAGGAAGAAAAAGCCATCGACCCCCTGGCGGGAGGAATCCTGCAGCAGGGATATCAATGTGGAATGCTCTGGGGAGCTTCCATGGCTATTGGTGCCGAAGCCCTTCGTCAAAATGCCTATCCGGATCGGGCTACTGGCATAACTATCCTGGCTACACAGCAGGTCATGAATTCCTTTGAGAACAGGACCAAAAGCATCGAATGTGAAGATGTCACCAACTGCGATTTCCAGAACAAAAGAAGCTTTGCCAAGTACATGCTCACTGGCAAATTTGTAAACTGCTTCATACTTGCCGGGAAATGGGCTCCGGAGGCTCTTCATTCGGCCAGAGAAGGATTATCCGAGGAATATACCGATCTACCGAAGGAAGCTCTGAGCTGTGCCTCTGAAACGATTCGTCAAATGGGGGGAAGCAAAGAGGAGATGGCCATGGTTGCAGGCTTTGCAGGTGGATTGGGCCTGAGCGGTAGTGGTTGTGGTGCGCTGGCTGCTGCGATCTGGAAGAACGCCTTGATCCATAACCGGAAAGAAACCGGGAAGTCTGCCAACTATGATCCGGCCAAGGATCTTACCTTAAATGCTTTCTACGAAGAAACTGACTATGAAATGGAATGCGATAAAATTTGCGGACAGCGTTTCGAGACCATAGCTGTGCATACTGAATTTATGAAAAACGGCGGCTGCAAAAAGCTAATTAAAGTACTCGCAGATACTGCTACGGCATGACTTATTCCCAGAAACTGCAGAAGCTCTTTCCGGAAATAGTACTTCATCCTGAGGATCTGCTGTTGCTGGAAACCTTTCAGATCAAGTATCTTCCCGAGCGGGTAGCTGTCAAGGAGTTTGCTACCCTGCTGGCTGCCTATCCAGTTGTTCACCGCTTCCTGCTTGCAAAATACCCACCCATCGCCTCTTTCCTTTCCCAGATACTGAGCGAGAACCCGGCTACCAAAGGTCAAGCACACATTGAGGAACATTGCCAGGAAGCCTTATGGGAGATAGCCGATCTGATCATCTTTAACAAGAATCCGGAACGATTCGATGCACAGGCACCCATCAAATGGGAGATCAGTGAGATCAATGCCATCACCTCTCTGGAAGGAAAGGTGGTGGCAGATGTGGGAGCAGGATCGGGCAGGATCGCTTTCCTGGTGGCCCCCATTGCCAAAACCGTTTTCGCACTTGAACCCCTAAGCAGTTTTCGCACCTTCATGAAAGAGAAAGCCATGAAAAAGGACATGCATAACCTTCATGTGATGGACGGTACCCTGGATTCCATTCCCCTGCCCGACCACAGCCTGGATATTTTGATCACCTCCAATGCAATTGGGTGGAACCTTTACGATGAACTTGTGGAAATTGAACGGGTGATTAAGCCCGGTGGCTATGCCATCCATCTGCTGCAGTCGATGGAACAGCTTGATAATCCATTTCACGAGGAACTGATTTCATCCCCTTGGTCTTATACCTGTCTACAGGACAAGGATGAGATGAAGATGAAACTCCGCTACTTCAAAAAAATTGACTGAGAATCTACTTAACGTGTCCAGGTTGAAGTTACCTCATATGTATTCATTTGCCCATCCACAAAGCTTTCTGTGTAAGATAGCTTATCCTTGGTAAGGGCTTCAATTTTGGAAGTAGAACTTACCTCATTGTCCGGATCAAGAAACAGTTGATCATCACCAATGAGTTCCCATTCTCCGGTGATGGGATTCTCCACAAGAGGAGAGTCCAGGATATAGGTGCCACCCTCCTGGAACTCCATAGTTGCTTCAGTTAGCAGGGCCTGACCTAAGGAGACCAGAGATATAATACTACTATCATCACTATCCGTGGTCATGCTTTGAAAAGTCCAAACGCCATCGGTAAGTAAAGTCGCATTATCTGATTCACATGCGCTCAGCAGCATCATGCTGATTAATAGAGGAATAAGACCTGGAATAATATTTCTCATGATTCAATGTTTCGATTGTTTATGATTGGGTATACGAAAAGCTGGAAGTGAAGTTGCGATGAAATCTCAGGCCCACCCCAGAAGATTAGCCGATATCAGCGATCACTGTGTACTGCGTCTTTGAAAGAAATTTGAAATGTCTGAACACTTTCAGAAAGGCTGGCTGGATGTCCGGATCTTCAAAAAAGGACCATTCTCCTTTCACCCTGAACGCAGAATGATAGGTTTCCAGATCCAGTGCCGCCCTGATCCCATACTGGTAGTAATCTCCTGCTGTGGAGCCTGCGCCACTTCGCATTTTGCGTTCCACCATCTTTTTTCGGAATCCCCGGGTATACTTTTCTGCTACCACTTCCATGACCAATCTGGAGCTGTGAAATGATCCCGCCAGGCGAGTCAGGGTCTGAATCACCTGCTCGGCCGGCAGGTACATAAAGAGTCCCTCGGCTACAAACAATACCCGATCAGATTGCATCTCCTTAACTTTTGAGATCCAGCTTTCTTCCAGCACTGAGTCTTCAATCATCGGGTAGGTGGGCTTATCTTTCAAAAGCTGCTGCTTGATCCCGATTACCCCGGGCAGATCCAATTCCATGTACTTCAAATTCTGACCTCCCAGCCTCCAGAACCTGGTATCGAATCCACTTCCAAGGCTGACAATAAGTCCTTCCGGAAACTCCTTCAGGAACTCCTCACATAAGTGATCGTAGTGGCGTGCCCTCAGGGCAATATGCCGGCTAAGCACCGGAGAAAGCTTTCGTTCCATCACCTGCCTGCGCAGATCATCAGGTATCTCAGAAATCAGGGTCTCATAGAATTCTTCTCCTACTGGATCCAGCAGGACCGAATTGCTTTTTCTGGATTCTCTTACCCTCGAGCGAAGGGTAATCAGCGCCGTTTCCGATACTTCAGTCAGTTCCATCATGTTCAATCAGTTTCATAATTATTGGAACACGAGTAAGTGCATATCCTGGTATGTGTATATATGAGCAGGTCTTCCCCAAACCGTCCGTTCCTCATACGCACAATCACCCTCGCCAATACACTTCAGGAAATCATCTAGGCTAAGAAGCTGAGTAAATTCAATCTCGGGTTTCCCATGTGCACCAAACAAACGATAATCATCGCTTAACTGAGAACGCAAATGATCCACCGTTTGCTGATATATGAGCAGATCATCGTTGTGAAAAAGGAACAGTGCACCATTGTACAGAAAGTCCCCAAGCAAGATCATCACGGCTGAAGGAATCATAATGGCAACAGATTCATCACTGTGTCCGGGCACATGCACCAGTTGGATCATCAGTCCTCCCAGATCAATATCAGTCTCCAGGGGAAGCCACTCATTCACGGTAATTTCCGTAGGATAATCCCCTTCAAAAAGGTCCTCCTGGCTGTACTGAAACAAGCCTTCGGGAGAAACGCGTCCCCTTAATTCAGGCAGATCAGGAAAGGCAATTCGTTCAAATTCATGGATATTCTGGTTATGATCAAAGTGGAAATGAGACTGGATCAGGGTCACAGGCAGGGTAGTGATCTTGTCGAGGATGTACTTGATTTTATAATTCCCTTTTACTTCATTCTCCCCACAGCCGGTATCAAACATCAGGGCCCTGTTATTTCCTACAATAAGATAACTCACATTCCCCTGGGAACTCTTAGGTTCTGCAATGCTGTAAACTCTTCCCCCGAGATACTCTACATCGAACCAGTCAGAGACTATCTTGACAGGCTCATATTCCTTCATATCCTGCTGGCTATCCTGACACGAGGACAGCCAGAGAACTAAAAAAAACAGATAATCCATAAGGATAAACTTACTATTCATATCTCAAGGCATCTACCGGGTTTATACGGGAAGCTTTTATGGAGTGGATGGATACAGTCATGAGTACTACTAAGGTGGCAATCAGAAATGCAATCACAAAAATCCACATTTCGATGCCTACCCTGTAGGGGTAGTTTTTCAACCATTGCATAAAAAAGTAGAGCGTCACAGGAATGGAAAGTAGTGCAGCTACAAGAACCATGAAGAAAGTGTTTCGCAGGAAGGAGTATACAATGGCTCCTTCTGAGCTCCCAAATACTTTTTTGATTCCAATTTCATGAGTTCTGGAACGGGCCACGAAAAGGGTCAGACCAAACAGACCAAAGGCTGCAATCAGCAGTGTAAAAAGCGCAGCAATAGAAAGAATGGAGCCCAGGTTTTTCTCAGATGCGTAGGTATTCTCAAAGATTTCTTCTATGGTTGAATAATTGAATGGTCTGTCCGGCTCTACCTTCTCCCATTCAGATTTCAATTTGGGGATTAAGTCAGCCCGGGTACCCGGACGGTAGTGGACCATTATATTAAACAGGTACTTATCGGTCATAGAGATGGCAAGAGGGGGGATCTCTGTATGAATGGAATGTAGGTTAAAATCTTTAACTACACCAATGATAATGGAGGAATCGGGCATCATCAGGCCAATGGGATCTTCTGCTCCCAGCTCTCTGACTGCGGTTTCATTCAGAACCACGGAACGGGTCAGATCGCTTCCATAATCGGGTGAAAAAGTTCGACCTTCAAGCATGGTCATCCCCATGGTCTCCAGTAATTGATAGTCTACGGCATAAAATTCCACCTTCACCTGAACCTCATCATCCTTGAAATGAGGATACATGGAAACCCCCCATCCATTCAAGGGTAGGCCGTACATGGTACCTGCAGCCTCCATTACTTCAGGAACAGATCTGACCCCGTTCAGAAAAGCGTCATATTCCCCGAAACCCCGACCCAGATCAATCTGAAGAATATCCCGGTTATAATGACCTGGATCTATGTTCAATGCATACAGGTACTGAGAACGGATGAGCAGTGTTCCCGATACAAATGAACAGAAAATCACCAGCTGTATGACAATAAGAGCGGATCGGAAAAGCCTCCTGCTTCCCCCAAAACTTACTTTCTGCTTAAACACATCAAGCACCTTCATTCTTGAGAGATAGGAGGAAGCGTAGAGACCCGATACCAGACCGATAAACAGGGTCAGGAACAGGTATACCGGGATGTAAATAGCCATATTGGAGGGGATGATATCCAGAGAGGTTTGAAACAGCTTCTCAGCAGAGGGTTTCGCAAGCCACATAAATAGTACGGCCGGTAGTAGAACCATCAATGTAAGTAAAATGGACTCACTTAACATCTGGTTCCGGATACGTGTGATACTTGCACCTGCTGTTTTTCGTATCCCTATCTCCTTGGCCCTTCCGGTGGAAACAGCAATGGATAGGATGATATAATTGATGGCGGCAATAATTACAATCAGGAAAGCAATGGTCGAAAACAAGCGCAGGTTCTTCAGGTTGCCTACCATGCCTGTATTGGCAATATCTGCTGATCGCAGATAGACATCCGACAGATTCTGAAGGGAGTAATGAAATGGAGGTTCTTCACTGATATGCTTCTTCTCAAAGGCCTCAAATTGAGCATCCAGCGAAGCGGCATCCCCATCATCTGCGAGCAGAATCCAGGTACTATGGAAGTTAAAATCCCACCTCAAATCCATATCACTTGTTCCGAAAGTCGCATTCAATGGAGCCAGGGTCCACCGTTTGTTTACCATGCACCCTGCTCGAAAAGTGGAATTACGGGGGAGATCTTCATATACCGCACTCACTGTAAACAGCTGCTCGGTATTATTAATCAGACCCTCAATCTCCTTACCCACAGGATCCTCCCCTGGAAAGAACTGCTCGGCCAAACGGTGGGATAATGCTATTGAATTCAGATCCCCCAATGGATCCTGTGACAAAGGACTTCCAGTAAAGGGAAGTGTGAAAATATCAAAGATCTCTGATTCGGTAGCAATCCCTCTCGATATGTTTATGTATTCATCAGAAAGCTTGAGCTTTAATCCTCTCAGATAATCGGTGGTAACTGCCTTTTCTACCTGCGGGAACTCCTCTTTCATTGTCTTTGCCAGAATATAAGGTGTTCCCGCCATGGTGGTATTGATGTCCTTGTGATGGTTGACCACTCTGTAGATCTGCTTCCTCTTTTTGTGACAGTGGTTGTAAGAGAATTCATTGATCACAAAAAGGAGAATAATAAAGGAAACGGCCAGAGAGATGGAGAGCCCAAGGGCATTGATAATGGTGTAAAGCTTATTTCGCCTCAGAAACCGGAAGGCTGTTTTTATGTAGTGTTTGAACATGCTAGTTGGGGTGCTAGTGAATGTTGACTCTAATATACCTATAGTTTAGCATTATATAAATTCCTTCCTATCTGCTTGCTTTACAGAATACATTAAAAATATTCCATAACTTTAAAAATGTCACGCATACTAATAGCCGGAGGAACAGGTCTGATCGGAAGGCATCTTAGCAAGAGCTTGCAGGTACATGGATATGAGGTGGCAATTCTTAGCAGGAGTAAGCGCAATTCAGGTCATACTCCTTCTTATTTCTGGAATCCCGATCAAAATGAAATCCAGAAAGAAGCGCTCAACTCCTGTGATTATATCATCAATCTTGCCGGCGCTAATATTGGGGCCAGGCGTTGGACAAGCAAAAGAAGACAGGAGATTCTCGAGAGCAGAACTAATCCGGCAAAGCTTATATTCAACAATCTCGCTAACAATCACAAACTTTCTGCCTATATAACAGCTTCAGCTATTGGGTATTATGGAGCTATTACTTCCGCTAACATATTCCAGGAATCAGATACCCCTGAAAATGACTTTCTTGGTCAGACCTGTAAAAAATGGGAGGAAGCTGCAGATATCTTTAGTGAAATAGGAGTAAGAACTGTCAAAATCAGAACAGGGATTGTTTTATCTAAAGAAGGAGGAGCACTGGCAAAACTTAAGATTCCAATACGATTGGGTTTTGCTTCTGCCATTGGCAATGGGAAACAGTATATGCCATGGATACATATGGACGACCTATGCAATATTTACATCCAGGCGATCAAAGCTAATGAGATGGCTGGCCCTTATAATGCAGTGGCCCCGGAACATATAACAAACAAGGATTTTACCAGAAAGGCCGCTCGGGCACTTCACAGACCTTTCTGGTTTCCAAATATCCCGGCCTTTGTACTGAAATTAGGGTTTGGACAACTGTCCTCCATGCTGCTGTCAGGTAGCCGTGTCTCATCAGAAAAATTAATAGCCACTGGTTATTCATTTCAATTTCCCGATATTGACAGTGCTTTTGAAAACCTCTATGTTGAATAAATTATCATGAGCACCATATATCCAGATGTCCGAATATCGAACAAGCAAGCCGAAGGCATTGCCTATGAACTTTTTGGCATTCAGGGTGCGGCTATTTCACTTCCGGGTGAACTTGATTTAAATTATAAAATTAAGGCCCCCAAAGGGACCTTCCTGTTGAAGATCAGTCGGCCCGATACCGATGCAGCCTACCTGGAATTTCAACAGGCCATCCTGCAGTATGTGGCCGAAAGCGATCCGGAAATCACTTCACCTCTTCAAATCCCTGATCTTCATGGATCTTACATTAGTGAAATGATCGATGAAACTGGAAATTTACGGAAGGCCCGATTGCTTACCTGGGTTGAGGGCCGCTTGTGGTCAGAGGTAAATCCGGTAAACAACAACTTGCTTTTAAGCCTTGGTGAAGAGGCGGGACGGCTTTCTAAAGCTCTACAGGGATTTGAACATCCGCTGGTTTTAAGAAATTTTGAATGGGACGTGGCCCGGGCAGGGTGGACCGGAGATTACGAGCATCTCTTTTCCGGCGAGAAGCTGTTGATCCTCCGATATTTCCATGAGCAGTTCGAGGAGATCCAGAAGCACTATGATGTACTCCGCAAAAGCGTGGTACATAACGATGCCAATGACAACAATGTGGTAGTTACAAAAGATTTGGCCAATCCGAAAGTAAGCGCCATTATTGATTATGGAGATGCGATTCATACCCAGGTCATCAACGATCTGGCCATTACCATCGCCTATGCAGTAATGGGTTTTCCCGATCCCTTAAGTGCAGCTATCCCCGTGGTAGAAGGATACCACAGTCTGTTTCCACTGCTGGAGGAAGAACTGGAGATGCTATTTGTTCTGGTAGCAATGCGCCTGGCCATCAGTGTTACTAAATCGGCCATTAACCGGGAGAAAGAGCCGGATAACCAATACCTCCTGATCAGTGAGGCTCCAGCCTGGGAGGTTTTGAAAAAATGGAGAATGATAAGCCGGGATTTTGCCTGCTACAGTTTCCGAAAGGCCTGTGGATTTTCAGGGCATCCCCTTGAGAATACATTCAATAGCTGGGCCTCTGATCATTCGGTCTGTCTCTCATCACTCTTTCCATCCATTGCAAAGGAGCGCATTCATCCTCTGGATCTGAGTGTATCCGGATCATGGATCGGAGACCGCGAAAAGGCCACAGACCTGGGTTTGTTCCAGTATGAAATAGAGCATTTACAACAAAAGGTGCCAGAGAAGATCATTGCAGGCGGCTATCTGGAACCCCGCGCCCTCTATGGTACTGAAGCTTACAACAGGATGGGCAACTATGGCATAGATAGCCGAACTGTACACCTTGGGATCGATCTCTGGGTTCCGCCAGGAACCCCGGTCCATGCCCTTTTCGATGGTGAGGTAGTCACAGCCGTAAATGATGCGGGCGACAAAGAGTATGGCGGACTGATTATTCTGAAGCATCGGGAGGATGACATTACTTTCTACACTCTACATGGACATCTGGCCGTTGAAAGTACATTGAAGCACCGGACTGGTGACCGAATCAAAAAAGACCAGCTGCTTGGTCTCATCGGAAACTTCCCTGAAAATGGAAACTGGGCACCCCACCTTCACTACCAGATGATGCTCTCCCTGCTCAACTATGTGGATGATTTTCCAGGAGTGGCCTATCCCAATGAACTAGGTGTCTGGAATAGCATTTGCCCGGATCCAAATTTGCTATTCCAACAAGCCGGGCTCCTTACAAAACCCATGGAGGAGGTCTCTAAAACCATCTCTTTCAGACAAAAACACCTTGGGCTTAGCCTGAGCCTCTCTTATGAAGAGCCACTGAAGATGGTTCGCGGGGATGGGGTCTTCCTCATCAATCACCTGGGTCGAA
>Ga0209633_10006216_pt1 | contig 10255 bp, 9 predicted proteins | sample Cruoilmetagenom1_FD_187290 | JGI IMG/M metagenome (GOLD analysis project Ga0209633, IMG submission 187290) | Oil polluted marine microbial communities from Coal Oil Point, Santa Barbara, California, USA - Sample 1 (SPAdes) (version 2) | ecosystem: Environmental > Aquatic > Marine > Oil seeps ... | reverse complement strand
CCACCGGGGGAGGAGGCACAGATAGACTTTAGCTATTTGGGTCTATGGGAGGACCCTTTAGTTGGGAAGAGATGCCGACTCTGGGCTTTTGTCATGGTGCTGTCCCATTCTCGGCATATGTTTGCCTGTGCCGTCCGTCACATGGACCAGGTCGCCTGGCTGGAGAGTCATGTGGCTGGCTTCGAGTTTTGGGGTGGCGCCCCAGCCCGACTGGTGTCCGATAACCTCAAGTCCGGGATACTGAAGCCAGACCTCTATGACCCCAAGTTCAACCGGGGCTACGAGGAGCTGGCCCACCACTATAGCATCCTCATCGACCCGGCTCGGGCGGGTAAGCCTAAAGACAAGCCCCGGGCGGAGAGGGCAATCCCCTATATTCGGGAGAGCTTTTGGGCAGGCAGGACATTTCCCAGTGTGGAGGAGATAAACCGGGAGTTCCTCCAGTGGTGTCTTAAGATAGCGGGACAACATATCCACGGCACCACTCGGCAGCGCCCTCTGGAAGTCTTTGAGGCGGTAGAGCGGCCAGCACTCAGACCGCTGCCCCCAGATCCCTTTGAGATTGCCACCTGGGTGAGAGCCAAAGTGGGCCGGGATTGCTACTTCCAGGCCGGTGGGGCTGGCTATACCGCTCCTTATCCCTATGCTGGGAAAGAGGTGATGGTGCATCTCACCCCTCATCTAGTTCAGGCTTACTTTGGGTATGAGCTCATAAAGACCCATGTGCGAGTGGGCAAGGGACAGCGCTCGACCGACTGGAATGATTTCCCACCTAAGATAGCAGCCTTTTTCTGCCGCACACCAGACTGGTGCCGGTATCAGGCAGCCCAATTAGGAGAGGAAGTGAAGAAGGCGGTGGAGGCACTACTGGAGGCTCACCTGCTATACCACCTGCGCCAGATTCACGGCATCATCAGGCTGGGGGAGAAATATGGTGCCAGTCGCCTCAATGCTGCCTGTGCCCGTGCCAATGCCTTTGAGGACCCTTCCTATCGCACCATCAAGAATATACTCGAGAGGGGACTAGACCAGGAGCTGTCCATCGCCATGCCGCGGCTACGGCAGGCGCATTCCTCAGAGGTCCCTCTGAGCTCCTGCTCCCCCTTACCTATTCCAAGGAGGTGTATCGTGAGTAACATCCATCATCTGGAGACCAAGCTAAAGTCCCTCAAGCTAGGTGGCATGTTAGATACCCTGGACTTGAGACTCCGGCAGGCCCAGCAGGAACGCCTGGGCTATATCGAATTCCTGGAGCTACTCCTGGAGGATGAACTCCAGAGAAGAACCAACAAGAGCCTGGCGGCTCGGGTGGCCAAAGCCCACTTTGAGGAGGTAAAGACCTTCGAAAGCTTCGATTTCGCCTTCAATCCTAAGATGCCAGCACAGCAGATCAGAGATCTGGCCACCTGTCAGTTCATTGGGCGCCAAGAGTGGGTCCTCTTTATCGGCCCTGTGGGTGTGGGCAAAAGTCATATCATCTTGGCCCTGGGGCACCAGGCGTGTCGCATGGGTTACAAAGTGCTGTATATGAAGACATCCCGGCTCTTGGCAGACCTCGGTGGAGGACACGCCGATGGCACCTGGGAAACCCGTCTGCGCCGCTACCTCCAGCCTGATATGCTTATCACGGACGACTTCGCTATGAAGGAGTTTACCCCCAAGCAGACTGAGGACATATATGAACTCATCGATGAGCGAAGCCGCAGTGGCTCCCTGGTGATAGCTTCCAACCGCATACCTCGGGACTGGTATCCCCTCTTCCCTAACCCTGTCCTGGCAGAAGGTATTCTGGATCGCCTCATCAACAGAGCCCATCATGTGATCTTGACTGGCAAGAGCTATCGGTCTCTACTGCGACCCGACAGAGCTCAGCTGGTTGCCGAGGAGGTGAGAGTCATGTAAAATGACAACCATGCGTGCCCACAGGTGGTCAATTTAGATGAAAAACACCTGGGTCAATAATGTGAAAAGTGACATGTTTAAACCGTTGGAGGCACTTACGCCAGGGATTTTACAGGAAAATGGAGACATTACCTTATAAGAAGAAGGTGTCTATGGCCCAGCTCATAAGGTATGCCATAGATAAAGTCTACTTTGATGAGGAGCAAAAAGAATGAAGGGAGGGGAGATGAAGAAACGAGTAAAGAGGATTGGATTGAGTCTCGTAGCAGTGGGGCTCTGCATAGTGCTCTCACTTACGGCCGCTATTCCAGTCTGTGAGGCTGGGCCAAATGAGAGGGTGGTGAAGATAGGCGTAGCCAGTTATTTCACTGGGCCTATAGCGAGCTGTGGTATCCCAGGTTACTACGGGATTGTTGATTACCTAAAATTAGTCAATGACCAAGGTGGGCTTGATGGAGTCAAGCTGGAGGGGCGGTGGGCAAACACGGCACAGAGCCCGATTCCTCTACTTCTCACAGCACACAAAAGGTGGAAAACGGAAGGGGTACTCATAGAGAGTGCGATATCCAATAGTCACGCATACATCGCACCAACGATGCAAAGAGACGAGATACCCGCGATACCATTCGCTCCATATTCTACCCTGATGATAACCGAACCTGAGATGTGGGTATTTGGTACCAGCGCGGGGCTTGGCCCTGAGTTTGCCACTTTTATGAAGTGGGTTAGGGATAATTGGATTGAGCAGCGCCCACCTAGGATCGGAATAATGCTTATAGATTTCGAGGAAGGTTGGGAAACATATGAGGGTTCCAAACATGCCGCCGAAATAGGGGTTGAGTTTGTAGGCAAAGAAGTTATACCTGTTTTTGGAGTAATTGATACATCTGTCGAGTGGATTAGGCTGGCAAATAAAAACCCTGATTGGATATATGTCATGCACTTTGGGGGTTCTATGGCAGTGCTGGTAAAGGATGCTGCCAGACTGGAGATAATGAAAAAAGGCATAAAGCTTTGCGCAGGCGCTGGTAACCTTGATGAGGGGGTCTTCCGTATGGTAGGAGGTGATGCTGATGGGTGGTACCAGATATATCCCTTTGTGTGCAATGGGGATGATCCACAATTACCAGGGATGAAAGCAGTGCTCGATGCAGCTAAGGATAACCGGGGCTGGGAGGTCGAGGACGTTCCACAATTTTACTTTGTAGGGTGGATAGTAGCGAAGGTGATAGTGGAGGCTATAAGGCTAGCCATAGAAAATGTGGGATTTGAGAATTTGAGCGGGCGAGCCATTAGGGATGGTGTATGTAGCATAAGAGATTTTGATCTTGGTTTTGGCATTCCTCTAGTAAATGTGAGTGATGAAAAACCATATTTCATCGAGGTTGAGAGGATGTTTAGAGTTGAAGAGAGCCGGTTGTGGCCTATTATTACTGACTTCTTAAAGCCGTACTACCTAAATCCAAGACACCTTCAGTAAGATAGCTTTGAGGTGGGAACAAGGGTCGTAACATGGAAGCGGGCAAGCTTCGGACTAACGAGACTGTCGAAAAAGTAGAGGCTCAGCTTTGGAGTGGTCAGACTCCCAGCTTTGAAAAAGAGGTTGTCAGGGGTTTTTCGACAGTCACAACACGTACTTGCACGTTCATCAGAGGGCATGTCAATATGGCTGAGCGCAGCCTAGTACAGTGAAGTTACCGCTTGCCACGCTATCTATAATGGTACCGGCTTCCGTGCCATATGAATCGCGGCGGGCTTCCTCATCGCTCGAGATACTGTCGCCCATGATTTGTTAGCGGCTGACAGTATCGCATTACCAATTTAACATTGTGGTGATTTCGTGCTTTCTTCATTTTCAATACCTCCGCAGTGAGGGGGCTCTTAGCACAAAGAGTCCGTCATGATTTCAAGGGGGGGCTCAAAATGCCCAAAGGCTTGGCATTATCTTCGGCTCACTAGCTTTAGTCTTTATTGTGATGATGGTTGTCATAGGGCTTACAGTTGGGCCTTGTGATCAAACAGAGCAACCTCAGCAGACAGCCGAGGTAGTAAGAATAAGCGCTGGTAAGCTCCTGCTGGAATATCAAGGGAATGAAATAGCAGCAGGCCAAAAGTATAGATGGCTCATCCTTCAATTAGGATAGACTGCGTGCCTCCAGTGGCCGAGGCAACCTCTGACATCGCCGTGGTGAGGTTTCACGGCAGAAACTCCGACATGTGGGAGAGGAAGGGCATCTCCACTGCGGAGCGGTTCAACTATCTATATCCCGAGCAGGAGCTCCGAGAATGGCTTCCCAGGATCGAGAGGTTGCAGGGTGAGACCAGGCAACCCCACATCCTGTTCAACAACTGCCATGGGGACAAGGCGGTGGTTAATGCCCGGCAGATTGGTTTTATGTTTGACCGATAGGTGCCAGCATGACAGAGAAGCTTACAGGTAGCTCTGGACAGGTGAGATATATCACTGTTCCCGTCTTTGCACCGCGGGAGATCGAGCTTCCCCCTCTGAAGCTTTCTCCATACAGTGTTAGCACATTCCGTGTGTGCCGGCAGCAGTACAAGTTCCGCTACATAGACAAACTGGGAGACCAGTATGCCACGGCAAGGCCGTACTACACGATGGCTAACCACGTCCACGCCACTCTCAGGGACCTACTTTCTGTTGTGCCTATAGAGGAGAGAACCAAGAAGACCACTGAGAGGCTGCTGCGAAAGAACTGGCAGCGGTGTAGAGTCGGTTTCAAGAATAGAGCCGATGAGAAGCGATGGGCTGAAAAGGCCCTAGCTGAGCTTAGCCGTTTTGTTTCCGAGCAAGATGTCGCTGTTCACCCGTTGATGCTGGAGGCGTGGGTTGAGGCGGAGATCACTCCTGGGCTTATCTTGCAGGGAAGGATCGACCGTGTGGATAAGGAAGCTGATGGGAGCCTGCACATCATTGATTACAAGACTGGCAATGTGCCTCAGCACACCGACTGGCTCCAGCTTTACCTTTATGCGCTGATTGTGTCTCGCAAGTTGCCATATTCAGTACACAGGGTATCGTTCCACTATCTCTCCTCTGGCATCAGTCAAACAGCTGAGCTCAACGCTGAGCAGTTGGAACAGGCAGCGTGGGATCTGCTTGTCATAGCAGGAGAAATTAGACGGGAAAAGGCCTACCGACGAACCCCAGGACAGGCGTGCCAGCGGTGCGATTTTACACCCATTTGTGCCGGCAAACAGGTAGCATGCAAGGCAAGTGTCGAAGGTGACTTTGAGCTGTGGCGCGACTGCGTCAGCCGTGATAATGCCCTCGCTTAGCATCTGCTCCGTTTACCACTGTAGAAATGGCCTGCAAACTACCGAAGACTCTGCTAGGCAGCTTGAGAGGGGTCTTTGCCTCAAGTTGAGCAATTTGACCTTATATGAAGCTGCGGCACTGTATAAACAGGCTGTTCAATTTTGCCTCGCAGCAATCCAAATTCACCTTAACTGCTGCTGGCAATCTTCACCTCCATTCAAATTGCTACGCCCAGCTTCGTTCTTGATTAGAAACACCGAGGCTATTCTTAAACAGCCTGTATAAGAAAGAGGATATCTGAATGAGGAGGTAGGATATGGAGTATCCCTTGGAAGGAATCCGAATTTTGGAGTGGGGAATTTTCCATGCCGGGCCAGGAGGCTCGGCTATCCTCGGTGATTTGGGGGCGGAAGTGATAAAAATAGAACAGCGGGGAAAGGGCGACCCAATCCGGTATCGGAGTCGCTTTGGGCGAACTTCCTTCGATGTAGCCGGAGGCAGAAATCTTTTCTTCGAGGCCTCTAATCGGAACAAAAAATCGATTGCCATAGACCTGAACAAGAAGAAAGGGAGGGAAATTGTTTATCGCTTGATCCCTCAATTTGATGTTTTCTTGACTAATCTTCGACGGAAAACTGTTGAAAAGATGGGGATGACTTACCCTATGCTCTCTGGACTTAATCCCCGCTTGATTTACGTGTCTGTTTCAAGTTATGGGCCTAGCGGGCCGGATAGAGATCGTGGTGGATTTGATTTTCAGGGGCAGGCAAGATCAGGAATAATGTATAGTATGGGGGAACCAGAGATGCCCCCTCTTGTCCTTCACTTTGGGCTCATCGATCAGGCAACTGCCATTGTGGTTAGTCAGGCAATCCTGGCAGCGCTTTGCATGCGAGAGCGCACTGGCGAAGGTCAGGAGATTCAGACCTCTATCTTGGGAGCTGCTCTACACTTGGCCTACTGCAATTTCTTGAATGCTCTCTGGCTCCATCAAGATGTGCCTCGTCACCATCACATTGACACCGATCCCACTCGAAACTATTATCGTTGTGAGGATGGCAAATGGTTTGCCATTACCCTTCAGCCCGATGGAGACTGGTCTCGCTTGTGTCAAGCCATAGGTCAGCCAGAATTGGAAAGCGATTCAAAATTTGATACTCTGCAAAAGAGAGCGGAGGAACACTCCGGGGAGCTTGTTTCCTTGCTTGAGCAGGTTTTTGTGACCAAAACTCGGGAGGAGTGGCTGGAAGCCTTCAGACAATACGATCTCTTCGCCTCTCCAGTGAACCGACCAACTGAACTTGAGGATGACCCACAGGTAAGAGAAAACTATTTGGATGAGATTGACCACCCCTCTCTGGGTAGGATAAAGATGCCGGGCTTTCCAGTCCATTTCAGCCAGGCTCGAGCTGGGACACGAAAAGCTGCTCCTCAATTGGGAGAAAACAGTGAAGAGATTTTGAGGGAATTCGGAGGATACAACGAAGACGAGATAGCACAACTCAAGGAAGAGGAGGTAGTCTAGGGGGGGTCAAAAAGCCGTTTTTGGATTTGGGAAACAGAAACAGTTCTCAAAGCGGGCTGAGGTTTTTTGGTGTAGCCTTCTTCTATTGCGTGCTCGGCAGGAAGTTCTCAACGGAGGCAGCCAAAGAGTCTGCTGTAATGCTCTCCATGCCCTCCATCCACCTAAGCAATGCTATCCTCAGGTCTCGAATGCCTCTCCTTATTCCGTGAAAACACTCCCCCAACTTGGTGCATAATGTCATTATCATCTGGCAAGGTAACCTTTTAGATTCCTTATCAGGGTTGTATGTTATATGTACCTTTTCCAAGAGCTGCAAATCCTGTGCTGTAGCACGTCACCGGGTGGCTAAATGTGTCATCGCGGACAAGGGGACTCAAAGCATTGGCATCCTTGCCGCCAGTTGAATTTGTAATCGGCTCACCAGCTTCATCTTGATTACCCGCCGGTGGGATGGAAGGTTATTGATTGACAATTGAGGGCAAGAAGAGTAGCTTATCGCTGTCAGAAGAGAAGAGTTGGGGATTCCGCTTCGGCAGGCCGGGATGGAAAATGCTCCGCTCATAGCAAATCAAACGGAGGCCGTTTAGAAATCCGCGTCGGGGTCTTGGCACTTTGGGGGCAAAATTGAAACTGAGGGATGTGCTCTAAATTAGGGGTGAAATGGATTGCATAGATAATTAAGATTCAAACTGTTGTTGCACTCTTGCTGGCCAGCAGAAAGTTAATTAGGTACGCGCCCCACTTACCAATCAATATCGAAAGAGGAGGATGAGATGTTCACTAGGGTCAGTCATATTGGTGTTGTTGTAAGGGATATTGATGAAGCATTGAATGTGTATACCAATATTCTTGGGTTCAGTCCGCCAACACATAGAATGGATGTCCCAGAACTTGGATTTAGGAATGCCATGCTCCATCTCGGTGATGTCGGTATTGAGCTCATGGAGACAACCGATCCCAACAATGAGTTTGGAAGGTTCTTGGAAAGGCATGGGGAAGGGCTATATCACATCTGCTTGGTAGTGGATGATATTGATGCTCAAATCAAATCGCTGAGAGCCAAAGGGGCAGACGTACTGGAGGTCCCCCCAAGCGAAAGTATTGGATTAAAGCGCGGCTTTGTAAGGCGCCGATCGGCAAGAGGGGTACTGATAGAGATGGTGCAAGCATGAAACTAACCACCTTGCGTCAGCTTGTGTGAAGAGTGTAGGACGTAGGTTCCAGCGGACAAACAGCCAGCTTCGGAAAAGACCTTCCCGACGGTCTTCACACGAAATGGCATAATGTTTGACGTAAAGACATAATAGCTGACTTTTGATTGACCATTATGGCAACTAGAGATAGGATACAGATTGATAAATCTGCGCTATTTATTTGATATGAGCACGGATACAACATTTATTACCAACGAAGGTGAAAGTAACCTTCGGGATGAGCTCTTATCCTTTTTGGCAAATGACATAATAAGAGAATCCGTAAGGTTCTGCACTAACCTGGATGTATCCTGCCTTCTTGCACATCCGGACTATGTCGTCTATCTTGAATCCAGTCTTATGTGATTCCCAGAAACCACTCGCAGCCTTCCTTCCACCTTTGACCATTACCAAGAACCACAAAGGCCGCAGCTTCCAATCTGGGTAGTCACCATCGAAGTCGATTAGAAACAGCCTGCCTCCCGATTTCAACAATCTAAGAGTCTCTTGCAAGAATAGACCTGGATTGTCTACCTCGCCAATAGTGTTCTTACTTACTATAACATCGAATTGCTCACCATCCATGTCAATTCGCTGTACATCAGATTCAATCACTTCAAGAGCAACATTGTTTTCTTTCGCCTTTCTCTGTGCGATGTCATTCATGTGTTGGGAGAAATCAACAGCAGTGATACTTGCTTTGGGAAGTCTCTTCGCCAATTCAATGGATAAGAACCCAGGCCCAGAAGCCATATCTGCCAGCTTGATACTTGAATCATGGGCAGAAATGTCCTGGATGATCTTCTTTGCAAGGGGAACGACATCATACTTAAGGTTGCGTTCCATCACTTTGGCATAGTCTTCCGCCTCTTGTTTTTCTTTGCTCCAGAACTCCTTGTTCACCGATGCACCTCTTTCAGGCGATCACATCGCATGTGCAGGCAGGTGAGCCTAACGCCCGAGTTCAGCCGCCGCGCGGCGTCTGCAGAATACCTTCTGCCAGAGCAAGACGCAACTTTGGCCTCAGAACTTGGAACCGGCGAACCAGCTAGTGCAGTCGCTTGCGATGAGTTGTTAGGTGGTTTTTCTGCTTCTGCCTGCTAACCTTCCTTGCCTTGGAAAAACTATATGTCTTCTTGCCTTTCGTCGAGAGTTTGAACAAATCTCTATTCGTTAGCCTTGCGAGTATATCCTGTTCTTTCATGTGGTGGTCACTGAAGGATAGAATACCACCTGGCTTCAGTATTCGATGCAATTCTTGCAACACGTCATTCGACTGACTGAGATCATGAAAAGTATCGTAAAGTAGAACTACGTCCATGCTATTATTTAGCAATCCAGTCTTACAATCGGACTGAATGGTTTTGACATTTCTCAAGCCGTTGTTTGAAGCTATGCTCTGGACTTTTTTAATTGCGAGGGGATGTATGTCGAGAGCGTAGATTTCCCCTGAGTTGCCCACCAGTTCCGCCAAGGGCATTATGTAGCTTCCGGGCCCACAGCCGTAATCAAGCACGCAGAATCCTGGCTTTATCCCCACATCTTTCAACAAATTCATGCGTGGCCGGAAGAAATCGCGAACTTTGTAGGTGAGAGACATGAGTTTGAAATCTAGATTTGATTTCGGCTTATCCATGGCAGTTACCTCCACTGTTCTCTGATAGCCAGTCTGTGCTGCCTGACGACCAAGCTCAGCTGCCGCCAAGCATATGCAGATAACCTCTGCCTGGTAGCTAACCCCGACAAGCTGACGAACTCTTGAAAATCGCCACGCCCTGGCGTTCAGGTGCAGACATCATGCCAAAAGTGAGGTTTCCATACTGCGAATGGTAATTCCCCTTATTATTGGGATGGCTCAATCAACATATAAAAGAAAGGAGATTACCATGCACAACAATAAGATTAAAGAAATCAGCTTCAAAGATCAACATTTTCATGTTGGTATCGACGTCCACAAAAAGCGTTGGGTGCTAGCTATCCGAGAGGGCGGGCTTATGCTGAAATCGTTCCCGGTGAACCCCTCCCCTGAAGCCCTGAAGGAACTATGTGGAAAGTCACCACTCAGGAGGGGTCTATCATCCTTCCTAATTGGTCAGCCAAGTTGATGGCTTATTTGAAGGCTCTATCCCTTGATAACGGCCCGGCTAAAGACTATCTCACCTTGTGCCTTGGGGAACTTCAACAAGACCGGGCACTGCCGCAATCCTATAATAAACTGATAACTCGGATGAAAAAACAAGAAGCGATTGTCAGAATAGCTACCAAACTCCTCAGTCGCATTCGATATGTCTGGAAAAACAATTGCCCCTATGCCCTTGGTGTGGTTTGGGAGCTTAAACCAGGAATTCGGTAATA
>Ga0209633_10006215_pt1 | contig 10256 bp, 11 predicted proteins | sample Cruoilmetagenom1_FD_187290 | JGI IMG/M metagenome (GOLD analysis project Ga0209633, IMG submission 187290) | Oil polluted marine microbial communities from Coal Oil Point, Santa Barbara, California, USA - Sample 1 (SPAdes) (version 2) | ecosystem: Environmental > Aquatic > Marine > Oil seeps ... | reverse complement strand
TCTATTTTCTCAAAGGCCATTTCCCATCACCTTCAATTATGTATGGGATGGCCTTTTAAATAAAACTTACGACTATTCCTGAAAAACTGATGGTTTTAAATACTATAATGCGAAATCTTTATCCCCCGCTTTCATAGCCTTTGAAATTGGAAACGCATTTAAATGGCATAATGTGGCTGAGCTCGGGAGTAAGGCACTAGTTCTCGCTTTATGTCAAGCAATTTTAACCACGGGGATCGTTGCCTCTGGGCTTCTTGTCCTTTTTTATACAGGGATTCTTAAAGTGGCTCATCCTCTCCCCGTCTCTATTCTGCTGGGGGCAATCGCCTCAGCCACTGCACCGGCTGCAACGTTTATGGTTGTAAGAGAATATAAGGCAAGAGGGCCTCTCACAAGATATCTCTTGATGGCAGTTACCTTTGATGATGCGATCGGCATAATTCTTTTTGATATAAGCATCGTTATCGCAAAAGCCTCACTTATGGGCGAGGGTTTTGGTTTTGGTGAACTGATCCTGGCGCCGCTCAGTGAGATCGGGTACTCTCTGGTTTCCGGGATTGGACTTGGTTTAATCCTTTCCTACGCATTAAAACACATAAAATCGAGAGAAGGAACGCTTATCACTACCGTATCTTTTATACTTGTCACGGCGGGACTCTCAAGACAGTTTAATTTTTCCCCGCTCCTGAGCAGCATGGCTTTGGGGGCTACGGTTGCAAACCTTGCAAAAAATGAAAACAAAATCTTTGGTTATATCGATGAATGGACACCCCCTATCTTTTTAATTTTCTTTGTGATTGCGGGTGCAAATCTTGATATCGCTTTGCTTCCGGCGGTGGGGCTAATCGGCGTGGCGTACGCTCTTTTAAGAGCCGCTGGAAAGATTTATGGCTCAAGGATCGGTGCCCATCTGGTTAAAGCACCAAAGAACGTGCAGAAATACCTCGGATATGCTATGCTACCTCAGGCGGGAGTGGCGATTGGTTTTGCTATGCTTATAAATGAAATGTTCCCTGAGCTTTCTTACATTACGACGATAGTTCTTGCAATAGTCATAATATTTGAGATAATTGGACCAATAGCTGCAAAGTGTGCTCTTTCTGCATCGGGTGATATCAAATCAGACAAGAAAAAGCAGAAAAGCGCTTTATAAAGACAAATTTTTATTTATTGAGATCACATTAAAGGATCTATGAAATGGTCTGAGAACAAGATGTTATGGATAGACCTGGGCAGCCACCTGATAGAAGCTAAACCCATTGATTTAGAAATTTCCTCTGAATTTGTAGGTGGCAGGGGTTATGCAACCAGGCTATTATACGATGGATTGTCAGAGGGCACTCCTCCTCTATCACCGGAAAATGTGATAATATTTATGACAGGCCCTCTAACCGGGCTGGCTCCAACCGGTGGAAGATGTTCTGTAACCGGCAGATCCCCACTTACAAACACCATCTGCTCCTGCTCGGTTGGGGGAAGGCTCGGGACCGAATTGAGAAGGGCTGGCTATGCCGGGATAGTTATAAAAGGAAGAAGTGAAGAAAAATTGTATCTGTCAATAAAAAATAATGTTGAGCTCAAAGATGCGAGAGAGCTATGGGGACTCGATACTAAAGCCACTTCGGCCGAGTTGAGAAAGAGGGAGGGTAACTGCAGTACTGCGATAATTGGCCAGGCCGGTGAGAATTTAGTGCCATATGCAAACATAATGGTGGACGAACACAGAACTGCTGGCAGAGGAGGTCTGGGTGCGGTTTTGGGTTCGAAAAATTTGAAGGGAATTGCAGTTTCAGGAAAGGCAAAGATTGAGCCAGTGAATGAATTTTCGTTTAATTCAGCATACAAAGAATGCTTGAAGGTGTTGAAGGGAAATCCGGTTACGGGAGATGCTCTGAACAGGTTCGGAACTCTGGTTTTGCTGGATCCCGTTAACAAACACGGAATTTTTCCGGTCAAAAATTTTAGAGAAGGGATGAGCAAAAAGGCGGAGGCCATATCCGGAGATTCCATGCGCAAATACCTGTACAAAAAGGAAGGCTGCGTGAAGTGTCCCATTGTGTGCGGCAGATTGTATAAGATCGGAGACACGATCTCCGGTCTGGAATATGAATCCACATGGGCCCTGGGTCCTCAATGTGACATATGGGATCCTGAGACCATATTAAAGGCAAATGAAGAATGCGATCTTTTTGGCCTGGACACAGTCTCATGCGGGAACACCCTGGGTTTCTGCATGGAACTTGCGGAAAAGGGAAGGTTACCGAAAGAGTATGGATATGGAGTGGATACCCTGGCTTTGATCCGGAAAATTGCGTTGAGACAGGAAGAGGGAGAACTCCTGTCTTTGGGGACCAAAAGGATCGCGGAGAAGGTTGGAGGAAAAGAGTTTGCGATCAACGTAAAGGGACTGGAGCTGCCCGCCTATGATCCGAGGGGGGTCAAGGGCCAGGCTTTAGCATTTGCAACGAGCAACAGGGGTGGAGACCATATGCAGGCATACATGATACCCATAGAGGTTTTGTCTCTCCCCAGGTACATAGACAATTTGAGTGAAACCGAAAAGCCGAGAATGGTCAGAGACCTTGAGAACATCTATGCCGTTCTGGATTCTCTGTGTATGTGCAAATTCACCTCCATGGCGATTTTCACAACCTTCGATTTTGAAACCAAAATGTATGCGAAATTGCTGACAACCGCAACCGGTTTCTATTTCGATGAATCGGAATTTAAGCGGGCGGGTGAGAGAATCTTTAACCTGGAAAGGCTGTTTAATCTCAGAGAGGGTTTCGGCAGAAAAGACGACTCCTTGCCCCGAAGGTTCTCTGAGCCCATGGGTTCCGGGGCCCTGGGTGACACCACGGTAAATGTAGAGCCAATGCTGGACGAATACTATAAGCTCAGGGGATGGGATGAGGAAGGAGTTCCCAGCGAGATGAAGCTTAAGGAGCTGGGACTATACACAAAGAAATGGCCCAAAAAAATGGTGCTGATTCAGTCCGACTCTTTTGATAAAGCGGTAAAAAAATGGGAAATGAATAAAAAAGACTGGCTCGGCCTTGGGTCTGTAACCATAAAGTCCCTTGGAATGGGCGGATTGAAAAAATTCAGGGAGAGATATCCCAACAACGTTATACTGGCAGATTTAAAATCTATGGACACAGGATTTCTGGAGGTTGAAATAGCGGCTCTGGCTGGAGCCGATGTGGTCACGGTCTCAGGTCTGGCGGACGATTCAACCCTTATAGATGGCGTTGGAGCTGGAAAGAAGTATGGAGTAGAAATCATGGCCGATCTGCTAAATGGAGGACTGGATAGGGCCAAAAGCCTCGAAAAATTCGGGGTTGATTACATATTGTGCGAACCAGAACGGGTTGAAAAACTGAAAGAAATCATAAAAATACCCCTAGCCAGCTATAGAGACAGCTCAGAAATTCAGATTGAAAAGATCGATTGTAAAATAGAAATGGTTCCAGAACAAACAAAGAAAAAGCTGGAGTTTAAAGAGCCAGCTCTACAGGTGGCTCTGGACTTGAGAGAACTGAAAGACGCTTTGAGAATCGCAACGGCATCCGATCATGGGGGAGTTGACTGGCTTGAGGCCGGGACTCCGCTGATAAAATGCGAAGGGATGCTGGCTGTTCGGGAATTGAGAAAAAAATTTCCCGATAAAATTATAGTCGCCGATCTGAAAACCCTCTCAAATGCAGCAGAAGAGGTCGGAATAGCGGCTCTGGCGGGAGCAGACGTGGTTGGAATATCCGGTGCTTCAGACGATTCAGAGATAGTAAAAGCCGTAAAGCAGGCCAGAAAGATGGGGGTTTACATAATGGCGGATCTGATAGCGATATCTGATCCTGTTGCCAGAGCTAAAGAACTTGAGGATTTTGGAGCGGACATCCTGGAGTTCCACATATCCATAGACAGGCAGTTAAGGAGCGATTACACCAAAATTCCATTTCCGCTGGTAAAAAAAGTGTGCGATTCTGTGCAGATCCCAGTCGCAGTTGCGGGCGGGATGAAGGTAGAAACTGCCCCCCTTGCCGTGAAATCGGGAGCAAAGATAGTCGTCGTCGGGGGTGGAATAACCCATGCGGCAGATCCAGAGGCTGCCACCGAAAACATAAAACGGGCGATGGCGAAAAACCGAAAATGATCGTCTACGTAACAAAAGTCCTTTATCGGGATCTGATAATCTGACAGGATGATGATCCCTTTCCCACTTTACCGCCATGGTCTCACAAAATTCCAGATGGGTTAACTATTTATATGCAAAAAGAGATAGAAAAAGAGAAAATGTTCAAAGACAGATTGCTTTCAGGGAAATTTCCTGTCACCGTCGAAGTTCCTACCGTAATGGGAACTGAGATCTCTTGGATAATGGGTGACATGGAGAGAACGGAACTGCATAAAAAAGCAGACGCCCTGAATGTCCCCAACAACCCTGGAGGCAGAGTGAGAATAGAGCCTCTCGCTCTTTCATCGATTTTACAGCAAAGGTTTGGCACAGAGACGATACCACATCTGACATGCCGCGGCGAAACTCTCAGCACCATCCAAAGGTGGCTTTTTGGAGCGAGTGTTTTGAATGTAAAGAATGTTCTCGTTGTGAGCGGTGATCCACCTTCAAAAGAGATATACCCTGAAGAGGAAAGAAGGATGAATATAAGCTCACTTGAAGTTATTGCGGGAATCAAAAAATATCTGGAAAAAGGATATTTGATACCACTGGAACCTTCTCGAAACAGTGATGGTGATAAAGAAAAAAAGATGATAAAGACAGAGGGAAGGGTTGAAATGAATGTTGGTGCGGTGTTTTTACCGTTTAGACCAGAGGAGGCCAGATACCTGAGGAAAAAGATGGAGGCGGGCGCAGATTTTTTCCACAGCCAGATAACATTTGATGGCAGAGACATCATTTCATTTTTGCAATCAATCCCTTCCATAAAAAATAACAAAAGATTTTTTGTCTCCGCAGTATTGCTCTCTGACGAAAAGAGTTTAAACTATTTTATAGAAAAACCAAATCTTTTCATAAAAATTGGCGGGAGCTCTTTTAAAAGATTGAAAAATTCAAAAAATCTGTTGAAAGAAACAGAGAACATGGCAATAGAGATATTCTCACAGGTTCAGGATTTTGCTGAGGAGATCGGAATCAAAGTTGGTGGACACATAGTCTCTCTGGGAAACTTTGATGCGGCAAGGGAGATCATTGAAGAGGTGAAGCGATAAATGACTCTTTATCCATGGGGAGGTGACTTTCTCGTTGGTAGCAACAATTCATGTGTTGCCATCGTCACTCTGTCATCATTCTTCAATTTTCCAAAAGAGAAGGTCGCAATATGGGGAAGAGTATACACTGAAAATCTTGGCGTTGAGAGGATAGTTGCAAACGTCATTTCAAACCCGAACATCAGGTTTGTCATAGTCTGTGGTGAAGAGGTCAGAGGACACCTGCCGGGAGATGCGCTTATTAACCTTCACAGAGCCGGCATTGACGCAAACAGGAGAATAGTTGGCGCAGGGGGTGCAATCCCGTACATAGAGAACATCGATGAGAGCGCAATAAACAGATTTCGGGAGCAGGTTGAAATAATCGACATGAGGGGAGTAACAGAGGTCGATGCGATAGGGATTGATTCCATCAAAAATCCGGGTCCATTTGGATCTGGTGAGCCATACATAGCAATAAGATTTGAAAAAAGGAAAGAGGCCCCGAGCACCCTCTTTTTACACAGGTCTATAGAGGTTTTAGAGTTTGGAGATGTTGTTGAACTTCTCGATGAAATCCTTTTTCACGAAAAGATAATGGTCAGTCTATATGGAGAGGTGACGTAAATGTTTCATTACAGAAAAGAGCAAAAGATAATAAGTATTGGCAAATTCGTTATGGGCGGACAGCCCGGTGAGCTACCGACAACGCTTTTTGGGGCGATCTTTTCGGGTAAAAAATATAGAAAATCGATCGAAAAAAAGGACCTGGATCATGTTGCCGGGTGTGTGCAAACCGCTTTGAAGCTTTCAGATGAGACAAAGAATCCTTTTGTTCTCGACGTTTCTCTTGATAGGAAGGAAAACCTGAGAACAAAAATTGAAAAAGCGCTGGAACTGATCCCGGATGACATTCCGCTATCCCTGGACATGATTTCGGCAGAAGTTGCAGAAGAAACCCTGAAATATGTGCATGAGCATGATATCACAGATAGGTGCATATTGAGCACAATAAATGTGGGAATCACAGAAAGGGAAAAAGAAGCTTTGAAAAGGTATCCACCAAAAAATGCGATCGCTCTCGCATACAACCCTTCAGATTATTCCGCGGACGGCAGAATGGAGGTGCTGAAGAGTGGAGCGAATTTTCTTGACAAGGGTTTGATACCCTTCATGGAAGAAGTTGAGATAAAGAACGTGCTGATCGATACCGCTGCTACTCCCTTTGACAGGGGGGGTGCTGAGGCGATAAGGGCGATAGCGATCTCCAAGGCGACCTTTGGCCTTCCAACGGGCTGTGCGATACACAACACTATAGAGTCCTGGTCATGGGCAAAAAAAATAAAAAAACTGAGTAAAGAAAGGTATGCCACCCTGACATCTGCCGCGGGGATCATTCCCGTGCTATTTGGAGCAAATTTTTTGCTTTTTGGCCCGATAGAGCACGCAGAATGCGCTTTTGAGCTGGTGTCGATGGCAGACGTTTTTGTTGCCGAAGGCTCTGAATACTTTGGAGTTAAAACTGCGGAGGATCATCCAAGATGGGCTTTAAAATGATCCCTGTAACCGTTGTTGGGAGCTATCCAACGAGCCCAACCGGGGTCGAAATAAAAAATGAGATCTATAAAGGAAGGGATGCATACAGGGGAGCGATGAGAGAAGCGATTAAAGACCAGATTGAAGCTGGCGTTGATGTGATCTCCGATGGACAGACAAGAGGTGACATGGCATCAATAGTTGCCTCTCGGATAAGGGGGATAAGGAAATATCTGGGTAAGTGGTATGTGGTCAATGAAATTGAATGGAAGGGATCTATAATAACAGAAGATTTGAAATTTGTCAGGAGTGTAAGTCCAAAACCCGTTCAGGCAATAATAACCGGCCCCTACACTCTCGCAGCGAATATGGAAGACAGGCACTATGATGACAGGAAAGAGCTCGTGTTTGAGCTCGCAAAAGTGATAAACAAAGAGCTCAAGAATGCGTCAAATTACACGAGATATTTGCACATAGATGAGCCATTTTTTTCTGTTGAATTTCCCGAATATGCCAGAGAGTTAGTTAAAAAGGTTTTTGATGGCATGGATGGCACAAAGATGCTGCATGTCTGTGGAGACGTCGCTCCAATCTATGAGTTTTTTCTGGATTTTGATGTTGACGTGCTCGATCACGAATTTAAACTCCATCCAGAGCTGAGAGAAGTTGTTAGGGACTTCGGGACCGAAGGTAAAATTATAGGGTATGGTTCCGTTCGCTCGGACAATCCGAGGGTTGAAAGTGTAAAAGAGATAAGCCGACACATCAGAGAAGGATTGAAGGTTATAGAAGCGGATAAGCTATGGATTGATCCGGATTGTGGACTGAAAAACCTGAGCAGAGAGGTTGCATTTAATAAATTGAGAAATCTGTCCTTGGCAAGAGACGCGGTGATGCAACGTGAAGGTTGAGGTGATCGAACCCAGAGCTAACAAAGGTTTCAAGCGCGACCCAAAGGGATTTTTTGTCATAAGAATAGAAAATGAAAAAATAATTGTAGAACACTACAAAAGAGCTAAAAGAAAATTGAACCTGATAATTGAAGGGAGGGATGGAGAATCAATATACCATACCATCGTGGACAAAGGATTGTTATCGCTGTGCACCCATGGTTTCTATTTGGGAATGGAACTCGCAAAGGCAGAGCACTGTCTTAAAAACAAAAAACATTACGTGCAGGATGGTGAACCGAATGGTTGAAGTGGTAGAGGCTAAGAGGGGGAGGGTCATTCTGGATCCAAAGGGTTTCTTCACCATAAGAAAAGAAGAAAAGGAAATCGTTGCAGAGCACTATAAGCCCGTCCTTAAAGACGGAAAGAGAATCGGAGGAAAGATAGATCTTGTCATAAGAGGAAACGATGCCAAAAGCATGTGTGACACCATATGCAACAAAAAATTGATAAACAACCTGAAATACGCTGCATATCTCGGCTATCAACTGATGAAAGCTGAGATAGCAATAAAAAAGAACGAAGATTACCATCAATAGCCCTTCTATGACACGTTGATCTCAGATCTGATATCCCGGCCCAATAGAATACATTGGCAAGGCAGGTAGGTAAGTAGATAGGTAAGTAGGTAGGTATACTGAAAGTATAACAATTTGGTGAAGTATATGAAAACAAAAACGATTTTTGCGCTGGTTGCGATGGGGGCATTGGTGGTGAAAATGACCCGGGTGGACACCTATATGGAAAACCCACGCACAGAAGGAATACGAAGGATGAGTCGATGTAGAGAATACAAATACCACCGAGATCCTGGTGGGAGATCTGGCCTATGGATTCAAGATCAAGGTGCCGACAACAGATGTGAAAGACTGGGGCTGCGGCTATAGCCTTGACTCTTTGAGAAACGGTGATAGATACCAGAGGTCCTGTACGCACAGATCAACTAAGGAAACACATCAGTTTGAGATGGTGTTTGAGAAGGTCGAATACTATGGATCTGTACCCATAGCTGAAAATGCTTTCAAAGAAGAGGTGGGTTACTGGACAGAGTGGAGACAGGGGAGCTCCAGTGCGGCCTGCAGTATTTGGAATATCCCCCCTGAACTTAAAGAGATGAAAGTAGTAAACAATACACACATGATAACCCATCTTTTCAATGTGCCTGCAGAAGGAGCGGTGATGGAGCAGCTGAACGAATCAAAGATCCCAGATGAGCTCAAAAGTGCGTTCAAGAGCAGCAACTGTCCGCTCTCAACGTCAACGGAGGCAGTGGTTGGGCAGACAAGCATTGAAGACTGCTGATACATCTTCGATGGGATCTGCAAAGAGATTATGAAGAAATTCTGGGATCCCATCCCATGTTAAGGAGTTTCCAGCCGATCGTTGAGATCACATAAATTTTTTTCTTTTCTTTTGTTGATGCTTCAACAAGATCGAATCGAGTGAAAATGAAGTAAAAGATTTAAACTACGATTTCAATTATAATTTGTGAAAGAGATCTCTTTCGAAGAAGCAAAAAAGATCGCCAAACGCAGGAACTTAAAACCCGCAAGGCTCAAAGGCACTGAAATCCTTAACTTTATTAAAAATCCTGCCGGTAGATATGAAGAGATAAGCTGGCAGGAGCTTGAAGCTCTGGTAAAAAAGTATGGTAGAACCATCAATGAAGACAACGGCTGGCTGAAAATTCTTTAATTGTTTACCGATCATTCAAAGTGTAACGGCACGGGTGAATGAGAGTTGTGAGGACACCTAGCCAAAAGCTAAAAATACCCGATCGCCAATATAATGTGTTATAATTATAACTACCAGTGCAATAACCAGGTGTTCTATAACCACTTTCCATGGTTTTACCTTTTGCTCTTTTGCGATGTGGAAACTGAAAATTCCCAGAATAGATAAGCCCCACACAACACTCACGATGATCGCCATTTTGAGCGGAAGCAACAGAACGGGAACAACAAATGTCATCGCGAAAACAGACTTGGATAAAAAAGTGGAGATCGTTGATTCCCATATCTCTTTGGGGGTATGCTTACCCTCAGATTCTTCAGAAATGTGAATGCCCAATGCGTCTGAAAATGCATCAGCTATCGCTATTGTCAATATGCCGCCAATAACCACGAGCTTTGAGTGAGTGCCAGAATTTAAACCCACCATCAATCCGAGTGTTGTGATTATCCCGGAGGTTAAGCCAAAGCTGAATCCAGTTCTCAGCGAATGTTTCATCACAATTAACATCTCCAGCTTAAATAACTTTTTAGGTTAACACCTACGGGGATCATGATCCGACGAACTGAAGGCAAGAAAGCTATTCTTCTGTTAACTCATCAACTTCCTTTTTACCCTCTTCCAGTTCTTTCTCTTGCTCCGCGTCTTTTTTCAGCAATAGGGTTTGGAATTCTCCCATATGCGTCTTCTCTTCTCTTGCTATGTCCAGAAGAATATGCTCAATATTTTCGTTTTCTGTCATGGCCGCCATCTGTTCATAAAGATTTATAGCATCCAATTCAGCCATTATTCCAGCTCTCAGTATCTCTTTATCCAGATCTTCTTTTTTTA
>Ga0209633_10006214_pt1 | contig 10256 bp, 10 predicted proteins | sample Cruoilmetagenom1_FD_187290 | JGI IMG/M metagenome (GOLD analysis project Ga0209633, IMG submission 187290) | Oil polluted marine microbial communities from Coal Oil Point, Santa Barbara, California, USA - Sample 1 (SPAdes) (version 2) | ecosystem: Environmental > Aquatic > Marine > Oil seeps ... | reverse complement strand
TTAACTTTAGTTTAATTGTCATTGCGAGGAATGTTTTTGTGACGTGGCAATCTTTCATTATTAAATGTTCAACATTAACAGATTGCCACACCCAACAAAAAACGTTGAGTTCGCAATGACAAATTGTAATGAGCACTTTAAATAAATAATATTGATTTATGGAACTCAAATGAGCAAAAACAAAGAAGAAAAATTTTATCTAAAATTAAGAAAGAATATTTCTAAATGGCTGGAAGATAACTCTAACTCCGGACATAAATGGAAAGATTATATATTAGTTGTACCTGATATTTTTTACTTACTGGTAAAACTTGTGCAGGATAAAGATGTTCCACAAGGGAAAAAAGTAAAGCTTGTTTCAGCTATCGCATATTTTATTTCTCCCATTGATGTTTTACCTGAAGCTTTCCTCGGCCCAATTGGATATTTAGATGATATTGCTGTAGCAGCTTACGTTCTAAATGATTTAATAAATACTATTGATCCACAAATTATAAAACGTAATTGGGCTGGTGATGATGATATTTTATATCTAGTAAAAAATATTCTTGCTAATCTTGATGGAATGTTGGGGAAAGGAATTTGGGATAAACTTAAAGGAAAGTTTTAACTAACTAAAAGTACCAACTTGTGGAAATAATATTGTAAATGTTGTTCCTTCATTCAAATTACTTTTAATCGAAATTTCGCCATTTAATAATTCAACAAATTTTTTAGTAACAGAAAGTCCTAATCCTGTACCTTGATAAAGTCTATTCATACCTTCACTAACTTGTCTGAAAGCTTCAAAAACCATAGCTTGTTTATCATCAGCAATTCCAATTCCAGTATCAATTATTTCTATTCTTGCAAACGCCTTATCACTTTTAATGAAAGAATCAAGTTTAATAGAAATGCCTCCAGTCTTAGTATATTTTATGGCATTACTTAATAAATTATCCATAATTTTTTCAAACATCTTATTGTCAATATCGCAAAAAATATCTTCTCTATTATTTACAAAATTGATCTCTAAATTTTTGTCATTAGCTACAGGTTTGAAAATACTTACAGAGTTTTTTAACTTCTGAGCCATATTGCATTTTTCAAATTCAACATCTAATTTTTCTGATTGAATATCGGATTGATCGAGGAGTAAATTAAGGGTTTCAGTTAATCTATTGCTACTTTTTAGTACAATTTCTGCCATTTCTTTCAAATCTGGATCTTCAATTTCATCGCATAAAATGCCAGCATAACCCAATATTACTGTAATAGGAGTCCGCAACTCATGACTCATATTGTCAAGAAACGTAGCCTGTAGCTCCTGCATTTCTTTTAGCAGTTTTTCGTATTCTGTAGAATTTATATTAGTTTTTTCTACTTCCATTCTATAAATCTAAGATTATAAACATTTAGCAATTAAATTAAACTTTAGGTTCTGTCTCATAACTATCGAAATAATTTTTGAGTTGGTTAATTATTTTTTAGTTATTTTACCGTTAAAATAAAACTATGTTTTAATACCTTATAGGTATTGTAAAATTTTAATTCAACTTTCAACCTTTCATAATGAATATAATATTTTTGGAGATAAAAAAATGAAAAAATTATTTTTGTTGATTATTATTAGCTTAATAACTGGCTGTTCAGGAATAATTTTAGAACCTGCTGATTTTTCCTGGCCAATTGAATCTGTAATGGAAACTAATGATAAAGGTTTTATTCAAGATAGTAGATACTCTTTTTCTGTAAATGTAAAACCTTTGTTCTTTGCAGAAAGAAACGACTCGTCTAGTTTTAAAAAGGAATCTGTAAGAGTAATTAGAGGCACAAAAGGTTACTATTATATGATAGCTTCGGGTTTCAAAAATGTATATTTGTTTAATGTGGATAATGGGCAAATGTTAGTAAAAGATGTGATTTTTGTTTCAGAGTTTGGAGTTGATCTTCCAGCATTCAATCAAAGAAATCCTTATGTTGAATTGCTAGAAGGCGAATCCACTTTACTATTTTTAAATTCAGATGGAATTAAAGGAAAAGAATAATGAAAAAATTATTTATCAATCAAATATTTTTTGTGTTTATTTTTCTTTCAGTTTCGCTAGCGCAATCTGATTTTAGAGTTACACAAGAATTTAAGAGCAAGCAACGTTCTTTTGAAATTGCAATTGAATATGCTAAATCAATCTCTGAATTAGAAAAAATTAAGAGAGAAATTAGTGAATTTAGATCTGAATATAGAGGAAGTAAAGATTTATTAAACAAAGCTTTATATCCAGAAAATTTTGAATCTTCATTTAAAATTCTTGAGAAAAAAGTTAGATATACAAATAAAAAACTTAATGAAATAACAACACTTGCAAGAAATGTTTCCAAGCTTGAACAAGACAATATTAGTTTAACTGGTCAACTTGGTAAACTTACAAAAGAAGTTAGTGATTTAAGAAGTAGAAACTCTAACTTGATGGCAAAACTTAACGCCTTTAAAGGTGGTTATGGTGGTTCAAGAAAAGCAATTGATTCTCTTAATTATTTAATTGCTGATCTTAGAAGTGGTATTAGTCAAAGAGATACTTTAATTAAAGAAATTATGGACAATATCTTTATGACAGCCGACCATAGAGTTGAAAACCTTGATAATGCTCAATTGGAAGGATTAAGAGGTAAAATTCAAAATACAAGTTTAATTGAAAACATTAGAAGTTTGGTTGATGATAATGTAAATTTCCTAAACTCCAGCACATTGGATCAAAAAGATCTTACTGAATTAAGGAATGAGTTTAATGATTTTGACGCAAGATGGGATCATTTCGGACCGAAATTATTTAGTATTTATGCTAAAGATGAAACTAATAATGAAAAACTACTTGAAATTGACTCGTTAATTAGTGGATGGGATAGTACTTTAAATGTAGCAATTTGGAATTCAATACATGAATTATTTAACTCTCATGAAATAAATTTAGCTAAATTTTCAACAGGTGATGAATTTGAAAAAGTGGCAATAGATTATATAAATAATGAAATAAATAATCCTAATGGAAGCCAGGAAGTAGCTAAAGATCAGAAATATATTTTCTTTGCAGAAAGAGTTTGGAATGATGAAATTAAGAAAAATTGGCTTCCACTTTTACTTACAAATAAATTATTTAGTGATGAACAGCAACAAAATGTTGAATTAAAAATCGCTGAATGGAAAGAAAACGTTGGTAGTTCTAAATCCTATTTAATTTATGGAGTTATTGTTTTATTAGCATTATTAATTGCTGGAAGTTTGTTTTTTATTTCAAGGAAAAATAAAAATAAGGTAGTTGATAATTTAAAGGATCTGGAAGATGAAGTAATTGAAGTTGATTTAAAATCTCCAGATACTTCTATTGATAAAATGGATGACAAGGATGTTTAGTTGTTTCGAATAGCTTTTATAATAAGTGGGCTTTGAATAACATCAATATAATAATGTCATGCTGAACTCGTTTCAGCATCTATGTGTTAGAATACTGGCAAAATTAAGATTCTGAAATAAATTCAGAATGACAAAATGGAATTATAAAAAGTCTCCAATACTTTTATTAAATGCCTTTTACTTTTGGATAGTAAAAGGCATTTATATTTTATTACAAAAATTAAAGAAGCATGGAGAGTGTAATCTTTTTAAATAATTAATCTTCTAACTTTGGTAAACAATTTTACGAATAGTATCAAATTGAAGATAAGGATATTCGTCTCGCAAAGAATCTATTGCATCACTTGCTCGCATTTTATCTGCTCTCAAATTATAAAAACTTTGGCGAATAATATGATCTCTTACCATTTTCTCATTGATCAATCCCCTACTATTTAAAACATTGTATATCTCATCAGTAATTAAATCAGATATTGGATTGATACTTTGGTTTAATTCTTCAGTAAACATAAAACCTCCAAAAAATTATTATTTGAACACATTAAAATTACAGTTGTTAAATAACTTTTTGAGGTATCAGAAACAACCGCATAGATATGCGGTTTTTGCTATAATTCTTGAATGAAGGGATTTATAATTACCTAAATATGCTGCTTACGTAATATTTTAAAAGATTTGTTGTTAAATCAATCCTTTCCTAATTGCTTTTGCAACAGCTTCGGATTGCGAATGAACATGTAGTTTCTTATAAATATTTCTAATATGATGACGAACTGTATCAACACTTAAAAAAAGTGTATCTGCAATTTGTTGATAATTATCTCCTTCGGCTAATCTGTTTACAACTTCTTTTTCTCTCTCCGAAAGTGTTTCATCTTTTGGATCTAATTGATTTGTGTTTTCTCGTTGAAAAACTGTAATAACCTGACGAGCAATTTGCGAACTCATTGGACTTCCGCCTTCGGTTACTTCTTTTATTGCTTCCAGAAGCCTTGTTGGTGGCGTATTCTTAACTAAATATCCACAAGCTCCTGCACATAATGCTTCAAAAACAACATTGCTTTCTTTGTAAACTGTCAGCATTAGTATATCTAAATTTGAATTTATTTCTTTTGCCTTTTTAACTCCTTCTATTCCATTTATTCCGGGAAGTCCAATATCCATAAGTGCTACATCTACAACTATAGAATTTAATTCACTCAAAAAATCTTCACAGTTTCCGTAGGATCCAACACATTCATAACCTGTTGTTCCATTTATTAGAGCAGCTAATCCTTCTCTAATATTTGTGTTATCTTCAATAATTGCAACGCTTATCATTTATTTTATTGGTCCTTCATATTTAATAGTTGTGCCTTTTTCTAAATCTGAATTTATAGTTAACTTCCCTTTTACTCTTTCAGCTCTTTCAACAATATTTTTTAATCCTTCTCCTAAACTTTTTTTATTTTGATCAAAACCTTTTCCATTATCGGTTAAACTCATCTCTAATTTATTACCACTTATAATAAAATCAATTTTTATTTTGGAGCAATTGCTATGTTTAATAGAATTGTTAAGTGCTTCCTTAAATATCAGATATAAATTTTGTCTCCGTTCAATTGGTAATCTAATATTATCTAATTTTTCTAAGTTAAAAGTTACCAAACTTATTCCCATCTGACCAAGAACTTCTCCATACGAATCTTTAAGCCTAACAATTAAATCATAAAGAGAATCACGTTTTGGATTTACAACCCAAACAATATCACTCATGGATTCTACAAGTTCTCTTGATAATTCACTTATTTGTCCAAGATGTTTTTGAGCAAGATTTGGTTTACTAATTTCACTGGAAGCAATTTCACTTAAGATTGAAATCTCAGTTAAGCCGGCTCCAACATTATCATGAAGATCTGCTGAGAGATTAGATTTTAACTTATCCATTGCAAGAAGATACTTAAACTTTTGACGAATAATAAAAGTTACAATACTAGCTAAAGTCAATAATACCAATCCTATAAACCACCATCTCATCCAAAAAGGAGCAAGAATTTCTATATTTATTTTTGTTGGTTTTATATTCCAAATTCCATCACTATTTGTACCCATTAAACTAAATGTATATTTACCAGGATCTAAATTTGTATAATTAACTTTTCTTTGTGATGCATCTGCATAAATCCATTCTTCATTAAAACCTTCCAATTTATACTTATATTTATTCTTTTGGGGATTCATATAATCTAAAGCAGCGAACTCAAAAGAAAAATAATTTTGATCTCTTTCCAAAACTAAATTCTCTGTTTGCCCTTTAAGTTCTTCATCAAATATTTTTATTTTACTAATTACAATTGATGGATTATAATCATTTATAACAAGACTATCAGGATTAAAATAATTCAGTCCATTAATTCCGCCAAAATAAAATGTACCATCATTTGATTCAAAATACGCACCTCCATTAAATTCTAAACTTTGGAGTCCATCATTCAAATCATATTTTGTGAAAGAGGTTAAATCTTTTTCGATTTTAAATATCCCAATATCTGAGCTTAACCAAACTCTTTCAGAATTATCTACAAGTATTCCGTAAACATCATCGCACTCTAAATTTATAGTTGATTTAAGATTCGTAAATTCTTCTTTTTTTGTATCTAAAATATCCAAACCTCCACCAAAAGTTCCAATTAGTAATTTTCCATCTGAAGTTTCATTTAAGACCATTATTCTATCATCACTTACTGAATTGGTTTTGGAATTGTACTTGTAATTTATGAACGAATTTTCATTTTTATTAAATTTATTAAGTCCGCCTCCATGAGTCCCAAACCACATTGTACCATTCTTACTCTTATAAATTGAATAAATTCTATCATCGCTTATACTAAAAGGGTTTGCCGGATTGTGTTGGAAAGATTCAAAGTCTTCAATTCCATAATTATAAAAATTATCTAAATTAAACTTATTAAGTCCACCTCCAAACGTACCAACCCAAAGAGTTGTATCATTTTCAATAAATAATGACTGAATTTGATTAAATTTCAAACTCAATGAGTTATTTTCATCATGAACAAAATTTTTAAACTTTTTAGTTTTAAGGTTATAATGTGTCAAACCACCAGAATATGTACCAATCCATAAATTTCCAAACTTTTCTTCAGCTATAGCTCTAATATGGTTATCGCCAATATTGGAATTCAATTTATCAAAATAATTATATTCATTTTTAGTTGGACTAAATTTATTCAATCCACCTCTGTAAGTTCCAATCCACAAATTTTTATTTTGATCTTCTTGAATTGACCAAATAATATTGTCATTAAGTGATTTATTTGGTTTAGCATTTATTGGAAACGACAAGAATTTGCTGCTACTTATATCCAATTTATTTATTCCACTGCCCAAATGTGTTCCAACCCAAAGAACACCCGAATTATCAACCAATAACGATAGAATTTCATTCTCGCTAAGAGATAATTCATTATCTGGATCAGAAGTTAAATTATATAATGAATTATTGATATAATGAAATATTCCATTCCCAAATGTGCCAAACCACATATTTCCTTTTGCATCTTGGGTAATAGCTAGAACTCCATTTTCCTTTAAAGCAGAATATTGAGATTCAGTTTTGTTAAATTTTTCAATTGATATTTTTTTGGGTGACTTCTCTTTTCTAGTAATAATTGACACACCATTTGAAAAACTACCAATCCAAATATTTTGGTCTCTATCCTCAAATAAAGAAACGATTTTAGATCCTATCAACTGTTTAGTATTATTTGCAACTTCATATTTTACAAATTCTATTTCTTCGTTATTATCATTTGAACTATTAACTGAAACTTGATTTAATCCTCCTCCAAAAGTTCCGATCCAAATTATATTTTTGCTGTCAATAAGAATTTTTACTATTCTATTTGAGCTAATGCTTTTAGGTTGATTCTTAAAATGATAAAAATATTTTTTTTGATTTGTTTTGGGATCGAATCTTATTAAACCTTTTCCCCAAGTCCCGATCCATAATACTCCATCCTCATCTTCTGCAATCGATGTGATAGTACTATATTGAAAACGCGAAAATGCAATTGGATAATTATAAAATTTCTTATCATTGGTACTGTACCAATCACTACTACTTGCAATATCAAAAGACTTAAACTTTTCAGTTTTCGGATCAAATCTGTTTAAAACACCAATAGCAGTTCCAATCCAAATATATCCTTTGCTATCTTCAAAAATTGTTGAAATTTCGTTATCCGAAATTGATGAAGTATCACCTGGCGTTTTTGTGTAAACAACAAATTCATATCCGTCATATCTGTTTAATCCATTTGCAGTTCCAAACCACATATAACCCTTTTCATCTTGTAACATTGATAATACAGAGCTTTGAGATAATCCTTCATTTACACCTATTCTAATAAATTTATATTTATTATTTTCAATTGATTCTGAATTTGGAATTATAACATTTTGTAGTAATTGAATAACAAATATAATTTGGAGTATGGATTTTAGAAGCATTTTTTTAATGTTAAAGTATTATATAAAAATTATAATTATAGTTAGTGAATATATATTTTTATTCCAAGGTAATAGTTTAGTAGCAAAACATTCAATTATTAGTTTATTATTATCTAAATTTATTTTTCTTAATTTGAATCCTTTTGATTCTTATTACATCATACGGGTAAACATAATTATTTAAGGAGTAACATGACTGAACATTTAACAAAAGAAACTTTTTTAGCAAAAGTTTTTGACTTTGAAAACAACAAAGAATGGAAGTTCAATGGCGAACTACCATGTGTAATAGATTTTTACGCAGATTGGTGCGGACCTTGTAAAATGGTTGCACCAGTTTTAGAAGAATTAAGTGAAGAATATGCTGGTAAAATCAACATATATAAAGTTGATACTGAAGCTCAACAAGAATTAGCTGCGGCATTTGGTATTAGAAGTATCCCTTCAATTTTGTTTTGTCCAAAAGATGACAAACCACAAATGGCGCAAGGAGCTTTACCAAAAGAATCACTAGTTGAAGCTTTTAATAGCATCCTTCTAAAAGAAACTGTAGAAAAATAAGTAAGATCTATATTTTGATTAAAACCGTTTAATAATTTATTTATTAGACGGTTTTTTTTATTCAACTAAAAACTTTTCAATAATTTCAAAACTATCTTTTCTGCCACCTAACTTTTCACCAATAATTTGGAAACGCCAAGCACCTAATCTTTTTTCAGGGTAAACAACTTCAACCGGAAATCCTTTTGGGAATTGTTGTTCGTTAATTGGAAAACTTTGGAATTCGGTAGATTCTGGTATCCTTAAGTAAATATAATCTAACTGAATATCTTGGTTAAAAAGAAATGTGAAAATAATTTGTCCGGATTGTTCTACTCTATAACTAATTTTTGGTATTACCTCCGAAGTAGTATCTTCCATAAAAACGGAAAAAGTGCTAACGGTATTTTCTTGAACATTAGCGATAAAGGAAGTATCTCTAAAATCTTGCAATGTTAATGTAACAAGATACGGATCAACGGGTAATTGTTTTAATGTATCTGGGGTATATCTATCTGTTGAAATTCCTTGCAATAATATTTTTGCTCCAATAGGATTTGATTGTATAAATAAACTACCATTTGGTGGCAATTCTTTTAGCTCAACAAATTTTTCAACCTTTTGATTTTTTGCTAATTGAATTGTAAAGGTTGTATCGTAATAATTGTTATGAGATAAAGTAATTGAATAATCTCCTGCTCGTAGATTTTTTAAAGTGTCCGATGTTCTATTTGTCAAAAGGCTATCACTTAAGTATATCAAGCAATTTGCGGGATTGGATGTTAGAGTTATTTCTCCTTGTGGAACAGCTTTTGTTAATTGAATTGTTCTCTCAATTGTTTCATCTTTACCAAGTTGAATTGTAATGGTTGTATCATTATAATTTGGTAGTGACAATTTCACTGTGTATTCACCATCTCTTAAATTTATTAAACTATCTGGAGTGAATTTACCAGTTGGGTTATTATTTATTAATATTGTTGCATTAGATGGCAATGTATTCAAATTAATTTTCCCAAAAAATTCACGAAGTTTTAGTATTACGTTTTTTGTTGTTGTATTATTACTTAAAACCTGAACTGAAAAATTAGTATCTAAATAATCTTCCAGTCTTAAAGTTACATCATACACACCTGACTCTAATTCAATCAAACTATCAGGAGTAATTTTATTTGTATTGGTCCCCTGTAAAAATATTTGAACACTATCTGGTTGAGATGAAACAAAAATACTTCCATTAAAATTATCGTTTACTTCTATTATATGTTCATCAACACAACTATTAATGGAAATAAAAACAGTTAGCAATATTATAATTTTATAAAATAATTTCATTTACTTTTCCAATTAGTTTAATCTGATAATTCTTATTCTTCTATTTTTCATTTTGCCAAAAACAGTATTATTTGTAGCAATTGGTGACGAATCTCCAAGTCCATTCACTTGTAGATTCCCAGCCGAAACTCCTTTATTAATAAAATACTTTTTCACTGCATTTGCATATTGTAATGAAGTTTTTATTGATTTTAAATGCGTTTCACTTTTTTCTACGTGTCCTTCTATTCGCCAAATATATTCAGGATTGTCTATCATTATTTTTGCAATTTTATCTAATTTTTCATTTACTGATTCCTTTAAGTCAAAAGTATTTTTATCAAAGGTTTTGTCGTTATGCAAAGTATAATTTTTAGATACATTAAGTTTTTTACTTAAAGTTTCAATTTCAGGAACTATATCTGGGCAACCATCTTCATCTTTATAGTCATTTATATTCTCAGCTTCGTTTGGACATTTATCAACTATGTCCAAGATCCCATCA
>Ga0209633_10006213_pt1 | contig 10257 bp, 11 predicted proteins | sample Cruoilmetagenom1_FD_187290 | JGI IMG/M metagenome (GOLD analysis project Ga0209633, IMG submission 187290) | Oil polluted marine microbial communities from Coal Oil Point, Santa Barbara, California, USA - Sample 1 (SPAdes) (version 2) | ecosystem: Environmental > Aquatic > Marine > Oil seeps ... | reverse complement strand
CTCTTCCATTACCACATTGATTTCCTTCTGAAATTCCTTGTCCTGCAGATGCAGGTTGCGCATGCGGTCGGCCTCCAGCTCAAAACTGACGGCCAGGCGGCTTTTCTCAAGGCGCTGGAAATAGGCGGTGTAATCCTTGCTGGTGAAGGCATTCTCACGACCGCCATTTTCAGCAATGATGCGGGAAAACTCACCCGGGGGATGGGCATCGGTGCCCTTGAACATCATGTGTTCCAGCACATGAGACACCCCGGTAATACCATCATGTTCGTAACTGGCGCCCACCTTGTACCAGACCTGTGAAATAACCACCGGGGCACGGTGGTCCTCCTTGACGACCAGCTTGAGACCGTTTTCCAGCTGGTATTCAGTGACGGCTCCGGCTGCCAGCGCCATCTGGCTGCCCAGCAGGAGGAATATTGACAGCATACTTCGCATGCATCTGCTCCATATAGAATAGTTAACCCGGACGGGGGGAGAGAATGATAGGATATCCGACCCTTGATCACCTAATCATTCACTGACAATAAATTTCATGCTTGGTTTCGGAAAAAACAAAACAACGGCCAAACAGGACAAACCTGAAAAATCCGGGTTGTTTAAACGGCTCAAGGACGGCCTCTCACGTACACGCCAAAGCCTGACAGGCGGTGTTGCCGACCTGGTGCTGGGCGGTAAAGCAATTGACGATGACCTGATCGAGGAAATCGAGACCATGCTGCTGGTTGCCGATATCGGTGTCGATGCGACCCGCGATATTATTGATCGACTGACCGAACAGGTGGCCCTGGGTCAGGTGAAAAATGCTGATGAACTGCTGGCTGCCCTGCGCCGGCACATGCAGGCAATACTTGCGCCCGTCAGTCAGCCACTGGTCATCCCGGAAAATACCCGTCCCTGGGTGATTCTTATGGTGGGCATCAACGGTGCCGGCAAGACCACGACTATCGGAAAACTCGCGCACCGCTTCCAGCAACAGGGACTGAAGGTCATGCTGGCCGCCGGTGATACCTTCCGGGCCGCCGCCGTCGAGCAACTGCAGACCTGGGGTGAACGCAATGATGTGCCGGTAATCGCGCAGCGACAGGGCGCCGATTCGGCCTCTGTCATATTCGACGCCCTCAACTCGGCACGTTCACGTAATATGGATGTACTGATTGCCGATACCGCCGGGCGCCTGCACACCCAGACCAACCTGATGGACGAGTTGAAAAAAATAAAACGCGTCATGGGAAAGCTGGATGACAGCATCCCGCATGAAGTGATGCTGGTCGTGGACGCCGGCACCGGGCAGAATGCACTCAACCAGGCACAGGAATTCAATGAATCAGTTGGCCTGACCGGCATCACCCTCACCAAGCTGGACGGTACTGCCAAGGGCGGTATTATTTTTGCCATCGCAAAGAAAATGAACATCCCGATACGGTTCATAGGCGTGGGAGAAGGTATCGAGAATCTGCGCGAGTTTGATGCCACTGAATTCGTTGATGCCCTGTTTAATGCAGATACAGATACAAGTGAAAAGAGAAAAGATACAACATGAACCCGGGGATACTTTTCTCTTTTAGCTTTATCCTTTTATCTGACCTTAAATGATTCGTTTCACCAATATCAGTAAACGCTACCCGGGTGGCTATGAGGCACTGAGCAACATCAGTTTTCACATGGAAAAGGGTGCCATGGCCTTTTTGACCGGGCATTCCGGTGCCGGTAAAAGCACCCTGCTGAAGCTGATCGCCCTGATCGAGCGCACCACACGTGGCCAGCTGTTTCTCGATGGCCAGAATGTTTCCCGCATAGGCAAACGGCGCATCCCCTACATCCGCCGCAAGATCGGCTTTATTTTCCAGGAACATCACCTGCTGTTTGACCGTACTGTGTTTGATAATGTTGCCCTGCCACTGATTATCGCCGGTTACCGGCACCAGGAAATCGGACGCCGGGTGCGTGCGGCCCTCGACAAACTGGGCCTGCTGAAGAAAGAACGGCTTTACCCGATCACCCTGTCAGGTGGTGAGCAGCAACGCGTCGGTATTGCCCGCGCCGTGGTCAACAAACCCATGCTGCTGCTGGCAGATGAACCAACGGGTAACCTGGACCCCGATTTATCACGCGAAATCATGGCACTGTTTGCCCTGTTTAATGATGTCGGCGTAAGCGTGCTGATCGCCAGCCATGATATCCCCCTGATTGAAGAACTGGATTACCCGGCCCTGTCGCTGGAACACGGTCGCCTTGCAGGTTCTGTGGTTGATCGCGAATGAAACGATCACGCAAAAATCAGCGTCAATCACAGCATCACTGGCATGCACAGCTACGCCGCCTGCTGTCACCCAGGACCTTTTTGCAACGGCATGCACAGGTTGCACTCGACAGTCTGGGGCGCCTGTACCGCAACCGGGTGGCCTCATTGATGACGGCGGCCGTCATCGCCATCGCACTGGCCATGCCCGCCGGCCTGTACCTGTTGCTGGATAATCTCGAACGTCTCAGCGGCACCTGGGATGGACAGGCAAGCATGTCCGTGTTCTTGCAAAACAGCGTCTCGGCGAGCGCCGCGGACCGGCTGGCAAAAAGCGTCAGGGAATGGCCGGAAGTCCATTCGGTGCAACTGGTAACCCCGGACGAGGCATTGCAGGAATTCAGCCAGCGGTCCGGCTTTGCAGATGTCCTCGATGCGCTGGACGAGAATCCACTGCCAGCCGTGCTGGTGGTGATACCTGCCAGTGGCTACACCGACCCGGCAGCCGCAAGCGCCCTGCGCGAGCGCTTCAGCCGGCTTCCGGAAACAGCGCTGGCACAACTCGATTTGCAGTGGGTACAACGACTTGCCGCCATTCTGGATATTGCCCGTCGCGGCATATTGATCACCGGCTGCCTGCTGGCACTGGCGGTATTATTAATGATCGGCAATACCATCCGGCTGGAAATACAGAATCGTCGCGAGGAAATACTGGTCACCAAGCTGATTGGTGCGACCAACGGCTTTGTGCGCCGCCCCTTCCTCTACTGTGGACTCTGGTACGGTGTACTCGGCGCAATCATCGCCTGGTTGCTGGTTGAAACCGGCTTCTGGCTGCTGTCCGCGCCGGTTTCAAACCTCGCCGGCCTCTATCAAAGCGACTTCCACCTTGAAACCCTGCCCTTCCAGCTGCTTTGGATACTGGTCATGGGCGGCATGTGCCTGGGACTGCTGGGATCATGGCTGGCTGTTGGCCGGCATCTGGATGCCATCGAACCCACCTGAAAGCCGGTTGCCCAATGACGCAAGGATTCATATAAGCCGCCGATTTCATGGAACTTCCTGCCAAATTGGCACTCTATTGCTTTGAGTGCTAGTATTAGAACCCATTGATATAGAGAGATCACCCATGACACAGGCTTTAGTCACAAGAAATCAAACACTTGCATTGCCGCTGCCGACTGGCAACCTGGATCAATATATCCAGGCTGCTTTCAGCATCCCGGTGTTGACCGCCGAAGAAGAGCACTCACTGGCCTTGCGACTGCAGAATGATGGTGACCTGGATGCCGCACGTGAACTGGTGATGTCGCATTTGCGTTTCGTGGTCCGTATCGCCCGCGGCTACAGCGGTTACGGGCTGGCACTGGGTGATCTGGTCCAGGAAGGCAATATTGGTCTAATGAAGGCCGTTAAACGCTTTGACCCGGACGCGGGTGTCCGTCTGGTTTCCTATGCTGTCCACTGGGTACGTGCCGAAATACACGAATTTGTCCTGCGTAACTGGCGCATTGTGAAAGTCGCCACGACCAAGGCACAGCGCAAACTGTTCTTCAACCTGCGCAGCAAAAAGCAGCGTCTCGGCTGGCTCAACCAGGATGAGGTAAACAGCGTGGCCGAAGACCTCGGTGTCAAACCGGAAGTTGTGCTGGAAATGGAATCCCGCCTCAGCGGGCAGGACATTGGCTTCGATTTGACGGCTGCCGATGAGGACGAAGATGCTCACCATTTCGCACCAGCCGCTTACCTGAGCGACGAGTCCAACGACCCGGCATTGACGGTTGAACGGGATGACTGGAATAGTGATGCCAGCAGCAGCCTGTCGACCGCCCTGGAGCAACTTGATGACCGCAGCCGTACCATTCTCGAAGAACGCTGGCTGACGGATAATAAAAGCACGCTGCATGATCTGGCCGCGCGCTATGCGGTTTCAGCCGAACGGATTCGTCAGCTGGAGAAAAATGCCATCAACAAGCTGAAGAAAACGATGACGGCCTGAACAGCCTGGAACTGATCGATAAGGTCGACCTGCAAAACCACCTGCAGTCACCCATCTAATGGCACACTCACACCGTGAGTTTACGGTACATGACCGACAACCCCGGCCCTCCCCCCGTCGGAATAAGTAGTTGCCTGCTGGGCGAGCAGGTCCGCTATGACGGCGGCCACAGATACGATCTACTAATCAACACGCAGCTAGCCGACCTCTTCGAGTTCCAGCCCTGCTGCCCGGAGGTGGCCATCGGCCTGGGTGTTCCGCGTGAACCCATTCAACTGGTCCATACTGGACAGGGTATACGCATAAGGGGCGTAAACAACCCGAACATCGATGTCACCCGCAAGCTGGAGGATTATGGCAACCGTATCGCCAGGGAATTTGCGGACATCTGTGGATATATCTTCAAGGCCCGCTCACCCAGCTGTGGTATCGAGGGAGTAACGACCTGGACGGAACAGGGCAAACAGGCAAAGCCGGACGGAACAGGCGCTTTTGCCGCAGTGTTGATCAAAGTTCACCCCGATTTACCCGTCACGGATGAGATACGCCTGCAGGATCCGGGGCTGCGTGAACAATTTATTGCAGATGTATTCGCCTGCTATAACAGCCAACACTCCTAACCTGGCGGAAACTCTATCGCCAGTAGGATGCGCTGAGCTTGCGAAGCACATACTACATTCTCTATTGCACGCGAGGGGTAAGCAGGAACGAAAACTTTGCGCGAGCAACCTTACCAGGACAGCAACAGCAGGTAATGATCAACAAGTAGAATGGTAAACATCGCCATCAGGTACCAGATGGAATAACCAAAGGTCTTCATGGCAATGCTCTCGTCATCACCCTTCATCAACAGTACGGCGTAATAAAGAAAACCGCCTCCCAGTATCAATGCACCCGCCAGGTAGAATAACCCGCTCATTTTGAATACAAACGGCAATACACTGACGACAATCAGCATTATGGTATAGAGCAGTATTTGCAAACGCGTAAACGGCACGCCATGCGTTACCGGTAACATGGGGATATCAACTTTTGCATATTCATCACGCCGGTGAATCGCCAGTGCCCAGAAATGCGGCGGGGTCCAGATGAAGATAATCAGGAACAGCAGCAGGGCATGCGGATCAACCGTGCCGGTCAGTGCCACCCAGCCCAGTACGGGGGGTGCAGCACCGGCAGCGCCACCAATGACAATGTTCTGTGGTGTCGCCCGCTTCAGGTACATGGTATAGACCACGGCATAACCGACCAGCGACAGGAAGGTCAGCACCGCAGTCAGGGTATTAATAAATACCCCCAGGACAACCATGGCCAGTGCACCCAGCAGGATGGCAAACACCAGCGCATGGCGTTCGCTGACAGCACCTTGCGGCAGGGGACGCTGACGGGTGCGTGCCATCTTGGCATCTTCACGCGCATCCAGCACATGATTAATTGCAGCGGCAGCGGATGCCGCCATGCCAATTCCCAGGTTACCAAGGATCAGTACGTCCCACGGCACCATGCCGGGGGGTGATGTCGCCATAAACATTCCGACCATGGCGGTAAAGACAATCAACGCCACAACCTTGAGTTTGCACAGGCCCAGGTAGCTTTTAACCAGATCCATCATGGAATATTCACTAACCGATCTTTGAGTATTTCAGTAATTTCTTCAGATCCTTCAGCATCCCGCCCGGATCTGCATCGGCTGGATAGTACATCATCAGATTACCCAGCGGATCGATGATATACACACGCTCGGCGCCCTCCATGGAAACACCCTCTATCAAAAAATCAGGCGTTAGCTGTTGTGCCTGCGTATCCGGGAAGAGCGCTACTTCCATATTCGAATATTCCTTCTCCAGCAAGGCACCCGGCGTCCCTGACAGTTCTTCTTCCCTGACAAGGTACAGGCGTTGCACCCGTTTCATGTTCTCGTTCTGGGCGATATTTACCTGACGCATCTTGTAAAGATTGTTATTGCACACCTCACCACAGTCGCTATCACCGATATACAACAGCGTCCACTTGCCTTGCAGGTAGTCATTTGCAGACACCCCGGCAATCATCATGTCTGCCGGGAAAATCAGCGGCCTGGCCGGATGCACCAGCATGCCCCTGTTGGTGGTCCCTTCAGGTCGCCAGCCCTCCTCACTGCTGTTGTGCATAACCCAGGCAACAAACGCCGGCGTCATGAACAGCAAGCCCAGCAACACCAGTCCCTGACGCGAACTCAGAAATCCACGCTGCCTGCCGGCAGACATAACCCTTTTCTCATTCATCGTCTTTTCATCACTTCTCGTTTGATATGCGTTTGGAATTCACGCTTATATAAATCAGCAACAGCACCGCAGCGAGCGTAAACCACTGCACCGCGTAGGCGCGATGTTTGTCAACTGTGACACCATAAACAGCTTTCCAGTCCCGGATAAAACCGAACGCATCGTCCTTGTCCAGCAACAGTGTCAATGGCTCCAGAGGAACACCCAGCAGTTGCTCCAGCTCTCCCATTTCAACCTGCTGCACCACCTTGGGCCAGGCTGCGTTGACCTCGTCAACCTCAGCAAGCCTGAAGAGTTTTGTCGGCGGCAACTGGACCATCGCATCGACCAGTACTTCACCGTCGGTCCCCGGCAACTCCGGCAATTCTGCCCGGCTCTTGCCCAGCGGAACCCAGCCGCGGTTAACCAGCACGACCGCATCCGATTCAGCCAGATGCAGTGGGGTGAGCACTTGATAGCCGGCATGTCCCTGATACGTTTTGTTATCCAGCAGCAACTGGTGTTCCATATCATAGTATCCACGCGCAAACACACGACGGTATTGCACCTCATCGTCAATCTCCGCTCCCGGACGCAGCGCTATGGGTGACAGCCGGGTACGGCCTTCATGTGTATCAACCAGCGCCTGTTTCCAGTTGGCCCGTTCCAGTTGCCAGAATCCCAGCCAGGTCATCAGCGCCAACAGCAACAGGGTGATGATGGTTGGCCACCGTGCTGGTTTGAAGTCGAAAGCACCAAATCTCATTGCCAATACCATTTTGCTATACTTGCGGTCATTATCCAGCCAACCCGGTTATACCCATGATCACCAAAATCATTGTTGTCCTGTTTCTGTTTGCCATCATCGGCAGTCTCTTCAGCGGTCTGTTTTTCCTGATGAAGGACAAGGGCGCTTCAGAGCGCACCGTCAAGGCACTCACGGTAAGGGTCAGCCTGTCTGTACTTCTGTTCATCCTGTTGATGATTGGCTTTGCCACCGGCCTGCTGCAACCACACGGTGCCATTCCCGGCTAGGAGCCTGTTGCACTCAGGCATGCCATTTTAACCCATTCAAGGATGCGATCACCCCTGTAGAAAGCAAAAAAGGGCGCTGCAAAGCAGCGCCCTTTTTCAATCAGTACGCTCGCCGTCTAGACCAGCCAGTAGACAAAGACGAATAGAATCAGCCAAACCACGTCAACAAAGTGCCAGTACCAGGCCACCGCCTCAAACGCGAAGTGGTGCTCCTCGGTGAAGTGGCCTTTCATGCTGCGAATCAAGATCACAAACAGCATGGTCGCACCCAGCGTCACATGCAGGCCGTGAAAACCGGTGAGCATGTAAAAGGTCGAGCCATACATGCCGCTTGTCAGCTTCAGGTTGAGCTCATGGTAGGCATGGTAGTACTCATAGGCCTGCAGACCGAGGAACAGGAAGCCAAGCGCAACAGTGAGCATCAGACCAAGGATCAACTGGGTACGGTCTTCTTTCTTCAACCCCCAGTGCGCCCAGGTAAGGGTCACGCCACTGGATAACAGGATCAGGGTATTGATAGCCGGAATACCCCAGGCACCCATCGACTGGTATTCACCGCCGACATCACCAGGGCCGTTGGTGGGCCACACGGCATCAAATGCAGGCCACAGCAATTCGTGGGTCATAGCGTTATTGGATGACCCGCCCAGCCACGGAATAGCCCACATCCGCGCATAAAACAGGACACCGAAGAACGCTGCAAAAAACATGACTTCGGAGAAAATAAACCAGCCCATGCCCATGCGGAACGAGGTATCCACCTGGCTGTTGTATTTGCCACTCAGGCTTTCATTAATCACGGTCCCGAACCAGCCGAACAGCATGAAGATAAGAACCGCAGCCCCGGCAATCATGACCAGGCTGCTACCGCCATGCAGAAAGCTGGCAAAACCGAACAGCATCAGGAACATGCCGATTGAACCCGTAATGGGCCAGTGACTGGGTTCCGGTAGGTAGTAACCCCCGCTAGATGATGACATTGATAACTCCCTCTCTATACTTTTAAGTTATTCAGAAAATTTCCAATGGTGGCAAACAGGCCTGACGACCCCACCATCTGCAAAATCACATAACGGACTCAAGTCCACCTGACTCCATTGAACTGGTACTACCTGACGCATCAGGTTCTGCCTGGTAGAAGGTATAGGACAATGACACGGTCCTGACATTCTCGGGCAGCTCCGGATCTACTACAAACCGCAGCGGCATTTCCCTGCTCTCTCCCGGTCCCAGTGTCTGCCGGGTAAAACAGAAACATTCTGTCTTGTTGAAATACTTTGCTGCCAGTCCCGGTGCCAGACTGGGAACTGCCTGGCCCGCAACCAGATTTTCCGTCTTGTTACTGGCTAAATAGTTGACTTCGGTCACTTCGCCCGGGTGTACCTTGATCCTCCTGACCATCGGCCTGAACTCCCATGGCAGGTCAGAATGTACCGTTGCCAGAAACTCCACTGTCACCAGGCGGTCTGCATCAACCTGCTGACTGAGCGCTTCTTCCATATCTATACGTCCGGTTTTACCATTAATACCGGTTATGTCGCAGAACACATCGTACAGCGGTACCAGTGCAAAACCGAAGCCAAACATCAGCACTGCGGCAATACCAAGCCGCTTTACAACTCGCTGATTAGCCTGTTTGCGATCGTTTTTTTCCATGTCCCAGTCTGTAATTCAGTCCAGTTATCCAGTTCAGTAATCTAGGTCAGCACGAAAAAACTGGCTGCAAAAAAGCCCAGTGCCAGCAGCACCAGCAATACCACGGTGACAACCATACGGGTCGATTGCCGCCTGTTATCCTGCTCTGCCATGATTTTCACCCGTAAATTTTAGCGCGCATGGGCTCGCACCCATGCGCGCTCGAATTACCTGACTTCCGGTGCCGTCGCAAAGGTGTGATACGGTGCCGGTGATGCAACCGTCCACTCCAGACCCTGTGCACCTTCCCAGACTTCAGACGTGGCCGGCTCGCCGCCACGGATGGTCTTGATGATAACGAACAGGAAGAACACCTGGGCCAGACCGAAAGCGAAGCCACCCAGACTGGAGATCATATTCCAGTCGGCAAACTGCAGCGAGTAATCCGGGATACGACGCGGCATACCGGCCAGACCGATGAAGTGTTGCGGGAAGAACAGTACGTTCACGGAAATCACAGACCACCAGAAGTGAATCTTGGCCAACCGGTCATTCACCATGTGACCAGTCCACTTGGGCGCCCAGTAGTAGAACGCGGCAATGATGGCAAACAGTGCACCAGTAACCAGCACATAGTGAAAGTGGGCCACGATGAAGTAAGTATCGTGATACTGCATGTCGACCGGTGCAATACCCATCATCAGACCGGTAAAACCGCCGATGGTAAACAGGAACACAAAGGCGATTGCCCACAGCATCGGGGGCTCGAAGGTCATGGAGCCCTTCCACATGGTGGCGGTCCAGTTAAAGACCTTCACGGCGGTGGGTACCGCAATCATGATGGTGGCATACATGAAGTACAACTCACCGGCCACTGGCATACCGGTAGTGAACATATGATGCGCGTACACGATGAATGACAGGAAGGCGATAGAGGCCGTTGCATACACCATGGAGCTATAGCCGAACAACTTCTTGCGGGCAAAGGTAGGGATGATTTCTGAAATCACACCAAAGGCCGGCAGGATCATGATGTACACCTCGGGATGCCCGAAGAACCAGAACACATGCTGGAACAATACCGGGTCACCGCCGCCGGCGGC
>Ga0209633_10006212_pt1 | contig 10258 bp, 10 predicted proteins | sample Cruoilmetagenom1_FD_187290 | JGI IMG/M metagenome (GOLD analysis project Ga0209633, IMG submission 187290) | Oil polluted marine microbial communities from Coal Oil Point, Santa Barbara, California, USA - Sample 1 (SPAdes) (version 2) | ecosystem: Environmental > Aquatic > Marine > Oil seeps ... | reverse complement strand
GCATCCTCGGTGGCGGCGATGGTGAATTCGCCCTTGCCGTCGGAGGTCCAGCGCCAGCCTTGCGTCTCACCGGCCCGGCGGCTGGAAACCGCCACCTCATCGGCGACCATGAAGGCGGCGTAGAAACCCACGCCAAATTGGCCGATCAAATTCGCCCCGTCGGATTTCTGCTCCAACTGGCGCATGAAGGCGGCGGTGCCCGAGCGGGCGATGGTGCCCAGGTTATCCACCAGGTCATCCCGGTTCATGCCGATGCCATTGTCGCTGATGCTCAGGGTCCGCGCCTTGGCATCACAGGCCAGCTCAATCCGAAGATCGGTATCGCCGGCGGTCAACTCCGGCTGAGTAAGCGCCGCATAGCGCAGCCGGTCACAAGCATCCGAGGCATTGGAGATCAGCTCACGCAGGAAGATCTCCTTGTTCGAATAAAGAGCGCTGGCGACAATCTCGAGAAGACGACTGACCTCGGTCTGGAAGCCGAGTTTTTCCTCCTCGGGAGCCGCCTGCGCCGTCGATTTCTTTTTCGCCATGATCTCCATCTGCGCTGCTGAGCCGGTGAATTGAGGCAGATATGTGCTATTAGACTAGCGACTGCAAGTCCCTGCCGGGCTATTTGCCGGCAGGACGCGGGGGGCGGAGCATGGGCAAAGGCGACGGCGAAATGCAGGCGGCGGCCCGTCAGGCGATGGTCCGGGAGATCGCCGCCGAGGTGCGCGCCACGCGCAAGCATCTGGGTAAGGATGCGCTGGATACGCGAGTCATGGCGGCGATGGGCAAGGTTGCCCGGCAAGCCTTCGTGCCCGAGGTCAACCGGCCCGCCGCCTATGAAAACCGGCCGCAGCCCATCGGCCATGGGCAGACCATTTCGCAGCCCTACATGGTGGCGATCATGACCGATTTGGCGGCGATCGAGCCGACCGACCGGGTGCTCGAGGTCGGCACCGGCTGCGGCTACCAGACAGCGGTGCTGGCGGAGCTGGCGGCGCGCGTCTCCACCATGGAAGTGGTGCCCGAGCTGGCCAAACAAGCGGCCCAGCGGCTGAGCGGTCTTGGCTACGGCAACATTGAACACCGGGCCGGCGACGGCGCCCTTGGTTGGCCCGAGCAGGCCCCTTTCGATGCCATCATCGTGACCGCGGCGGCTTGGCACCGGGTGCCGCCGGCCTTGATCGAGCAGTTGGCACCGGGTGGCCGCCTGGTGGTGCCCGTGGACCGCTCCAAGGCGGCGGCGCGCTATCCCTTTACGGCACAGCAACAGGATCTGCTGCTGGTCAGCAAAGACGCGCAGGGCAAAGTTTCCGAGCGCACTGTGCTGCCGGTCGCCTTCGTGCCCCTGGTCGAGGGCGGCGAAGGATAAGCCGGCCCCGGGGGTCAACCCTTGGGGATCGACCTTGGGGGGTTGCATGCGCGGCGCCGGCGCCCGATTCTTTTTCCATGACCGAATTCGCCCATAGCCACCTTAGCGCCGTGCTGGGCCCGACGAATACGGGCAAGACCTACCTGGCGATCGAGCGCATGCTCGGCCACGGCAGCGGCATGATCGGCTTTCCGCTGCGTCTGCTGGCGCGCGAGAACTACGACCGCGTGGTGCGACTGAAAGGGGCGGCGCACGTCGCCCTGGTCACCGGCGAGGAGAAGATCGTCCCGCCCGGGGCCCGCTACTTCCTGTGCACGGTTGAATCCATGCCGGTCGACCGCCCGGTGGATTTTCTCGCCATCGACGAGGTGCAGCTCTGCGCCGATGCCGAGCGTGGACACATCTTCACCGATCGGGTGCTTCATGCCCGTGGCCGGCACGAGACCATGCTGCTCGGCGCCGAGACGGTCCGCCCGGTGCTGCGCAAGCTGGTGCCCGAGGCCGAGCACATTACGCGGCCGCGCTTTTCGACGTTGAGTTATGCAGGTGTGCGCAAGCTGACCCGGTTACCGCCGCGCTCGGCCGTGGTCGCCTTCTCCACCGCCGAGGTCTATGCCATGGCCGAGTTGATGCGCCGGCAGCGCGGCGGCACCGCCGTCGTCCTCGGGGCGCTGAGCCCGCGCACACGTAATGCGCAGGTGGCCATGTTCGAATCCGGCGAGGTGGATTACCTGGTCGCCACGGATGCCATTGGCATGGGGCTCAACCTGGATCTCGATCATGTTGCCTTTGCCCGCTTGTCGAAGTTTGACGGCCGCACCGTGCGGGCGCTCAACGCGCCGGAGCTGGCGCAGATCGCCGGCCGCGCCGGCCGGCACATGGCCGCCGGGACTTTCGGCACCACCGGCGAGGCCGGACCGCTGGCGCCGGAGTTAGTGGAGGCGGTGGAGAACCATCGCTTCGATCCGGTGCGCACACTCTATTGGCGGACGCGGGATCTGGATTTTCGCAGCCCGCGCCTGCTGCTCAAGAGTTTGGACCGGCCGCCGCCCGGGCCGCTGCTCATGCGGGTCCGGGGGACCGAGGATTTGCAAGCCCTCGCCGCCTTGGCACGAGACGCCGAGATTGCGGCCCTGGCGCGCCATCCGGCGGCCGTGCGCTTGCTCTGGGAGGTTTGCCAGGTCCCGGACTTCCAGAAGACGTTGTCCGATCAACATGCCCGCCTGCTCGCCCGCCTCTATCGCTACCTGGCGCCGGACGACGGCCGTTTGCCCGAGGATTGGGTGGCTCGCCAGGTGGCGCGCATCGACCGCATTGACGGTGACATCGATGCCTTGGTCGGCCGCATCACCCAGATTCGCACCTGGACTTATATTTCGCACCGCGCCGACTGGATGACCGATGCCAGCCACTGGCAAGAGCGGGCGCGAGAGATCGAGGATCGCCTGTCCGATAGTTTGCACGACCGTCTGACCCAGCGTTTCGTCGATCGCCGGGCGGCCATGCTGGTGCGCCGGCTCGGGGCCGGCGGCGATCTTTTGGCGGCGGTGAAAAACAACGGCGATGTCCTGGTGGAGGGTGAATTCGTTGGCCGCCTGGAGGGCTTCCAGTTCCGCGCCGATGGGACTGTAGACGGTACCGAGGCCAAGCCCCTGCTGACCGCGGCGCGGCGGGCGTTGACGGGGACCATGCCGGGGCGCGTGCGTGATTTGGAACGCGATGGAGACGATGCCTTTACGCTCGATGCCGACGGCCAGTTGGCCTGGCGCGGTATGGCCATCGCCAAACTGGCGCGTGGCGAAAGCGCGCTGCGGCCCGAGATCGAAGCCTTGGCCAGCGAATTCCTCGATGGCCGCAGCCGCGAGCGGTTGCGGCTGCGGCTCACGGATTGGCTGCGGCGCCATCTGGGAGCCGAATTGGCACCGTTATATCGCTTGGCGGATGCCGCGTCGCGCCCCGGACTAGGCGGGCATCTGCGCGGGTTGCTGTTTCAGCTCGCTGAAGCGTTTGGCCTGGTGCCGCGGCGGGCGGTCGCGGAGCAGGTGCGCGGACTGACCCGTGCCGACCGGCGCGCCCTGGCCGATCTCGGCGTGCGTTTGGGTGCCGAAAGCGTGTTTCTACCGTCGCTCCTGCGATCGCGCTCGGCGCGCTTGCGTGGCCTTTTGTGGGCGTTGCACCGGAAGATGGCGCCGCCGCGCATGCCGCGATTGGGCCGGCGCATGCCACCGGTGGCCGGGATCGATCTCGGCCTCGGCCAGGCACTGGGGTATCGCCACATGGGCGAGCACGGCACCGGGGCGATGCTGCGGGCCGATACCTTGGAGCGGCTGGCGCGAGAGGCGCGGCGGCTAGCCGCCCAAGGCCCCTTCGCGGTGACACCGCGTATCCGGGATCTTGCCGGCGGCGCGGCCGAAGCGGAGGCTGTGCTCGCGGCGCTTGGTTACCGGGTGCGCCGGCTGCCGGAGGGCACCCGAATTCTTGCCCCGACCCGATCGGCCAAGGGCAAGGCGGGCAGCAAGGGCCAAGCCCGTCGCCGGCGGCCATCGCCGGCTGCCGAGTCACCGTTTGCCAAGCTGCGCGAGCTGAACCGCGACAGATGAACGAACCGGCCCTGCGTCTGGACAAGTGGCTCTGGTACGCGCGGTTTTTCAAAAGCCGTAGCACCGCGAGCCGGCTGTGTGCCGCCGGGCGCTTGCGCATTGACGGTACGGTCGTCAACAAGGCGCATCATAAGATCATGCTTGGCGATATCCTGACGTTTCCCCAGGGTCGGCTGATCCGGGTGATCAAGGTATTGGCGCTGGCGACCCGGCGCGGTCCGGCGCCGGAGGCTCGCTTGCTCTACGAAGATCTCGAACCGCCCAGTGCGGCTTCCGGCCCGCCGTCCTCTTCAGATCCGGTACATTCCGGCGGCCGCCCCAGTAAACGCGATCGCCGCGCACTCCAACGCCTAAAGGACCAGGATTGATCTAATGGCGGGGCCGCCAAATAATTCTACTTATGGTTAACCCCATGTTAACTATCACGAACGTACGATTCGTGGCAGTGCGGGAAAGACCGCTTAGATGTAGTATGTTTCGAGGCTGTTATGGTTAGCTCATATTTGATGAGGCCGATCCGGACCCTTGAGCAAGCGCAGAAAGACCGCGCCCGGGCTCGCCGTCGGTCGAAAATCGCGGCGTCCACCGTGTCCGTCGACTCGATGGTACATGTGTTCTCGAGTTTAGTGGTGGTTCAGACTGCGGCCGGGCGCGGGACGCCCCAGTCGCCGACGGATCGCGAAGCCGCGTAAACGCATAGCTCGCCCGACACGCCGCCGAAACGGCGGTGTGGCTAGGCTTTTGCAAAGACCAGCGATAGATTGTTAGCGGGCATCTCGACGACTTCGCGCAGGGCGAGGCCTGCTTGCGTCGCTAGCGCCGTCAGGTCCTCCAGATTTCGCACCCCCCAGGCGCTGTTCCGTTGGCGCAAGGATGCGTCGAAGGCCTCGTTGGAGGGCGCCGTGTGGCGTCCGTTTCGCTTGTACGGACCGTAGAGATAGAGAACGCCAGCGGACGGAAAGATCCGTCCGGCGCCGGCGAACAGTCCTTCGCTCGCTGCCCACGGCGAAATATGGACCATGTTGATGCAGACGATGGCATCGGCGACAGGCACCGGCCAATCCGCGGCCGTGACATCCAGATCAAGGGCCGGTAGCAGGTTCGGACATTGCCCAGAATCGCCGTGGGAATTGGCGTGGGAATTGGCGTGGGCATCGATGCTGCGCCGGCAGTTCGGATCCGGATCGCTCGGTTGCCAACGCAAAGACGGCAGGTTGCGCGCAAAATACACCGCGTGCTCGCCGCTGCCGCTGGCAAACTCGAGAACCTGCCCGCGCTGTGGCAGCACGCGCGCGAGGACCTCAAGGATAGGTTGCCGGTTGCGTTGCGCCGCAGGGGCGAATCGCCGCGCTCCGCTGGTGCCAGGGCCGGTACCGGGGGCGGTGCCAGGGTCACTCCTGTCAGGCTGATCGGTCACGGCGGAAAGGGTAGCCTTCAGACAATCTTGCGGCAAGCGCCGAGCGGCGCCCAGCGCCCGAAAACCCGCACGAGACATAGGGTTGCGCGCCGTTGCACCGGCGTGATACGGAACAATGTGATCAACCGATTCAAAGCCTTATTTCTGGATCGGCGCGGCGGCGCAGCGGCAGCTGGTGGCCGCCATAGCGTCGACGAGTTGCAGATCGCGGCGGCGGCCTTGCTGGTCGAAGCGGCGCAGATGGATGACGACTTCGATGCGCGCGAACGGGGCAAGGTTCTCGAGCTGGTCACCGATCGGTTCGGCCTGAACCGCGAAGAAAGTCTGAGTTTGCTGGCGGCGGCGGAAGAGCGAGTGGCACATGCGAGTCATTTGCATGGGTTCACGCGTATCGTGAACAAGGTCTTCGACCACGCGGAACGGATCGAGCTTTTGGAGATGCTCTGGGAAGTCATATACGCCGATGGCGAGCTGCACGACCACGAGGCTAGCTTGATGCGCCGGCTAACCGGCCTGCTACACGTCTCCGATCGGGAAAGTGCGGCGGCCCGCAACCGGGCCCTGGTGCGCCTTGGCCAGGCATAGGACTGCGCAATGGATGGGCATTGGCCGCGGGCACAGGATTGAGGAGAACTAGGGAATGACCTACGTCGTCACCGAAGCATGCATCAAGTGCAAATACATGGACTGCGTCGAGGTTTGCCCCGTCGACTGTTTTTACGAGGGGGAGAATATGCTGATCATCCATCCGGATGAGTGCATCGACTGCGGCGTCTGTGAGCCGGAGTGCCCGCCCGAGGCGATCTTGCCGGACACCGATCCCAAGGCAGAGGCTTGGCTGGAACTGAACCGCGAGTACAGCGATAACAAGTGGCCGAATATTACCAGAAAAGGCGAACCGCCGGCGGATGCGGAAGACTACAAGGGCATGGAGGGCAAGTATGAGAAGTTCTTCAGCCCGAAACCTGGCCAGAGTGGCGGTTAAGCTTTCTTCTCGGTCCTAGGTCGGTTCTGGCCGCGACTTAACGATATTGCCCGGCGACAAACCAAGCCTCGCGGTTATTGCACTGCAACACTTGTATAATCGATGAAAATAGCGTATATATAATATCTTAAGATTGCTGGTTGCCAAGGAGGCCGGAGCCGCTGCGGCGGTGCGGTTTTCGGAAGATCTGGGGTCAGACTCGAATTCGCTGACCCCGAATTTACTGGCCCCGAATTTACTGGCCCCGAATTCGCAGACGAGGACCGGAATGAGGTGCCGTAGGGGGAACTACGGTACCTTTGTCTCGGCCATAACTTGTTGGGCCCATAACTTGTTGGGCGGGGTCGGAACCAGGCGGCGGCCGGCAGACGATCGGGAGAGGGGGCTTAGGCCTCCAGCTTCCGACGTACGCAGCCGTAGGCGGGATTAGACGGAGCAAAGAGCACATCATGGCAAAGGCGAACGAGTTCGGTGCGGGCGACTACGTCGTCTATCCGACGCATGGCGTTGGTCGCGTCCTAGGAGTCGAAAAACAGGAGATCGCCGGACAGTCCCTGCGGCTCATTGTAATCAAGTTCGAAAAAGACCGCATGACCTTGCGAGTTCCGGTGGAGAAGGCCGAGGATTCAGGCCTTCGCAAGCTCTCCAGCCGCAAGATGATGGATACCGCCCTGGCCACCCTGAAGGGGCGCAGCCGGGTGAAGCGGACCATGTGGAGCCGGCGGGCGCAGGAGTACGAGGCCAAGATCAATTCCGGCGACCCGGTTTCTATTGCCGAGGTGGTCCGCGATCTGCACCGCAGTTCCGATCAGCCGGATCAATCGTACAGCGAACGGCAGATGTACCAGGCGGCCCTTGATCGTCTGGCGCGCGAACTTGCCGCCGTGGAAAAGATTGACGAGTTGGCAGCCGCCAATAAACTCGAAGAGCTGCTGACCGCGGCATAAGGTCCGGCCGGGTAGGGGCGCTTGACCGCCCCGTCGGGCCGCAACACGGCGGTTCATTCTGGTTGTAAAAGACTCTAATCTGCCGACGGCATGACCGATCGGCAAAAATTTGCAGTATTGCGCGGGGCGCGCCGGGTTTGGGCGATCGGTGCGATTCATGCCGAAGTCGGTCGGCTTGACCGCCTGCATGCCGCGCTATGGCCCCGTCTACAAACCTGTGATCGCGTCGTTTACCTCGGGAATATGATCGGCCGCGGCCCCGCCAGCCGTGAAACCGTCGATTCCCTGCTCGATTTTCGGATCGCCGTATTGGCCCGGCCGCACAGCGATGTGGAGGATGTCATCTACCTGCGCGGCGGGCAGGAGGAGATGTGGCAAAAGCTCCTGCAGCTGCAATTCGCCGCCGATGCGCGTGGCGTGCTCGATTGGATGATCGAGCAGGGCGTCGGGGCGACCCTGCAGTCGTACGCGATCTCTCCGGACGAGGCGCTGCGGGAGGCCGCGGCGGGCACGGTGGCGCTAACCCGCTGGACCGGGCGCTTGCGCCAAGCGGTGCAGGCGGTACCCGGCCATTATCAACTCATGGGCTCGCTGCGCCGGGCGGCCTATACCGATGACGGGACGCTGCTCTTCGTCAACACCGGCCTGGACCCGAGCCGGCCGCTGGAAGCACAGAGCGATAGCTTCTGGTGGAATAGCGGCCGTTTTCACGAAATTACCGCCCCGTACGGCACTTTTCGCCGCATCTGCCGCGGCTTCGATCCCAGCCACGCGGGCTTTGAGCTTACCGACTATACGGCGACGCTTGATGCCGGCTGCGGCTTTGGCGGCAGCCTTATGGCCGCTTGCCTGACCCCCGACGGCGCCCTTGTCGACCGCATCGAGGCGTAAGCCCTCGGCACCCTACTCGACAATGAGTTTCACCGTGCGTCCGGCCGGCAGCGGGTCGTTTTCCGTCAAGCCATTGAGGACCAGGAACCGCTTCAGGCGGAAGTCCGGGAAGGGCATGCGCTCTGCCAGCGCGCTGGTTGTCTCTCCCGAGCGCACCTTGTGCAGGACCAGGCGCCAAGGTTTCACGGCCGCCGCCTCGGCGGCGCTGAGCTTACGGAAGCTGTAGGTGGTCTCGCGCAAGGGGCGCGATAGAGACTCGGTGAGCTTCGGCGGGGTAACAAAAAGCATGCGATAGACCGTCTTGTCGTCGTACCGGATGGCGATCAAGCGCAGATCACGCGGGCCGCCGCGCCCGTTGATCGTCACCTCTCCGGTCGCCGCCGCCATGCCGTTGATGGTAATCGCCTCGACGCCCTGCACCGTCACCCCCTTGGCCCAGACCTGAGTCAGGTAGGCGGACATGGTGCCACCGCTCGATTCGCCAACCTGATCGAAGATGATGCCGGCGCCGTCCGGCCCGCTCGCGACCACGCGCTGGCTACTGTTCCTCAGGCGGAAGCCGTGCGGGACCGCGAAGGCAAAGCGCAATTTCGGGTGCAGGAATTGGCGGCCACGGATCAATCCTTGGTCGGGATTGTCGCCGTAGAGCATGCCGTCGATCTTACTGAGGTAAATATCGCGGCCGACGATCGGGTTCTTGACGCTCACCGTCCCCGCCTGAGCGATGGCCTGCCGGATGCGGTCGGCGGTGCGCGGGTGGGTTTGCATGATGTTGAACTCGTCGGCACGGCCCGGCTGACCCGCCAGCTCCGCCTCCAGGCGGCTGTCGGCCTGCAGATTGGTCAGGAATCCGGCCATGGCATTGGTGTCGAAGCCAGCGCGGGTGAGATAGCGCACGCCCAGCAGATCCGACTCATATTCCTGCTCGCGCGAGAAGCTGCGCAAGGCGACGGAGCTGGCGGCGGCGAAGGTATCGGACACGGCCTTGTTGCCCAACAACACGCCAAGCCCGACACCGGCAAGCTTCGCGGCCACGTTCTGGCCATAACGTTCGGCGCTGTGGCGCGCAGTCACGTGGCCGATTTCATGTGCCAGCACACCGGCCACCTCGGCCTCGCTTTCGGCTAGGGCCAGCAGGCCGCGGGTCACATAGACATAGCCGCCGGGCAGGGCAAAGGCGTTGACGATGGGACTGTCGAGGACGGTGAAGGTGAATTTCTGGTTTGGAATCTCGGATGTGCGCACCAGCAGATTGCCGATGCTCGTGATATAGGCGCTCAGTTCCGCGTTCTCATAGACGCCGCCGAATTGCGGGACGATCTTTTGGTGTTCTTGCAGGCCCAGGCGCGCCTCATCCTCGGCGGACATACCGCCGGTAAAGAAGGTTCGGCCCGTGGCCGGCGCGGTGGCGCAGCCGGCAAGCAAGCCCGGCGCAACAAGGGCAATGAGGGCGGCGAAGATCTGAACGGTGCGCAAAATCATTCGGGAATGACCTCGATCTGTTCGGGATGGGTTATGTCTACCATCGGTCCGTTCCGGGATTTTAGCCAACCGCGCACGCGCACGATACGGCCACGATAGGATAACACATCGATCTGCTCGGACTCGAACAGGCGGCGAACCGCCGAAGCCAGGCTGGCGGTAAAGTCGCTGCGCCAATCGGCACCGAAGTTGAGATAGACGCGGCCGCGGACGATGGCAACATCGCGCACCCGTCCTTGGATCAACTCGAAGCGGCCGAGATAGCGACCGGCCTCCTCCGGCGTGCGGACGGCGTAGAAGGGATCCGCCCAGATGCCGCGGCGACTCTCTCTCGCCACCGCTTCATGCGCCAGCATCTCGGGGACCAGCGCCCGATTGTCCTGGAAGCTATAGACCCGGGCCATGCCTTCTTTCAGCAGGGCGCCCTGCACCCAGCTACCCCCCTGGCCGCCCCCCCGGCCAACCGACGACTCATCGATAAGGTGGGCGAGCAGGCGGCCGTGTCGATCGCCGCGGCGGCCGCCATAGGCCAGGCGGACCTCGCGGCCAAGGCTCAAAGCCGATAGCGCCGCCTTCGCT
>Ga0209633_10006211_pt1 | contig 10258 bp, 8 predicted proteins | sample Cruoilmetagenom1_FD_187290 | JGI IMG/M metagenome (GOLD analysis project Ga0209633, IMG submission 187290) | Oil polluted marine microbial communities from Coal Oil Point, Santa Barbara, California, USA - Sample 1 (SPAdes) (version 2) | ecosystem: Environmental > Aquatic > Marine > Oil seeps ... | reverse complement strand
AGCTGCCTTGCTCAGACTTAGTTTATCGTCAAAGGATATTGCTCATTTACAGAATATATCACCTAAGAGTGTAGAGATGAATAGATATCGATTACGACAAAAAATGAATATAGAATCAGGTGATAGCCTAACCGAGTTTATAAATAAGATTTAGAGATCCAAAATAGAAGTACTGCTAATTGTATTGCATTGAAAATAAGTAAGTAAACATTTTCATGTAGAGTGTTGTTATGTATTAATGCTAAAAAGATATCAACTTGTAGAGTTTTTGTAGATGACAAAAATTTCATATCTGAAAATTTTATATCTTATTTAGTAACACTAAAAAAATATAAACAAAAGATAAAGCTATGATTAAACTTAAACGAATTACTATTTTGATGGTGGCACTTGTTTTTGCTATCAATTCATGGGCGCAAGAAACTACGCAAAAAGTAGGTGAAAACCCAGAAGAATTAACAAATCAGTATGGTAAAGTGGTGAAAAGAACACCATTGGATGCTGAAGCACAAAATGGAATTCTTGTATTTCAATCAGAAAATCAAGAATTCAAATATTGGTTTGATACACGAGTGTATTTTGATGCTATGATGCCTCTTGGTGAATCTCTAAATCCAATAGGAAATGGAGTTGACATTCGTAGAGCTCGTTTTGCAATTAAAGCACAAATGTGGAAAAACTGGTATGGTGAATTTGATATTGATGTTGCCGGTGCAATTGTAGAGATGAAAGATATGATTATTCGATACGATGGTAATAATTGGAATATAAAGGCTGGTCATTTTAAAGAGGGTTTTTCAATGGAAACAACTACTACGTCTCGATATGTAACATTTATTGAAAGATCTTTAGCAAGTAAACTTGCACCTTCACGTCATCTAGGACTGCAAGGTAATTACTGGGGACAGCATTTTTTAGCAATAGCTGGTATTCATTTTAGAGCTGTTGGCGAATATGAAGAAAATGAGTGGGCACAAGATGCTAACAAAGATAATGGTATTGACGATGGATATTCATATACAGGAAGATTTGTTTATATGCCAATTCAAGAAACAGGAAAAGTTGTTCATATTGGTATAGCTGCTTCATATAGAACTCCAAAAACCAGTGAGGAAATTACAGATAGCTATCGTTATTCAACTCGTTCGTTTACTTCTATTAATAGAAAAAAATATCTGGATACAGATGATATTACTAATGTAGAGAGCTCCTTATTGTTAGGTGCAGAGCTCGCAGGTTCTTGGAATCAATTTATGTTCCAAGGTCAGTATATGATGAATAAGATTACCAGAGAAGATGGTCTTGAGAATGCTACTATTGGTGGTGGATATGCTCAAGTAGGTTGGTTGTTATTTGGTGGAACTTATGTGTATAACAACAAAGAAGGTGAATTCACTCAAGTAAATAGAGGTCAAGATTGGGGAGATATAGAATTAGCTGTTCGTTATGATTATATGAATGCGAACGATTTTGATGCAGATATTTTTGGTGGTGCAGCAAATGGTTTAACAGTTGGTGTTAATTATCATGTAAACGATAATGTTAAGTTTATGCTTAATTATTCATACATCAATCACGATAGATATGCTAATGGTAAGGGTAAGTTATATATTTATGAGGATGCTGATGGAAATTTATATAAAGATCCTTTTAGTGTAGATATTCCAAAGGGAGAAGGTGGAGACGATTTCAGTATTCTTACTGCACGAATCGAAATTGACTTTTAATTGTAAATACCATACTATAATTTAAAAATATATGAAGATGAAAAAATATAGATATTTATTAATAATACTTATCGCTTTAACAACTACATATAGTTGTATTGAGGATGAAGCATTTGAAAAAGAAATAACTACTGTTGAAGGTAGTGTGTTAAAACTAAACGAAATAATGTCGAAAGATGTTAACGATAATCCTGATTGGATTGAAATTTATAACGGGGGATCAGAAGATATTGATATTTCAGGATATATCCTTAACGATAAAGATGTAGCACTTGGTGGATTTGAAATTCCTGCTGGAACGGCAATTGTTGCGGGTGGATTTTATGTAGTTGATACTGATGTGTCAGGAATAAAAGTAAGTTCAGGTGGTGAAGATGTATCTTTATCAAAACCTGATGGAACAGTTATTGACCTTACAACAACTCCAGATATGAGTAGTGATGTTGGTTTAACATGGGCGAGAGAGATTGATGGTGATGGAGAATGGATGGTTAGCTCACCAACTTCTGGTACTTCAAATGGATCAGCTGCAAATACAGCACCAATTTTAGGAGCTACAGAATTAACCGAATTCGATAGAGTATATAGTGTTACTGCTTCCGATGCTGATGGTATTTCATCGGTGAAATTAGTTTACATGGTTAACGATGGAGTTGTTTCTCTTGATATGTCTCTTGTTGATGGTGATTATAAAACTACTGTTCCTGCTGCTATGGTAGGCGACATAGTTAAATATTATGTAATTGCTACTGATCTTTCTGGTTTATCAACGGTTTATCCAGAAAATGGAACTGAAACTCCAGGTGAATATACAGTTGCTGGAGGTATTGATGAATTAGAAATTGAAGGTGCAAATCCAGGGTATCGAGGAGAGGTTACTTTTACAGCAAATCCATATTATTCGGAACAAGTGGATGAAGTTAGATTGTATTATTTATTGCCAGGCGAATCTCAAGACGATGTGAATGATGATAAAACAAAAGTTGTATTGACACAGAGTGGAGATGGTTTTGTAGGTGTAATTCCTGAGCAAAATACCGATGATGTAGTTCGATATTACATAAGAGTTGAATATATTGATGGTACAAAAACATATTATCCAATGGAAACTTTTGATACAGAAGGTAATATAACAAGTGACTTTAATCATGATATAGGTACAACTTGGCCAAGTTATACTGTTGAAGCAATTGTTTATGATGATGTTGTAAATAGTACTGTAAATTATACAGAAGGTCCATTAACAAGTGTGATTTTTCCAACAAACCCTGTTCCTGGTTCAGCATGTAATGTTGTATTAGCTTATTCAAGTACAGAAAATATTGACGAAGCTAGAATTTATTTTGATGTAAGAGAAACACCTGCATATGTTAAAGCAAATAAGGTAAAAGGTGAAGATGATGCCACATTTACTCAAACAGGTGTAACTATTAATTTAGCAGATTTAGATGCTGAGAATGAAGGCGGAGTATATTCTGGAAATACTGGAATTACTGGTACAACGGTAGTTTTTTATGTGCGTATTGCCACAGCTACTAATGAATACTATTACGGAAGTGATGGTTCTATGTATTTAGATAATGTAGCAGATGGTGCTGATGATGGTATTACTGATGCTTTTAAAGCAAATACTGCTCTTTGGGACTCATTTACAGTTCAATAAATAGTAAATTAAAAATATTAATCAACTTGCAATCATTAATTGCAAGTTGATTATTTTCTTAAATGGTACAACTAAAGTATTTTTTGTTCTTTCTCTTTCTAGGAATAGTTTTTTCGACATCCTGTAGTGATGATGATACTCAATATATTCAGGAAGATTCTTTGGAACTTATAGCTAGTTATAAGATTGGTGTATTAGAACCTTCAGGTTTAACAATCGATAATGACGGTGAAGTTTTATATACGGTAAGCGATAATACCGGCAGTATTTACGAGCTTTCTACAAAAGGCGAATTACTTAAAACCTATAATGTTGAAGGTGATGATTTAGAAGGAGTATCAACTTACACAGCAAATAAACTCTTGCTGGCAGAAGAAAGAACAAAACAAATAGTTGAATATGATTTAAGCACAGGAATAACTTCAAAACATACTATAAATTATGAAAATGATTTTGAGAATAATGGAATTGAAGGAGTTGCTTATAAAGAGAATGACGGATCAATATTTATTTTAAATGAGCAGAATCCCGGGAAATTAATAAGATTAAGATCAGATTTTTCTATCATAATTGAATACGATTTGAATTTTGCTTCTGATTATTCTGGAATTTTTTACGATGTTTCTTTGAATAATTTATGGATAATAAGTGATCAAAATAAATCGCTAAATAGATGCACTTTACAGGGAGTTTTGATCGGAAAATATCCAATTCATATTACACAAGCTGAAGGAGTAGCAATAACAAATGATAAAATTTATATAGTTAGTGATATTGAAGCTAAGCTATATGTTTATAAAAAACCATAAAATACATTAATATGTCAAAACAAGAAATGAAGATAGGGGAAATCTCAAAACCAAGATTTGAATTCAGAACTTTTGGTCAAGATTTCGAAGAAGAAGCTTATAAAATGTCTCGTTTATCGGTTCCAGTTCCAGAAAAAGTATGGGAAAGAGAATCCGACGAAATATATATATTATCACGGACAAATGATATCAATAATACAAAAATTCGTGATGGTAAAATGGACATTAAAACGTATGTTCAAACGCTTGATGGTTTAGAACAATGGAATCCATTAATGAAAGGCGAATTTCCTATTTCAGCAAAAGTGCTTAAAGAAGAAGTTTTTCCAGCGTTTCAAGTTGATGTTCCAAATTTTGAAAAAGATGAGTATACTTTCGATGAATTTATGAAAATCATAAGATCTAACAAAGATTTACAAGCTGTGAAAGTGCACAAGCATCGTTTCGGATATATGGTAAACGATACTATTTGTGAAGTTGGCGACGTATTAATTAATGGCGCTCACGTTGTCACCATAAACTCTGAATCTACAGAAATTGAAGATATCAAAAAAACAATATCTGATGTAGGACTTGAAGGCCTTGAGAATATCAATTATCTTCAAGTAATTAAGCGAATTATTGGAATGATCGATAAACCATTAGCAAATTAGAAATTATGGCTCAAGAAATAGAACGTAAATTTTTAGTAAAAGGAGATTTTAAAAACTTAGCTAAAAAAGAAATAAGAATTACTCAAGGATATCTTTCATCGGTACCAGAACGTACGGTAAGAGTTAGATTGAAAGGAGAAAAAGGGTTTATTACTATTAAAGGAATAGGAAATGAATCGGGAGCTTCTCGTTACGAATGGGAAAAAGAAATACCAACAGAAGAAGTAAAAGAACTACTAAAAATCTGTGAGCCTGGTGTAATTGACAAAACCAGATTTTTGATCGAAGCAGGAGAACATACTTACGAAGTAGATGAGTTTTATGGCGAAAACGAAGGCTTAACAGTTGCTGAAGTTGAACTAAACTCTGAAGATGAAACATTTAATAAACCAGAATGGTTGGGGCAAGAAGTAACAGGAAATGTTAAATATTACAATTCAATGTTAATGAAGAACCCATATATTAAATGGTAATAAAAAGATAATCTACTCTAGATCTAATAATTTAGAGTAGATTATTTAAATTGTGGAATGATTCAAGAATTTAAGAATGAAACAAGAGCAGATAGAAATAGAGAATAAAGAGCTGGAAAATGGATTTGATCCATTAGATATGAGTAATTATAACTTGAATAAGCTTCCACAAAGAGAACGTTCAAAAGTTGAGAAATTCTTAGTGATTGTGGGAGGACCATTGGCTATAATTGTATTTATTTTTTTAAATTATTTTGCCGATTTATCATTCTTACGTAATATCGATTCATTAACATTAAGTAAAACAGCACGAGCAATTTATGATACAATTGGACCAGAAGCTTTTACTTCTACAAATATATCGATGCTCGCAATATTCTTAGCTGCTGTTATTCTATGGATTACAGAATCAATTCCAAATTACTTAACTTCCTTAATACTAATCATAGCATTGGTTTTAACCAATGTACTTACCGAAGTTGATGCTTATCATCAATTAGGACATAAAGTAATGTGGTTGAATATCTTATCCTTTGTTTTGGCAAGTATGCTTGTGAAGACAGGTGTTGCAAAGCGATTTGCTTTATGGTTTATTATCAAGTTTGGAAAAAATGCATCTTCCATATTTATCAGTTTTATAGTTATTAATCTTATTCTTTCTGCATTTATATCAGCAACAACAGCTAAAGCAGCTATATTATTACCAATATTCATGGTTGTATCTGCAGTTTATGGTGCTACTGGTGGAAAAAATAAAAATAATTTTGGACGAAATCTTGTTCTACAGAATTTGTTACAGATTAATATGGGAGCAGGGGCATTTGTTACCGGATCAGGAGCAAATTTATTAGCCGCTGCATTAATTGGCGGAGCAATAGGTTCCGATATATTCTTTACCGATTGGATGATGGTTGCATTTCCAATAGCTCTTTCCATTATGATTATTGGATATTTTGTTGGAACAAAGTTTATATTTCCTTTAAATGCAGAAGAGAAAAAGCCACAAATAAAAGGTGGAATGATGCGTTTAAAGCGCGAAATGGTAAAAATGGGTAAAGTAAGTTTCGAAGAAATTAGATCAGTCATTATTTTTGTTGCTGTTTTAGCACTTTGGACTACCGATAAATATCATGGAATAAGCCCAACGGCTGTTGCATTTCTTGGTGCAATTGTATCATTAATGCCTCGAATAGGCGTTGTAAAATGGAACGAAGTTGATATTCCATGGCATTTACTTTTATTTTCAGCAGGAGCATATACTTTAGGTGCAGGATTTAAAGTAACCGATTTACCATCTTTAAGTGTTAATGCAATATTCGATGGATTAGGATTTAATTCCAACACTTCATTTGGTACATTATATTTAATACTTACTGGTACAATGTTATTTAGCGCACTTATTTTTCAATCGAAAACAATGCGTGCGCTTATTTTTGTTCCAATTGCGATAGGTGTTGCGCAAAAATTTGGCTATCCAATTTTGAGTCTTGCTTTTCCAGTTGCTTTACTTATTGAACATGTATATGTATTACCTTTCAATAGCAAACCAGCATTGTTGTTATATAGTACCGATCAATATAGTTGGTCCGATACATTTAAATATGGTATTACAATGATGAGCATCACTTGGGTTTTATTTATGATTTTAGGAGAAACCTGGTTGCGATTCATGGGATATACGCCCAACGGGATTTTTGGTATTTTTTAATATACTATCTAATTTATTACATTTCGTTTTAATGATTTAATTACTAACTTACTAGTGAATAAATTATATATGTGATCTTAATAATTTAACAACTAATCAAAACACGAATTTATGCTTAACGTTGCACTATTTGGACCTCCGGGAGCAGGAAAAGGAACTCAATCAGAACGATTGATCGAGAAGTACAAATTGTTTTATATCTCTACAGGAGATCTGCTTCGAAAAGAAATTGCCGAAGAATCTAAACTAGGATTGGAAGCAAAAAATATTATTGCATCGGGTGGTTTGGTGTCAGATGAAATTATAGTACAGATTATTGAAAAAACCATAACAGAAAATCAAGAATCTAAAGGATTTTTATTTGATGGTTTTCCACGAACCTATGTGCAGGTCTATATTTTAGAAGGTTTAATGATTAAGCTTAATACCTCTTTAAACTGTTTAATTAGTCTCGATGTTGATGAAGAAGATTCAGTTACTAGACTTTTAGAGCGGGGAAAAACTTCTGGTCGGAGCGATGATAATGAAGAAGTTATTCGAAATCGATTGAAGGAGTATTACAATAAAACATTACCTGTACTTCAGTTTTATAAGGACAAAGGCATCCATTTTTCAATTAATGGAGCAAATAGTATCGAAAAAGTAAATGACGATATTTCAGAAGTTTTACAAAACGAATTAAGTAAAAGTTTATTGAATATTGTTCTTTTTGGTCATCCGGGCTCAGGAAGAGGATCTCAAGGAATGGCTTTAGCAAAAAAGTACGGATTAGAGTATGTGTCAACAGGTAAGATGCTTGAACGTGAAGTTGAGAAAAAGACCGAAACAGGAAAAAGAATAAGAGAACTATACGAGAATGGTCAATTAGTTCCTGATGAGATTGTAGTTCAGTTAATTGAACAGAAAATAGAGAACTCTAAAGGGATAAAAGGATTTATTTTTAAAGGATTTCCACGAACACTAGTACAGTCGTATATTTTAGATGGATTACTTAAGAAGCACGGATCAGCAATTTCTGAGATTATCGAAATTGAAGTTCCAACTCTTGAACTTATTTCTCGTTTGGATGCTCGAAGCAAAACGGATCGATGCATGCCATATGATACGAGTACAACAAAAATTGTACAACGTTTACAAGAGCACGAAACAAAAACAGTTCCCGTTATTCAAAAATACAACCAACAACATGGTGTAAAGAAAATCAATGGAATGGGAACTTTTGAAGAAGTTTTTGAGAAACTTTCGAACGAAATAGAAAGAGGATTTAGAAAAATTTAAATAAACACAGAAAAGTGTTTGTGAAGACCAAAAGGAATGTGAGTATTTCTTAATAGATTCTTAGGTTAATAATCAAAAAGGAGTTGTCCAAAAAGTCCTATTTTGTCATCCCCAACTCGATTGGGGATCTTAATATTTATTGTTAATTAGTATGTTAGGGGATTCTCTTTTTATTTGCTTTGCTCATAAGAGAAGTTTAAGGGAATGAAATTATTTACTTTTTGGATAGCATCTTTTAATAATGTAAATAACCATATAAATTATAATATGAGAAAAAAAACAAAAATTGTGGCTACAATTTCTGATCGAAATTGCAATGCTAAACTAATAGAAGATCTTTTTAATAACGGGATGAATGTTGTACGATTAAATACTGCACATCAAGATTTCGAAGGAAGTTTAAAAGTAATTAATGATGTGCGAAAAGTGTCGGATAAAATAGCAATTCTGGTTGATACAAAAGGACCGGAAATAAGAATTACAGCTGTCGATAAGAATTTTGAAGTTAAAAAAAATGATTTAATTAAGATAAAAGCTGGTCCTGAACAAATATCATCACGAGAATGTATTTACATCACGTATAAAAACTTTGTTCATGATTTATCTATTGATTCAAAAATCCTGATAGACGATGGAAGCATTGAACTCACGGTTGTTGAAAAAAAAGATGATTATTTGGTTTGTGAGGTCGAGAACGAAGGAATAATTGAAGGAAAAAAGAGTATTAATATTCCGTGTACACAAATTAATCTTCCAGCTTTAAGTCAAAAAGATATTGAATATATAAATTTTGCTATAGATCAAGATCTTGATTTTATTGCACATTCATTTGTTCGAAAGAAAGAAGATATAATTGCTGTAAAAAGCATCTTAGATTCTAAAAACAGTAAGATTAAAATAATTGCTAAGATAGAGAATCAAGAGGGAGTTGATAATTTAAACGATATCTTAGATTACGCCTATGGGGTTATGATTGCAAGAGGAGACCTTGCCATTGAAATACCTGCAAAATCAATTCCACGAGTTCAGAAACAAATAATTGATACATGTATTAAGCGTCGTAAGCCAGTAATTGTAGCAACACAAATGTTACATACAATGATTACCAATCCTCGTCCTACTAGAGCAGAAATTAGCGATGTCGCTAATGCTGTTTACGATGGGACAGATGCAATTATGTTGAGTGGTGAAACCGCTTATGGTAGATATCCTGTTGAGTCGGTTAAAATAATGTCTGATATTGCAAAGGATATTGAATCAAATACAAATTCGTTCAGAGAATTACCACCATTAGTAATTTCTACTCAAACTGCTGCATTCTTAGTAAAATCTGCTGTGAAAGCCGGAAATGAATTGCCAGTAAAAGCAATTGTTACCGATACAACTTCAGGTAGAACAGTAAGGGCTTTGGCTGCATTTAGAGGAAAGAATACCATTTACGCACAATGTTATAGCAAACAAACTATGCGTAAGCTTGTTTTATCGTACGGAGTTTATGTCGATTATATGGAGCCACAAAAGACATCTCACGAATTTCTTCAGGAAGCACTAAAAAAATATTCCAAAAAGGAGATCTTTAGTAATGATAATTTGATCCTTGTTATTGCAGGAAATTTTAATCGGAGTCAAGGTGCAAACTTTATAGAAATAGGTACTGTTAAAGATTTAATGGAATTTGAAATGATAGTGTAAGTCAAATTTCTAATGTGTTAAGGATAAAAGTATAATGATTAATAAAGTATAGGACTAAAAGTATGATTGATGAAAATGTTAAAATCCATGATAAGTTTTCTGTTGAAATAAAATTAGGATATGGAACAAAGCGAAGCCGAAAAATAAATGATTATTCTATTAATACTTGGTTTTTTGTTCCTTATAGTCTCGATATTAATCGACATACGTATAAGGAAGATGATTTTTATAGCGATCTAAAAACAAATATCAGGT
>Ga0209633_10006210_pt1 | contig 10259 bp, 6 predicted proteins | sample Cruoilmetagenom1_FD_187290 | JGI IMG/M metagenome (GOLD analysis project Ga0209633, IMG submission 187290) | Oil polluted marine microbial communities from Coal Oil Point, Santa Barbara, California, USA - Sample 1 (SPAdes) (version 2) | ecosystem: Environmental > Aquatic > Marine > Oil seeps ... | reverse complement strand
TGATACTTGGTTCAATACTTCTCACCTACTCGATCAAAAACAAACAGCAAATAATTTAGCTAAGGATAGATTTGAAAATTATAAGAAGCAGCCATTGCAATATAAATTCCCAAAACATTTTACAGGAAAGTTGCCAAATAGTGTTACTTTTAATAGTATCGAGAAGCCTAAAGCAGCCATTATTCGTGAAAAGGGTTCAAACTCAGAACGAGAAATGGCAAACGCCATGTATTTGGCAGGTTTTGATGTAAAAGATGTGCATATGACCGATTTGATTTCTGGTCGTGAAACACTTGAAAATATTCAGTTTATTGGTGCAGTGGGTGGATTTTCAAACTCTGATGTTTTGGGTTCTGCCAAGGGTTGGGCAGGTGCTTTTTTATACAATGAAAAAGCAAAAATGGCTTTAGACAATTTCTTTAAACGTGAAGATACGTTGTCTGTTGGTATTTGTAATGGATGTCAGTTGTTTATGGAGTTAGAAGTGATAAATCCAGAGCATGAAGTTCACGGAAAATTATTACATAATGATTCTCAAAAACACGAAAGTGCCTTTACTTCTGTAAAAATTCAAGAAAATAATTCTGTAATGCTATCCTCTTTAGCAGGAAGCACATTAGGAGTTTGGATTTCTCACGGAGAAGGAAAATTCAACCTTCCATTAACCGAAGATAATTATGATATTGTAGCGAAGTATGGTTATGCTGACTATCCGTCAAACCCTAACGGATCTGATTATAATACCGCTATGTTATGCGATAAAACAGGGAGACATTTGGTAATGATGCCACATATTGAACGTTCTACTTTTCAATGGAACTGGGCAAATTATCCTCAAAGCAGAAAAGATGAAGTTTCACCTTGGCTAGAAGCTTTTGTAAATGCTAGAAAGTGGATTGAGAAGATTCCATCTTAATTACTTACAAAGACCTCACAGGTTTTGAAAACCTGTGAGGTCTTTAATATTTTTGTTAAACTACTATTTTAGAATTCAAACAAATAATTTTACAAAATTATTTGTTTGAATTCATTCGGGTTCACAATTTTTTGGTTTAATATTAAAATAAAAATCACACCTTCTTAAAAGGTGGCTTTGAAAAACCCCTAAAAGGGGTAATGAATGACGTAATTGAAAATCTAATTCATTATATGAAAGCAAGACCTAGTAGGTTTTAAAAACCTACTAGGTCTAAAAAACAGGCAAAGCCATTAGAACATTACCTTGCCCAAAGGACAAGGTTTTTTTAAAGTGAAATACAACGTTTATTTGAAGGGCTCCTCCCTTTGGATAAAGGGAGGTGGCATCTGACGTAGTTAGATGTTGGAAGGTTTGAAAGCCTAAACCTTAGTCCGTCTCTGACGCTTTGAGACTAACACCAAGTTTTCGAGCTATCAAACTCCCCTTTCTTCGCTCAAATTGATTAGTTTTTAATGATTATATTTCTCTAATTGAGCGAATTCATTCCCCTCTTCATCTGAAGAGGGGAGCTTAAAAATAATATGACAGCTAAAAGAGCCCATACAAAATTGAATTAAGCGAGAAACGTAAAAAATTAAGAGCCAATTTAACTCCTACCAAGGCATTTTGTGGAAACATTTAAACTCAAAACAGCTTGATGGCAAACGGTTAACAAACAACATAGTATTGGAAATTATATTGTCGATTTTTACTGTGCTTCTCCCTTTGGATAAAGGGAGGTGGCATCTGACGTAGTTAGATGTCGGAGGGTTTGAAAGCCTAAACCACAGAAGTTTTACACAGGTTTTAGCTTAAACCTCAAAGTTTAACCAACAATTGATTAATCCTCTTCACCAACTTTGGCCCTTCATAGATAAAGCCAGTATAGACTTGTACCAAATCTGCACCAGCTTCAATTTTCTCTAAGGCATCTTTAGCAGAGTGAATTCCGCCCACACCAATAATTGGAAAGGCTTTATTGGATTTTTCTGCTAAAAATCGGATGACTTCTGTAGAACGACTAGCTAAAGGTTTGCCACTTAAACCTCCAGTTTCAGATTTATTAGCCGATTGTAATCCTTCTCTTGAAATGGTTGTATTGGTGGCAATAACACCATCAATTTTTGTGTCATTAATAATATCAATGATATCTAACAATTGAGTATTTGTCAAATCTGGAGCAATTTTTAATAAAATTGGTTTCCTTTTTTGTTTTGTATTATTTTCTTGCTGTAATTGATTCAGCAACATCGTTAACGGTTCTTTTTCTTGTAAGTCTCTTAAATTTGGTGTGTTTGGTGAGCTTACATTTACCACAAAATAATCAACAACATCAAACAAAGCATTAAAGCAGATAAGATAATCATCAGTTGCATTTTCGTTAGGTGTCACTTTATTTTTACCAATATTCCCACCAATAATAATAGTGGTTTTTTTACGCTTTAACCGCTCAACTGCGACGTTTACACCTTCATTATTAAAACCCATTCTATTGATAATACCTTGATCTTCTTTTAATCTAAACAATCTTTTTTTAGGATTTCCTTCTTGTGGTTTAGGTGTTACTGTACCTATTTCAATAAAGCCAAATCCGAAGTTTGACAATTCATCAAACAAATAGGCATTTTTATCCATTCCCGCTGCCAAGCCCACAGGATTTCTAAAGTTCAACCCAAATAAATTTCTTTCTAATTTTTTATTATGTAGCGTACCACTTCTTATAAAAGCTGGAACAAAAGGTAGTTTACAAATAAATTTAATGAATGAAAAGGTAAAATGATGCACTTTTTCAGCATCAAATAAAAAAAGGATTTTCTGAATAAAAAATTTATACATGGCAACTTATCTTAAAACAGCACTCAATTTGGTTTCAAAAATTTGCTGTATTTTATGCATTACACCATCAATTTGCTTATCATTTAATGTTTTTGTTTCATCTTCTAAAACAAAACTTAAAGCATAAGACTTTTTACCTTCTGGCAACTTATCGCCTTGATATACATCAAATAAATCAACTGATTTTAATAATTTCCTGTCCACTTGAAATGCCAAATTATAAACTTCATTAAAAGAAATGCTATCGTCTAATAGTAGAGCCAAATCTCTTTTCACAGAAGGAAATTTAGATAAAGCACTTACTTTAATCGTTTTATGCTTTATCATTTGAAGCATAACATCCCAATTAAAATCGGCAAACAGCACTTCTTGTTTGATGCCAAATTGCTTTAAAACGGAAGATTTAATAACACCAAAATCAACTATTTTATGCTTACCCAAGTACATGGCTATACCCTCAGAAAAAATATCATTTTTAGTAGGTCTAGACTGAAAAGAGGTGATTCCAACTCTTTCTAATACACTTTTAATGATTCCTTTTCCAAAAAAGAAATCTGATTTTCTTGTAGGTAAAGTCCAACTATCACTAGCTCTATTCCCAGAAATTACCAATGAAAAATGTTTTTCTTCTTGATAATCTTCATCATACTTATGATAGGTTTTCCCGAACTCAAAAAGTTTAATTTCTGTGTTTTTTCTATTGATATTATAACTGACAGCTTCTAAAGCACTTGACAAAAGTGTTTGTCGCATTACGGATAAATCTGTACTTAACGGATTGAGAATTTCTACATTATAAGCCTCATTAATTTGTTCAGACACCTTTGTATATTCAGGATTTGTCAGAGAATTTGCCACCATTTCATAAAAACCTAAACTAGAAAGTTGATTGGCTATTAAATTTTCTAACTTATTGGCATCTGGTTTTTCAACATATGAAATTGAAGTATTTAATTTTGGAGAAGTTGAGATATTGTTATAACCGTAAACTCTTAAAATTTCTTCAATAACATCAGCTTCTCTTGTTACATCATTTCGATATGCTGGTATAGTCAACCCTAAACCTGAAGCTGTCTGATTATTTACTTTAATATCTAATGATGCTAATATATTCGTTATAGTAGCGTGATCTAGATCCTCTCCAATTAATTTAGCTGCATTTTCAAAAGAAAAACGCACTTGTTGATCAACTATTTTTTTAGGATATACATCAATAATATCTGATGCAATATCACCTCCTGCAATTTCTTCAATTAATAAAGCGGCTCTTTTTAAGGCATAATCAGTAATTTTAGGATCAATACCTCTTTCAAAACGAAAAGAAGCATCTGTATTTAACCCAAATCTTTTTGCTGTTTTACGAATAGAAACAGGATTAAAATAGGCACTTTCTAAAAATATTGAAGTTGTTTTTTCTGTTACACCAGAATCTAAACCTCCATAAACACCAGCAATACATAAAGGTGTTGATTCACCATCACAAATCATAATATCATCTTTGTGTAGTTTTCTTGTCACACCATCTAACGTAATAAACTCAGTATCTGTAGGTAAATTTTTAACTTTTATTTTATCACCTGAAATTTTAGAAATATCAAAAGCATGTAAAGGTTGACCCAATTCGTGTAACACATAATTGGTAATATCAACAATATTATTAATAGGTGTTAAACCAATAGCTTTCAAGCGTTCTTGTATCCATTTAGGAGAATCTTCAACTTTAATACCTGTAATTGTTACCCCAGCATAACGAGGGACTAGTTTTGAATTTTCAACTTCAACCTCTATTTTCAAAGAGCGAACATCTACATGAAAATTACTTACGGATGGTGTAATCAATTCAGTTTCAATTTCTAATTGTTGTAAGCCTGCTTTTAAATCTCTAGCAACACCAAAGTGGCTCATTGCATCAGACCTATTCGGAGTTAAACCAATTTCAAAGACCTTGTCAGAAGTGATTTCAAAAACTTCAGCTGCAAATTTTCCTGCTTCAATTTTAGTATCAAGAACTAAAATTCCGTCATGAGAAGAACCTAAACCTAATTCATCTTCAGCACATATCATTCCGTGGCTTTCTTCTCCCCTTATTTTACCTTTTTTTATTTTAAATCCATTACCTTCTTTATCATATAGCGTAGTCCCAATAGTTGCAACAGGCACTTTTTGACCAATGGCAACATTTGGTGCTCCACATACAATTTGTAAAGGTGTACCATTACCTAAATCAACAGTTGTAACTTTTAATTTATCAGCATTCGGGTGCTTTTCACAAGTCAAGACCTCACCTACAACTATCCCTTTTAAACTCCCTTTTATTGATTCTACGCTCTCAATCCCCTCTACTTCAAGACCTAAATCGGTTAATATTTCACCAACTTTTTCTACCTCTAAATCAATCTTTAAAAATTGCTGTAACCAATTGTATGATATTTTCATTTTATTGTTGAATTTTGAACTGACAAAGATAATCAATCCATTTTAGTAGTTGCAATTTCATTTAAAAATAATCTGCTAAAAAAAATCAAAAATTATACAATAAAATCTACTGTTAATTATCTATATTTACCCTCAATAATTTATTACAATTGATGGAGCATTTTATAGTATCTGCACGTAAATATAGACCTCAAGTTTTTGAGGATGTTGTTGGGCAAAAAGCGATTACCAATACGCTTGAAAATGCTATAAAAAACAATCATTTAGCTCAAGCACTTTTATTTACTGGCCCTAGAGGTGTTGGCAAAACAACCTGTGCAAGAATTTTAGCCAAACGCATCAATCAAGAAGGAGCAGAAATAACTACTGATGAAGATTTTGCTTTTAATATTTTTGAATTAGATGCTGCTTCAAATAATTCTGTTGATGACATAAGAAATTTAACTGATCAAGTTCGTATACCACCTCAAACAGGAAAATACAAAGTTTATATCATTGATGAGGTGCATATGTTGTCACAAGCTGCTTTTAATGCTTTTTTAAAGACCTTAGAAGAACCCCCAGCTCATGCAATTTTCATTTTAGCAACTACTGAAAAGCATAAAATTATACCTACCATTTTATCAAGATGTCAAATTTTTGATTTCAAACGTATTGGTGTAAATGATACAAAAGAATATTTACATAAAATTGCCAAACAAGAAAATATTGAAGCTGATGATGATGCCTTACATATTATCGCTCAAAAAGCTGATGGTGCCTTACGTGATGCTCTTTCAATTTTTGATAGAGTTGTAAGTTTTTCAGCTGAAAGCTTGACCAGAAAGGCTGTTGCTGAAAATTTGAATGTATTAGATTACGATTCATATTTCAAAACAACCGATTTAATTTTAGAAAATAACATTCCGAAAGTATTGGTTGCTTTTAATGAAATTTTAGCCAAAGGATTTGAAGGGCATCATTTTATTTCAGGTTTGGCTTCTCATTTTAGAGATTTATTAGTTGCTAAAGATAGTGTTACTATTCCGCTTTTAGAAGTTGGTGATAATACAAAAAAACAATACGATCAACAAAGTAAAAAATGTGAACTTTCCTTTTTACTCAAAGCAATCGATTTGGCTAATGAATGTGATTTAAAATATAAAAATAGTAAAAATCAACGTTTACTTGTCGAATTGGCATTAATGCAATTGGCTTCAATTACTTTTACTCCCAAAGATTTGGGAGAAAAAAAAAAGCATAAACACTATATAATTCCAGCTTCTCATTTTATAAAAACTAAAAAAGCTGTAGTAAAAGAATTTATAAAAACTCAGGCTACTAAAGTTCCAATTGAGAAAGTAAAAACTACAATTTTTCCTATTGAAACTCAAACAAAACCAGTTTTAAAAAATAGAACAAATCGTCGCTCTTCCGCACTATCATTGAATAGTATTTCAAAAAAGAAAGAAGTTATATCAAAACCTATTGACGATCTTGATAATAATGAAAACCAACCTAAAGATAAGTTTACCGAAACTGAATTTTTAGAACTTTGGACTGCCTATATAAAAAAGCGTGAAAATAATGGTGATAAAATTATTGCATCAATAATGAATATTGATACTCCGAAAATAATAGAAAATAATATTCTACTTACTTTTCCTAGTGCATTAATGAAAGAGCAACTCTTAAAAGAGAGACCCAAATTACTTAGAGATTTTCGAGAAAAATTAAACAACTATAGTATTGATTTTGAAATTACTGTTAATGAAGAACATCAAAAAAAGTTTGCATACACACCACAAGAGAAATACAATAAGCTCCTTGAAAAAAATAAGGCCTTAGACCATTTAAAAAAAATATTCAAATTAGATCTTTAATTTACAACATGTTAGGACTTAAATTTAAAACTAAAACTTCATGGGCAGAAATTGCCAAAAATGATTTACAACAAATATTGACAGATCATGCTTTTGCGGAACAAAAAGCAGCATCAAATGCTGTGTCAATAATTATAAATTACTCTGAAGAAACAGAATTAGTTACAGCTATGAGTGAAATTGCCATTGAAGAAATGGAACATTTTAAAATGGTGCATGATTTAATGATTGCTAGAGGAATGACTTTAGGTAGAGAACAACGTAATGATTATGCTAAAACTCTACAGTCATTTTTTACCAAAACTAAAGATAGAAATGAAGCTTTAATTCAACGATTATTAGTCGCTGCTTTGATTGAAGCGAGAAGCTGTGAACGTTTTAAAGTGTTTTCAGAAAACTTAAAAGACCCTGAACTTATTGAATTTTATAAAGATTTAATGATCTCTGAAGCAAACCATTATACTGTATTTTTAGGATTTGCACGTCAATATCAAGACAAAAGTACCGTTGATAAAAAATGGAATGCCCTTTTAGATTTTGAAGCAGAATTTATAAAAAATAGAGGATTAAATGCAACTGTACACGGTTAGGATTTCAAATAGAAGTTTCTATAAAATAGTAAGGAGAAAAGCTACTTACAAATTAAGCTCACACTCAATTCTTCACTTCTCTCCTTTCTCCCCTGAGTTGAATTGCATTATATGAAATTCAGCTAAAGAGTAAATTTTAATGAAGGAGAAAAGCTACTTGTAGATGTTAACGTAAGTCACAATTTCACTTCTCTCCTTTCTCCCCTAATTTTAGTATTGTTATTAATAACGCAAAAAAACTAAAACTATTACATTTAATAATAGAATATATTTAACGTTATTTTACAATACAAATGTAAGTGATAAACCCATGTCTGTCAATAGTGAAAATGGGTGTTTTTAAAACTCATGGAAAACAGGTAGTTTTTAATAAAACATATAATCGGCTTAAAATTAGTGGTTTAAATTGATTATAGATGGTTTTATTCAATTTTATGAAGGATTCTGTTCATAAAATCATATGAAATAAAATATAATTTTTATTTTAATTTATATAAACTTTAAGGAAAATGGGTAATTTGGTTGTTCTCCATTACTACTTTTTATAGCATTTATTATTGGAAAAATAATATAAAAAACTCCAATTATAAAAAATCCAAGTAATCCTAATCCGAAAAAAAGTACCATCGGAATACATAAAACCAGATATAGAATCATACTTATTCTAAAATTAACAATTGATCTTCCGTGTTCATCCATAGTCTGAACTTTATCCTTATTTGTCAACCATATCACTAATGGCACTACAAAACCACCGACAACAGTAACTAAATCTAATAGCTGGCTTAAATGCGTAAGAACTAATAATTGTTTATTTTTTTTCATTTTATAGTTTTTTGATTTCATACTTATATGACGCAAAATTGGTCAAATTGTTACAAGTCAATGTTTTATAAACATTCATTAAAATTGACAAAACACAACCATAGAATTCCTATTTTTGTATGTTTTAATAAATGTATGGACATACAAGATACTATTATCGCTTTAGCTACACCTTCAGGTATTGGAGCGATAGCTGTAATCCGTATTTCTGGAAAAGATTCTATTCATAGTGTTGATTCTTTTTTTAAATCAAAATTTGGAAATAAAAGCTTATTAAACCAAAAATCGCATACCATACATCTGGGTCATATTGTTGATAATAACCGATTCATTGATGAAGTATTAGTCTCTGTTTTTAAAAACCCTAATTCATATACTGGTGAAAATGTTATTGAAATTTCTTGTCATGGCTCTGTCTTTATTCAACAAGAAATTATTCAGCTTTTTATTAAAAATGGTATTAGATTAGCTAACCCAGGAGAATTTACCCTACGTGCCTTTCTCAATGGAAAATTAGATTTGAGTCAGGCAGAAGCTGTCGCTGATTTAATTGCTTCTGATTCTAAAGCTTCTCATCAAATTGCTATGCAACAGATGCGAGGTGGATTTTCTAATGAAATTGAACAACTTCGACAAGAACTATTAAATTTTGCCTCCTTAATTGAATTGGAATTAGATTTTGCTGAAGAAGATGTTGAATTTGCTAATAGAAATGACTTTCAAAAATTAGTCCATAAAATAACCTCCGTTTTAAAACGATTGATAGCATCATTCGCTTATGGAAATGTGCTAAAAAATGGAATTCCTGTTGCCATCATTGGAGAACCTAATGTTGGAAAATCTACACTATTAAATGCCTTGTTAAATGAAGATAAAGCTATTGTTAGTGAAATAGCTGGCACCACAAGAGATGCCATTGAAGATGAATTGATTATTGAAGGTGTTGCCTATCGCTTTGTTGATACGGCTGGTATTAGAGAAACTGAAGATGTTGTAGAGAATATTGGAATAGAAAAAACCTATGAAAAAATTGAAAAAGCACAACTTGTCTTATTTCTTATTGATGGTGAAAAACTAAAGAGAGGAAAGAATAGAGAAATTGAAAATATTCAAAAAAAATATCCGAATAAGAAAATACTGCTGATAATAAATAAGATTGATTTACTTTCTAAAAAAGAAATTGAAAATTTAAAGTCTAATACGCTACATTCAATTTTAATATCATCAAAAGATAAAACAGGAATCAATAAGCTTAAAGAAGAACTAACCAAATTAACAAACATAGGAGCTTTAAGTAATAATCAAACTATTGTTAGTAATAGCAGACACTTCGAAATCTTAAATAAAGCATTATTAGAAATCAATAATGTCCAAAACGGAATTGACACTAAACTAAGTAGTGATCTCATAGCTATAGATATCAGAGAAGCACTGTCTTATTTGGGTGAAATTACAGGAAAAGTTACTACTGAAGATCTTTTAGGTAATATTTTTGCTAATTTTTGTATTGGAAAATAACTTATTATAAAGGTAACTGCTTCTTTAACTCTTCAATACTATTAAAAGCTGCTGGACAAATTTCTGTATTATTCAAAGTTAAATGTGTGAGTTGTATAAACTTCTTTGATACCGTCCAAAAAAGTGTGTCTGAGACTACTTAAAGAATCATCTCAACTTATAAATTTGAAGTTAGCAATAACTTTTAAAAAATAAGAGAGATGATTGAATTAACAAAAGTACAATTACAAACGA
>Ga0209633_10006209_pt1 | contig 10260 bp, 11 predicted proteins | sample Cruoilmetagenom1_FD_187290 | JGI IMG/M metagenome (GOLD analysis project Ga0209633, IMG submission 187290) | Oil polluted marine microbial communities from Coal Oil Point, Santa Barbara, California, USA - Sample 1 (SPAdes) (version 2) | ecosystem: Environmental > Aquatic > Marine > Oil seeps ... | reverse complement strand
CAAGTACTAGACTAACTGCATCTCGTTTAAATTCTTTTGAATAGGTCTTTCGTTTTGTCATTTCAATTTCCTCAGTTAAGTATAATATTGTGCTTAACTGAGTTGTACTAAATATTAAACCACTTCAAGTGGGTAAATACTCAATATTGTCAGCGTATTCCAGCCTTTCTACCCCCTCCCTAACCCTCCCCCTGCTAGATGGAGGGAATTACAGTTAAATTTCTATCCAATCTTCTCACTATCTCGATAAGCTTTATACTGTGGTAAACCATCGCAAATTTTTGTCCAGTTTGCTTTTGAATCTACAAAGATATGTGCATCAGGTTCAATATCCAGAGCCGTATCCAGCGTTCCAAGCGCAAACTCAACGACATCGCCCATATCATCGGCTGCCTTAAAGATCATACTGGAACCACAGGTCTTGCAGAATTGTCTAATACTTCCATTATCGGCTTTAAAACTTTGCAACAGGTCTTCACCTTTCAACCAATGGAAATTAGCTATTTTAGCCTCACCAAAAGTGGCAAAAGCAGCGCCATGGAATTTGCGGCACATGGAACAATGACAGTGCCCCATTTTTGCTTCAATCTTATCAACCTGATATTGAATTTCGCCACACAGGCATTGACCTTGATAGGAAGACATTTGACTCTCCTTTGGTTCCATTAAAACTATTGAATAGGCGCGTTTTCTAATACTAGTTTTGGGAATGGACTACTGCCATCCGTTGATGATAAAAGCTTAGTGTTAGTTTCACCTTTATCAGTATCAGATACTTCAATGCTAATGCCAATTTTATCACCTGTTTTCGCTAGTATCTTGTGCTTTTCTTTTGCGCTATAGAGCTCACTCCAGGGTATTGCAATATTTAGTAAATAACCTGCATCAGTCGGAATCATGTAGGTTTTTTCCAAGGGACTTTCAAACAAGCTAAAGGTATATCTTTTTATATTTTTATTATCTTTTTCATCATTCTCTTGCACTAGTTCTTTATCATCTTTTGAAACTTCACCCTTTGCTTGCGCGTCATTTTTGGCTTGCGATTTTTTATTAGCTTGCGCGTCATTTTTGGCAGTTTTTGTTTCCTTTTCCTTCTTGATTTTTTCTATTTCCTTTTCTTTACTATCAGCCGATTTTCCCGCGCTTTTCTTTAACGCCTTATTAAGTTCCTTTTCAATTTCTTTTTGAATAGCACTGACTGAATTATTACTACTATCTTTTTCCACATTTTTGGAGTTTATAGTTTTCTCTACTTTTTTATCGTTGTCATTATCTGCTTTTTCTTGGGTGTCTTTAGTTTTATCTTTTGTTTTTTCAGATTCTTTAGACCCTTGTTCTTTCTTGTCTTCTTTCTTTCCTTCTTCCTTCTCTTTTTCTTTTTGCTTTTGTTCCTGTATACGCTTTAATCTGCGTTTTTCCTTCGCTTCTTTAATTTTCTGTTGCTGCGCATCAACTATTTTATCTGCTTCTTTTTCTTTCTCTAGCTGTATCTTACGTTCTTCCAGCTCGCTGGTGGTATCCAGTGTCAGTGTGACTTTATCTTCTTTTTGCAGGTCATCATCATAAATGGCAAAGCTGAAATACAAATTTTTAGAATCCCAGTTTGCCTGCCAATAGGCTGAAATATCGTTAGGATTATTTTCTTCCAGGTCAGATTCAATTTGTTGTTGTTGACTCATATCCCAGATCAAATGCGGTTTATTCGCGTATGTTACCGCTATTTCTTTTAGCTCTCCTGCTAAAGATGCCAGAGCATCTTTACTTTTTTCTTTTTCAACATCCTGCTGTTGCACAGCTTGCTGAGGATTTTTACGTTTATCAAGATAACGCAATAAAGCGTCATATTTTGGCGCTTGAGAACGCGGTTGACGAATATGCTCTTTAATGCCCCAGCTTCCATACCAGCTATAAATACGCGGTGCACTAAAAGCAACAAACAGTTTGCCACCTGCCCTATTCCATTCACGCATCAGTTCATCGTAAATAGTGCCCATACGCGGATCACGGTTGGCAGCATACAAAAGTGGATTAGGATGTTGTTCTGCCTCACGCGTGTTCCAGTCAACCAGATGTTGCCCACCTTCATAGGCAATTAAATCTACACCAAAAGATTTAGCGACCTTAACCTGTTTTTTAATGTAATTAATGGTCGATTTCATGCCCCATTTTGAACGTTTATCCATCATCGCCTTAAATACATCATCAACCGTTTTGGCACGTCTCAATACCTTGGGATGGGCTGAAACATAAGGCCCAATAGCTATGGCATCTGTGTGTTTATAGGCATCTTTATAGGATAAAATGGTACTCGACATTTTTTGATTGCTGGACCAACTTCCCATTACCCTGACTAATCGATCCAGCCCGCCAAAGGTTTTTTCCCATATTTTAAAAGTCTCAACGCTGCGACGTGAATACCATTTATATCCCGCGGGTGATTTTCGTTTATCCAAGCCTGCCTTTTTACCCTGTGCGATAGCGTAGTCATGATGGATAAAGATTGGATTCCAAACCTCATTACTGTATTCGATATACGCCTTTAAATCAGGGTCTAGATGCGTGTTTACATATTTTGCAAATTGCTCAATATAGTGATTACTGGCTTTATAAGGCATTGAAAACCAGGCGTGTGCTTTTACCTGATTAGATAACGCAACCATAATTTCGACTGGCGCTCCACGTGAGCCATACTTGCCACCCCAGGTCGCTTTTTTTAATGAGTTTCTATCTTTCCATTTTTTAACCGGATTACGGGTCATGCCAGACATATTCATAAAGCGCATCAGCTGAAAATCTTTCATAAATTCCAAATAATCAGGATTGAAAATAATGGCTTTGCCGATATCAAGCTGTCCTTTTACTTCGCCATTAATCTCACTGAATGTTTCATTTGTTTTTTTAGAAATATTTTTTTTGGCTTTTCTTTTCGCTTTCTTCGATTTTTTACTTTTGCGTTTTTGTTTTGACTTGCCTTGTTTAGCGTTTTGTTGAGAGCCCTCTTCTGAATCTTCTGATACTACTTTAATAACAGGTTTAACTTCTTTTTCAGCAATACTGTTTTTTTCTATATTTTGCTTTTTCTCCAGTTCTGCTTGCTTCTCTAATGCCTGTTCCTTTTGTTTGTTGATATATTCTTTTCTATCATCAATTTGTTTTTGTGTCGCCCAGATATTGAAATGATTATCTTCAAAGGACAGATATTCAACTGAACCACAATCCTCAGCTGACTTTACGCGAATATGTGGCGTACCCTTACAAATACCACCCTCTGGTAAGATACGGATATTACGCAGGTAATTGTTGGGGTTGGACTTTTTTATAAATAAGGAGGCATTCAGGATTTTATCTTTGCCGGACTTTATTTCGATAATATCCTTATTGGGGCGATGCACCACTAATCGCGCATCATTGCCATAAAAGATACTGCCTTCGCCATCATATAAAACCGTGAAAAAGCCATCTTCAACCGTACCCTCTGGCAAACGGTTTAAAAATTTGGTGCCCGCCTGCCCGCCATTTAGCTTGGATGGCCAACCGTATTGATCATATTCGACCTGTTTGCTACTTCCCCAGGGAACAGTCTCGCTAAAAGGAATGGCAGTACGAAATAAATTTAAAAACTGCACGCTGGAAGTATCTTCACGAACATCTGCAGTGTTAATGCCAAGTATTACTGATTCAGCCTGAGATTCCTTATCATCAGCACCGTTTAATTCTTCCGTTTTAGCAGACTCAGCATAGGTTGGTAAAGAAAAAGCCAATAGCAGCAATAATAAGGTGCAGTATTTAGAAAAACGCACGAGGTGCTTGCGTGCAAAAGGGCTGATGTTGAGCTTTGCATAAATTCTAGCAATCGTTACAAAAGCTAACGAGCTATCATTAAAAAGTGGGGGGGGTGCCATATGAATAATATGTCCTGAATTAATCAATATCGGTTATTGCTGTGGATGCATATAACAATATGTTTTCTGGCTCTTGGTGAACCGCTGATAGCAAAAACCAGGGGGGGTGCCATTGAGGTTGTGAAAGTATTCTGGGACAAAAGAAAAATGAGGGAAAATTTTCCAAATTTTGTTCAAAAATGAAGATAATAGCAGGCTATTGGCTGAGTTTTTGGGCGAAATCTGGGAAATTTTAACCATTTTTATGAGTTCCATGAATACTTTCGCAGCCTCACTTTTACAGTAAAACAACATCAAATTGTTCCTGCGTATAGAGGTTCTCCGCTTGAAAACGTATCGGAACACCAATAAACTCCTGTAACTCTGCGAGGCTGTCTGATTCCTCATCGAGCAATAAATCAGTCACATCCAGCGAGGCTAGCACTAATAGTTCGCGTGCATCAAATTGACGCGCTTCACGTAATATTTCACGAAAGATTTCATAACAAACGGTGGTTGCTGTTTTAATATAACCCCTGCCCTCACAAGTAACGCAGGATTCACAAAGTATATGCTCCAGCGATTCGCGGGTGCGTTTGCGGGTCATTTCCACCAAACCCAGAGTGGATAATGCCGTCACTCCAGTTTTAGCAGGGTCACTCTCAAGTGCTTTTTCAAGTGCTACGATCACTTGTTCCTTATGCGTATCCTGCTGCATATCGATAAAATCGAGAATAATAATCCCACCCAAATTTCTCAAGCGAATTTGTCTGGCAAGTGACTGCGCAGCTTCTAGATTGGTTTTAAAGATGGTTTCTTCAAGATTGCGATGACCGACGAAACCACCCGTATTAACGTCGATGGTGGTCATCGCTTCAGTCTGATCAATAATCAGATAGCCGCCTGATTTTAAATTCACTTTACGTTTTAGTGATTTTTGAATTTCATCCTCGACCGAGTGCATATCAAAAATAGGACGATCACCCGTATAGTGTTCTATTTTATTTGCCAGTTCAGGAATATAGGTTTTTGAAAATTCATAAAGGCTATTAAAAGTCTCACGTGAATCAACCTTTATCGTCTCAATATCCTCAGCAACCATATCTCGTAAAGCACGTTGAACCAGTGGTAAATCTGAATATATCTGTCTGGTTTCAGAGCCATTATCAGATGCCGCATTGACCTTATCCCAAAGTATATTTAAAAAATCAATATCGGCTTTTAGCGCATCTTCATGTATCCCTTCTGCCGCTGTGCGCACTATATAGCCATATTTAATATCATCCAGGATGTCTGTTTGTTTTTCTTTTCCAGCCGTTTCACGTGCATTCTGGATAATACCTTTTAAGCGCTTGCGCTCCTCCTCATCTTCAATCTTACTAGAAACACCAATCGTATCGGTATCTGGCATAAGCACCACATAACGAGAAGGAATGGTAACGTGCATAGTTAGGCGTGCGCCTTTAGTTCCCAACGGGTCTTTAATCACCTGAACCAGAACCGGCTTACCTTCATGCAGTAAATGTGAGATAGGAGGGAGTTCTAATTCTACCGATGTTGAATCCCCATTAAACATCATTTCTTTGGGAAAACGTAAATCAGAGGCATGTAAAAAGGCGGCTTTTTCCTGACCAATATCGATAAATGCCGCTTCCATTCCCGGCAATACCCGACACACTTTTCCTTTGTAAATATTGCCAACGATACCTTGTTTAGAGCTACGCTCAATCATGATTTCTTGCAGAATACCGCTTTCCAATAACGCTACACGCGATTCCTGTGGTGTAACATTTATTAGTATATCTGCACTCATTCCTTGTTCTTCCTCCAAGTATTTATGTTTAACGCTGAGAGTAACTTTGTTGTCTCAAAAAGCGGTAAACCCATTATGCCAGAATATGAGCCCTCGATGTGCTCAATAAATACAGCACCAAGTCCTTGAATTGCATAAGCACCAGCCTTGTCCTGTGGTTCCCCAGTTTGCCAGTATGCTTCGATTTCTGCATCAGTTATTGGACGAAATAACACTCGATTACGATTAATTAATACATTCGTTTTAGCATTATAGCTAATCGCAACCGCAGATAATATCTCATGCCAGTTACCCGACATGCTAGAAAGCATTTGATGTGCATGCTCAAAATCACGAGGTTTAACTAATAGTTCACCATTAAGAACACCCAAAGTATCAGCACCTAATACGGGTAGTGCTGCGTTTTTAATGGCAACTGACTTTTCCTGAGCGAGACGTTTAACCAGCGTTTCAGGCGATTCATTGGCTAAACCACTCTCATCAATATCAACAACTTGTATTTCATAAGTGATACCGATCTGGTCTAAAAGCTCAGCGCGCCGTGGTGATGCGGATGCAAGGATAATATCTGTCATTGTGTCATCATAATGGGAAATTTAATTATGAGGAATATAAATTTTTAGTTGTCGATTATGGCTATTTTTTTTAATACAGAGTGAGCAAAGATAAGATTCGCAGAACAGCATGGCACCCCCCTGGGTTTTTAGTATCAGCTCTAGAATGACTTCGATTTCTTTCGAAGTTTGTTGGCTTCTACCTCAGCCCAACCTACCGTGCTTACCGCAATAAGAAAATTGACATAATTACACTAATGACAATACAAAATACGTTGACAAGGTTTGAAGTTTTTCCTCTCCATATATAGAACATTTCATTTGATGCGGCATAACCAGAAACTAAACCATAAAGACCAGTTAAAAAAAGAGGCAATGGGAATAGTGCTTTTACAAATCTTTCAACTCTAAGATTGTATAAATCAAAAACAACCAACAAAAATATACACAAAAAGTACACAAAACATGTAACGAAGAATACTTTTAGGTATTTCATATAAAGCTTTTTATCTTTAACCATAGTAATCTTCAATTTTTACGGACAGTTATTAAAATTAGTATCAAACCTCTTGGGACACAATACTTAATTATCATCTTCTATCTCATTTCCAATCTTAAATTTGGATTTTAAAACATTCTTTCGTGTTATAACTTTGGAAACCTATCAAAGGGTTTGTCATTATTACTTTATTATCCTTTCCTACTTCAATATAAATACTCCAAACTGCACCAAACCCTTTTTCTTCATAAAGATATGAATTATTTCTAAAAGGCTTAGTATTAGGCATACTCTTAAAATCACATGACTTTATAGTAGCCATTCTATTTAAAGCTTCCTTACACTTAATATAAGTATTCATCTCATCTAACAAAATAAATAAAACAACTCCCGATGCACATAATAAAAACAATCCCGATATTATTTTCTCTTTAGCCTTTATGTGAAACAATAAAATAAAATACCTACTCCAAAGTATGATTAATGCAAAGAGTAATATACTGCTAATTAATACATCTAAAACCCATTTTTGGGAAAAAAACCATACAACTGGCAATACTAAAATAATTATTAATAATTTCATTTCAATTATTAAAGGTAATTATAATGAACACACTACCCCTCCGGATCAAAGAATGGGACATCCATAATTTCATCCTTAGAAAACAACCATTTATCATGGCACCCTCCCCACTTTTTGGGATCAGTGCTTATAAATCCAAGATAGAATTGTAGGTGTCGTTTGTTTTTTTATGCCATTTTATGAATTTGTTGATAGTCTTGAATAGATTCTAAATCCTTTTGCTCAGCAGTTTGAGCCTTAAAAAGTTCAGACCTCATTTGTAGATTAAGCCAAAAGTCTGGAGAAACACCAAAAAATTTACTTAATCGTAAGGCTGTACTAGGTGTTACCCCCCTTTTTTTATTAACTAGCTCATTTATACGCTGATAAGGCACATGGATTGCATCGGCAAGCTCTCTTTGGGTAATATTCATAGGAAGAAGGAATTCTTCTCGTAGCATTTCACCTGGGTGAGTTGGCTCTCTGTTTGTTGGAATTCTCATAATTTACACCTTAATGGTAATCAGTTATTTCTACGTCTGCTGGGCCTAATCTCTCCCAAACAAAACAGACACGATATTGACCATTGATACGAATACTATAAGAGCCTTCTCTGTTTCCTGACAAAAGCTCTAATCTATTTCCCGGAGGTACTTTTAATTCTTCTAAATTTTTTACTGAATCAAGCTGGTCAAGTTTTCTTGACGCGACTGGCCAAAGCGTTTGAGGGCATGACTTTCTTGCATGCTTGGAATTAACCCCATTATAAATATCTTCTGTCGCCATATCTTTAAATGATATTATCATTTAAACATGATAGCACGGTCACCATGATACGCAAGAGCTAGGTTTAATATGCATAGGTAGTAGTTCACACTATCTATCCTTACTTATAAAAGCCTAGCCCTCTCTATGATAGGGATGATTCTCAGTAATAGTATAAGCGCGATAAAGCTGTTCAGCCAATATGACTCTCACTAGTGGATGTGGAAAAGTCAGTTTTGATAAGGACCATTTTTCTTGTGTGAGTTGTAATACTTCTTGGGTAAGTCCGTCAGGACCGCCAACCAGTAAGGCGATATCCTGCCCGCTCATCATCCAGTCTTGTAATCGATTAGCCAGCTTTGTGGTGCTCCATGACTGGCCTTCGACTTCAAGCGCAACAACGCGACAGTTGCCAGGAATAGCGGCAATTATTTTTTTTGCTTCTTTATCTTTAATAGATTGAATGTTGGTATTCTTAGTACGCTTCTCGGCTGGTATTTCCTTAAGGTGCAAAGAACACTTGGGCGGTAGTCGTTGGGCATATTCCTGATAAGCCTGTGTTACCCACGCTGGCATTTTGGTGCCGATAGCAAGTAGATGGATTTTCATAGTTTTTTTTAAAAGATTAAAGATATTTTGCCACAGAATCCACGGAATGAAAAAACATTAGAATAAACCGGGGAAGAAGGTAAAGATTCAAAAAGGTGTGATTCTCTGGGTTTCTACCCCCTCCCTAACCCTCCCCCTGCTAGGTGGAGGGGATTATTAATATTTTTTTCTTTTATTTTTTCGTGTCTTTCGCGTTTTTCGTGGAAATCTTTTCTACATTATTGCTTATCAGCTATTGCCTGATCAACGCTTTTATCATCTGCATCATCTGCACCCCAAAGTTTTTCTAGCTGATAAAACTCACGGGTGCTTTCCAGCATCACATGCACAATTATATCGTTGAGATCGACTAAAACCCATTCTGCACTACCTTTGCCTTCTGTACCAAGGATATTGACTCCAGCTGCTTTGGCATCAATGACGATATTCTCAGCTATTGATTTTACGTGTCTTGTTGAGTTTCCCGTGGCAAAAAATAGAATATCGCACATGGAGGATTTTCCGGTAACATCGATTGATACGATATCAACTGCCTTCATGTCTTCCATGCTGTTTTGTACAAGGTCGCTTAATTCATTTAATTTCATATTGTGTAATTTTACTTAAGTATAAAGTTTATGTTGTTTAATATAATCAGTTACTTTTTGCGGCGTAAGGTAACTTGCACTTTCACCTTTAAGTAACTGTTTTCTAATATATGTTGCAGAAATATCAAGTTGGATTACATCACAAAAAAACAGCTTTCCGGCTGCCCTTTTTTGTAATTCCTGAATAGAATCTACCTGATGTTCCTGTATCCATTTCTGTAAGTCATGGCTAAGTGTTCCGTCTTCCAATGTGTAGCCAGGACGTGACGAGACCACCAAATGTGTAAAGTCGAGTATTTTCTGCCAATTATGCCAACTTGTAAATGATTGAAAGGCATCTGCTCCAATTATCATGCAAATTGGTTTTTGATCACCCATCTCGCTGCGTAAGGATGCAACCGTATCAACGGTATAAGATGCCCCATCGCGTTGGTATTCTCTATCGTCAATTATGAATTTATCAGTGCCCTCTATGCCAAGTTTCACCATATCCAATCGCTGTCCGGCACTCGCTTCGGGTTGCCAGCGATGAGGTGGTTGGGCACTGGGAATAAATCGCACTTCCTCAAGGGATAACTGCTCCGCTATTTCAAGCGCTGGGCGCAAATGCCCGAAATGAATCGGGTCAAATGTACCGCCAATAATACCAATCATACGTCTTGAGTCTTCATAGGTATGAGGTTGCGAGGTAGCTGGGGTTGTTAAGAGCAGCGAAGATGACCATCACCAAATACAATATATTTCAGTGAAGTCAAACCTTCCAGACCCACTGGGCCACGAGCATGAAGCTTATCGGTACTGATGCCAATTTCTGCGCCTAGGCCATATTCAAAACCATCTGCGAACCGTGTAGATGCATTCACCATCACTGAGGCTGAATCAACCTCACGCATAAAGCGGCGTGTTTTTGTAATATCCTGCGTAATAATCGTGTCTGTGTGTTGTGAGCTATATGTGTTTATATGTTTGATTGCCTGATCCACATCATCA
>Ga0209633_10006208_pt1 | contig 10260 bp, 13 predicted proteins | sample Cruoilmetagenom1_FD_187290 | JGI IMG/M metagenome (GOLD analysis project Ga0209633, IMG submission 187290) | Oil polluted marine microbial communities from Coal Oil Point, Santa Barbara, California, USA - Sample 1 (SPAdes) (version 2) | ecosystem: Environmental > Aquatic > Marine > Oil seeps ... | reverse complement strand
ATGATAAAATATTGCAATGCAATAAAAAATGCGTATAATGCACTGCAACAAAGCGATAACTTGTTAACATTAACTTAAATTATAAAGGACAATATTATGTTTACTAATTTTGAAGTATTTATGGCTCCGGTAAAGAAATTGGCTGAATTAAACAAAGCACAATTTGAGAAAGTGGTTGCTGCTCAACAAGCTGCTACTAAAGAGTATGTTGCTTTAACAGAATCTCGTTTAAAAGCGGCTACGGCAATTAAAGATATTGAAGGCTTAAATGCTTTCGTTAAAGAGCAAGTTGAATTGGCTCAAAGTGGTTTCGAAAAAGTAGTATCTGATAGCAAATTTTTAGTTGAAGATGTTAAAGCATACAACGAAGAAGTTATTAAACTTGTTCAAGAAGGTAATGCAAAGGTTACTGAAGAAGTAAAAACAACGGTAAAACAAGCCGCAAAGAAAGCTGCTTAATTAACGCTAGTTTTTGAGTTTTTAAGCCGCTACTTAGGTAGCGGCTTTTTTATGCGTGCTGCTTAGATAGTGTTATAACTCGTTCAAGGTTTTAAATGCTATTTAATTTACTAAATTTAAGGCTGGGTTTCCTTAGCGTCTTTTTACTCTGAGTTTGTGTAGACCGCTTGATAAGTTGAGAGTAAGCGAAAGCAGTGCTGCTTGATTTTATCTTGTGAAAGAGAGGGCTGGAGGCATTATTTGATTGGCACGATAATTTGAAATGATGTATGGTGTGTGACTAGTTTTAGTTATATATAGTCATGCTATATTGTCACGGCAAAACAAATTTATTTTGACAATCGAGATTTTAGTTAATGAAAGAAGCTTCAACAACGATTACAAATAATAAGCTTATCGATAAATTCGGTCGGCAAGTGACGTATGTCAGAATTTCTGTCACCGATCGCTGTGATTTTCGTTGTGTTTATTGCATGAGTGAAGATATGGAGTTTCTACCTCGTGCGCAAGTATTAACCCTAGAAGAAATTACTCGTTTATCTCGCGCATTCGTGGAAATGGGTGTGACAAAGATACGTATCACTGGTGGCGAACCGTTGGTGCGTAATGGTATTGTCGATATGTTGGCTGATATTAGTAAACTGGAAGGTTTGGATGAGTTGGTAATAACGACAAATGGTTCCCAGCTGGAAAAACTAGCGCAGCCTTTAAAAGATGCTGGTGTGAAGCGTCTTAACGTTAGTTTGGATACGTTGGATGCTGATAAATTTAAAAAAATAACCCGTTTGGGTGAACTTTCGAGTGTCTTGAAAGGTATACAAGCAGCAAAAGAAGCAGGTTTTGAGAAGATAAAGTTAAATGCGGTTATTTTAAAAAACCGTAACCAAGATGAGGTCACTGATCTGGTTAATTACGCGATAGCGGAAGGTTTGGACATCAGTTTTATCGAGGAAATGCCGCTCGGTGTTATTAACAGCCACTCTAGAGAAGAGGCGTATTGTTCAAGTGATGAGATTCGTCAGACTATTGAACAGTCATTTGATTTAGTCTCTAGTCAAGAATCGACAGGCGGACCTTCAAAATACTATAATGTAGAAGGTTCAAAAAGCTTAATTGGTTTTATTTCACCACATAGTCATAATTTTTGTAGTAGTTGCAATAGAGTACGAGTGACAGCCTCTGGTTTGTTGTTGTTGTGTCTAGGGCAAGAGCATTCTATGGATTTAAAACGAGTACTTAGAGCTAATCCAACAGATTTGAATAGAGTCAAGCAGGCTCTCGTTGAGTCGATGGACTTAAAACCAGAAGGTCACGATTTTGATATGGCTGAAAAACCAGTTATTTTTCGCCATATGAGTGTAACTGGTGGTTGATTCAATGTTGTAAATATTGAATAATATTCGAATATACTAATTATACAAAGCCCAGAGGAGGGTGTTATGCAAATGTCATTGGTTATTGATGCTAATAAATGTACAGGTTGTTTACAGTGCGAAATGGCTTGCTCTTATGAAGCAGAAGGTGCTTTTAACCCTGCCAAGTCTAGGATTAAAATTTTTCCGTTTCATGAAGAAGGGATCTTTGTACCTTATACCTGTACACAATGTGATGAAGCATGGTGTATGCATGCCTGCCCTGTTGAGGCTATTCAGCTTAATAAAGAAACTGGCGCAAAAGAAATTGTTAATGATTTATGCGTAGGTTGTAAAGTTTGTACTATTGCTTGTCCATTTGGAACCGTCAATTACAACGCAGACAGCGGTAAGGTGATCAAATGTGATCTTTGTGGCGGTGATCCTGAGTGTGCAAAAGCATGTCCTACTGCAGCGATTACCTATCAAGATGCTGGTTGGACAGGTTATGACAAAATGAAAGAGTACGCAGCCAAGGCTATTCCAGCAAGCTAGTTTGCTGACTCTGTTGATACAGAGTTGTTATGTGTTAGCACGAAAAGAATTTATCGGCTCTCTATTTATAAAAGCGCGGCTTTGCCGCGTTTTTTATTGTGTGTTAAGAAAGCAGGTTTTATCTTTTTTTCTCATAGTTTCTTATGATTTTTAGTGGCAAAAAACGTTTTTCAATTGAAATGAGCTTCACTTATGATGAGTTTTTTTCTTTGCTAATAAAGCAGAAAAAATTGTGTTTCGAAAAACAAGGAAACAAGGTGCTGTTTGCCTTTATGGGAAAGGCTGTTGAGCTTTCTTTTGGCGAAGAGGGTTACAGGAAGTTTTCTTCAACACGAATTCCAGTGCTCCCCATTGATTTTGACTTATCAGCTCTTGGTGAGGAGGAGCGTGCAAAATTTATGGAGATATTCATGTTGAAGTTTTATCGAGGCGGGGGCTAATGCTAATGAGCAGTTCCATACTTTTCTTTGTAGCTTAAAATAGCATCAAGGTGTTTAGTTTGATGGGTTTGTTTTAAGTGCTCAATAATATCTTCCAAGGAGATAATAGAGGCAACTTTAAAGCCAAACCTTGCTTCAACATCATCAATTGCAGATGTCTCGCCCAACCCTTTCTCTTGCCTATTTAGAGAAATAAGAACACCTGCTGGTATCGCATTGGCATGTTTAATAATCTCAACAGATTCACGAACAGAAGTGCCTGCGCTGATAACATCATCTATGATAATCGCTTTATCTTTGAGTTCAGAGCCTACTAGTAAGCCGCCCTCACCATGATCTTTAATTTCTTTACGGTTGAAGACATAAGGTACATCGTGTTCAGCAACTTCAGATAGACCGATGCTAACGGCACATACCAACGGGATGCCCTTGTAAGCAGGTCCATATAGCATATCGTACTCAATACCTGAATCAAGTAAGGCTTGAGCATAAAATTGTCCAAGTTTTCGTAGCCTTAAACCAGTATTGAAAAGTCCTGTATTAAAAAAATAAGGGCTAAGGCGACCAGACTTAAGGGTAAACTCACCGAAACGCAAAGCTTCGCATTGAAGGGCAAATTGAATAAATTCTTGTTTATAGTCTTTCATCTTAAGTTTGGTTATTTAAAAAGGAGTATTTTATTCTGAGTTTACCTGTGTTGTCAGTTTTTTGTTGCTTATCCTGTCGTCTGTAAAGGGTTCGTACGTTACGTTTTTATATAGACGTTGATGGTAGAAAGTATTCGAGTGTTTCATTTAAAAAGTTCCAGCCTCGGTCGGTGCAGGCATAAGTCAGTTGATTCAGCTGTATTAATTCTTTTTCAAGCAGAGTCGTTAGAGTAGGCTGGATAGTTGATGGGTGTAGGCCTGTTCGTTGCTGGTATTGCTGTAGAGTAAAGCCATTTTTGAGTCTTAATGCGTTCATGGCAAATTCGAAAGGTAGCTCGTTGTCTTGTAATACGCTTTGTCCTGAGATGGATTTTTCTGAGCCAGCGTGTTCAACAAATTGACGGGGGTGTTTGGTTTTCCAAGAGCGAGTTATTGAGTGCTTGTTATGGGTGAGCTTGCTATGTGCGCCTGCGCCAATTCCGAGATAGTCGCCAAACTGCCAGTAATTTAAATTATGTTTGGCTTGATGTTGTTCAGCTGCATAAGCAGAAATTTCATAGTGCTGTAAATTTTGTTTTAAATGTTTCTGGCAAGCTGTTTGCATTTCCCAAATGAGATCGTCATCAGGTAGAGCCGGGGGCTTTTTATAAAATAGCGTGTTTTTTTCCAGTGTTAGTTGGTAATGTGAAATATGACCGGTTTGGTAGCTAAGGGCTAGCCGGATATCTTCGCTGGCTTGTTGGGTGGTTTGCTGGGGTAGACCAAACATTAAATCGAGATTAATCTTGTTGAAACCGGCATGTTGTGCCATTTCTATTGCAGTTTGGGCCTGATGGGCGTTATGGATTCTGCCAAGTAACTTCAAGTGTTTATCGTTAAAACTTTGTATACCGATGGAGAGTCTGTTGATACCAATATCATGAAAATCTTTAAATTTACTAGATTCTGCTGTACCAGGATTGGCTTCTAAAGTGATTTCCATGTTATCTGCGCAAACTAATGCGCTACGGACAGCGCTGAGTAAACGCTGAAAACTGGTGGCAGAAAATAGGCTAGGGGTTCCCCCACCAATAAAAATGCTGCTTAATGTCCGAGATTGAAGGTGCTGAGCTTCAAAATTAAGGTCTTTAATCAGGGCATCAATATAGGCTTGTTCATCATAGTCTTCGCGCTTTTCATGGGAGTTGAAGTCGCAGTATGGACATTTCTTTATACACCAAGGAATATGAATATACAGGCTATAGGGGTTATTTTTACTCATTCCCGTAGAGATGAAAAATGGTCTAAAATTTGCGGTAATAACTGCCGAACAGCTTGCCCGCGATGGCTAAGTGTGTTTTTTTCAACAGCAGAGAGCTCGGCAGACGTGCGGTTTTTATCAGCGATAAAAAACACGGGGTCGTAGCCGAAACCCTGTTTGCCGGAAGGTTGCTGAGCAATGCTGCCTTCCCATATCCCATGAGAAATTAAAGGGGTGGGGTCATTCGCATGACTAAGAAATACCATGACGCAATGAAAGCGAGCAGATCTCTGATCTTCTGGAACACTTTTTAGTGCCTGTAATAGCTTGTTTGTGTTGTTTAAATCATCAGATGGTAAGCCTGCATAACGTGCGGAATAAACGCCTGGCTGGCCATTTAAGGCGTCGACAACAAGGCCAGAGTCATCTGCAATGGTCGGAAGCTTACTAATTTTAGCTGCGTGACGGGCTTTAATGATAGCGTTTTCGATGAAAGTTGTGCCTGTTTCATCAGCGTCAGACACATTAAATTCTGATTGAGAGTGAACCTCAATTTGCTGATGACTCAGGAGACTTTGAAATTCAGCAATTTTACCGAGATTGCCGCTAGCTAAAACAAGCTTTTTAATCATTTTGCTAACGTATCACGTTGATATTGCATCAGCTCACTAATGCCTTTTTCAGCTAGGCTGAGCATATTATTTAATTCTTCGCGGTGGAAAGCGTGGCCTTCTGCAGTGCCTTGTATTTCTATAAAAGCCCCTGCTTCATTCATAACGACATTCATATCTGTTTCTGCTTCAGAATCTTCGGGGTAATCAAGATCTAAAACAGGTGCGCCGTTATAGATACCAACGGAAACAGCGGCAATTTGCCCATGAATAGGGTTCTTTTTAATTTTCTTTTCATCGAGCAGTTTTTGAATAGCCAATGAAAGTGCAACAAAACCACCGGTAATAGAGGCTGTGCGCGTGCCGCCATCAGCTTGTAAAACATCGCAGTCAATGGTGATGGTATAGCCATCTAATACACTTAGATCAATGGCAGCACGTAAAGAGCGACCAATTAAACGTTGAATCTCTTGTGTTCTTCCGCTTTGTTTTCCGCGAGCTGCTTCACGACCCATCCGGCTGTGGGTAGAACGGGGGAGCATGCCATATTCAGCAGTGACCCAACCTTGTTTTTTATCTTTTAAAAATCGTGGGACTCGAGTTTCAACGGATGCGGTACAAAGCACCTGTGTGTCGCCACAGGCAATTAGAACGGAGCCCTCGGCATGAATGGTAAAGTTAGTTTTTAGTTGAATAGCGCGAAGTTGATCCGCATTGCGTCCGCTAGGTCTCATGATTGCTCCTGTTTTATAAACGCGCATTATAGGAGAATAATGCGCTGGATAGTCTATTTTTGAACGATTAAAACAAGGCTGGTATTTGAGTCTTGTTTATTAAGTTATGGTTATAAATAATGGATTGCATGTAGTAAATCATCGATTGTTTGCGTTCGTTTTGCTGGGTTAGCTTGCATGGCCCAATCAATGGCTTGCAAGAGGCGTGGTTCAAACTGTCCTTTGTATTGCTTAAAGGCAGATTTGAAAACCCTTAGTGCGTCTTTGTCATTAGCGGTGGGTGGTTTTTTTCTATCTAAACAGGCTCTCATGCTGGCTCCGATGGCATAAATGTCGCTCCATGGGCCGATAAGTGTGTTTTCTTGATGTTGCTCAGGGGCTGCGTATCCATTGGTCATACTATGTGATCGGGCGGGTAATTCATTTTTAAAAGGCATTGCAGAACCAAAATCTAAAATCAAAGGGTTGTTTTCAGGACGCAACAAAATATTGTCCGGCTTAATATCTAAATGCAGGAGGTTCCTGTTATGCATGTTTTTAATACAACGCATAATAGGTGGAAAAACATCAAGAAGAAAAGCAGAGTCAACAAGGTTGTCTTGGTTTTTTAACCAATGACCAAGAGTAGTACCGTATTCATAATTCATCACTAAATAAGCAGTTCCATTAGCTAAAAAGAAGTCTAAAACGCTAACAATATTAGGGTGCTTTAAGGTTGATAATAATTTCGCCTCCTCCAGAAATAGTGCGCGGCCCCTGTCGAACAGCTTTGATGCTTGTGGGTTGATTGCACAAACATGTTGACCTTTACGTGCGGTTAGTTGGGCTGGCATGTATTCTTTAATGGCTACTTGCTGCTGATCGCTAGTTTGTCGGGCAAGGTAGACAGTGCTAAAGCCACCGTGAGCAAGCGTTCTTTCAATATAATATTGGTTAACCAGTGTTTCCGAAGGAAGTGCTTGTGCTGGCTCTATTTGATAGTTTTTATTAAACAGGGTGTTATTCCTCTTGAAAACAGCATAAGATTTATCGTTTAAGGTTAAGTATAGGCAATAAAATGATTAGAAGTATGACTGCTTTCGCAAGTTGTGAAGGACAAGTAGGAAATTACTCACTTACTTGGGAAATTCGGGCGGTTAATCATCGTCATTTAGATGTCTCTCCACGTTTATCTGAAAGCTTTCGCTCTATTGAGTCAGAGTTACGTAAGAGTGTTGCTAACCATTTAAAACGTGGCAAAGTGGATTGCAATTTGTTTTTTCGTAAAGATGATCAGGCTGAGTCTCGGGTAGAGGTGAATCAGGCACGATTAGAAGAGCTACTAAAGGCAACGAGGCTCATAGAAGAAAAAATGGGGACAGCTCAGCCTATGTCTGCACTAGATTTACTACGGTGGCCGGGGATGCAGTTGGAAACGACAGAAGATATGGCGCCAGTTCATGTAAAAGCCATGCTTTTGTTAAATGAGGGATTGCTGCAATTAGTTGAAACGCGTGAGCGAGAAGGTGCGCAGATAGCCCTTATGATTGAAGATCGTTGTCGTCAAGTTGATCAGCAGGTTCTGTTGGCAAAAGAAAGGTTGCCAGAAATCAAAAGACTATTACGTGAAAAATTAGAACAAAAAATAAATGACTTATTGGAAGAGCCGGAGCAAGCAAGGTTAGAGCAGGAGCTTGTTTATTTCTTACAAAAAATGGATGTTGAAGAGGAACTCGACAGGCTTGAAACTCATGTAAAAGAAGTGAGGCGGCTCTTGTCTCAGGCTGATCCGGTAGGCAGGCGTTTGGATTTTCTAATGCAAGAGCTTAATCGGGAAGCCAATACCTTAGGTTCAAAATCAATGGATGTTCAAACAACAAACATCTCAGTAGAGCTTAAAGTATTAATTGAGCAAATGCGCGAACAGATCCAAAATATTGAATAAAGGTATCAAGTTGAAAGCAAAAGGACAGTTAATTATTGTATCTGCTCCATCGGGAGCTGGTAAAACAAGTTTGGTAAAAAAGCTAGTGGAAGTGGTGAATGGCCTTGAAGTGTCAGTGTCGCATACGACGCGTGCTCAAAGAAAAGAAGAGACGCCAGGTCTGGATTACCATTTCACAACAGAAATTGATTTTCAAAATATTATTGCTGACAACGGTTTTTTAGAGCACGCAAAGGTTTTTGATAATTACTATGGGACCTCGCGTGACTTGGTTAATAAAAAACTGAGCGAAGGTGTGGATGTTATTCTTGAAATAGACTGGCAAGGTGCGCAACAAATAAGAAAAGTTGTCGCAGATAGTTATTCGATTTTTATTTTGCCACCCTCCAAAAAAATCTTAGAACAACGTTTACTAGGTCGAGGTCAGGATAGCGAAGAGGTTATTGCGAGGCGAATGCGAGACGCGGTAGATGAGATGTCTCATTATATTGAGTATAACTATTTGCTGGTTAATGATGATTTTGATTTGGCTTTAGAAGAGCTTATTGGCGTTATAAAATCTAAACGCTTAGAGATGGCTCGGAGTAAGGTGAATAACGTTGATCTGATTCAGCAACTTCTTAATTAAAGGCTGCTTGTTGGGAAGGCGGATAACAGTAAAAAACAGGAAGCTAAAAAAAATACTGTTTTTGTTATAGATTTGGGTTAGACTAGACGGCGCTACATTCTATCCTGGTTTTTGTAAGATCTTCTCTTGATGATTTCCTCGTAAGACTTGTAACATTTTTTAATTTTTAATAAACAAATAAGGTAATTATCATGGCAACAGGAACCGTTAAGTGGTTTAACGAATCAAAAGGCTTCGGCTTCATCACTCCAGAAGATGGAAGTAAAGATGTTTTCGTACATTTCTCAGCAATTGCAAGCGAAGGTTTTCGCACATTGGCTGAAGGTCAACAAGTAAACTTTGACGTAGAAAATGGCCCTAAAGGACCACAAGCAGTTAACGTAACAGCTTAAGCGTCTTTACAAGTTTAGTCTTAATAAACCCTGCTATTTAGCGGGGTTTATTTTTTTTAACCAGTAAAGAGGCGTTGCAATGAAAAGAATATTTGTTGGTAGTCTACCACCGAGCACAACAGAAGCTTCTGTCGAAGCTTTGTTTTCAGAGTATGGAAAAGTTCGGGGTGTGAGTCTCGTAAAAGATCTATTTTCAGGTGCTTGTAAAGGTTTTGGTTTTATCGAAATGGAAGGACATGAAGCTCGTGCTGCTATAGCAGGACTTGATGGAAAATCTTTTGAAGGAAGCTTTTTGAAAGTAAAATTTGAAGAAGTTAAAAGTAAAGGCCGAGGCGGTAAGAAAGGCCGTCGTTAAGTTATAAACACTAGAGTTTTCTCCTTACTCTGGATTACTGTTCGTCAATGGATGCTTCTAAAATGAATGGGTATTTGTTAATAAAACATTGAGTTGCTTATGAACAGTGAAATAATCAGTCAGGTTAATAACGCATTATTGCCCAGTGCTGTTATTATTTTTGCAGGTATATTATTGCGAAAGTTTGAACCGGGTGGTTTAACACTTTCGCAGACGCGTAGTGTCATCAGTACACTAGTCATTAATTTATTTTACCCTGCATTAATTATTGCAGTTATTCCTCAAGTATCGCTAACTGGGGAGATTTTTAGCGCGCCGTCAGCGTCTTTGTTTGGTATTAGTGTAGGTATGCTTGCGTGCTGGTTTTTTTATCCTTGGTTAAAAAAGCATGGGTTTGGTAAGCCAGAGCTAGGTGCTTTAATGCTTGTTTGTGGATTAGGCAATATTATTTCTTTGGGCGTGCCGCTGTTACAGGCTGTTCAAGGAGAGTCGGCGGCTCGTTTTGCAATTTACATTGATATGTTAGCTATTACACCCATGTTATGGGGTGTTGGGCTTTGGATTGCTATCGAGTGGGGGGATAATGACGAGGGTCAGCAGAGCCCGCTAAAATTCCTTAAGTCACTCTTCAAATTGCCTCCTATTTGGGCGTTTGTTTTTGCAATTTTCTTAAATCTGAGTGGTATAACATTGCCCGGGTTCATCATAAAGGCTGCTAACATGCTGGGCGCTGTAACGATGTCTGGAATGTTATTAGTTGTTGGAATGTCATTATCGTTTAAAACAATTAATGAGCACAAGTTTATTGCTATATTGGCTTCAATAGTGAAGTTAATAATAGTGCCGGCGGTAGTGTTTTTTGTTGCCGATTTTGCGATAGACGATTTGAGTACATTACAGGCAACAGTATTGATGGCTGCAAC
>Ga0209633_10006205_pt1 | contig 10264 bp, 9 predicted proteins | sample Cruoilmetagenom1_FD_187290 | JGI IMG/M metagenome (GOLD analysis project Ga0209633, IMG submission 187290) | Oil polluted marine microbial communities from Coal Oil Point, Santa Barbara, California, USA - Sample 1 (SPAdes) (version 2) | ecosystem: Environmental > Aquatic > Marine > Oil seeps ... | reverse complement strand
TTTGTTTTACAACCAATAACAATGCAACCAATAAAAGTGTAATAACTAAAAAAGCTATTACTGTAACCATGATTGTTCCTGTTGTGCTTACTGCTAATATCATATTACTCGTTTAATGCTGTTGTAATTTCTTCTTCGGTAGACTTTTTTATTTCCTTTTCTTTAGCATCTATATCCTCTTCTTCTAACTGAATGGCTTGTTCTGTTTTTTCTTTTTCAACACTCTCGTCTCCACCAGTTAGCATCCCTCCAAAGCTCATAAAACCAATTGCCATTAAACCTGTAATGATAAAGGTAATTCCTAAGCCACGCAATGCGGGCGGAACACTTGAATACCTAATCTTTTCGCGAATGGCGGCAATTGCTAAAATTGCCAGGAACCATCCGATACCAGAACCAATACCATAGGTAACTGCTAAGCCTAAGGTTGGAATTTCTCGTGATTGCATAAATAATGAACCTCCTAAAATGGCGCAATTCACAGCGATCAATGGCAAGAAAATACCCAACGAATTATACAACGCCGGTGAAAATTTTTCTACAACAATTTCCACCAATTGCACCATAGTAGCAATGGTTGCAATAAACATGATAAATGACAAGAAGCTTAAATCATAAGCCGCATATTCAGGCCCTAACCAAGCCAATGCTCCTTCTTGTAAAATATATTGGTCTAATAGCCAGTTTAATGGCACTGTAATTGCCAATACGAATATTACAGCCGCACCCAAACCAACAGCGGTGCTAACTTTTTTAGATACAGCCAGATATGAACACATTCCTAAAAATGTGGCAAATACCATATTGTCAATAAAGATTGATTTGAAAAATAATTCTATATGTTCCATATTTTTTATAATTAATGAGATCCTGAATCTGTCGAAATCACAATACAGGATGACAAATCATTCTAATTTTCTTCAACTAATGCTACATTTCTACTTCGCTGCACCCAAATAATGAGGCCTACTACAATCAATGCCATTGGAGCAAGTAACATGAATCCGTTATTTTCATACCCCAATGCATACAGTCCTGTTTTTTCTATTGGATCTCCCAAGACTTTAAATCCTAATAAAGTGCCTGATCCCAACAGTTCTCTAAAGAATCCTACGATTATTAAGATAATACCGTATCCTAATGAATTTCCTACTCCGTCGAGAAAGGATTTCCAGGGGCCATTCCCTAAGGCAAAGGCCTCAAAACGACCCATAATGATACAGTTTGTAATGATCAATCCTACAAAAACGGATAGCGTTTTGCTTAATTGGTATGCAAAAGCTTTCAATACTAAATCAACAATAATTACCAATGTAGCAACCACTACTAGTTGTACGATAATTCTAATTTTTGGAGGAATGATATTTCTCATTAATGAAATGACCACGTTACCTATACCTAATACAAACAATACTGAAATAGACATCACTATTGAGGCCTCCAATTCTGCCGTAATTGCCAACGCTGAACAGATACCTAATACTTGAATTGTAATTGGATTATCATCGGTTATAGGATCAATAATTAATTTTCTATTCTTCTTAGAAAACAGAGGCTCCTTAGATACCTTTTCTACTTTTTCTTGTTCTACTACTTCAGCCATTTGATTTTATTTTAAAGTTTTAAAATAAGGCACATATAATTTTAGTTCAGATCTAATCATTGCGGTAACGCCATCTCCTGTTATAGTTGCCCCTGCAATGGCATCAACTTCATTATCCGTTTTATCAATATTCTTCGGGTCTGCATTTCCTTTAGCAATAGTAATTCCTTTAAATGAACCATCACTAAAAATATGTTCTCCGATAAAATCATCCATAAAGAAACGTTGATTGATATTAGAACCTAGTCCTGCTGTTTCTCCTTTATGATCAAAGAATACGCCTTGAACTACCATATCTTTATCCAGAGCTACATATCCCCAGATGGCATCCCATAAGCCTTTTCCTCTAATAGGGGCAACATAAAATGTTGACCCATCTTTCTCGCCAACAAACAAGGGTAGTCTTCTCTCATAAGAAGCTTCTTTTGCCAGGGTTTTTTCTTTTTTAATATCTATTAGGTAGGCATTAGTATCTTCAATTACTTCATCACCTTGTATGATCAACTGCTTTTTAATGTATTTTGAAAACTCACCTTCAACTATATCCTTAGCAACAAATTCCACACTACCTTCATCATTATCATTAATTCCCATAGCATATAAAATGTTCTGTTGTTTTTCTACACGCTTATTTTCATCTATTTTGGGTTTTAGCGATGATGCTGCAAATGCTAATAATGAGCCAACAACAACTACCATTCCAATTGCAAATAGTATTGTATATGAATTTTTGTCTGTTCTTCTTTCCATTTCGTTATGCAGTTTTTGCTTTTAAACGCTTTAATCTTCTTTTAACATTCCCTTGTACCACATAATGGTCAATTGTTGGTGCAAACACATTCATTAATAAGATTGCTAACATTACGCCTTCAGGGTAGGCCGGATTGAACACGCGAATCATAATGGACATAAATCCTATCAGAAATCCATAAATCCATTTCCCCTTATTGGTTTGTGATGCTGTTACCGGATCTGTGGCCATATATACCACACCAAACGCAAAACCACCAATTAATAAATGATGCCAATACGGTGTTGTCATTAAGCTATAGAATTTGCTACCTTCTCCAATCCAACCTGTATCAACAACTCCATTAAAAATAAGCCCCATTACCAAAGCACCAATAGTTGCACTTAACATAATTCTCCAACTACCTATCTTTGTAAATATCAGAAAGAGGCCACCCAATAAAATTAAGAGGGTAGAAGTTTCGCCCACCGAACCAGGAATAAATCCGTAAAACATATCCCAAACAGAATAGGCAAATTCTTTACTTTGTGCTAAGCTTCCTAAAATAGTTTCACCTGAAAAGGCATCTACCTGCATCCCATCTGCTATTTCCTGGGTTCTTTTTACAGCACCGGTTACCCAAACTTTATCACCACTCATCCATGTAGGATAAGCGAAAAATAAAAATGCCCGAATGGTCAAGGCCGGATTTAATATATTCATTCCTGTACCGCCAAATACTTCTTTACCGAGCACTACCCCAAAAATCACAGCTACCGCGAGCATCCATAATGGAATATCAATAGGTACAATTAATGGTACTAACATTCCGGTAACCAAATAGCCTTCTTCAACTTCATGTCCTTTTATAGTAGCAAAAATAAATTCAACTCCAAGTCCTACACCATAAGAAATAATTACTAAAGGAAGTATTTTCCAAAATCCGATTAAAAAGTTATCCAGCGTCCAAAATTCAGTGCTAAAAAATGACATACCTGAGGTAAAATTACTGTTAATAGCGATGTTTTGCTGAAAGCCTGCATTGAACATTCCGAAAACTAACAACGGAATCAATGCCATAATTACCATGTTCATCGTACGCTTTAAATCATCGGCAGTTTTGATATGTGTACCAGCGTGTGTAGTTTCATTAGGTGTATATAAAAATGTATGTAAGGCTCCAAACGCAGGAGCCATTTTTGTGCCTTTATACTTTTCTTTTAATTGATGTAAGTTTTGTTTTAAACCCATTGTATTTTATTTAACCTTCCGTGCAGATGGCACTAGATGCGCTATTTTATCAGCATTTTATTTGTTAACCTATTTCTTCTATCATCAAATCCAGTCCTTCCCTAATTATTTGTTGATGTGGTTGCTTTGATGTACATATAAACTCTGTCAAGGCAAAATCTTCAGGTGCTACCTCATAAGCTCCCAAAGCTTCCATCTCATCCAAATCTTTATACAAACAAGCTTTTAAGAGTTGTAAGGGATAGATATCTAATGGAAAAACTTCTTCATAAGCTCCTGTTACAACGAAGGCTCTATGCTCTCCATTGGTATTTGTATTTAAATCATATTTCTTCTTAGGATTCATCCAAGAAAATATCATTGCCCTTGAGGAAGCAATTTTATTAAAAATTGGAAGTAGCCATCCGAACAATTGATAATCATTACCTTCGGGTATCGCTGTAATTTGGTTGTCATAATAACCTAAATAACCATCTTCCTTTACTTCCTTTCCCGACAGTACATTGCCACTAATAATTCTGGTATTATTGGTATTTAAATTATCAGAAACCAACTCTTTTATTTGAGTACCGGGTATTCCGGTAACATAGTTGGGAGTATTGAATTGAGAACCAGTCAAAGCAATTGTCCTTTTAGCATTGAATTTACCTGTCAGCAATAATTCACCGATAATTACCAAATCTTGGGGTGTAATAATCCAAACTACTTCACCTTTATTAATCGGGTCAATTTTAGCAATTTGTGTACTTATATTACCTGCAGGATGTGGACCAGAAACTATGTGCAACTCAATCCCGTTAAGGTTAACAAAAGGAGATAATGTATCATTAACATCTACACTAACATGTACTTTACCTTCAGTTAATTTTGCTAAAGCATCTACTGCTATCTGTAACTCGGCTTCTTTCCCTTTTAACACATAAGAAAAATCAGCTGCTAATGGGGCACTGGCGAATGCCGAGATAAAAATTGCTTTGGGAGTATCATCAGGTTTTGCTATTACATCATAAGGGCGTTGTTTTATAAAAGGCCAACAACCCGATGACAACAAATGCGCTTTAACATCTTCAGATGACAAGTTAGTAGTGTCTTTTTTGCCAAAATCATTATATTGTTGCGTTTTATCAGCCAAAATCTTAATTTCTAAAATCTTACGCTTTGCGCCTCTTACAACTTCAATTACTTCACCACTGACCGGTGATGGAAACAAAATACGTTCATCTGCTTTTGAATAAAACAATGCTTCTCCGGCTTTCAATTCTGTTTTTTCTTTAGCTGTCAGTTTGGGGGTAATTTTGTGAAAATCTTCAGGCTTTATCGCATAAACACTACTTGTCGGTAGTTCAGTAGTGGTTTTGTCTGCTTCGCCAATGAGCTTAATATCAAAGCCCTTTTTAATACGAATGTCTGTTGACATATTTAAGTTTTGAATTTATTGACTTTAAAAACGATGCAAATTTAAATATTTTGAACATGTTATGATAATTTTATGGGGTATAAATATTATTTATAATGGTTCTAAATAAGGTATAGTTGCACCTATAGTAAGTTTTATTACTTTTATACCCGAAACTCAATCGAATATCGATTTAATTATTTGGTATAAATTGGTATAGCTTTTGATCATTGGTAACCAAATCACAAAAATGAATAGGTTAAAATATAAATTCTCTTTACTCTTTTTTTTTGTTTTCGCAATATATTTTGCACATGCTCAAAGTAGTGTGATTATAAATCCACCAGAGCATATAAAATCAATTGTTTTAAGATCTCAAGAAACCAATAACTATACTCCAATCATTCAACTAGGTCAACGCTTTATCCTGGAGTTTGATGATTTAAACGCCGATCAGGAACAATACACTTATAAAATTGAGCATTATGATTATAACTGGCAACCTTCAGGGTTGGTGAGCACTGAATTTATTAACGGGTATGCAGATGACAGGATAAGAGATTTTGAAGATTCTTTTAACACTTTTCAAGGATATACCTATTATAAATTACAAATACCAAATGACAATACTAGAATAAAACTAAGTGGTAATTATGTAATTACTATTTTCGATGAAGATAGTGAAGTGGTTTTTGCGCGTCCATTTATTGTTTATCAACCAAAAGTTACAGTGGGTGTCAGTTCACATCGAAGCAGGAATATAGCAACCCTAAATTCTAAACAAAGCGTGCAGTTTACGGTAAATCATCCTAATTTATTGATTAATAATCCCGCACAGGAAATAAAAGTAGCAGTATATCAAAATAGTGATTGGAATACGGTACTAAAAGATATAAAACCTCAGTTTTACAGAGGTACGCAATTACTGTATAAATATATAGATGAGATTTCTTTTTGGGCAGGAAATGAGTTCTTGTTTTTTGATACTAAACAAATAAGAACGGCTTCAAACAATATTGCTAAAGTTGAGTTGAACGATATTTTCGATACCTATCTCTATTTAGATGAAGAGCGTAAATACAGAACCTATACCCTCTATCCTGACATAAATGGAAATTTTGTTATCCGATCTGTAGATGTTGATCAAACAGCTACAGAGGCCGATTACACTTGGGTACAGTTTGCTTTAGAGTCATTTGAAAATATTGGTAAGGATACTATTTACATCTATGGAAATTTTAACGGCTGGCAGTTAACTGATGAAAATAAAATGACATATGATGAAACATATAAGCGTTATACCGGAAAGTTGCTGCTAAAACAAGGCTTTTATAATTATTTATACGTTGCGGCAGATAAAGATGGTCTTATAAACAATCACGCTATTGAAGGCTCTTTCTATCAGACAGAAAACGACTATTCTGTAATCGTTTATTACCGGCCGATTGGAAGTAGATATGACCAGGTAATTGGTTATGGGCTAACAAATTCTGAAAATCTACGCAACTAAAATTTGATTGTATCATCTATAGTTAACAGTATTAGTAGATTTCAAAAGAATTTATATATTTGTAATATCATAATACTTCTGTATTTAACTATGGTTCAACAAGTAACAAACGGTATAAAGATTTCTGTAAAAACAAATTTTGAGGGTAAATCCCATCAAAACGACAGAATGTTTTTTTCGTTTAGTTATAGCATCACAATTGAAAACCAAAGTAATGATTCTGTACAATTGATCAGCCGTCACTGGAAAATTTTTGATTCACTTAAAAATTTAGAAATTGTTGAAGGTGAGGGAGTTATAGGAAAAAAACCCATCATAGCTCCTAAAAATAGCTATACCTACAGTTCTTATTGCAACTTGATATCTCCCATTGGATCTATGAAAGGATTTTTTAATATGATCAACTTTACAACTACCAAAAGTTTTAGAGTACATATTCCTTCATTTCAATTGACCGTACCTGCTATTTCGAATTAATTCAGTGGTCTTCTTTTTCTATTTTTGATAAATATATAGTACTTTTAGTGAGTTACAAAAGCTAAAAAGTGAAGTCAACCACCCGATTTAAAAGAAACAAAAGAGGAATTATATGCTTAAATTGTGAGCAACCCATTTCTGACATTGATAATTTTTGTTCAAATTGTGGTCAGGTAAATGATGAACTTCCCTTGAGTATAAAACAATTTATTTCAGAATTCTTTTCAGGGTTTTTTTCTTTTGATACTCGTTTTTTCAAAACATTTGTCCCGCTATTATTTAAACCCGGAAAAGTACCCAAAGATTATATTGAAGGGAAACGAATGCGATATGTCAATCCTTTTCAATTATACTTACATGTAACTATCATTTTCTTTTTATTACAAGGGTTGTTTTCTGCCTTAGATGAATACAAGATTTCAGGTTCTTTTTCAAAAAAGGACAATGATATAGCAACTGATTCTATTTTAAAAGAAGCAGATAGTATAAAAAATAAGGTGGTAGAAGAGCTGGCTACTAAAGGTATCAATGTTAACATCCCTATTATTACCAATAATGATTCTATAAACGATATAATTACGGACTCCGTTTTTAAAAAATACAATATTCCTTCTACAAAAAAAACAGAAAAAGATTCCATTCTAAATAGCGCTGAGCAAAAAGTCAAAGCACATATTGATTCCATTCTAAACGCTACCCAAATTTTAGACCGGCTTAAAAATAATTCCCTCACTGTTACTCAAAAGGATTCCATATTTGATGAATTATACAAACCAACGATGCTTTTCCTTGAAAGCTTGGCTAATAGTAAAAAAGTTGATAATTGGAAGCAAATTGAAGACTTTTCTGCCTTGAAAAAATATGCAATGAACTATATTGAAGATATCTTTAAATCTCAAAACATAAGTTATAGTCTTCCCGAAAAAGCCAAAAATTCTATTGAAGACGAGTTATTAAAAGGTCTCATGAGTCAAGGTCTTTTTAAAAAAATTAGTGCTTTTATGGACTACGATGATCAAAATAAAGATGTTTCAGTGATTGAGGCATTAGATGATCTTGGTTTTGAAAAAAAGCGCTGGAATGTATTCTACTATAAAAAAGCGCAAGATCTGAATAAATTTAAAAATGACTCAGGATTTAGAGAGTCCTATGTTGATGAAATTGTTTCGAGAATATCTGTAGCCTTATTTTTTCTGTTGCCCGTTTTCACTTTATTTATATCTTTATTATATGTCAGAGGTAAAAAAAATTATACAGAGCACCTGGTATTTGTTTTTAACGTACAAACTGTATTTTTCATATTACTGATACTCTTTACCATTATTGACAGGATATTGAAAACAGATGTTGGAAAGGGTATATTTATTCCCATTTTCCTTTTTTATCTTTATAAGGCGATGCGGAATTTTTACAAACAGAAAAGGTTTAAAACGATTCTTAAATATTTTATGTTGAATTCTTTTTTTATATTTCTTTCAACTATAGGCTTTGTAATTATTTCTTTTTTAGCTTTTGTACTTTAAAATTTCAATCTCTCTACTACTATCAAGCACATCTTCATAACTCATTACAACATGATTATTCTCTCTTTTTATAGAAGTAATACTCACCGTTCCTCCCATTTTTCTATCCATAATTAAATCAATATAAGGATCACCAATTCCCGTAGTATGGTGGAATTCTAAAATACCCTCTTGCGAAAATTCATTCTCTTTTTGCCAATCAGAAAACCAATTGAGCCTCAACTGTTTTATACTTTCGTCATACAAGGTTGAAGAAGACCAAATGTAAGACTCTTGCGGTAGTTTTTTGATATGTTTTTTCTTACCATCCCATACAAATTCAATTAATTCAAGTGAAGTATTCCAGTCAACAATTGTCAACGTAAATTGCTCAACATCAATCAAATCAATTGCATTTAATCCTTTGTGGATATTATCAATTTTTAATAACTCTTTTACAATTAAACCTCTACTTTTTTTATACTTAAATCTTGAAGTATGATATTCAAACCCACCATTTAATAAACAAATTAATCTACTTTTTGAGCTTGTACCAATCCATGTTCCTCCTGCTTTCCCATCCTTAGGATAGTAAATTTCAACTCCATCTTCTATATATTTTTTAGGATATAATGCTTTTTCCCGTGCAAACGGAACATCTCTACTTGAGGTCAATATAAAATCTGATTTTCCTAAAGGTATGTAGGTTACTGTACACATAAAAAAGCAAATTTGTTAATTGTTCTTTGAGTAATTGTTTGACAAAACAACAACGAAATACTTACAAATAAATCGTAACTTTGTGCTCCAAAAATAATACCTTTTATTGTATTATTCAGAAATATCAAAGTCGAATTATTCAAAAATAACATAACAAAATGTCCACAGGATTTTATAATGTACCAAAAGCAGTTAACGAACCTGTAAAATCGTATGCACCCAACAGCCCTGAGCGTAATGAATTATTAGCCACGTATAAAAAAATGTACAACTCGACGGTTGACATTCCTTTTTATATAGGAGGTAAAGAAATGAGAACGGGTAATACAGTTGCTATTCATCCTCCTCATGATCACAAACATACAGTTGGTAACTTTCATACGGCAGAAAAAAGTCACATTGAGGAAGCTGTTGCATCAGTCATGGAAGCTCGTAAAAAATGGGCAATTACTCCTTGGCAAGATAGAGCGGCTATATTTTTAAAGGCCGCTGAATTATTGGCAGGTCCATATAGAGCAAGAATGAATGCCGCAACAATGATCGGGCAATCTAAAAATGTTTTTCAGGCAGAAATAGATGCGGCTTGCGAAATGATTGACTTTTTTAGATTTAATGTCGAATTTATGACTGAGATCTATAGTAACCAACCTCAATCTGCTCCTGGAATTTGGAACAGGATGGAATACAGGCCCTTAGAAGGTTTTGTGTATGCCATTACTCCGTTTAATTTTACGTCAATTGCAGGTAACCTGCCGGCTGCACCTGCCATGATGGGCAATGTTGTGGTCTGGAAACCTGCTCGAACACAAATCTACTCAGCTCAGATCATTATGGAGTTGTTTAAAGAAGCGGGTTTACCTGATGGTGTTATCAATATGATTACTGGTAACTCTGCCATGATCACAGAGGTATTATTAGATAGTAAACATTTTACCGGAATACATTTTACCGGATCAACGGGAGTTTTTAATAGTTTTTGGGAACAGATTGGTCAAAATGTAAATAAAGGAAAATACATTTCATATCCAAGGATTGTAGGTGAAACCGGTGGTAAAGATTTTGTTTGGATGCATTC